>Ga0316205_10000235_pt1 | contig 116141 bp, 101 predicted proteins | sample 3monthpyrite_MG_FD_204941 | JGI IMG/M metagenome (GOLD analysis project Ga0316205, IMG submission 204941) | Microbial mat bacterial communities from mineral coupon in-situ incubated in ocean water Damariscotta River, Maine, United States -... | ecosystem: Environmental > Aquatic > Marine >... | reverse complement strand
CAAGACATAAGGTATCCTTGGTGACTTCTCCCAACAGTGCCGCACGTTTAATAATAGTATATCCTTGGTGCGTAAACCAAGAAAGAAGTGTATTTGTTGTAGGAATGGCCGGGGTGTATACAACTAGCGTATCTTTTGGGTTTTTGATCGATTCTGGCAGTTCCGAAACGGCGTCCGTAAAGGTGATGGAAATCCCTTCCCTTTCTAATGCCTTTGTGATAGCCGATGGCGTTTTATCATAACCCAAAACTCGTTTCCCTTGCAATGCAAAGAAACGGGCTAACGCGCTCATACCTATTCCGCCGATTCCAACGAAATAAAAGGTCGATATGTTGTTTTCGGTATTCATATCGCTTCGCTTCCCGAAGAAGCTTTCATTAATAGTTCTATTTCATCCACAATGTCCTTAGTGGCATTGGGTTTGGCTAATCTTTTTATATTTTCTGAAAGTTGTTCTTGTTGTTGGTCGTTCTTCAATAGCCCCAAAAATGTTTCTTCAAAAGTGGCTTCCAACTCACTTTCCTTCAATAACAACGCTGCGTTTTTCTCACAAATTGCCATGGCATTCTTAGTTTGATGGTCTTCAGCAACGTTTGGCGAGGGTATAAATAGTACTGGTTTGCCAACAATACAGAGTTCAGACACCGATAATGCTCCTGCTCTTGAAATAATTATATCGGCAGCAGCATAGGCCAAGTCCATCCTATTTAAGAAGGTATGTACTTGTACTTTTTCTGTGCCTTTATCCTTATATATGGCTTCATAATGCTTTCCGCATTGCCAGATTATTTGAAGGGATTGATTCTCAAGAAAGGGCAGCGATTTCTCTATCAATTCATTTATTTTTCTCGCGCCTAAACTACCGCCAAGCACCAATAGGGTTTTTTGATCTTTTTTAAGACTGAAAAACGCCAAGGCTTCTTCTCTTTTTGAACGTATATCCAGCAGATCTTGTCTAATTGGATTTCCTGTTTGAATAATTTTGTTCTGTGGAAAAAACCTATTCATGCCGTCGTATGCCACACATATTTTTTGAACCCTGCCACTCAACCATTTATTAGTTATTCCCGCATGACTGTTTTGCTCTTGAATCAAACATGGAATTCCACGACCTGAAGCAGCCCTCAATAGTGGTGCGCTGGCATAGCCGCCCGTACCAATTGCAGCATCAGGTTTCACTCTCTTAAGTATCCGTTTCGATTTTAAAAGACTGGAAAGTAATTTGAAAGGAAACATGAGGTTTTTAAGCGACAAACTACGCTGAAGACCAGAAATCCATAGCCCTTCAATGGCATAGCCCGCCTGAGGCACTTTTTCCATTTCCATCCTATCTTTAGCCCCCACAAATAAAAATTCAGCATTTGGATACCGTACCTTAAGCTCATTAGCGATAGCCACTGCCGGATAGATATGTCCTCCGGTTCCTCCTCCTGATATGATAAATTTATAAGGCTTCACTTAAAATATCTAATGGGTTTTCTTCTCGTTCTTCGGTTAATTCTGTTTCTCTTTGGGCGCTTACACTTAACACCATACCAATGGCAAGGCAGGTCATCCAAATTGAGGTTCCTCCACTACTTACTAGTGGTAATGTTTGTCCAGTCACCGGAAATAATTCCACCGCCACAGCCATATTGATCATTGCCTGAAAAACAATGGGCAAACCAACTCCTATGACCAACAGTCTACCAAACGGGCTCGTAGCTTTATATGCAACAATCACCAATCTAAATAGAAGCAACAGGTATAAAAACATCAAAAACAAGCCGCCTAAAAGGCCAAACTCCTCTACAATGATGGCGTAAATAAAATCTGACGAGGATTGTGGTAAAAAGTTTTTCTGAATACTCTTTCCAGGACCTTGCCCCGTAATTCCTCCGGAGGCTATGGCTATTTTTGCTTTCTCTATTTGATAATCGGCTTCAGTATCTTCATCGGTCCAAAAATTTGTAAGCCTGTTTTCCCAGGTATTTACTTTTACTTCTAGAGATTCGATATTGGATATTTTTGCAAATCCAATAAAGAGAAAAAGGCCAATAAGTCCGCCAACCATTACTAAACCTAAATACTTTAATGGATACCCTCCTACAAACAACAACACCAATATCATCACAAAAACAATAGCTGTGGTAGAAAAGTTAGCCGGTAATATGAGGCCTAACACCAAAAAAACAGGGACCCAAAGAGGTAAAAGACTTTCTTTGAAGGTTATGGTTTTATCTTTTATTCTAGACAAATACCTAGCTACATACGTCATAAGAACCACTGCAGCTAAGGTTGAGGTTTGAAAGGTGACACCCACAAAAGGCACCCGTATCCACCTGCTAGCATTAGCGCCTTCAATCGTAGTTCCTTCGGCAATAGTGATCAGTAATAATATCACTACAACGGGAAGCGCAATAATAGATAAGCCTCGAAAATAGTGATATCGGATTCTATGTACTCCGTACAAAATAGCAAAGCCCAATAATAGATGAGCGAGGTGTTTCAACAAAAATTTAAAGGTATTTCCATCGCCGTACAAATATGCCAGATTGCTACTTGCGCTGTATACCGGTAGGAAGGAAAATACGGCCAACAGGGCAACTACAGCCCAAATAGCCTTATCTCCTTTGATATGTTGAAAAACAGTTCTCACAATTTATAGTTATAAACGACGAATTGCTTGTTTAAATTGGCGACCTCTATCTTCGTAATTTTCGAACAAATCGAAACTTGCACATGCAGGTGACAACAAAACCGTATCCCCACGATGCGCCACTCTATACGCAACTTGCACGGCATCATCCATGGAATGTGTTTCGATCATCATCTCAACAACACTTCCAAACGTCTTAACAATCTTTTCATTATCAACGCCTAGGCAAATAATAGCCTTAACCTTTTCATTGACTAGCGGTAATAAAGATTCATAGTCATTTCCTTTATCCACACCTCCAACAATCCATACCGTGGGAGCTTCCATGCTATCCAATGCATAGAAGGTTGCATTTATGTTGGTTGCTTTGGAATCATTGATATAATTCACGTTGTTAATCTTTAAAACCTTTTCCAAACGGTGTTCTACAGATTGAAAGTTTTCCATACAACTTCTAATGGTCTCCTTCCTAATCTTTAACAATGTTGCTACTGTAGCAGCAGCCATCGCGTTTTTTGCGTTGTGTTTTCCTTGCAACCCTAACGATAATATTGGCATAATAAATTTGGTGTTATTTACGGTTATTTTAATTTCTTCATTTTCTATATAGGCGCCTTTTTCTAACTTTTTTTCTAAAGAAAAAGGCAATAATTGAGATGCAATGGGATGCGTTAACAACCTATTTGTGATCACTTCATCATCTGCATCATATATGAAATAATCATTGGCTGTTTGATTCATGGCAATCCTAAATTTGGAATCGACATACTTCTGAAAATCATATTCGTATCGATCCAAATGATCGGGCGTAATATTGGTTAACACAGCAATATGTGGAGCGAATTCTTCAATCCCATCCAACTGAAAGCTACTGAGCTCTAATATGTAGTACGCTCTTTCTTCTGAAGCTACGAGTTCGGCAAAGCTTTTTCCGATATTTCCCCCAAGTGCAACATGAAGCCCTCCTTCACATAACAACTGATGAACCAAGGTTGCCGTGGTGGTCTTTCCGTTACTCCCGGTAATCCCAATCAATTTCGCCTCGGTGTACGGTGCTGCAAACTCAATCTCAGATATCACCCGAATACCTCTTTCTCTGGCCTTTATAACAATAGGAGCCGTATCCGGTATTCCGGGACTCTTCATGATTACATTTGCCGAAAGGATTCGAGCCTCAGTATGACCTTCTTCTTCCCATTCAATCTCATGATGTATAAGAACTTGTTTATAGGTTTCGTTTATTTTTCCGAAGTCCGAAACAAAGACTTCATATTGTTGTTGTTTTCCTAGTATGGCCGACCCTACTCCACTTTCACCTGCTCCCAGTATGACCAATTGTTCTTTCACCCCCTTTTATCGTATTTTCAATGTTACTATGGTAAGTATGGCTAACACCACACCTACAATCCAAAATCGGGTAACAATCTTACTTTCATGGAATCCCTTTACCTGATAATGATGATGTAATGGCGACATCTTAAAAATGCGCCGTCCTTGTCCAAATTTCTTTCGGGTATATTTAAACCAACCCACCTGCAACACCACCGAAAAGTTTTCCATTAAGAAAATCCCACAGAGTATGGGAATGAGCCACTCTTTGCGTATCGCAATAGCAATTACTGCGATAATTCCACCAATAGTTAGACTTCCTGTATCTCCCATAAATACCTGAGCTGGATAGGTATTATACCATAAGAATCCTATGAGCGCTCCCACAAAGGCCGTAATGAATATGGTCATTTCCCCAGTGTTAGGGATGTACATAATATTGAGGTAATCTGAGAAAATAACATTCCCTGAGACCCAAGCGAATATGGCCAGTGTAATTCCTATTATCGCTGAAGTTCCTGCGGCAAGACCATCAATGCCATCGGTGAGATTAGCGCCATTAGACACTGCGGTAATTATAAAAATCACAATGGGAATAAAAATTAGCCAACTGTATTTTTCAGCACCTTCTCCTGCCCAACTCACAAGCTTTTCATAATTGAATTCGTTTTCTTTTACAAAAGGAATTGTGGTGAGTAAAGTTTTCTCTGCAGGATAAAACTCTCTGGGTGTATTTTGCGCACTTAGCTCAGTGCCATGTACCGGGTTTGTAATTTCACGTTTTACGGTAATATCTGGATGGAAATACATGGTGGCACCAACGATAATTCCCAATCCTACTTGACCAAATACCTTGAACTTTCCAGGCAAGCCGCCTTTGTTGTTCTTAAAATTCTTAATGTAGTCATCGATAAACCCAATGGTACCCATCCATAATGTGGTAACCAGTAGAAGAATCACATAAATGTTTTCAAGTTTGGCAAACAATAAAACAGGAATAATCGTTGCCAATATGATAATAATACCCCCCATAGTAGGTGTTCCGGCTTTTTCTTTCTGCCCGTCCAGTCCTAGGTCACGAACTGTCTCTCCTATTTGCTTTCTTTGTAAAAATCTGATAATCTTCTTCCCAAACACAGCGGCGATAAGCAGCGATAAGATCACAGCCAAAGACGCCCTGAAGGTGATAAATTCAAACAGGCCTGCACCAGGGAACTGGTATGTATTTTCTAGATATTCAAACAAATAATACAGCATATACTATTTCTTTAGAGCATTTAATAGATGGTTCACAATTTTAAAATCGTCAAAATCAAATCGCTCTCCTTTGATTTCCTGATATGTCTCATGTCCTTTTCCTGCTACCAGAATAATATCTCCCGTAGCAGCCAATTGACATGCCGTTTTTATAGCCTGTTTTCTATCGGTTATGGATAAAGTTTTCTTATAATCGGTTGGAGAAACACCTTCTTCAATGGCCGTAATAATAGCGTCCGGATCCTCTCCTCTGGGGTTATCACTGGTAAATATTACCTTGGTACTTAGCGCAGCCGCGATTTGTCCCATTTTTGGGCGTTTTTGTGCATCTCTATCTCCTCCACAACCCACAACCGTAATGAGCTCCTCATTCCCTGTACGGATACTATTGATGGTTTCAAGCACGTTTTTTAATGCGTCTGGCGTGTGTGCATAATCGACAATAGCCGTAATGCTTTGGTTAGAAATAAAATATTGGAAACGGCCATCTACACTTTCTAATGTACTCATGAGTTGAAGCACTTCAATGGTTTGCAATCCTAGTAGTTGTGCTGTACCATATATAGCCAGAAGATTATAAGCATTGAAGCTCCCAATTAGTTTTACCCAAAGCTCATTGTTATTGATCTTCAACAACAATCCATTAAACTGGTTTTCAAGAATTTGGGCTTTATAGTCGGCAAATGATTTCAGTGCATACGAATATTTTTTAGCCTGCGTATTTTGAAGCATTACCCGCCCATTTTTATCGTCAATATTTACCAACGCAAAAGCACTTTTTGGTAAACCGTCAAAAAAGGACTTCTTAACGTCTCTGTATTCAGCGAAATCTTTGTGATAATCTAAATGGTCGTGAGACAGGTTTGAGAACACTCCACCCGTAAAGAATAAACCTTCAGTTCTCTTTTGATGAATTCCGTGTGAACTAACCTCCATAAAGCAGAATTCTACTCCAGCACTCACCATATCTCTTAAATAACTATTGATGGTCAAAGAATCTGGTGTGGTATGAGACGCCTCATATCTGGTTTCTCCTACCATTACCTTTACCGTTGATAAAAGTCCAACTTCATATCCAGCAGACTTAAACAGGTCATACAGCAACGAAGTGATAGTCGTTTTCCCATTGGTCCCTGTGACACCTATAAGCTTAATATCTTCGGAAGGGTTCTCGTAATAATTTGCTGCCATGATTGCCAAGGCATGATGCGTATCAACAACTTGGACGTAGGTAATTCCGTTGACAATATTTTCAGGTAGCACCTCGCAAACAATCACCAAAGCACCCTGATCACAGGCCATTTTGATATACTCATGACCATCCATCGCAGCTCCTTTAATAGCTACAAACACATCGTTGAGGCCAACCTTTCTTGAATCGAATTCAATATTCCGAATAGCCACCGATGTATTCCCCACTACTTTTTCGAGGGTCACCTTGTACAATATGTCTTTTAAAAGAATCACGATAAATTCAATGTAATTTGTTGTCCTTTTTTTAATGTAGCCCCAGATTGGATAGACTGATCTTTTACAGTGCCATTGCCAATAACCCGCACGCGCAATCCTAAATTTTCCAATAACGAAATAGCGTCCATGCCTGCCATTCCTACCACATTCGGAATCTGTGCATGGCTCTTTTGCGCCTTTGGGTAGTAATCCTCAAAATCCTGCAACATCCTTGAATCTTCTTTGTCAATGTCAGACACATTTGCAATCAAGGGACTGTCTGTAAATATTTTTTGTGCGATACGTTTAAAAACAGGGCCTGTAACATCGGCACCGTAATACCCTTTTTTGGTACTTGGCTTATGAATCACTACAATGCAAGAGTATTTAGGGTTATCTGCTGGAAAATATCCAGCAAATGAAGACACATACCGCTTATTCTGTTCCCAGTCTTCGCTAGCATATTCGGTTCGTGCAGTTCCAGTTTTCCCAGCCATAGAAAAATAGGGTGAGTATAGAGACTCTCCTGTTCCGCGTTTCACAATATTCTCTAATATCTCTCGGATTTGATTAAGTGTTTCATCTGAACATATTTTGGAATTAATCACTTCCGTCCTGTATTTCTTTACCCATTGATTGCGCGCTTTCACTTCTCGAATAAATCGTGGCTTTATCATTTTACCATCATTGGCAATGGCGTTATAAAAAGTGAGTGTCTGTAATGGAGTTAATCTTAAATTATACCCATAGGCAATTGATGGAAGTGCATTTTTACTCCATAACTCATGACCTGGTCCTGGAATCACCGGCCGGCCTTCTCCTAAAATAGGAATACCAATACGTTCATTTAGATTCCAACTGTGTAGTCTATCTATAAATTTTTGAGGATTCTTAGCGTAATTATCATCAATAATAGATGCCAAGCCTATATTTGAGGAAACCTCTAGCGCTCTTGCGGCAGAGATCTTTCCGAAGCCACCATTTCTAGAATCATTGATATCTCTTCCATAGAACCGTTTCGTGCCGGCCTTGGTATCAATTACAGTGGCTGTATCAATAACCTTATCTTCCAAGGCTGCCATCATTGCCATCACTTTAAACGTAGAACCCGGCTCATGGGATTCGCCTACGGCGTAGTTCAGTTTTTCATAATAGGTTCCAGCACTTGTTCGACCCAAATTAGATACCGCTTTTATTTCTCCTGTTTTCACCTCCATTACAATAACAGACCCGTGTTCTGCTTCATAATACTCCATCTGTTTAAGCAGTGCATGATGGGCAATATCTTGAATATTTACATTGATCGTAGAGATCACGTCATAACCATCTTGAGGCTCAACTTCATTGTCATCATATACTGGCTTCCATTGTCCCTTGGCAATTTTCTGTTTCAGGCGCCGTCCTTCCTTTCCTCGTAAATACTCATCAAAAGCACCCTCAAAACCTACTTCATAAACGCCTGGATTATTTCGCAGCTCATTACCCACCAGTCTTTCTGCTATTTTACCCATTGGGTGCTCCCGAACTGTTCGTTGCTCCACGATAAGCCCTCCCTTGTAAGGACCTAAATTTAAAAGAGGAAAGCCTTTGACCGCTATATAATCAGAATACCCAAGGTTTTTAACCACCAACATATATCGGTTTTTGTTAGCGCGAGCTTTTCTGAATTTATCCCGATAGTACGCCTCGGTTTTTCCAAACATCTTACTAAGTTCTTTGGACAAAGGGCCCAGATGTTCATTGAAATTATCTGAAGAAACCGTCACGGCGTCAAAACGAATATCATATTTGGGAACCGACGTTGCAAGTAGACTACCGTCATCGGCATATACATTACCTCGATTGGCAGGAATCACAAAATTTTGGGTGGTGTTCTTTTGTGCAAGGTCTCGGTACTTTTCGCCTTCAACAAATTGTACTTTAATCAATTGCACAGAAATAACCAGCGCGAAGACAAACATACCTCCGGCGATACTATAAAAGCGGTTCAATATGTTTTTATCTTCTATGGGCACCGCGCTACTCTTTTGTTGTTATTTTTATTTTCTGAGGCGGCGTTTCCGAGGGTTGCAATCCCCTTTTGGCCATCGCCGCTATTATTTTACTTTCCATCCGGGCTTGCATCAATCGCATCCGAACATCTACATATTCACTCTTTATTTCTTTAACTTCATTATTTAACTGTGCGATTCGATGTACTTTCTTATCTGCACTGTGAGAACTTGCAATCATTATCAAAGCCAGAAACGATAGAAAAATGATGAAGCGCCAATTTTTGAACGAGTCATCGCTTACTAAAAACGTACCCTTAATTATGTTGTAAAGATTCTTCTTCATTAAGTTTGTTCTTCTTTCGCTTTGTGTTTGTTATACTTTCTGAGCCACGCGCAACTTCGCGCTCCTAGCTCTATTGTTTTCTTTTATTTCTTCTTCGGAAGGAATTACGAACTTCCCTATAGGTTTAAACGGAACTTCTACCCTTCCAAATACATCTTTCTCTGGTTCTCCCTCAAACATGCCGCTTCTCATATATCGCTTTACCAATCTATCTTCTAAAGAATGGTAGGATATTAAGCTCAAGCGCCCTCCCGGTTTCAAAACCTCCTGAGTTTGTAACAAGAACTCCTTCAAAGCATCCAACTCTTGATTCACTTCTATACGAATTGCTTGATACACCTGAGCCAAAATTTTGTTTTCCTTATTTCTGGGAAGAAACCGGCTCAATACTTTCTTTAACTGATCACTTGATTTAAGGGGTTCTTGCTCACGAGCTTCTACGATAACCCGGGCCATGCCTGCAGCAGAACGCAACTCGCCATATTGAAAAAGAACGCTTCGAATATGTTTTTCAGGATACTCATTGATTACATGATAGGCTGAAAACTCATCGCTTTGGTTCATACGCATGTCCAAATCAGATTCAAAACGAGTAGAGAAACCACGATCTGGAACATTAAATTGATGCGAGGACACACCAAAATCCCCAAGAACGCCATCTACTTGTTTATGTCCGTGAAAACGAAGGAAGCGTTTGAGGTATCTAAAGTTTTCATTGATTAAGGTAAATCTGGGATCCTCTATGGCGTTGGCAAGGGCGTCGGTATCTTGATCAAAGGCCAGAAGTTTGCCCTGTTCTCCTAACTTACGCAATATCTCCCGTGAATGTCCGCCGCCGCCAAAGGTAACATCCACATATACCCCATTGGGTTGGATGTTAAGCCCATCTACTGTCTCGGTCAATAAAACCGGATTATGATATTCCATTTGAAGCATCGCTTGCATCACCCATTACTTCTTCAGCCAAATCTGCAAAGTCATTGGCCGCGTCATCAATGGCCTGTTCGTACTTTTCTTTATCCCAAATTTCTACAATGTTGATTGCTGATGAGATCACAAGTTCTTTGTGAATACCAGCAAAAGACAGCAAGTCTTTTGGTATCAACAATCTTCCAGCGGCATCCATATCCACGGTTCTCACACCTGCTGTAAAACGTCGTATAAAGTCGTTGTTCTTTCTATTGAATCTATTCAAGCCTCCCATCTTCTTCATAAGGGCCTGCCACTCATCCATGGGGTACATTTCCAAACAAGGCTGAAATACTGCTCGCTTCAGAACAAATCCGCTTCCAGCCACTGGAGACAGCTGCTTTTTAAGATCCGCAGGCACCATGACGCGTCCTTTCACGTCTGCTTTACATTGATATGTCCCTATTAAATTGAGCATTGAGAATACTGCCTTGTGTAAATTTTAATTTCAAATATAATTAACTTTTACCACATTTTACCACATTTTACCACATTGTTAATAAGTTTTCCCACTCCTTGAGTTTGTCAAGAAAAAATTTTGAATCACAAAGCGAAATCGTATATTAATTGCTGAAATAAATTTGTGTACTTTTGCCTAGTAAATTTCATTAACCATAATGACGCATCAACTTAAGAAGGAAGGAAAATTTACGTACTTGGAACTTGGGGAAGGAACGCCTATAATCATTATGCATGGTTTAATGGGCGGCCTCAGTAATTTTGATGGAGTCCTTGATTTTTTCCCTGCTAAGGGGTACAAGGTTTTAATCCCCGAATTACCCATTTACAACATGCCTTTATTAAAAACGAACGTAAAGAATATTGCTATGTTCGTTTCAAAATTTATTACCCATAAAGGTTTTGATGAAGTCATTCTTTTGGGCAACTCTCTAGGGGGCCATGTGGGGCTTTTATGTACCAAATATTTCCCTGAAAAAGTAAAGGCATTGGTAATAACCGGAAGTAGTGGCTTATACGAAAGTGCCATGGGTGAAACCTATCCTAAACGTGGAGATTACGAATACATCAAGAAGAAAGCTGAAAATGTATTCTACGATCCTGCGGTAGCTACCAAGGAGATTGTAGATGAGGTTTATGAGTCTGTTAACGATAGAAACAAACTTATTAGAACGCTTTCAATTGCAAAAAGTGCAATACGTCACAATATGGCCAAAGACCTCCCCAATATGCCCAACCCAACGTGCATTATATGGGGTAAAAATGATAATGTGACGCCTCCGGAGGTTGCTGAGGAGTTTCACGAGCTACTTCCAGACTCTGATCTTTTTTGGATCGATAAATGTGGCCATGCAGCCATGATGGAACATCCAGATACATTCAACCAAATTTTCTACACTTGGTTGTCGGATCGTGGATTTTAATTAAAATACTATGTTGATTAAATCGGCCGAATTTTTAGTAAGTAACAGCGATGTTGCCAAATGTCCTAGCGACCGTCTCGCAGAATACGCATTCATTGGGCGTTCTAATGTTGGCAAGTCTTCTTTGATCAATATGTTGATGCAACGAAAAAATTTGGCTAAAACTTCAGGGCGACCTGGAAAGACACAGCTCATTAATCATTTTTTGATCAACAAAAACTGGTATTTGGTGGATCTGCCTGGATACGGATATGCCCGTGTTTCAAAAAGCAGCAAAAAGGTCTTTCAGAAGTTTATCACCGCCTATTTTGAGAAGAGACAGCAATTAGTATTAGCCTTTGTATTGGTAGATTGCCGTCATGAACCTCAAAAAATAGATTTGGATTTTATGGAATGGATGGGCGAAAGCCAGCTTCCGTTTTCGATTATATTCACTAAGGCTGATAAGCTCAAACCAAATGCTTTAGAACGAAATATACAGGCTTATATCGATAAGATGCTAGAAACTTGGGAAGAAGTACCTCAGTACTTTATTACCTCCTCCAGCAAATCCATTGGAAGAGATGAAGTCTTGAAATATATTGATGAAATCAACGGGCAGATGAGCGCTTCATAATCGCTTCAATAAGCGCTTCGGCTGAGGTTAAATCATCCAATTCTTTTTTCGAAATAAACGCTTCAAACGCACCTTCTTTTTCAGTAAAAATAGCTGGAAGACCCTTGTTCTTATCAACTACTTCTTGGTGTGCGTTTTCGAATTCATCCTTATGGTAGAAGAGCATTTCATGGGATGAATTTTCCCGAAAAGCTTTCCATAGTTCATTTTCTTTAATTGCGCCGTGAGTTATGGCACATAGATTACAATCATAGGTAGATGGACTCATCACTTTATGAATACTATCCAAGTAGCTGTTTAGTTTTCCCGAATTAGCGTTATAAACAAAAATGAGTTTCATAGATAGTCATATTCCTATCAAAATTACATTTTATTTATGATACATAAAAAGAGGGAGCAATGACAAGCATTACTCCCTCTTTACAACTAACTAACAACTAACAATTTTTGAGAAAAATTACTGTTTTACGATTTTCTTAGTAGTGCTTACACCACTATTTCCATCGATAATATTTAATAGATACGTTCCGCTAGTCAAGGACGTCACATCAATTTGCACCGAATTTTGAGATTCGAAGTTGTTTTGATATACGTTTCTTCCTAACAGATCGTAAATAATCACTTGTAAATTCACAGCTTCCGATCCAGAGTAGACAACATTTACAACGTCTCTAGCTGGGTTTGGATACACGGTAAGGTCAAAGTCCAGATCAAAATCATCTACGGCTAGGATATCGCAATCGGCTCCTGATACTCGGGTAACCTGAACGAAATCTGCAGATACATCAGAGCAATCTTCAACGCCAATTGTAGCTAAAGGTTGTCCAATGAACGATGCGGGATCTAGACCTCTATAAGACCATCCCCAAATTCTACATACTCCTACTCCAGCGCCATCCAAATCGATGATGTTACCCACAGGGATTGCCAAAATAGTATTGTCGGCATCACTATCGGTTACTACATAACGATATGACAGGTTTGGAGCGTCATTTACATGTGCTAATTCTAACGGATCAGGAGCACCATCTCCAGCACAAATGGTCACCTCGGTATCGCCATTTGCAAGACTCACTGTACCGGCGTCTGCTTCTTCACGTATTACCTGGATGGCATTTGATGAGATGTCTGAACATGCTTCTGCTTGAAGGTCCGCCAATGGCAGTCCTATAAAAGCATTTTGATCCAGGCCTCTGTATGACCAACCCCAAATTAAACATGTGCCCGGTCCGGCACCATCTAAGTCAATGGTATTCGTATCGGCTATGGCTAGGATGATGCTATCCGGGCTATTGTCCGTCACCACATATCTGTAGGTCAGGTTTGGTGAATCATTATTATGTATAACAACCAGTGGGTCCATGCGACCGTCTACGCAAATTACTGCGGAAAGACCGTCGGCGGCGATTGTGGTTGTGTTGTTTGGGTTTCCAGTAGCAGCTACATCAATCTGTACTGTTCCGCCGTCGGCGGCTTCTCTAACTACCGTAATGGCATTGTCTGAAATATCTGAACAATCTGCACCTTCTATGTCTGAAAGCGGGCCTCCAATAAAGTCGGCTCCACCACCAAATCCTCGATACGACCATCCCCAAATTTGGCAGGTTCCTACCCCCGCTCCATCTAGACTTATGGTATTTGTATCAACAATGTTCAATACAATGTCGGTAGCTGCATCTGTAATAACATATCTGTAGGATAGATTCGGAGAATCATTTACATGAGTAACTACTAACGGATCTGCCTGTCCATCTACACAGATCACAGCAGAAAGACCATCAGCAGCAATAGACGTAGTATTGTTTGGATTGCCAGTGGCGGCTATATCAATTTGTACAGTTCCACCATCAGCGGCTTCGCGAATTACATCAATGTTATTATCAGAAATATCCGAACAGTCTTCATCTTGAAGCGTTTGTAATGGCATTCCTATAAAAGCACTTCCATCCAGTCCTCTGTACGACCATCCCCAAATTCTGCAGGTACCAATACCAGCCCCATCCAGGTTGATACTTGGTGTGTTGAAAATGGCAAGAATGGTATTGTCTGCACTGTTATCTGTCACCACATATCTAAAAGTAAGATTCGGGGCAGTATTGGTGTGCGTCACAACAAGAGGATCTGCTCGTCCATCTACACAAATTACAGCAGAAAGACCATCAGCAGCAATAGACGTTGTGTTGTTTGGGTTTCCAGTAGCGGCTATATCAATAACTACTGTTCCTCCATCTGCTGCTTCACGAATTACATCGATATTATTATCTGAAATATCTGAGCAATCTTCATCTTGAAGTGTCTGTAAAGGCATTCCTATAAAGGCATTCTGATCCAATCCTCTATATGACCATCCCCAAATTCTACAGGTACCTATTCCAGCACCATCCAAGTCAATACTGTTAGTATTGAAAATAGCAAGGATGTTGTTATCTGCACTATCGTCAGTAACTACATATCTGAAAGTAAGGTTTGGAGCATCATTTACATGAGTTACCACTAATGGATCCATACGTCCATCCACACAGATTATTGCGGAAAGACCATCGGCTGCAATTGAAGTGGTCCCATTAGGGTTGCCCGTAGCGGCCGCATCAATTTGTACGGTTCCTCCATCAGCTTCTTCACGTATCACTTCTATATTATTGCTTGAAATGTCAGAACAGTCTTCACTTTGTAGATCTAATAATGGAGATCCTATAAAGGCATTCTGATCCAACCCTCTGTATGACCACCCCCAGATACGGCATGTCCCGATTCCGGCGCCATCTAAGTCAATACTATTGGTGTTGAAAATAGCCAAAATGGTATTATCCGCACTTGTATCGGTCACTACATATCTGTACGTCAAATTTTGTGAATCATTTGCATGAGTCACTACTAATGGATCCATATTACCATCCACACAAATCACAGCTGAATGGCCATCGGCTGCAATTGAGGTAGTGTTATTAGGATTGCCGGTAGCCGCAATATCAATTTGCACCGTTCCACCATCTGCGGCTTCACGAATGACATCTATATTATTGTCCGAAATATCCGAACAATCTTCTGCCTGCAAGTTTGCCAAAGGCTGCCCTACAAAGGCACTTCCGTCAAGGCCTCTATACGACCAGCCCCAAATTCTACACGTACCTATACCAGCTCCATCCAAGTTGATGCTTGGGCTATTGAAAACAGCCAAGATAGTATTGTCTGGGCTATCATCTGTAACCACATATCTGAAGGTTAGGTTAGGTGCCGTATTGGTATGAGTCACAATAAGCGGATCCATACGTCCATCTACACAGATCACGGCAGAAAGACCATCTGCTGCAATAGAAGTTGTGTTGTTAGGGTTTCCAGTGGCTGCAATATCTATAACTACAGTTCCACCATCGGCTTCTTCGCGAATTACATCAATCGCATTATCTGAAAGATCAGAACAGTCTTGCGCCTGAAGATCGGCCAATGGATCTCCTATAAAGTCAGCTCCATTATTAGGAACACCTAAATAAGACCAACCCCAAATTCGACATGTTCCAATTCCAGCTCCGTCTAAATCAATGGCATTGGTAGCAAAAATTGCAAGAATATTATTGTCTACACTATTATCTGTAACAACATATCTATAGGATACCCCTGGATCAACTCCAGGATTGTCGTGGGTAACAACCAATGGATCCATACGTCCATCTACACAAATTACAGCCGAAAGACCATCGGCAGCAATAGATGTGGTGTTATTGGGATTTCCCGTGGCCGTAGCATCTATCTGTACGGTTCCACCATCGGCTTCACCCCATGCTATCGCAGAACCACCAAGCACCGTACTATAGGGTGCAGGACAAGACACAAAATTAGCCGCGTTATCCCAACGTCCCGCTGTAACCGCTTGACCAACTCTTGCTTGATTAGGCCCACCCCATTGCACATAATCGAGCAAAATAGTAGGGCTTGAAGAACCAAATGAGTTTGTAGAAAATAGCCCCAGACCACCATTACTTTCGTTAATCAAATTAAAAGTAAAGGTGACTTGTTCGGCTGGAGAAAGATCGAAATCTCCACTAACAATAGGCAATGCACTTAGCTGACCATACATCCCTGGACCTAGACACACCCAATAATTGGTTATGTCAATATCTGCATCACCCAAATTGGTGATAGTAACTGCATCCATAGTAGTATCCAGTGCGGTAAGCGATGGATCTGCCTGTGCAGTAATGTTTGCTACCTGACCCGTTAAAAGGACAAATAGGATCACTCGCAAAATGCGCGGATCTAAAATTCCAAAGAGTTTCCTCTTTTGTTTCATGTAATTTGTTTTTTTCATTTTCATGTAATTTCGTTGAACTTTTCTGAATTTTATTACGATGCAAATAAATGTCATGAACTACCTTCTTTTCAATTAAAATAGGGTGAAGCGGAAAAATTGGAGTTAAAAGGGAAAGCCCTCACCTCACTGTTTTCAACATATGCGAGTAAACCACTTTATTTTAACGCATGAAATCGATCTCAACATGGTTTCAGAAATCGCTGCAGTAAGAATTGCATTTTACACAAGGGAATTTCCATTGACATCCTCTTAAAGTTTGGCAGAATTAGAAAATCTTCAAGCGTACTATTCCTTTTGATTCAGAATCACACCATCAAGATTTCGGCTTAGATGGTTTCCTTATATTTTAGTAAAAACAGGATGTGCATTCAGGTACTTTACCTTTATATTTTTCACTAATAAAATACCACGAGCAATTCTTACTGTTCGTTTCTAATTTTTCTTTTGAAAAAATGAATAACATAGGTAGCATGAAAACCAAAATGGAGGTTTCCATCTTTAAAATTGAAGTTGTTTGCGGTCTTTACTATGAACTTATCTTCCACAAAATTTCGAGCATTGGTAAGTTTAAACTGCAGCATTACATCGGCTATTTCCCAATTAGCACCTACACTAAACGCTCCATAGGTTTTTACAAAACTGAAAGGATTGGGCACGTAATAATATTCGGAAACCACCGAGACGTGCTTCCCAATTTTATAGCGACCCCCAAAGCCTATAGCAAAACGAGATGTGCTCTCGCTTTCCAAAAAGCCGTCTTCCGCTCTATATATATAGCTAGGAGCCACTTGCAATGAGAAATTAGATGTTATTTTTCTAGCTATCAGAAGCTGTGTTGAAAATGCCAATTCATCTTCAAATGATTGATTTGGTAAAAACAAGAATGTCTCTTTGTTGCGATGAACACCATTCTGAAAAAGAGTTATACTAAAAGGGAATTTCTTTCCAGAATCACGCTGAAAAAATAATCGGTATTTAGCAAAAACATCCCAAGATCTATAGCCTGTACCATAACCCACACCTATTGTTAATCTATCTGAAACACCATACTCTACACCTATTCTAGTGTTCAACTTATCGGCAAGAAAAGAGCGTTTACTCTTATCGGGGTCATTCCAAAAACGATTCATGGCAGAAATTTCTAAAACTCCTCTTTTACGGGTTTCTACAGAATGTCCAATGGAAATACGTGTGGCCTTAAATGTGGCTTGGGTATTAAATTCAGGAGTAATCTGCTCTTGACTTAATTTACTAAGAAGATCTTGTGCCACGGCCTGAGGGGCGCATCCTATCGCTAAAAGTAAAATGAAAAATAATTTAGTTTTCATAAGGCTCATATTCAAAACTAAAATTAATAGTAATAGTATCTGCTATATTGGGTGCTAGTAATGGTGGGATTTTAATATTGAAGTCGGCCACAGTAAGCTCCAACTTACCTGAGATTGTAAATCTATTTTTCTCTTTACTAATTGTGGCCTTAAAATCAAGTTCCTTTTCAATACCACGTAAGGTAAATACACCTTGTATTTTCCTTGTTTGCGGTTCGGTAATAGAAAGGTCTAAACCAATAATTGTTCCTTGAAAGATGGCTTGCGGATACAAATCTGATTCTATATAACTTTCGTTGAAATGTTCTTCCATCAACGCTTTTTCAAAAACAAAAGCCCGCATAAGCATGCGGACTGCAATTTGGTTATTGGAAAGATCTACGATACTCGCTACTTGGTTGTTTTCAGCTTTTATATTTTCAACAGACGTATAGGAGAATAAGGCAATAGAACCTTGTCTATCTATAAACTCTCCTTGCTCCTGGGCCATCCCAAAACAAGTTGTTAGTAATAATAGTAGTAATGGTTTATTTATTGACATTTTTTTCTAAAATGACACAATTTAGGAAAATCGCATCCATTAAACTTCCTTTGTAAATCCCTTTTATTTTTACTTTTTCTCCTTTGTGGTATTTCTCTATTTTAGGTTTTTCTTCTTTGTGCATTTCGCACAATACAAATTTTGAATTATCTCCGCCATATAGTATAATAGTATGAGTATCATTACGATAGACAATTTTATCTATAATTCCTTCAATTTCAATTGCTTGTTCGATATATTGATCAAGTCCTGTTCCGTTTCCATTGTTCATCTCTTCTATAAACTCATTGGATGTAAGGCTAATTTTAGCCTTATTTCGGCTTCCTTCTCTATCTGGAAGTGTTAGAAAAACAACCATACTCAAAATGAATATTACTATAAACCCTTTAACTGCAAGACGTATGTATATATTCCTTTTTTTCATTTTATCTCCCCCTTGGTTAACATCAAATCCACGCTTACTTCTATATCTATTATCGAAGGTGTAAAACTAATCTTCTTGACCTTACATCAGATTCTAAAGTTTGTGAAACGGAAAAATTCAGTTTAAAACGGAAGTCCCAGAGTTCGATATGTGCATTTATTACCTTCAAATTTATATTTTAGCCAATGCTAATGCCTCCATTATGATGAATTATCGTTTTTATATATTTAGTACGCTGGGCATTGTGCTCTTTTTTGCGTTACTAACTGTTATTTTTACCCCTTACTTCATTAAATCCAGTGCTATTTCCTTGTTAGACACTACTATTGAATCTAGTATTCGTGAGGCAAGACAAGCTGCGATGCTTACCAGCAGTGCTATTCAAAATGAAATTCCTAAGGACAAGATCATCGAAAGCATTCAAGCTTCCATTGAAAACACTGACAACCAAGACGCCTTCATTTCTATATTTGATTGGTCTGGAAAACACATTTGCTATCCAGATATCACCGAAGTAGGTAACGAAGCTTCGTCTGAAGCTGCCCTCTTTGGAATGGAGGAAGCTATGACCGGTGCAACACTCTACGAGTCTCTTTCAAAAAATAATGAGACTACCGGTGCGAATGAAGTCTCTCAAATTGTCTATCTGCTCCCTATTTCATCAAATTCGGATTGGATCGTCGCTTGCCACGTTAACACCTCCAAGGTTACCGAGAAGATAAGTCAATTACGCAGTAGCATTAATTTTACCTTTCTTACTATTGGCCTTGTAGTCCTTTTATTCATGCTAGGAATTATTAGACTCATCACAGTGTATTATGAACGTCAATTAGCGCTTAAAACGGTAAAATTAGAGGATGGTGTCCTCAATCTATCCAAGCTAAATGCTTCTCTCGAAAATTATCAGAAAAACTTGTTTGAATATACCAGTTCACAGACCACATCAAACAACGATGTTGTTGAAGTGGAAGTGAAAGCCAAAGAACGAATTCTTACTTACGTACGCAATGAATTACTACCCATTGCAATGGAAGACATTGCTTATATATATGTTGAAAACACCATAACCTATGTGATTCGTAAGAATGGCAAACGATCAACTTCAAATGAAAGCCTTGATCAAATCTATATGTATCTCAATGAACGAACTTTTTTTAGAGCAAACCGCCAAATTATTGTGGCTATTTCGGCTATTGACAAGATCATTAAATTTGGAAATAGCAAATTAAAAATCGATGTGCGCCCTGTTTCTGAAATAGATATAATTATAGGAAAAAACAAAGCCGCCGCTTTTAAACAATGGCTGGACCTATAACAGTTCTACTTGTCTCCTTTTACTTTTTAATTTGATTAAAAAGATGTGTCTCTGTTTTTTTTGTACACTTAGAAAATCTGTTAAAAAATAAAGAGGAATAACACTAGGCACTATCCCTCTTTAACATCTAATCAACACAAAAACTAGTTCTTATAGCCGTTCTTCGTATTCCTACCTGTGGCACACTATGGATGTACCCAAGTGCGCCAATTAGCAAAAACAACTTCTGGAAGAACAGATAATTTTTCAGTTTCACAAACAGTAGGTTTATTTTTATGGCAAAGTTACCTGCAAAAGCCTCTCACAAATGTTAGCTGTCCAACATTCGTGAAGAAAACGATGATAAAAAGGTTCAAAAACCTATTAAAAAAGACCAGCTAACTATTCTTGAACATAGTTCTTTGGAGTCATTCCAAACTTATTCTTAAATAGCCGACTGAAGGTGGAGGGGTTATCGAAACCCGATTTGTAGGCAACTTCGTTAATTTTAAAGTTTCCGGTATTCATAAGTTTAAAGGCATATTCCAGCCTTTTTTCTTTAATCCACTTAGCCGGAGATTCTTTGTAGATTTCAATAAATTTTCTTTTAAAACTAGATAGGCTCATACTACTTAAGAACGCAAGTTCCTTAATACTCAAATTAGATAAATAGTTATTTTTCACTACTTCTTTAAGTCTGTAATTATCATCACTTACAGATGGATACAGCATAGAGTGGATTTCTTGAGAGAAATTATTAAGCGCCAAATAATGAAGCAATTCTCTTGTTTTTAAATTCATGAGATCCTCCACCCAGGTATCTTGGTAGTTCTTACTAAATAGCAACTCCACACCGCTCATAAATGTTTTGATAAACTTACAGCTATCTATAAGGAGTATATTTCTCATATTCACCGCTGGATTTGTATCCTTAGGTGGGTGGTTAAAATAAAATTGTTCTAGTGCTTCGCGCTCAAAGAAAAACAAATACGCCTTAAAACAATTGCTTTCTCCAGAAAGGCCTTCGGACATAATATAAGTTCCTTTGTTCACAATAGCGCAATCTCCTTCTTCTACATAAAACAAACCGTTTGGAGATTGAAATTTCACAGTGCCCTCTAGTACAAAAAGCACAAAAAATTCATTGATATTAAGAAAGATATCTTTTACAGAATCTGATCTATGAAAATATTCGATTGACCTTCCTTGGCTGCCTTCCAAGGATTTAAATTGGGAATTGGATTGAAAGTATGCTGGGAACTCCATTGACAGGTTCTTTTTAGCCCTTGTTATAAAGATACAGGTTTATGTTTTCTTAAGGTCTAACTTCTCCGCGAAGTAATCACAAAAGTCTCTCATTGTTGCACTCATCTTCTCATCACTCGTGGCTCTTTCAAACGTATTTGCCATAGCACTTAACGTTTGATGAAAAAACACCTTCATTTCGTCCATGGGCATATCTTTGGTCCAAAGATCAATTCGCAAAGACTCCTTTGCTTTATGATCCCACACCGACAATAATACCGCTTTGGATTCTTCATTCACAACGCCCCCGCCTTCTGCAGACCAATGCATTTTTTCTGGAATTTTATTATCATCCAGTGTTACGCTTATTTTTATCTCTGAAGTATTTTTACTCATTATTTCTTCGGTTTGTATTTGGAATTATTGAATATTTCCTCGGCATCACTAATCATTAATTGATTAATAGTAACGGCTGCATTATTATCCATATAGGACCGTACCATCTGCCAGCCAATATAGCGTCCTATCATACCAGGAGATTCATTATCAATTTCTAAATAGAATTTAGAGAAAGGTGCTGGGTTTATAAACCTAGGTAATAATTTAACGTCTGTGCTAAATAGAATTTCATTTTCCACAAAGTAGCGCCAGATATCAACTTCATTCTCTTGAGCCCAAATTAATTCATCTTCAGTAAATCCAATTTTTTCACCATCGGTAGTACTTGGAAGCCACTGGTCTTTTAAATATAATTCTTTTCCAAAATATATCATTTGCGCCAACAGTGTTCTAGTACGTGGTCTTGAGACAAGCTGTTGGGAATATACGGTAGCTACATCGGGTGCTAACCTAGACTTTTTCATATTCTTTCTTACATAATTGGGAACCCCTTCATAAAAGCGGTGATCTGCTCCTAGATAGGTGTCAAGTGCCACAATAAGTAGGCTATCTGATAACAGCACCTTGTTTTTATAATCAACATCTGATGTAGTTGTAAATACTCGAGGCTTTTTAAATTGAGGGAAGTAATATTTTATATGTTTAAAAAGCTCCGTTAGTTGCGGATCCAGTTCGTCATTATTTGGAAACGTCTCAGATACCGCTTTATTCAATTCAATTTGAAAGGTGTCCTTTACGCGTTGTTCCCAGATACTATCGTGATATTGTTTCGGAAAGAACATAGGGTATTCCTTTTTCAGAACAGGAATATTTTCAAGTGTTGTCGTTGCGAAAATTTGGTCAAAACGAACTAAATCAATTGTCATTGGGACGGCATTAATTTTTTCTTCAATCTTACTTTTGTCAACACATCCGGCCACCGCAAGAAGTGATAATAATAAAAGTACGTATCTCATAGTTCAAAACTTTCTTAAGGGATAAAACGCAGTTACCTTTTTTAAATTTTACTTTTCCCCTATTTTTGTTGCAAAGGTATTATTATAAAAGTATAAAACGAGGAAAATGCAAACCGAAAAAGTAGTAGATCATATTGTAAATTGGTTAAAGGATTATGCTGTAAATTCAAAAATGGAAGGTTTTGTTTTGGGCATAAGTGGCGGTATTGATTCTGCCGTGACTTCTACGCTTTGTGCCATGACGGGGTTAAAAACTTTGTGTGTAGAATTACCAATACATCAGGCCGAAAGTCAAGTAAATCGAGCTTGGGAGCATATTGATCAATTGAAAGAACGCTTTCCTAATGTACGCGGAACCCGAGTAGATCTCACCCCCGTGTTTGAAGCCTTTAAAGCAGAGTCCCCAGAAGTGAGTGATACTACTCTTTTAGATTTGAGCCTAGCCAATACAAGAGCGCGTTTACGAATGACCACCTTATATTACTTTGCCGGACTTCATAGATATCTAGTTGCTGGAACAGGGAACAAAGTGGAAGATTTTGGTGTTGGCTTCTTTACAAAATATGGAGATGGCGGTGTCGATTTAAGTCCAATTGCCGACTTATTAAAAAGTGAAGTGTACGCTGTGGGGAGGTCGGTTGCAGTTCCCAGTTCAATTCTGAATGCAGCACCTACAGATGGGTTATTTGGAGACAGTAGAACAGACGAAGATCAAATTGGCGCAAGCTATGATGAATTGGAATGGGCAATGAAAATGCAAGATTTGGGGCACGCTTTGACAGATTTTTCTGGCAGGGAGAAAACGGTGTACGAAATATACACTAGGTTAAATAGAGCCAATCAACACAAAATGAATCCAATACCAGTTTGTAAAATCCCCTCTGTATTAAGGGGGTAATCAGTTTTTTAACGAGTATTCTTGACGTTGAACGAAATTACTCCGTTAGCCAATATCTTTTTTTTAGCTTTGATTTGTAGTATTAATATTACAAAAACCTCACACTTATTGCATTTCTAATTGTTTTAAGTGTTTTTTTATAAAACGGCTAAAAAAAGGAATGAAAAAAATCGTCATTGCAGACCACCATCCGGTTACCAGGAAAGGAATTTCTTGCATGCTTAAAAAGAATGATAAATATACAATCATTGGCAAAGCAAACAACGGAGAAGAGCTGTACAAAAATTTACATTTACACAGTCCGGATATATTGATTATGGAGATTGATATGCCACAAATCAATGGGATTAATGCTCTTAGAAGCATTAAAAATGAGTTTCCAGACACACGTGTTATTATATTTTCTACACATCCAGAAGAAATCTATGCGCTACGCTCCATCAAATCAGGAGCAGCTGCTTATGTGCCAAAAACAGCTTCTACGAAGGTGTTTATGAAAGCATTGAAACAGGTTGCTAAAGGTGGTATTTTCTTGAATGAAGAACTCACATCTACTTTTACTAGTAGAAATGTGGGGGAAACAAGTGCTATAAGTAGGTACAAGAAATTGTCTTCTCGAGAGATTGAAGTTCTAAACCTCTTATCTAGCGGAAAGAGAAATAAGGATATTGCCAACGCGTTAAATATTAACGAAAAAACGGTAAGTACTTATAAAACAAGGTTGCTTAAAAAATTGAAAGTAGATAATCTGGCAGATCTTATTCATCAATCCAGAATGTTTCAATTTTAGAAGTTATAACACTCTTCTTAGTTTTTCTGAAAGCACTTTTTTGAGCGAAATATAGTCTACGATATCTTGTAGTGTGTTTTCCGTGGGTGTTGATACATCCTGTATCTTTATCTCCTCAGAGAGTTCATTTATCTTTTGCTCTACAAGAAACCGTCTTAAATTGAGAATTGTTTCACTTACAAATTGTTCTAGCGAATCTTTTTTCCCTTTTACATAAATATCTTTTTCATCCCATTTGTGTAATTCATCTTTCTCATTCTTCATCAAAATATCCGTAATCATTGTGGTTCGTTCAGGTTGAACCTCATTCATAAATGTCTCAATTTTAAGCTCTTGTTCTTGATTAAGCCTATTTATGATCTCATAGTACAATTCTCTAAATCCTTCATTGGCAAATTCCATTTCATCCTCTTGAAGGTCTAAATATATTTTCTCAAAGACCTTGGCTTGTACTATTTCTGGTTTAAAAGCAATATCTCCATTCTCGTTCGCTTCCAGAATAAGGTCTTCAAAATCTTCTTCTTCACTTCCGTACAATAATAAAATTTCGATGATGGTTTTCTCCAAAACATCTTGCCTATTTACCTTTCGCGCTTGCTCTTTAACCTCTCTAATTGGATCTGGCGGAGGCGCTTGTTGATTCGATTTCTTGTTCTGATCCCGTTGCTCTTTTTGGAATATTTGAGCCAAGGTATTAAACAAAACTTCTTCCGAAATATCCATAATACGAGAGCATTCCTTTATGTATACCTCTCGCTTTATAACATCTGGAATTTTAGAAATGCTTACAACCATATCGCGTATGGTTTCCGCTTTTTGAATGGGATCGTTCTTGGCTTGATCTGCTAATAATGAGGCCTTAAAACCAATAAAATCTCTCGAGTTTTCTTCGAGGTATATGGAAAGTTCTTCCAAAGAATTGCTTCTTGCAAAACTATCCGGATCTTCACCGTCAGGGAATGTGCATATTTTCACATTCATTCCTTGTTCTAAAATTAGATCTACACCACGCAATGAGGCCCGAATCCCCGCAGCATCTCCATCAAACAATACCGTGATGTTTTTTGTAAGACGATTGATCAATCTAATCTGCTCTGGAGTCAATGCCGTTCCTGAAGATGACACCACATTTTGAATACCAGTTTGATGAAATTGAATTACATCTGTATACCCTTCTACTAAATAGCAATTATCTTCTTTAGCAATAGATTGCTTGGCGTGATATATTCCGTAAAGCACCTTACTCTTATGGTAAATATCGCTCTCTGGTGAGTTCAAATATTTAGCCGCTTTCTTGTCATTGACGAGTATACGTCCTCCAAAACCAAGCGTCCGACCACTCATACTGAGAATAGGAAACATTACCCTTCCTTTAAAGCGATCAAATTGCTTCTCTTGTTTTACAATAGTAAGCCCTGTCTTTTCAAGAAATTCAATCTTATATCCATTTTTAACGGCGTGAGATGTAAACGCTTCCCATTGGTCTAAAGAGTAACCAAGTTCAAACTTTTTGATGGTCTCTTCCGTAAAACCTCGTTCTTTAAAATAGGTGAGTCCAATGGCTTTACCATGTTCAGAATTAAACAAGATTTTTTTAAAATAATCTTTAGCATACTCACTTACCAAATACAGGCTCTCGCGTTCGTTTGCTTGCTCTTTTTGCTCATCGGTCTGTTCTATTTCTTCAATTTCAATTCCGTATTTTTTGGCGAGATATCTAATTGCCTCAGGGTAACTGAAATGCTCATGTTCCATTAAAAAGGTAACGGCATTGCCTCCCTTTCCACTAGAAAAATCCTTCCAAATTTGCTTTACAGGTGATACCATAAAACTGGGTGTGCGCTCATCGCTAAAAGGGCTAAGCCCCTTAAAATTACTTCCCGATTTTTTGAGTTGCACAAAATCGCCAATCACCTCTTCTACCCGAGCGGTTTCAAATACAGTGTCTATGGTATGTCTCGCAATCAATGGTTTTGATTTAATTCAGAAAAAAAAGATACAGAAAATTCACATACTCTATGAATATTCGGCATGCTAAAATAACAAGATTGCGAGTAAAAATGGCGTATAAAAAGAGAAAAGGCTTCGGTTATCGAAGCCTTTTATGAATATGAAACAAAGTATTAGATGGTTCTTAGTAAAAACGGTGTTTAATCCATGTCAAATCGAAGACCCAGTGAAATGTTTCGCTGCTCAATAGGATTGTCTTTAAATATTGTATTGAGATCATATTTCAAATAGAGTGCAGTGCTTCGCCAACCAATATAACCACTTACTCCATAAATAAAATTATTGGTATTATAACTGGCTTTCAATTTCTGCTTTATGTCTTCACCGTCCTGGTCAAATTTTAGTTTTTGGCGGGCCCCTAATTTAAATCCGGCGTATCCACCTACACCAATTTTTAGTTTGTTCTTGGTGTAATAACGTACATAACCATCTTCTTTTTCTTCCTTATTAGAAGGACCTATTTCAAAATGAACCGGAAACACTAAGTTATCCATTCTAAATTTTGACTTATCGAGATCCTGTGGGAATTCTTGCAATTCGGTTTGAGAGCCTGTATCTACAAAATATCTATTGTCTGTAGGCTTAAGTCCATTAAACTGAAATGAAAAACCGTACTTAATGCGCAACCAATTGGAGTTTCTAAACACCCTTGTTTTCCAGGCCCATCCAATTTCTGCGAATCGACTTCCTCCAATTTTAAAGTCGGAATCATCTAAGGATTGTCCTTTAGTAATTACATTGTTGAAACCAACGGCAAGTACAAAATCAGATTTGGTTCGTCTGTCTTTTTTTACACGTCGCTTGGGTGAAAATTGAATGATTTTTTCATCCGAAAATAATCTAATGTTTAAGGTTGAGCTGTCTTCGTTAGTATCAATATTTCCGTTCCGAGACAACAGAGCGATTTGGTTGTCAACAATAGCTATCCTATTCTCAATGTTCCGTGCTCTTTTGTCGGCAGCTTCCCCCTTCAGTCTCTCGGCTTCTTCTTGAGTGATTTCGGTATTTTCCAACCGTTCATTAATGGCTTCAACCTCATCTTTTAACGCATCTTTTTCGTCATTAATAATATACTCTTTTGACGTTTGAAGGTTTTCTATTTCTTTTTTAATTTCCGATTCTTGCCCATATGTTTGGGCAAAAGTAAGCACGCACATCGCTAGGACGATGTAATAGGTAATTCTTCTCATAATTGTAAATGTTCGTGATTATTGCACGGTCAAAACCGCACGTGATTGATGAATAGTAATCTACTTTAATATATTAAGGAGTCCCGGAAACTCATGTTTATTAATTGTTACGTTCTGCCACTGAGGTACGTATTTTCTCGAAACCATTGCCCAAGGCATCAAATACTTTATCTCTAAAGCTTTGTTCCAGTTCTAGTTCAACACCTACAAGTAGCGCAGTGGCATCCACTTTACCTGTGATGGAGTTACGTATTTTTTGATTTTCAATTTCTCGTTGTGCTTTGGCCAAAAGCCCATCGATCTCTTCCATGGAAACTGTTCCATTGTCTTTTTGCAAACTCAATACGTTGGCGACCACATCTTCTACTTTTTTATCAAGAAAGGAGCCTTCCTCTATAGTTGTTCCCTCTGTTTTCAGTAGTGGACTTATAATTTCTTTTTTCTGAACATCCCTATGCATGGCTACCGCAACATCTTCTTTTTCTGGGGTGAAATCATCTTCAAGCAACTCTAAAGGCTCTTTTATGGTGTTTTTCGTAGTTGTTGTAGTAGCCACAATGGCTTCTTCATTGTTCAGTTTCGTTTCTTTTTTGTCAACTATTTCTTCTTGTGCAATATCTTCGGAAGGGGCTTCAATATGAATAACCTCGTTTAGATTCTTTTCTTCATTGTTGTTATTCTGAATTTCCTCAACCAAATCATTTCCTATTTCCGAAGCGCCTCCGAGCGTTCTAAAAATTAAAGACCCAATAACCAAAACTGCAATCAAGCTGGCTGCTATTGCATACCAAAAAAAGGTCACTTTTCTCTTTGGCGTTGTATGTTCCAATTGTAACGCGAGTTTTTCCCATGATTCCTTAGAAGGTTGTAACTCCCGTTCCTGTAATTTCTCTCGTATGTTCTCTTCAAACTTAATGGGTGCCATAACTAATAATGTTTTGTTTGGTTAATTTTGTTTGAAGCATTTTTCGAGCTTTGAAAAGCTGTGTCTTAGAAGTATTTTCAGAAATCTGCAATAATTCGGCTATTTCGCTGTGCTTATAACCCTCTACGGCATATAATACAAATACGGTTCTGTAACCATCGGGCAGCGTGTCTATTACTTTCTGAATTTCTTCCACCTCCAACTCGCTTTCAATATAGGCCACATGTTCTAGGGTATTCTCAACGGCCAATTCTTCTTTAAAATAGAGTTTCTTCTCTTTTCTAAGCATTGAAATCGCTTCATTAACCATAATTCTACGAATCCATCCTTCAAAACTTCCTTCAGACTTAAACGAGTTTATATATGTAAACACTTTTAAAAATCCGGCGAGCATTACCTCCTCAGCAATATCATTACTCTTCATATACTGTCTACAGATACTCATCATCTTGGGCGCAAATAGCTGATACAACTCATGTTGTGCTTTGCGGTCTCCTTTTCGGACTTTGGAAATGAGTGTCTTATAATTTTTATGTAATGAAATAACTTTCAAGATGTATCACATTTATAACGCTTCTATTACCATAGACGCGGCTAACATTAAAAAGGTTGTCTGAAGATTAAAAAATATATTTTAATCGTACTGTATCACTAAACCTAGAGCACGTATCAAAAAGTGAGCCTATTTTTTACGATCTATAACATAATTGACCATAAGCTCTAAGGATTCTTTATACGAAGAAGATGGGTATTTATCCAACAACGTAAGAGCCTTTTCCTGGTATTCTTTCATCTTACCCGTGGCATAATCTAACCCGTTTTTTTGTTTTACGAAGGCAATTACCTCCTTTACCCTTTTTGTATCTCTATTGTGATTTTTTATGGAATTGATCACCCAATTCTTTTCTTTTTGAGAGGAATTGTTGAGGGCATAAATAAGTGGCAATGTCATTTTCTGTTCCTTAATATCAATACCAGTAGGTTTTCCTATTTGTTCGTCGCCATAATCGAAAAGGTCATCTTTAATTTGGAATGCTGTACCTATAAGTTCTCCAAAATGGCGCAAGTTCTCTACCTCTTCGGCTTGTGCGTATACAGATTGCGCTCCCATAGCGCAACAGGCTGCGATAAGTGTAGCTGTTTTTTGACGTATTATTTCGAAATAAACCTCCTCGGTAATATCCAGTTTTCGGGCCTTATCTATTTGCAATAATTCGCCTTCGCTCATTTCGCGTACGGCCACCGAAATGATCTTAAGTAAATCAAAATCATTGTTATCTATAGAAAGAAGGAGTCCTTTAGACAAAAGAAAATCTCCGACCAGTACCGCAATTTTATTTTTCCAAAGGGCATTGATAGAAAAGAAGCCTCTTCTTCTATTACTATCATCAACCACATCATCATGTACAAGTGTTGCTGTATGTATAAGTTCTATTACTGAGGCTCCCCTATAGGTGCGTTCATTAACTGTTCCGTCGCCCATCATCTTGGCAATCAGAAAAACGAACATAGGTCGCATTTGTTTCCCTTTGCGATTAACCACATAATGCGTGATTCTATTAAGAAGAGAAACCTTGGAAGACATTGACCCAGAGAACTTCTTTTCAAAAAGTTCCATTTCATCTTCAATGGGTAATTTTATTCTAGAAACTATCTTCATACTGGGTCTCAAAAATAAGTTAAAACAGTCTATAAATTGGGTTCTTTTATAAAAAACGTTATATTTGTTAATTATAAACATGATAACTTTAATTAGAGGACTATGAAAAAAATTACTTTATTAGCTGCTTTGTTTGGTGCTTTCGCGATGAACGCTCAGATATTCAGCGAAGATTTTAATCTTGAAATCGTAGATGATACGAACTTCGCTCAATTTACAGGTTCCGACGTTGATGGGGACACTGAGTTTTGGGAAGTATTTGATGCTGATGGAACTGGAAACGCTTGGGCCTTTAGTGGTTTAGGTGCTGATTCTGATTCTTGGGAAAGTGGAAACCCAAATAGCCCAATGCAAGTGGACAACTATTTAATCACTACAGACCCTATTGATCTTACTGGATCTACTGGTACTGAAATTACTTTCTTGATGGGTACTTACCAAACAAATGGTACTTTCCTTGATGATCAGTATTCTGTGCACATGTCAACGTCTAACGATCCTGGTGTGATTTCTGGTGAAACTGCTATCACAACTAGATTGGTTGGAGATGATGTTGTTGCTGCTGCTGGTGATGGATCTGATTCTGTTGCTTCTATTACCCTTGATGCTTCTGCATATGATGGTATGACAGTTTACTTAATCTTCAGACACTGGAACACATTTGATCAAAATTCTGTTTTGATTGATGATGTTGTAGTTGATGGTACTTTAGGTATCGGAGACGAAAGTTTTAATGGTTTTATCTACTTTGTAGATGCTAACAACCAATTGAAGCTTTCTGCTAACACTAACATGGAGAGCCTTCAGTTGTTCAACGTATTAGGTCAGCAAGTTGTTTCTCAAAGACTTTCTAACACAAACGAAGTAGTTAACATTTCTGCTTTGAACACAGGAGTATACATTGCTACTGTAACTATCGAAGGTCAAAACAAAACTTTCAAGATCGTTAAGAAATAATTTCTTAACTCTTATAGTATTGAAAAGAGCGGCATTGCCGCTCTTTTTTTATTGTTATTGTTTATTTGCCAGTTGTCCGCAAGCAGCATCTATATCTTTCCCTCTACTTCTACGTACCGTCACAGGAATTCGATGTTGCTCCAATCCTTTAATATACTTATTGATCGCTATATCTGATGCCTGTTTAAATGCCCCATCATCGATAGGATTGTATTCAATCAAATTCACTTTACAGGGAACATAGGCACAGAATTGAACCAATGCGCGCACGTCTACATCAGCATCGTTAATTCCCTCCCATACCACATATTCATATGTTATCCTTCGTTTGGTCGCAGTATACCAATACTCTAGTGACTCTCTTAGGTCTATGAGGGTAAACTTTTCTGCAAAAGGCATTATCTTTTCGCGTGTTTCCTGAATGGCCGAATGCAACGAAACAGCCAAATTAAACTTCACCTGATCATCGGCTAGCTTTTTGATCATTTTGGGCACTCCAGAAGTAGAAAGTGTAATTCTCTTGGGAGACATCCCAAGTCCCTCTTCGGAAGTAATCTTATCAATAGATTCCAACACGTTTTTATAATTCATAAGAGGCTCTCCCATACCCATAAAGACAATATTAGACAGCGGTCTATCATGATATAACCTGCTTTCTTTATCTATGGCGACCACTTGATCATAAATCTCATCGGGATTCAAATTGCGCATTCGCTTTAATCGCGCGGTGGCGCAGAACAGACAATCCAAACTGCATCCCACTTGAGATGAAACACAGGCCGTGGTTCTTGTTGATGTAGGTATTAGTACAGATTCTACAATAAGACCGTCATGCAGCTTTACAGCGTTTTTAACGGTGCCATCACTGCTTTTCTGAAGGCTATCTACTTTTATATGATTGATTACAAAATTGGCCTCTAACTGGGCTCGAGTTTCTTTAGAAATATTTGTCATTTCCTCAAAACTATGTGCTCCCTTATTCCAAAGCCATTCGTACACCTGATTTCCACGAAATGCCTTATCTCCAATCTCCTCAAAGAAGTCCCTGAGTTGTTGTTTTGAGAGTGCTCGTATGTCTTTCTTACTTGTCGCCATAGGTTGGACAAAAATACCACATTTGACAAATGCACTTCATAAAAAATCCCATTTCTTTTAGAAACAGGATATTCAATTCGTTTTATGAAATCGTTTATCTATCTATAAGTATCTTTTTGGTAATATCAGCATTGCTATCTTCATCGATAAGGTGCAAGAAATAAATACCTTCAGAAAAATTTTCCACATTAATAACATTGAAGGTGTTAGACAAGGCACCACCTTGTACTTTCTGCCCTAAAACATTGTGAAAGCTATATACTAAATTAGGGTATCTCCCATTCATCACAGTGATTTCTGTACTTGCCGGATTTGGAAAAACATCTAGATTACCCGCAATTTGATTATCAGGCACTCCTAATATATTCTGAATAGACTCAATAGTGGATTGCCCGGTTCCTGAAGGGTCCAGCCAATCTATCAGGCGGGTTTCGGGGGTTTCCCCCGTATCCCAAGAAACCGCAAACCTACCATATATATCGTAGTCATTATTTCCTTGGGTACCATCACAAAAAGCTTGGCCTGCATATAACTGCCCTATAATTCTTCCTTCTTGATCAAATAATGGGGATCCAGAAGATCCACTTTCTGTGGTTCCAATTTCCCATCCATCACCTGTTCCTACCGAGACACCTCCAATAAGCCAAACTTCGGTACCAGAAGCATTCTCTTTTACAGCGCCACTGTCATCGCGGCATATTTTCATGATATCACCGTTTGGGTGGTGAATCCCTACTTCGAACTCAGGCAGTGCATCAGAATTATCCCATCCTGCAAAGGCAACATCCCATGAGTCTGGTATTCTATTATATAGCTCAACCAAAGCAAAATCACTCAATTCATTATTCGCTCTAAGCGAGGCTCCACTCATTGTGAAGTTGGTCTCTATATTGGCACTAGGTTCTTCTGTACCGCAAGATGGTCCTGGGCTTACCCAGTTAAAACGAACCGACCAAAATGCTGGATCACTGGTTCCCAGACAGTGATTTCCCGTAAGTAAATACGGAGTTCTATCCCCTTCGGTATTGTTAATCAATGATGCCGAACATAGGTATCCATTTCCAAGATTTAATAAGGCCACCGATTTCTTGAGCATCTCCTTCTTGTCATCAAAATCATTTCCAATAGGACAATTGACGTCATAATTACAGTTGCCAGATTGGTTCAGGCCTTTCATAGCTCGATCCGTCCAAGCCTCTACCCTACCCATTCTATAGCCATGAATAACACTGCCTATTTCAAGCTTTACGTTTTCGGCTGCGTTTGCAGGTTGAAAGTATTCGATCCAAATAATATCTCCGCTAACAAACCATGAGCCCAACATATTATTAGACCTATTGTTGTTCTTAGAATAACTCTTAGATATTTCTGTACGATCGTCGTTATAGATATGTAAAAACCCACCGTCTGGCAAATAGAAGTCATTGAAATTTACGCTCAGATTCAGTGCATCTGGGGACTTAATGGCAACTTGCCAAATTCTATCTCCCGATGGTAATACTGTCCAAATACCATTTTCATTTAAATCTAATCGCACATTACGAGTGATTCCGTATCGCCATGGCAAGCTTTTGTCCATATCATTAACACTGTCTTCAGCAATTATATCCTCCAAATCAATGGGAGGCAGCTCAATAGGGGACATTCTAGTTTTAAGATTTAATTCCCAACTAACAGGGATATTCTCCCTAAGCTCCTGAGAAAAGGAACAAAGCGGGAGTAAGAATAAAAAAAAGAAAAGTATGTTTTTTTTCATTCCAATGGTTGGATTGTCAGACTATAACTATACCAAGATACTTTTTATTTTTGGTATTTGAAAACCAAACCTTTACAAAATAAAAAACCCTGAAGAGTATTCAGGGTTTTTGTTGGTTTCTTAGATGATGAGCATTGCATCACCATAGGTATAAAACCGGTATTTTTCTTTAATGGCCTCCGCATAAGCCTCCTTAATAAATTCATGTCCCGCAAAAGCCGAAACCATCATTAATAAGGTTGATTTTGGAGTATGAAAGTTGGTCACCATTGCGTTAGCTATACTAAAATCGTAGGGAGGAAACACAAATTTATTCGTCCATCCTGTATAGGCATTCAAGGTGCTGTTAGAAGAGACTGAGCTTTCTAAAGCACGCATTGCAGTTGTTCCTACTGAACAAATTCTTTTTTTCCTTACAATTCCAGTATTGATGATATCAACAGCCTTTTGATCGATGATAATCTCTTCGGAATCCATTTTATGCTTGGAAAGATCTTCTACTTCAACTGGGCTAAATGTACCCAATCCAACGTGTAGTGTTACTTCGGCGAAGTTTATTCCGTTAATTTCAAGTCGCTTTAAGAGATGCTTCGAAAAATGAAGTCCTGCCGTAGGAGCCGCTACAGCACCTTCGTTTTTGGCAAAAATAGTTTGATATCTTTCGGCGTCTTCTGGCTCTACTTCTCTCTTAATATACTTTGGAAGTGGTGTTTCTCCTAATTCTGTCAATTTGCTACGAAACTCTTCGTAAGAACCGTCAAATAAGAAACGAAGTGTTCTTCCTCTAGAGGTTGTATTATCAATTACTTCAGCCACCAAAGATTCATCTTCTCCAAAGTACAGTTTGTTACCTATTCGTATTTTTCTAGCTGGATCTACTAAAACATCCCAAAGTCTGGTTTCAGAATTCAATTCGCGCAGCAAGAAAACTTCAATGCGAGCACCTGTTTTCTCTTTGTTTCCAAAAAGACGGGCTGGAAAAACTTTGGTGTTATTAAGAACGAGTACATCATCTTCTTCAAAATAATCTATAAGGTCTTTGAACATTTTATGCTCAATAGTGTGATCTTTTCTGTTTAAGACCATTAAGCGGGCTTCATCGCGGTTTGGCGCCGGATATTCTGCCAATAATTCAGTTGGTAAGTCAAAGTTGAAATTAGAAAGTTTCATTCCCATATGATGTACATTTTATCGTAAAGGCTGCAAATATACAATCTCAACATGGGCGTTGTCAAGTAAATACTCATTTATTATTTCAAAAGGGTCTCTATTCCTACTTTTTGCATGTCCTCCCAGAAAGAAGGAAACGATTTTGATACAACTTCGCAGTTATTAATTGTTATGGGAATTTGTGTTCCCAAAGGCGCAAAAGCCATTGCCATTCTATGGTCATTATAGGTGTCAATAGCTATGCGTTCTTTACCTAGTATTGATGGATTCAAAACCAAGGTGTCGTGGGTTATGGTAACCGATGCGCCTAGTTTAGAAAGTTCAGTTTTGAGAGCAACCAATCTATCTGTTTCCTTGATCTTCAAAGTATGTAATCCTGTTAAAGTACATCCCATTTCTAAACCGAGGCATGTCACCACAATAGTTTGGGCAATGTCTGGAGTATCTACCAAATCCAAAAAGACATGTTCTTTTAAACTGTCAATTTCTTTGCGCAGTGTTATCGTCTCTTTTTCCTTATTAAAGGTAGTTACTACGCCCAATTGTCTATATAATGACGCCAAGGCCGTGTCGCCCTGAAGGCTCTCTTGGTGATAGTACCCCAAAGTTATAGACTTGTTTGACAATGCCGCAACGCTATAAAAATACGAGGCCGAGCTCCAGTCAGATTCAATTGTAATAATGGTATCCTTAACGCTTATCACTCTTGGAATCTGAATTCTATTTTCTGAAAACAGCGTTGAAACGCCCACGTTTTCCAACAGCGACAATGTCATATTAATATATGGCAACGAAGTGAGTTCACCTATTAGGTCTATTGTCAACCCATTAGGTAATCCCGGGGCTATTAGTAGCAAAGCCGAAATATACTGGCTACTAACATTTGCCTGTATGGCGACCGAGCTTTTACCTAATACATTCCCTTTTATTTTTAAGGGAGGATATCCTTCTTTATTTGTATACTGTATGTCTGCTCCTAATTGGCGTAAGGCATCTACCAAAATCCCTATGGGACGCTCCTGCATTCGTTCACTTCCTGTAAGTACTACTTCGGTGCCTATCTGCGAGGCGAAATAAGCCGTTAAAAAGCGCATAGCAGTACCTGCATGATGTACATCTACAACTCCTTCTGAATTAACAATTCCATTTTTCAAAAATTTGGAATCATCACTATTTGAAATATTCTTTATTATGATATTAGGATACAAGGCCTGAAGTATCAACAATCTATTGGATTCGCTTTTTGATCCAGTGACTGTGATTGACACTTCTTCTGCTTCTGTACTTGATGGGGAAAGAAAAGCCTTCATTTTCTACTGTTTTCGTTTCAGTCTTGCCCAAAATTTGGCATAGCTAACAAAAAAACCGCTGATCAAGCTGCCCGATACAAATGTTGACAGAACTACCCAAAGTGGTTTGGACGTAAAGAACTCAGGTGCAAACCCTAAAAGGGCCCATTGCACTAAAAAAATAATGCTCATGTATAACATACCTAATAGGAATACCGATTTCCAAAAGCCCTTGTGAGTGATCACGTTTTTAAACATCTACTTTAGTTTTTCATTATTATGATGGCGATCGTGATCTCGTTTTGTTTTGGCTTCCATTTTTTTATCAAAGGCTTCTTGTAAATTTACTCCGGTTTGATTGGCAAGACAGAGTACAACAAAAACGACATCGGCCAATTCTTCGCCTAGGTCCTTCGTTTTATCACTTTCTTTTTCACTCTGCTCTCCGTAACGTCTAGCTATAATTCTGGCTACCTCTCCTACTTCTTCGGTAAGCTGTGCCATATTGGTAAGTTCGTTAAAATACCGAACACCATGTTCCTTTATCCATTCATCTACCGCGAATTGCGCATCTTGAAGCTTCATTGTTTCTATATTTTTGAAAGTACTATTTTCTCGTTTTCCTTTTCAATGACAAGTTTATAAAATTCCTTCAAGTCAAGGTAATACTGTGGTGGCACCAAAGAATTATTTACTGAAAACTCAGTAGACACCTGCACTTTATTTCCAAGAGATGTCACGCTATACTTGAAATGTCCAATACCTTCAGAGAGTGTAAGACTAATAGGCTCGGGTATACTTTCAACAGCATATCCTTCTGGGATTTCAATAGAAATAATACATCTGTCTTTGAAAGGGTATTCAAAATCTATTGGATAATTTCTTTCATTTAATTTGAAAGGATTTTCCTTTACAGCCATATAAAGCATTGGTGAAAAGTAGAGCTTTCCTTCTACTTCTTCAAGTCTGTCAAAAGATTCAAAATCATAATCAATCTTTACAGGTTGATATAATTCGTCTAAATTTTGAAGTGCTAGGTTTGACAATTCAGTTTCTCCAATATTTTTTTCAAGATACTCCTGTGTGTCAGTCTCATTTAATTTAAGCAACTTATTTCTATAAAATAATGCATAGTGACCAGATAGGCTATTCTTTGCGGTTCCTTTTACAGAGGCATCAGGATTAATGGTTGCATTTATCATTGTGTTGTGCGCAGCATGTTTCCCTGGTTTTAACGGAACCCAATCGGAACTGTTATCTTTTCTAATAATTCGCCCTTGCCAATTTAACAAACGTGGGTTCAAAATACTTGCCTCGGCCTGTTTATTAGTAGCATCAAACAAAATAACGCCGTTATCCTTTTCAACACCGGCCACGACATAATCAAATCCATTTCTAGTTGCAAATAGCGGGACTCCATTATTCTTGGTACTCACCAACACCGGATTGGCTGATATACCCGCGTATTTGAACATAGCGGTTAGCATCAAGTTAATTTCGGCCACATTACCCGTTCCATTCTTAAAGGCCGTTCGTACACCATCATCCACATAGTAGCCTTTATATCCATTCCAATTCATTTTACCCTTGACAAACTCAAAGATGGCCATCATTTTTTCATTCTTTCCAGAAACACCTGCCAGCAAATCATCAATATCTTTTTTAAAGTATTTATTTTTTGAAAGTTCGTCTCCAAAGGACGGACTTTCCATAATATTTTTTGACACCGTCTCCCAAGATTTTGAATAGTTCTCGATGGTTGCTCCCGGGAATTGCGTGTAGGATAATTCAAATTTTATAGAGGATGCATAGTTGTCAATATTCCCTGAGAAAGATTCTTCTACCATTGCGGGGACATTTTCCAACGTAATCTTATTTATATTTTCAGTAAAGGTAATGTCTGTTGTCACTGTCTCATCATTTATCTGACTTGCATTGTCAATCCGTCTTTTTCGATAGCTATATCTCATGGTTCGTTGCACCCCATTTCTATCTACCCGTAGCGGAAGCCACCCTTTTTGATGTGTTTTATAGTTGAAATACTCAGGTGATTTAAAAACCATGGTCACATTATTCACAGGAATCTCTTCTTGGAAACGATATTCATCAATATTATCGATAAAAGGGGATTGAATAGAATACTTATATTCTATGATGCAACCTTCGGTTATATTTGGAAACACTATTTTTTTGACCTGCCTATATTTACTAGCCCGTTCATCAAATATGCCAGAGTTTTTTAATTTCTCTTCTTTCACCTTTCCATCTTCACCCATATAATAGGTATAGCCCTTGAGGCCTCCAATTTGTTCTTTCGCGCCACCAGTTCCTATATATAAGTTTATCTCTTTATTAGCGAGATCAAAGGCTTCTTTGTTGTAAATTTTAATACGTTCTACAAAATTGGTCACTATGTAAAAACCATCTTCTTGAGAGTGCTCAAAATTTGTTCGTACATCTCTGAATAATACGGCAGCATTTGCTGAAGAATCTAAGGGATGTTGTTTCTCCAGAAGCTCTTCCTTAGACACCTTACCGAACTTAAAATTTTGCGCAAAGACCCCCTGAAAAATTAAAAAGGTTATGAGTAAAAGTCGAATTTTCATAATATAGTGTGTTAGTGTTTTTTAAGTATAATTTTGGTTTTATCCAATCTAGAAACTTGCCGCATAAAGCTCCGATACTCATTATAATCCTCTGGTGGAAAAACCCCCTTTTTCATTATCAAGGTTCTATTAAAAACCAATTTGTTATCATCTCCTTGAGCGATATTCATAAGGTAGGCCCCAAACTTATTGTTTATTTCAGTGTTTTCAGGAAGGGTTTCAACAAAAAATCCTTCAGGGATTTGTATTTCTGCGGTATCTACATCTTTATATCCTTCAGAAATTTTCAGATCTAATTTTCTGTTCTTTGACCTAGGCGGAACGTAATTTACTTGATTGAATATGTTTATTGCTAATAAGTAATTATCATTAATACGTTCGCAATATCCTGGAATTTGCACCTCCAATGTTTCTTTAAAACGAATATCTTTTCTATTATTTTCAAACTCAGCACTAGCTATGGTCAAATTGTTTAGATAATCCCATTTGTTTTCTTTGTAAAATGCTTCTATTCCACGAGCATCTTCTCGCTCCACAGAAAACACACCTCCATACTGAAGCCCTTCGGTACTGCATACAACCTGAGCGACAACATCTCCATTGGGCGTTACCTCAACAATGGCTTCGGTTTTTTGAAAATTCTCATCAAATTCATATTTTTTGGTATGCACAATTTCCCCTCCATCGGGAGTAACCATAAATACATCCCTATCGTCATTATTATTTCCAATATACCCAAACGGAACCAATTGACTTGTGCATTCCAACCAGATAATATCATCACCATTAGGAACACCTAAAATGGCATGGTTTCCCTGTAGAACAGGAAAGTCCTTATCGATATCTTTTTCATTTCTATCTGAATAAAGAAGTGTATAATAGGACGGTACACCTACGGCATCCAATAGCACTTTCGTGTAGTTTGTTAATGCCTTACAATCTCCATAACCTAGTTTGTCTACCTCTGAAGCCGGTGCAGGTTTCCAGCCTCCAATACCTATTTGCACACTTATGTATCTCACCTTGTTCTGGACATACTCGTACACCTTTCTTGCCTTGGCTTCGTTAGTAACTTCCCCTTTTACGAGACCCTTCATTTTTAAGACAGTTTCCTCAGGGAGATCTCCTGCCTCAAACAGCAATTTTTCATTTATCCAAGCTCCCAATACGCCCCAATCATTAGCACGACCTTGTAGCCCAACTAAGTGAAATTGATCTAAGGCGAATATTACATTGGGGTAAAAGTCCCGTAACGAAGGGCTCCCATGTTCTTGACTAAATGCCATCATGTTCTTTGCGATGCAACTAATTTCAGTCTCGCTCTCTGTAATAGAGATGTCAAAACCTTCTAGATTACTCGCCTTATATCTTGGTTTATTGGAAGGGTCAAATTTTATTTTGAAGGAACTATTTTTTGTACTTGTGTTATATTGGCTTATGGGATTCCATCTTGGTAAATATGCGGTGGAATTACTCTCAATTTCATACGTAAATGAAAGTATGTACGGATATTTTGTTGGAACGTAATCCAAGTATACAACCCTATCATCGCTATATATGGAAAACCCATCTACAGCGCTTACATCTTTAAAGTCTTTTCGTTTTATATTGGTAATTTCCTTTCCAAAAAAATCGGTAACGCTAGCTTCAATATTTTTAATTCGTGTTCCTTTATCATATCCCACATAGGTTTCAACATCATCAACACCGGCCTTGTTAAGCACCGCTACCACCCGATGCCTTTTTAAAATCATTTTGCCAGGTTGAGAGACATCAACTTCATCGTTTTCTTCTAACAATATACTATTAGCATTCTCACGCAACTCTTTAGTGATACCTGCAAGCAAATATTCAGATTGAGCAAGACCACTAAATGGCACTAATATTATTAGGAACACTATAAATCTCTTCATGTGTTTATTTTGAAGACGGGGGAACTATTATTACAAAGAAACATAAAATATATTCCCAAAAAAATCTATTCTTTATTTTTCGAATCTATCCAGATAGTCACTGGACCGTCATTAATGAGAGCCACATCCATCATGGCACCAAATTCACCTGTTTGCACTTCCTTTCCTAATTCCAGCTTTATAGCTTCAATAAAATTATGATACAATGGAATGGCCTTTTCTGGACGAGCTGCTTTAATAAATGAAGGGCGATTCCCTTTTTTGGTTGCCGCATGTAAGGTAAACTGACTTACCACAATTATGTCACCATCTACATCTTGAATGGTATTATTCATGGCATCGTTCTCATCTGAAAAGACTCTTAATTTCACAATCTTTCTTGCCAACCATGTACAATCGTCAACGGTATCGTCATCACATATCCCGACCAACAACAGGAAACCATGATCTATTTTTGAAATGACGGTACTCTCTACTGTCACTGAAGCCTTTTTGACACGTTGAATTAGTACTCTCATTCGTTCTGATAGTTGTCTTTTCGATAGACTTCATCCTCTCCTTCCAATATTTGCAGGTAACTTTTATATCGCGACCAGGCAATTTCCTCCTCTTCTAAGGCTTCCTTTATAGCGCATTGAGGTTCTTCTATATGCAAGCAGTTATTGAATTTACAATATTGTTTCAAGGCGAAAAACTCTGGGAAGTAGCCTCCCAATTCTTCTTTATCCATTTCTACAACGCCAAATCCTTTAATTCCTGGGGTATCAATAATTTTAGCGCCAAAAGACAGATCATACATTTCAGCAAAGGTGGTGGTATGTTGTCCTTGTTGATGTTGCAAAGAAATTTCGGATGTCTTTAGATTCAATCCAGGTTCCAACGCATTAATCAAGGTAGATTTACCCACTCCGCTATGTCCGGAGAACATACTTACTTTATCCTTCATTATATGTTGCACCTTATCTACAAATTTGCCCGTTTTTGCCGAAATGCCCACACACTCATATCCTATGTTTCTGTATAAAGCAGCCAAGTATTTTATTTCGGCTAATTCATCTTGATCATAGGTGTCTATTTTATTAAAAAGCAATACGGCTTTTATTCCATATGCCTCTGCCGTTACCAAAAATCGATCAATGAAGGTGGTAAAAGTAGGCGGGTTATTGAGCGTGACCAACAAAAAAGCGACATCCACATTGGCCGCTATTATATGTGTTTGCTTAGATAAGTTTACCGATTTTCGAATGATATAGTTTTCCCGTTCTTCAATTACGGAAATAACACCAATGGTTTCATCTCCATGAGTTTCCTTTTCAAAAACAACATGATCCCCTACAGAAACAGGATTGGTACTTTTAATTCCTCCTATTCTGAATTTTCCTTTGAGGCGACATTCGTAAAAAGTACCGCTCTCGGCCTTTACCAAATACCAACTTCCCGTAGATTTATAAACTGTACCTCTCATAAAGATGATTACATAACAAAAGTACTTACTTTTTAGCAACAATGAGCACTCTTAACAACCTCTATAATAATTAGTCATTATGATGGCATGTGATTAAAATGGTACGTTATAAATGGTTTATTTATTAATCAAGTTCTTTTGATGATTAATAGACTCTTGGTGTATTGCTTTAAATATCCGAAGTATAAACTCCTCACTTAGCTTGTTTTGCTCACCTTCTAAGATCATTTTTCCAAGAATTTCATTCCATCTTTTTGATTGAAGTATGGCAACGTTATTATCCTTTTTGAGTAAACCAATATCATCTGCAATCTTCATTCGCTTTCCTAATATTTCAATAAGCTTGTGATCAACTACGTCTATTTTGGTTCTAAGTGTGTTGAGTTTGTTCTTGAATTCTACTTCATCTCCTTCTTCTTTTCGTATTCTGAGATCAATGGTCATTTGATGTAATGTCTCAGGAGTAATTTGTTGTTTGGCATCACTCCACGCATTATCTGGATCGTTATGTGTCTCAATCATGAGTCCGTCGTAATTTAGATCCAAAGCCGTTTGACAGAGGTCAAAAATAATATCCCTACGACCAGCAATATGAGACGGATCTAATATAAGCGGTAGGTCTGGAAATCTATTTTGAAGATCAATGGGTATTTGCCACTCCGGATTGTTTCTATATCGTGTTTTCTCGTAGGTAGAGAACCCCCTATGAATAACCCCTAAGTTTGCAATATCTGCATTGTGAAAACGCTCAACGGCTCCCAACCAAAGTGGTAAATCTGGGTTTACCGGATTTTTTATAAGCACTGTCTTATCAGTTCCTCGCAAGGCATCTGCAATCTCTTGTACAATAAATGGTGATACGGTGGTTCGTGCACCTACCCATAGAATGTCAATGTCATGTTTAAGCGCCATATCTACATGGGAGGCATTAGCCACTTCGGTAGTGATCATCATACCGGTCTCCTCCTTGGCGCGCTGCAACCATTTAAGTCCGGGTGCCCCTACTCCTTCAAAACTTCCAGGCCGTGTACGTGGTTTCCAGATTCCTGCGCGTAAAACATTGGCGTCAGTATCTTTTAATTTATGTGCAATGGCGAGTACCTGCTCTTCTGTTTCTGCACTGCAAGGTCCCGCGATTACCAGCGGATGCGTAAGCGCCATTTTATCTAACCAACTACGTAGTTCTTTTTTATTTTTCATGTAACAAAACATTTGTAATTTGACTAGGAGCATTGTTATGATTTTGTCTATACACTCCTAAAATTTTTAATTCTTTCACGGCCTTTTTAAGCACCTGAGTAACGTCCAAAAATAGGTCATAATCTTCAAACAGTACATCCACAAAAAAAGCATACTGCCAAGGTTTTCCCAAGATAGGCAAGGACTGTATTTTCGTCAAATTGATATTAAAGGTATTAAACAATTGTAATGTGTTTGATAAACTTCCTACCGAATGATCCAACTGAAATTTGAGTGTTGCTTTATTTACTAAATTTCCTTCACTACCCCCTGTTTTTCCAATAAGCACAAATCGGGTTTGATTTTCTTTAATATTCTGAATATTACTATCCAAAATTTTCAATCCCAATTTTTCGGCAACACGCTTTCCTGCAATGGCAGCAACACCTTTCAGGTTATTCTCCTTTATTCTTTTTGCTTCGGAAGCGGTATCCTTACCCTCAATTACTTTAAATTGGGGAGGGAATCTCTTTAAATAGTTCTTACACTGAAGCAAGGCCACAGGATGAGAATGTATTTCCCTTATGTCGTGAATAGACTCTGATTCTAACGCCATTACGTACATTTGAATATTCAGAAAGATTTCATCATAAATTGTAAAATTTCCAGAATCTATCAAAGCATAGTTCGGTAAAATAGAACCTGCTATTGTATTCTCTATGGCTAGGACGCCATAATCGGCTCCAAAGCTGTCTATTTGTTGTGTTACTTTTTCAAACGAGTCACATTTGACCAGTTCAATATTGGCTTCGGGAAATAGCTTCTCTGTAGCCATGTGATGGAATGAATTTTCGATTCCTTGGATTGCAATTTTCATACGTACGCTTTTAACATTAAATCAAAAAAAATCCCGAAAAAAATTTTCCGGGATTTCATATATTATATATTGTTATAATTACATAATTACCCCGGGCTCTCCGTAAAATAGAAAAACCAAAAGTTGAAATATGTAATTAATGTCTTCATTGTTCGTTTATTATTGGCTAATGTAACCAAATTATAAAAACAACAATCTCTTTTTTTCACTTTTTTATTTATGTAGTTTTGAAAAACTAAAAAATGTCCATAGAAGTAGCAAATATCACCAAAAGTTATGGAGCTCAAAAGGCCCTTAATAACATTTCTTTCTCCATAAAAAAAGGAGAGATTGTAGGTTTTTTAGGTCCCAATGGCGCTGGAAAATCAACAATGATGAAAATTCTCACTACCTATATTAGTAGCAATGAAGGATCGGCTGTTGTTAATGGACACTCGGTAGAAGAAGCCCCTCAAAATGTTCAAAAAAGCGTAGGCTATTTACCTGAGCACAACCCCCTGTACCTAGAAATGTATGTCAAGGAGTATTTACGATTTAATGCCGAAATCTATGGTGTTCCCAAGGCTCAAGTAGACCAAGTGATACAGCGCACAGGGCTTACAACCGAGGCACATAAGAAGATAGAACAGTTGTCTAAAGGATATCGCCAGCGTGTTGGTCTTGCCAACGCATTGCTTCATGAACCCGAAGTAATGATACTGGATGAGCCCACTACGGGATTGGATCCCAATCAACTGATAGAGATAAGAGAACTTATTAAAAGTGTAGGCAAAGAAAAGACAGTACTTCTCTCAACTCATATTATGCAGGAAGTGGAAGCTATTTGTGACAGGGTAATTATTATTGATAAAGGTGAAATTGTATTGGATAAAAACTTGAAAGATCTTAGTAAAAACCAAGAGCAGATCATAGAGGTAGAATTTGATTATCGCGTTGAAGAAGTAGCCCTTCAGAAAATATCAAAAGTTACCAAGGTTGAAAACACCTCAGGTTTTGTGTATCATATTCATTTTAGTACTCAAGACGATATGCGGGCTAGGGTATTTGATTTTGCCCATGATAATGGATTAAAGATTCTTCAACTACATCAAAAAAATATGACTCTGGAAAAGTTATTTATAGAACTTACTACTCAAAAATAAGACGTCCGGTAAATAGTTCTTCTACCTCTACTATAGGAGGTCTCGTTTTGGCAATTACATCTCCTAGGCTTGCAATCTCACCACGTATGGTTCGCTGCGGATTTACAATAATCTTATTGGTGCCTCGATGAAACACCAGCACACCTTCTGCCGTTAGGTCTCCCGCTTCAATTCGCGCATCGCTATCAAAAATTCGTATGGAGAGAAACTCTGTTTCTCCTCGAAGGCAAAACTTAGATAACCCATTGGCTCGAACGCTTAATATTCTAACATCCAAATCCATATCAAAATCGCCATCCGTACGAAACTCTCCTTCAATAACTCTATCTTCGGATAATAAGGTGAGGTCGTCAAAACGAAGCACTCCTTGACTTTTAACCATAAATCCAGAGCTATTACGTATAACCCGAACCTCTGGAGAGGTCACATATACTTTGGTCAAGGTGAAATCTCTCACCAAATTACAGCCATTACGATCACTGATCTTTAAAATACTATCCTCGACTCTCACATTGATGTCATCCAACAGTTTTTCGCCTGTTTCAACAACCACCCTTTGAGTGGGGCCTTGGGAGACAATGAGTTCTACTCTATGAAATACGATAATATCTTTAAATGCATCTATATCTATTTCCCGTTGAACAATATCCCCTGAAGTCTCAAAACAATTTAGAACTTCGTCTATATTACATCCCGTTAGGGTCATAAAACTTAATATGTAAACTATCTTTTTCATATTTTACAATCTTATACCAATTCCAAATTCAACCGCTTCCGCTTTGGCATAATGCGCTTTTAAGGTAACCGCGCCAAAAAATCTATCGTTAAAAAAATATCGTTTCAAACCAAGCCTGTTGTACACCCGATTTTCAAATGGATACGGCCAATATACATAATATCCTACTTGGGAGACAAATGCCAACTGTGTAAATCTAAACTCATGGCCTATAAAGACACCTATTCTTCTATAATCTTCATTTCCTGTTAACTGATCTTCCGGAAAGACAACGGCTCTATACCGAATAAAATCAATCAAGAAGAGCGAGAAAAAGACATCAACGCCTACCTGAATGCTACTTTTATAATTGAGACGTTTGTCAGCAAATACCGAAAATGTATAAAACGGATGTTGCCCCAAACCATTTACATCTGCTTCATTCAACCCAGTTCTAAATACGGCATTATAATGTATTCTTTCTGCATAGAACTTGCTGGACCAATTATCACTTGGAATTAGCGTAGGAAACGATTGATGATCATACTCATAACGTATTCCCGTACTTAAATAAAACGTATTTGTACTATTGTTAGGCGCTTTAAAGTTGGCATTTGAATAATGCAAAATGCCCATTCCAGCGGTTACTCCAAATCCTTTAAAGAGGTTTTCCTTCACAAAATTGACCCTAAGGAAGGTAGAGCTCAACAGGCGACTCCCGTATGCATTGTTCTTAAAATTGGTTTCCGGATCATATGGATTGGTATTATACGCAATCCCTTGCCCCACTCCAACACTCAAGTGTCTATTAAAAAAATACCAGGTAAAATGACCATATAATCCATAGTTTTCACCTAAGGTCGTGGTTCTCATGTCCTGATATGCAAAGGTAAACCCCCAATCTGGATAGTTATACAAACCTTCCCAATCGTTGAAACCATAGGTCTTGCGATTGTAACTTAGGATAAAGCCTTTAGGATGCTCCCTAATTAAATGAGCTTCTTCATTATTATGTTCAATAATAGACCCATAAAAAGCTTCGGCCTCTATAAAAAAAGGCTTGATCTCATTTTGCTGAGCCAAAGAAATCCCGGCAATAAAGAATGTAAATACAAGAAATATTTTCTTCATCGCGGCAAAAATAGGGGAATAATTAGAAAATCTGCGATGCAATACTCTTTATATTATCGCTTTTTCCCATTGAATAGTAATGAAGAAAGGGAACACCTGCCGCAACAAGCTCTTTACTTTGTTCTATACACCATTCAACGCCCACTTGTTTTACTGTTTTACTATCACTACTACGCACTACTTCTTTTACAAGATCATCCGGTAAATCTACTTTAAAGCGATGTGGGATCATATTAAGTTGTTTCTTGGTAGCCAACGGTTTCAGTCCCGGTATAATGGGTACCTCAATGCCAGCAGTCCGACATTTATCAACGAACTCAAAGTACTTTTTATTATCAAAGAACATTTGGGTGACTATATATCCTGCACCATTTTTAATTTTCTTCTTTAAAAAATGAATATCACTATCAAGGCTGGGAGCCTCCATATGTTTTTCTGGATACCCTGCAACTCCAATACAAAAATTGGTAGGCGCCGAGTTTTCAAGGCTACTGTCTAAATAGTTTCCCATATTTAGATTTTCTATTTGAGACACCAATTCTGAAGCATAGGAATACCCTTCTTTTTCAGGTTTAAAATAAGTTTCACTCTTAACGGCATCGCCACGTAAGGCCATTACATTATCTATTCCTAAAAACCCTAAATCAATTAAAAAGTTCTCCGTTTCTTCCATGGTAAAACCTCCACACAGAATATGCGGAATAGCATCTACATTGTATCTATTTTGAATGGCCGCACAAATCCCCACGGTTCCAGGCCTTTTTCTCACAACCTTCTTTTGCAACAAGCCATTACCAATATCTTCATACACATATTCTTCTCTGTGATAGGTCACATCAATAAAAGGAGGTTTAAACTCCATAAGAGGGTCTATGTTGTTAAAAATGGATTGAATATTGTCCCCTTTTAAAGGAGGTAATATTTCAAAAGAAAACTGTGTCTTCCCTTTTGAAGCGGCTATATGTTCTGTTACTTTCATTACTCTGCAATATTAGATTTCAACCACTTGGTAGCTGTCTCTGTATTTATGTTTTTTCGATAGGCGTAATCACTCACCTGATCTTCCTTGATTTTTCCTAATCCAAAATATCTGGATTCAGGGTTTCCAAAATAATATCCTGACACTGAAGCAGCCGGCCACATAGCAAGGCTTTCCGTAAGCGATACGCCTATGGTTTCCTCGACATTTAACAGCTTCCAAATCGTTTCTTTCTCCAAATGATCTGGACAAGCGGGGTATCCCGGAGCTGGTCTAATCCCTTTGTATGCCTCTTTAATAAGTTCATTATTGGTTAGGTCTTCGGTTTTGGCATACCCCCATGATTCCTTTCTTACGTACTCGTGAAGGTATTCGGCAAAGGCTTCTGCCAATCGATCTGCCAGCGCCTTGACCATAATCGAATTATAATCATCATGATTAGCCTCATACTCCTGTGCTAGTTCTTGTGTGCCAAATCCAGTCGACACACAGAAGCATCCCATATAATCTTGTTTTTTTGATTCCTCTGGCGCAATGAAATCTGCCAACGCTAAATTTGGACGCCCAGCGGCTTTCTTACTTTGTTGTCGAAGTGTCCTAAATGTATATTTTTCTCCATCCAAAGAAGTCACCAAGATGTCATCTGTATGTATCGAATTGGCTTCAAAAAGTCCAAAAACGGCTTTAGCTTTCAGTAATTTTTTATCAAAAATATCCGCTAGCATTGCCTGGGCATCGTCAAATAGATCTTGCGCCTGTACTCCTACAATGTCATCTTTCAATATAGCTGGAAACCTACCATGCAATTCCCAACTTCTAAAAAAAGGTGTCCAATCAATATACCTTTCTAGTTTTCTAAGGTCGAAATCTTCAAAAACTTCAACCCCCATATGATTAGGTTTTATAATCGTTACCTCTTCCCATGGCAACTGCAGTTTGTTTGCTCTTGCTTCTGAAAGGGAAACGTATGACTTTGTTTTTTGTCGTTTCTCAAATCCTTCTCTAAACACCGCATATTCAGTCTTGAGATCTTCTTTATACTTCACAGCAACATCTTTCTGAAGCAAACTGCCCACCACAGTAACAGCTCTTGAGGCGTCATTAACGTGTACCACAGCGTTTTCATATTGGGGATCAATCTTCACCGCTGTATGTGCTTTGCTAGTGGTAGCACCTCCAATTAGCAGGGGCACGCTAAAATTTTGTCGTTGCATTTCCTTGGCCAGAAAGACCATTTCGTCCAACGATGGTGTGATAAGTCCACTAAGGCCAATAACATCAACCTGTTCTTCTTTGGCTTTGGCGATTATTTTTTGAGGAGGAACCATGACTCCCATATCGACAATTTCGTAGTTGTTACAGGCCAAAACTACACTCACTATATTCTTTCCAATATCGTGGACATCTCCCTTAACTGTTGCCATTAGAATCTTTCCGTTAGTGCTTGATTTTTCGCCTTTTTCTTCTTCAATAAAAGGCAACAAATAGGCCACGGCCTTTTTCATGACTCGAGCAGATTTAACTACCTGAGGTAAGAACATTTTTCCGCTTCCGAAGAGATCTCCTACAACGTTCATACCATACATCAAATGATTTTCGATCACCTGAATGGGTCTATCAACGCTACCCCGGGCTTCTTCCACGTCATCAATAATATAGGTGTCGATACCTTTGACCAAGGCCCGTGTTATTCGGTTCTGAAGTGGCTCCTCTCTCCAAGAGAGGTCTACTTTCCTTTCTTTAGATGTTCCTTTTACAGTTTCGGCAAATTCCAGTAATCTTTCGGTGGCATCGTTGCGTCTATCTAGAATAACATCTTCCACATGATGTAACAGATCTTTTGGAATATTATCGTAGATCTCAAGCATGGCTGGGTTTACAATACCCATGTTCATTCCGGCTTGAATAGCATGATATAAAAAAACCGAATGCATTGCTTCTCGTACTGTATTGTTTCCTCGAAAACTGAAAGAAACATTACTCACTCCTCCACTAGTACTACAATGAGGGAGGTTTTCTCTCACCCAACGCGTAGCTTCAATATAGCTTATAGCATTCTGCCTATGTTCTTCCATTCCGGTGGCAACCGGGAAGATATTCAGATCAAAAATAATATCCTCTGGCAAAAATTTCACTGTATCCACTAGTAGGTCATAGCATCGTTTCGCAATTTCTATGCGTCTTTCATACGTGTCTGCCTGCCCTACCTCATCAAAAGCCATAACAATCACAGCAGCACCATAACGCTTAATCATTTTTGCCTGCCTAATAAATTCTTCCTCGCCTTCTTTAAGACTAATGGAGTTGACAACACATTTTCCTTGCACTACTTGAAGGCCTGCCTCAATGATTTCCCATTTAGAGCTATCGATCATAATTGGCACTCTGGAAATATCCGGTTCTGCCGCAATCAAATTCAAGAATGTGACCATAGCATCCTTTCCATCGATCATACCATCATCCATATTGATATCTATGATTTGTGCGCCTCCTTCTACCTGATGTCTGGCAATAGATAAAGCCTCTTCATAGTTTTCCTCCTGAATAAGTCTGAGAAATTTCTTGGAGCCCGCTACATTAGTGCGTTCTCCAACATTAATAAAGTTACTTTCTGGAGTGATTACCAACGATTCCAAGCCTGATAATTTTAAATATCTGGGCGTTTGAGTTTGTGCTGAAGTTTCAGAAAAAAGCATGGGGTTATTCGTTTATTTTGAAATATGATTAGTAGGTTTGAAGCTTAAAAAGGTGTTTGGGTTACGTCTACATTTCCGCCAGAAACAACAATTCCAACCTTACGGTTTTGGAACTGGTCTTTATTTTTTAGTAGCGCAGCAAAAGGAACCGCAGAAGATGGTTCAATAATAATTTTCATACGCTCCCAAACCAATTGCATAGCAGCAATTATCTCTTCTTCTTCCACGCGTATAATCTCACTAACAAGTTCTTTTATTATGGGAAAATTCTTATCCCCTAGATTCGTTCTAAGTCCATCTGCGATTGTATTTCCCGTGGTATTTGTTTCAATTTTTCCACTTCGCAGTGATCTATAAGCATCATCCACCGTTATTGGTTCGCCACCAATGGTCTTGCAATTATGTCCAAAATAAGACACCGCCAAAGCCGTTCCTGCAATGAGGCCTCCCCCTCCTACGGGTGTAAAAACATACTCCAGATCTTGATGCTCTTGCAATAGCTCGACTGCTGCTGTACCCTGACCCAAAATAACATTGATATCGTTAGATGGATGTATAAAGGTAGCGCCAGCTGTATTTTGTATATGAGTCGCTGAATCTTCTCTGGCTTCTATAGTTGGTTCGGTTTCTGTAATGATTCCTCCGTAACCAGCTACTGCTTTCTTTTTAACATCTGGTGCATTGGAAGGCATTACAATGTATGCTTTTACGCCAAGATTTTTTGCAGCCAACGACAGTGCCTGAGCGAAGTTCCCTGAAGAATGTGTCACAACACCGGCCGCTTTTTGTTCGTCCGTCAATTGCAGAATCGCATTAATAGCTCCACGCATTTTGAAAGCACCTGTTTTCTGAAAGTTTTCACATTTAAAATAGACTTCGGCTCCCGAAATTTCATTGATCTGTGACGAAGAGAGTACCGGAGTTTTGTGCGTATATGGCTGCACGCGCTCACTAGCGGCTTGTATATGGTCTATCGTTGGAATCATGGACAAATCTTTTCAAAATTAGACAATGTTCTGGGTTGATATTGTATCGCTATTTGAGCCATCGCATTAATGTGCTCGGGTGTTGTTCCACAACAACCTCCAATAATATTTACCAGTTGTTTGTCAAGATACTCCTTTATTTGTTCGGCCATTTGATGAGGTGTTTCATCATAATCCCCGAACGCGTTTGGCAACCCGGCATTGGGGTAAGCCGAGATCGCCAAATTAGTTCGGTTTGCAATCACCTCAAGGTGACTAGTCAATTGTTTCGCTCCCAAGGCGCAATTAAAACCAACACTTATTAATGGGATATGCGAAACAGAAATCAAAAAAGCCTCGGCGGTTTGACCTGATAAGGTTCTTCCAGAGGCATCGGTAATGGTACCACTCACCATTACAGGAATATCAAGATTGCGTTCTTCTTTTATTTCTTCTATTGCAAAAAGAGCCGCTTTGGCATTTAGAGTATCAAAAATGGTCTCTACTAATAGAATATCGACCCCTCCGTCCAATAGTGCCTCTGCCTGTTGTTTATATGCTTTGCGTAATTCTTCAAAAGATATGGCTCTAAATCCAGGATCATTTACATCTGGAGACATACTCGCTGTCTTATTAGTGGGTCCCATAGCACCCGCCACAAATCTGGGCTTATGTGGTTCATTTTTAGTAAACTCATTGGCAACTTGTTTAGCAATTTTAGCCGATTCAAAATTAAGCTCATAGACCAGATCTTGCATGTCGTAATCGGCCATAGCCACTGTAGTTCCAGAAAAGGTATTGGTTTCTACAATATCAGCGCCAGCTTCAAAATACTTTCGGTGTATTTCCGCTATTGCATATGGTTGGGTTAGGGATAACAGGTCGTTATTTCCCTGTACGGACTTGTGAAAGTTCTTGAAGCGATCTCCTCTAAAATCTTCTTCTTTAAACTCATACCGTTGTAACATGGTTCCCATAGCTCCATCGAGAATGAGAATACGTTCTTGCAGTGCATTTTTTAAGGTATTCATAAAATATTCCATTAAATTTCATATCCAATAATTAAATAGGATATATATAAATAAAATCAAGAAATGGAACAGGAATTAACCTCTTATTTGTTGTTATCTATCTGTATAATTTACAGTAGAACGTAGCACCTTCTTTAAAGATAAAGGGTTGCTAAGGCTTCATAGGGTCTAATCCCTCTGCCTTTCTTGATAACTCTCAGTACGTAATGAACTTATACAAAGTAACGGCTTAAATTTGAAACAGCCAATACTTTCCACATGAATTATTATGAAAAATGAATACCACATTCACGATGCTCCAGGGCTTTCACAGGGTCGTAATAATCTAACTCCATGGGAAGGTTATGTTGTTTTAAATATTGTATGAGGTCTTCATCCGAAAAATGATAAAAAGGACTCACTTTGAGTATTCCATCTTCGGTAAAACTTAGAATATCCAGCGTATTCCTAAAAGAAGTTTTTCCGAAGCGAAGATTACTAAACCAGACATCTGGTTTGTATTTGTCAAGGGCTCGAGCGAAAGGCTCCAGTTTTACTTCTTCTGCAAACATTTTATGGTTGGGATTATTAATATTGGGTCGTCCCAATAAGCTATCCAAATGCGCCGTTGTACGCTTGGGGGTAAAAATGTCAATAGTAAGTGAAAGGGATTTGATGAGTTTATTGGCGTGAGAATACGTGGCTTTTGTATTATACCCGGTATCACACCATATTACTGGAATGTTTTTGGCCACATTAGTACAAGCGTATAATAGGGCAGCCGAATATACTCCGAAGCTTGTTGTCGCAATTGGAGAATGTGCCTTTGTATATACCCAAGCGATAATTTCTTCTGGAGATGCTCCCCTCAGCTGAGCGTTATAAAAAGCAATATCAAGTGTTGTTGAAATCATATAATATATTTATCCTATAGATTTAGTAGATTATATTAGCAAAGTCATTCAAATTTAATGGATTGTGCTTATTCTTTTATTAAATCTGCGAGTGTGGTATTCTCAAAAATATTGAGTGTATTATCTCGTACTTGTATCATTAGGTTATGTACACTGCAAGCGTCCTCATCTGGGCAATCAGCACATTTTTCGTAAAAATTAAGACTCACGCAAGGCACCATGGCGATTGGACCTTCCAAAATTCTATATACTCCTGATATAGGAATGTCTTCCGGTTTTTTGAGCAGATAATAGCCTCCTCCCTTTCCTTTTTTGGAGCCCAAACATCCCGATTTTCGAAGGGTCAATAAAATACTCTCAAGAAATTTTTGGGAAATGTTTTCTGAAGCCGATATCACCGAAATCTGAACGGGAGTACGATCCTCTCTGCGTGCCAAATAGGTAAGTGCTTTCAGTCCGTATTTAGTTTTTCGAGATAGCATGGTTAGGTTATTTTAGGGTTGTCTAAAGTTCATGTAACGAATGGTTGATATCGTTTATTATATCCTCTACGTTTTCAAGTCCTACTGAAATTCGAACGAGTCCATCGGTAATTCCAACCTCTCTTCTATCATCCTCGCTCAATTTGCTATGTGTGGTTGATGCCGGATGGGTTGCAATGGTTCTGGTATCACCAAGGTTGGCTGAAAGGGAACACATTTGTAAATTATTTAAAAAACTTCGTCCAGCTTCCACGCCTCCTTTCAATTCGAAAGCAACTATATTTCCGCCTAGCTTCATTTGCTTTTGCGCAATTTCATATTGAGGGTGAGATTTCAGAAAAGGATATTTTACGGCTTTAATTGTGTCTTTGGTCTCTAAAAATCGTGCGACCTTACCTGCATTTTCACAATGCCTTTCTACCCGAACCGCCAAGGTTTCAAGACTCTTGGATAAAACCCATGCATTAAAAGGAGATAAGGCTGGTCCTGTATTTCTAGAAAATAAGTAAATCTCTCTTATGAGATCCGCCCGTCCAACAGTAACACCTCCTAATACGCGTCCTTGACCATCAATAAGCTTTGTAGCAGAATGAATAACCAAATCGGCACCAAAAGTAATGGGTTGTTGTATATAGGGAGTGGCAAAACAATTATCTATTACTAGCAATAACTTATGTTTTTTGGCAATCTGTCCCAATACTTCGAGATCCAAAATATCAACAGCGGGATTGGTAGGAGATTCGGCATATAGAATTTTTGTTTTTGATGTAATGAGGCTTTCTATACGATTTATCTGATTTGTTTTAAAGTAGCTTGTGGTTATATTCCATTTGGGCAAAAACTTGGTAAACAATGTATGAGTTGATCCAAAAACACTCCTGCAAGACACTATATGATCTCCACTATTTAACAAGGCGGCAAAGGTTGAAAATACGGCTGACATTCCAGTTGCAAAGGCATATCCAGCTTCTGCACCTTCGAGTTTACAGATTTTCTCAACAAACTCGGATGTATTTGGATTGGTAAAACGACTGTATATGTTTCGGTCTTTTTCTTCTGCGAACGATGCTCTCATATCTTCGGCATCTTCAAAAACAAAACTAGAAGTAAGATACAATGGACTCGAATGTTCTAAAAAAGAGCTTCGCGTTAATTGTGTTCTAATGGCTTCTGTTTCAAAATAACTCATAAATCTTTGCCATTTAAGTTTACTTGGTACGAGATTTTCACACAGGGTTCTAAGGTAATTGACACAGAACAGTACTTTTCAAAACTTAGAGCAGCTGCTCTAATCGCTTTCTCTTCTGCAATATTTCCTTCCAAAAATACTTTTACATGTATTGTTTCAAAAGGCTTAGCTTCTTTTACCTCTTTACGACCTCCTTCTACTTCAATATGGTAAGAAGTGATCTCCTGTCGTTGTTTTTTCAGAATTAAAATTATATCGATGGCACTACAACCACCAACGCCCATAAGCAATAACTCCATGGGGCTTGACCCCTTCACCTCATCGGTGGTTTTGTTATCAATGTACACGGGGACATTGGAAGCGCCTTTGGCTTCGAACAAATAATCGTTGTTAATTCTGTCTAAAGTAACTTTCATAATTAATTCAGTTTAGTTTATCACTCAATCTAAGGATATCTCCAAAAACACCTCGTGCCGTCACTGTAGCTCCGGCTCCGGCTCCTTGAATAACTATAGGGTTTTCTCGATAGTTTTCAGTATATATCTCAAAAATGGAATCACTTCCACTCACTTGCCCTAACATACTATTTTGTGCTACCGAAACCAAATTTACTTCCAAAATTGCTCCGTCATTCTTTGAAAGATCTCCATGCAGTTCACCAACGTATCGTAACACATGATTATCTAATTGCGCTTTTTCTTTCTGCTCATATACAGTGTCTAATTCATGGAGGTTCTGTAAAAAATCTTCTTTAGTAACGTTTTGTAAATGCTTCGGAATCAAATTCTGAATCTTAACATCCAAAAATTCGTTATGTAAATCCAGCTCTCGAGCCAATATGAGCAACTTTCGTCCCACATCATTACCACACAGATCCTCCCGCGGATCTGGTTCGGTAAATCCTTTTTCGATAGCCTTCAAAAGCACTTCGCTAAACGGTAGATCTCCGCCTGAAAAATTATTAAAAAGGTAACTAAGAGAGCCAGAGAAAACACCTTTAATGCGGGTAATGTTTTCGCCAGAAAGATGCAATAATTTTATGGTATCAATAAGTGGTAACCCAGCGCCTACATTGGTTTCGTATAAATACTCTTTTTTGTTTTCTGCCAATTGTTCTCTAAGGCTTGTATAAAAATCCAGTCCTATGGTATTTCCAATTTTATTTGAGGAGATTAGGTTGAATCCGTTCGCTATTAGTGTGGTGTAATTTAATACAAAATCGTTGCTCGCTGTGTTATCAACTGCCACTAAGTTTTCTAGATTATTGTTTTTAGCATATGTCCATATCTTCTCCAAGGTATAGGAACCGCCTTGCCTATTTTTAGTCTGCCTCCAGTTAGAGTCAACCCCCTCTTTTTGCAACAGTAAAGAAGAGGAATTTGCGATGGCAAAAATAGTAATATCAAGGTCTCTTCGCTTTGAGATTTCTTCTTTTGTGCCTACAATTTGGTCAATTAATTTGCCTCCTACATTACCATGGCCGAAGATGGCAAGATTCACCTTTTTCTTTCGAATGTTTTTTAGGTCAATTAGTGGTTTGGAACCACTATATGTGACTGTATCCAATGACGTTTGTGTACTCATAATTATTTCTCTGAATATTCTTAACACTAAAAGTGTTTTTTAAAATTTTTGATAATTGGTCATATTCTATTAAGAATGCGTCATGCCCATGCATTGAATCGATTTGGCTATAGTATACATTCTCTTTAACTTCTTTAAGTTGTGTATAGGTTTTCTTGATCTCCTCATTCACATAAAACCAATCTGTATTGATTCCTATGAGGAAAATATTTCCTTTAATTAATTTGACTGTTTCCTGTATGTTATTATGGCCCATCGTGATATCATTTGTCATAAGTAAATGATTCATTAGCATATATGCTTTCTGTTGAAACCTCTGTTGTAATTTTTCTCCATGGTGTCTTAACCAACTTTCAACATTAAAAACCCCTAAATTCTTGTGTACCGTTCTACCAAACTTTTGGGTAAAGGATTGCGGAGAACGATAAAAAGTCATAGCATGCATTCTTGCACTCATTACGGGTCTATCGGAATGTTCTAACAGTTCTTTCTGAATACGACATTGAGCCAGCAACCAATCTGTTGCTTTCCAATCTGTGGCAATAGGAATTATATTTTCAATTAGATTGGGATCAAGCACGGCCATTTGCCAAGCAATACTACCTCCTAGGGACCCACCAATTACAGCAAACAACGTATCTATTTGTAACGTTCCCACTCCAATTAGAAATAACTTGGCTATATCATATATCGAAAAATCAAGGTAGTTTTCTATCAAAAAGTCGTCATATCCATTGCCAGGAACATTAAATGCCAACACCGAAAAAACATTGGTGTCCACACATTTTTCAGAACCAATGAGCTCTTTCCACCAGCCAGATGCTCCCGAAACTGTGCTATTTCCAGTTAGAGCATGATTAACAAGTACTATTGGAGCGTTTCCAAGCGGTCTTCCAAAAACCTCATAACTCAATGCAAAGTCTCGATAGGAGCGTCCAGATCGCGTAGTATATTCCTTTATGTAAATTTTTTCTACCATTTTTCATTTTAAAACGGCGGCTTCATTGGGCATTTTCCGCCGCCGTTTCACAACTAACTAAACAACAATTACACTAAGATTTCTTTTTCAATTTTCTTAAATGCCTGCTTCAGGTTGGCAATGAGATTATTACTATTCTCAAGGCCCACGAAAAGGCATACAAGGTCTTTAGTTACTCCTGTATCTAGTTGATTGATAAATAGGAATGGCTCTAATCTCTTTATTCGCGGTAACATCGTGTCCCGCATGCAACATAGTAGTTGCTAATTTTGATGTACTCATTTCTCTGTTTTTGAGTTAAACAATATTGAAAAACCCAAAGTCAAAATGCGTCTATCGACGTACTTTACAAGAAAAATGTTATTAAGAATAAAAAGAAAAAACCGGAGGTATTTTCTTCGTGTTATCTATCAGCAGTTAAAAAACTTTTGTAGAATGTAGCACCTTCTTTCAAGAGAAAGGGTTGCTAAGGTTTCACAGGGTCTAATCCCTCCACCTTTCTTGATAACATTGTCAGTAAAAATTTGAACTTTGTGAGTACAAAGATTCCGAAACAAAACTGACATGACCAAAATTATTTTATGTTTTTTACAAAACCGCTTTTAAATTATCTATTTAAACAATTGATAATAAGACTATTGTCATTGGTTTTATTCTATTTCTTACCCTCAACGCATTGGATTGAATTGGATGAAGGGTGTAATATAACTTTGATGTATTCATTTAATTTCATTGGTCAATACCAATAATAATCATGCAAAATTATTAATGCAAGAATCTGTTTTACTGTTGTTGAAGATTTATGTACATTTGTGCGCTGGAAGAGGAAAAATTTGACTGATTGCAACCTCTGATTCCGATTTTTTTTTCGGAAAAAGAAAAATGCTAAACCAGTGGATTCCGTTACCGTGTAAACTTCACTGGAACATTACGTCAAATCTTTCATCTTTCTATAAAAATCTTAATACCATTTATGGCTTATTTATTTACTTCAGAAAGTGTATCTGAAGGACACCCGGACAAAGTCGCAGACCAAATAAGCGACGCATTATTAGATAATTTTTTAGCCTTCGATCCTGAATCGAAAGTGGCTTGCGAAACTCTCGTAACAACAGGACAAGTTGTTTTGGCGGGAGAAGTAAAAAGTGGCACTTACCTCGATGTGCAACAGATTGCCAGAGACGTGATCAACAAAATTGGTTATACCAAAGGAGCCTACCAGTTTAGTGGAGACTCTTGCGGTGTTATCTCTCTAATCCATGAGCAATCTCAAGATATCAATCAAGGTGTCGATCGAGAAAGTAAGGACCAACAGGGAGCTGGAGATCAAGGAATGATGTTTGGTTATGCCACTAAAGAAACGGCTAACTATATGCCTTTGGCACTTGACATTTCTCATAAAATACTTACTGAACTAGCGGCATTGCGTCGCGAAGATGACGCCATAAAGTATTTACGTCCAGATTCTAAAAGTCAGGTAACCATTGAATATGATGACAACAATGTCCCGCAAAAGATTGTGGCAATTGTTGTTTCAACACAGCATGACGATTTTGATGAGGATGAAGCCATGCTCCAAAAAATAAAAAGAGATGTCATTGATCTTTTAATTCCTAGAGTAAAAGCACAGCTACCCGAATATGTTCAGGAACTGTTTAACACAGATATAACCTACCATGTCAATCCTACAGGAAAATTTGTAATTGGTGGGCCTCATGGTGACACAGGACTTACAGGAAGAAAAATTATTGTAGATACTTATGGTGGTAAAGGAGCTCATGGCGGTGGTGCTTTTAGCGGAAAAGACCCTAGCAAAGTAGATAGAAGCGCAGCATATGCCTCTCGGCATATCGCAAAAAACCTCGTTGCGGCGGGAGTGGCTGATGAAGTATTGATTCAAGTTTCTTATGCCATTGGTGTTGTTGAACCTACCTCTATTCTGGTAAATACCTATGGTTCATCTCAAGTACAAATGACAGATGGCGAGATTGCGGTAAAAGTGGCCGATATTTTTGATATGCGCCCAGCGGCGATAGAACGCCGATTAAAATTACGTAACCCTATTTATCTTGAGACCGCAGCCTATGGTCATATGGGGCGTACTAATGAAGTTGTCACTAAAGTTTTTGAGAGCCCTTATAGTGGTCGGGTTGAAAAAGAAGTAGAATTGTTTACTTGGGAGAAATTAGATTACGTGGATAAAGTACGTGCATCCTTCAATTTGTAAACATTAAATTATATACCAAAAAAACCTGTTTATTTTAAAAATAAACAGGTTTTTTTATGCTAACAAGTTATCTAATATTTCAATTAAAGCCCTCCTTTTCGTTGTGGCGAGCGAGGAGTTGGCCATGTTCTTTGTTTCCCAGTTCTAGGGTTTATTGGTAATATTATCTTTTCGGTTGATGTTTTATTGGGATCTTCACTGGCCATGTACGCTAAGATTGCTGTTAATATAGCGTTACTTCTAACATCGTCAAAAATTATTTTGTCATATGTATCTCTATTGGTATGCCAAGTATAGTCCCAATAAGACCAATTTAATGCACTTAGATTAAAAGAAGGTGCCCCGGCCGCAAGGAATGATGCGTTATCAGATCCACCGCCACTAGGGGTGCCCGGAAAGGTGGTTTCAATATGCTGCGTAATATCTTTTGGGACGGCATATAACCACCTGCTTAGGTATTCATAGGAATGCAAAAATCCAGCACCCGACAAACGAACCACTCGCCCTGTTCCGTTATCTTGATTAAATAACGCTTGCAAATTTTTAACCACCTCAGGATGATCTTCAACAAAAGCACGTGAGCCATTCAACCCTTGTTCTTCACTTCCCCAATGCCCTACTAAAATTGTTCTTTTTGGGTTTGGATACATCTTCTTCAAAATACGCATAGCTTCCATCATCACCAATGTCCCGGTTCCGTTATCTGTTGCTCCTGTACCACCATCCCATGAATCAAAATGCGCTGAAAGAATTACATATTCGTCAGGCTTTTCAGTTCCTTTAATTTCAGCAATAGTATTAAACGTTGGTACCATTCCTAATTCTTTGGACTCGGCTACTATTCTAATTTTTGGGTTGTCTCCGTATTCAACCATTCTGTACAGCATGGTATAGTCCTCCAGTTCCAAATCCACTGTAGGGATTTTTTTTGTTCGTGCACTAAATATCTTGTTCACGCCAAAACCTCTTGACCAATTACTAGCAACAATACCTGCTGCCCCAGCTTCTTCCAGTGCCGCAATTATTGTTCTTGTATTATAACCAGTACGTCTAATATTTTCTCTCCATGTTTTGGTTTGTTCATCTCGGGCGTCCTTCATTTTTTGATAGGACTCTTCCGTGGCAAATTCTTCCCAATTGTAATTAGGGCGACCTGTAGGTTGTTTCATTGAAACCATCACAAATTTTCCTTTTACATTTGGTAGCCAGTCTTGAAATGTAAGCGAATCTCTTACCATAGGCAATACAACCATTTCTGCGGTAATACCTTCCTTAGAAGTTCCAGGGTTCCATGCCAATTGCATACCATCTAGCGTTTGTAATCTAGGATACACCATATCGATATGGGTAACTCCACGTTCCCATCCACGCCATTCTCCCCATTGTTCATTTTTAGCACTTATGCCCCATTTTCCATATTGAGCTACCGCCCAATCATGCGCCGTTTTCATTTGAGGGGTTCCCACCAATCGCGGGCCAATGACGTCCAAGAGCTCGTGTCCCAAACGTTCCAATTGAGAATTATTAGTGGCTTCCTTAATGATATTCTCTATCACGGGATCTTTTTTCTGAGAAAAAATGGATGTACTTACAAATAGTAGTATCATCAGTGAAGCAAGCATTGAATTTTTCATGTGAGAAATTTTTGGTCCTTATTTAGTTTTGAGCTACTAAAGCTACAACTATTCTCACTAAAATCACGATCCCCATTGGCTGCATCGCTGGGGCCGGTGTTAAAAGATAAAAGACAGAGAGTTTCTCTTGAAAGATTCCTAAATAATATTGTGATTTTTGGCCTTTTGAACGGCCTCAATTTTACTATGCACCTGAAGTTTACGGTATATATTTTCAATATGTTTCCTAACTGTGCTGGGGGATAAAAATAAATTATCTGCAATGATAGTATAACTCAATCCTTTACTCAATTGCTCTAAAACTTCAATCTCTCGTTTTGACAACGATATTTCTTCCTGATCTCTTTTGTTTTCAATATTAATGGGGTTTCTCAGGAGTTTTAATGTTTTCAGGGCAATGGAAGGGTTCATTGCCGCACCTCCATTCACCGTTTCTAAGATACCATTGTGCAGATCGTTGGGATTAATTTCTTTCAAAAGATAGCCATCGGCTCCGGCCTTTATAGCGTTAAATATATGCTCATCATTATCAAAAACGGTAAGCATTATAATTTTTATCTGTGGGTATTTCTGTTTGACCATCTGCGTGGTTTCAATGCCATTTAATACTGGCATTTCAATATCCATAAGGATCAGGTCTACATGGCGATTCTCTTCCAATTTAGTTAGTAATTCACTACCATTAACTGCTGAAAACTTCACCGTAATGTCATCAAAAAAAGACAGTTTTTCCTTAATCGCATGGATTAAAAATGTGTTGTCATCAACAATGGCAATTTTTGTATTCATAAAAAGAAGATCATTTAAAGATACTCAAAATTAGATCGTACTACGGCTATTTGATATAGGGCAATTGCCTTATTTTATAGGAAAGGCTTTTCTATCTACTTAAGACATTTTTTCTAATCGCATTAAAAGACCCAAGCACTTTTTCCATATCTGGACTTATTTGCCCAGAGCTCGTTTCCAAACTCATAGAATATTGATCCTTGAAAGATGTACCTACAAAACACCCCTGCTCTATGCATAACAAGACAATCCAATTGTTTTCATAATTAACATAGAAGGCGACATTCTCTAGATCCACGGAAATATCCGCGACTGAGCTTTTCCAATACAATGTTTTTCCGATCACATTAAAAACGGACCCGTAGGAGTTATAGGTGCTAAAAGCGTTGTTTATTACTTTTAAATGGCTTGTAACGACAGCCGAATTAACAGGTTCATCCAGAACCGAATTATTTCCTTCGATCAGTTGCATCAACATATCATTTAGCTTTCTGATTGCATCGTCTGTTTCCGAAACGGCAACACTATTCTTTTTGATTCCGAAAGTATACATAACCCTAGAAGGTTCTAACTCGCTGGTAACTACATCTGTTTGCCTGAGGCAATTGTTTCCTTGTTTACAAAAAAAGGCAATATTTTCTGAGTCTTTTTTAAATCCAACTTCAGAAAATTTCCCAGTGAGTATGGAAAATTTATCGATAAAACTTATTTCTCTTGTCAACATATTCACCTCAATGGAAGAGTTAAAGGGGTTATAGGTGCTCAATAGATTATTGACATATGTTAGTGTCTCTTTTACGCTCAAATTTGAGACTTTATTACCCATTCCAGGTGCCTGTGGCACTGTGGGTTGTTGCCCATAGGTTATTGTAAAAAATAAGAGAAAAATTCCACTTAAAAAGCTACCTCTACAATTTCTCATACGATGTTATTTTTTGTATTCACAGTTTTAAATATAGGTCATTCTAGGGGATTTCGATTGCTACAATTGAATTGTTGGTTGAACAACCAACGACTCGCCAAGGTTGTATTCCAAAAAATTATATTTCTGCAAGCCATCATTTCGTATTTTTAATTGAGTACGATGTTCATACAGGGTATTGATTATGGCAAATTTCCACTCCAGATGTTTTTGTTGCAATCTCCTTTTGTTCGTCCTGAAACGCCATACTATACCCATAATGACGGCACCCCATAGACATAAGATCAGTATTTGAATAAATGTCATTGTGTTGTTTTGAAAGATCAAGATAAGAATCCATTCTGGGGTCTGAAATACGGCAATTGTCTTATTTAGGAGGCATAATAAACGAACACTTTCGTGCCTTTTTCTAATACGGAGGTTATCTCAGCTTGTCCTCCCATTTCTTTGGCTCTTTTCTGAATATTTGTCAAACCATTTCCTGGGTCGAAAGCATTCATATCGAACCCTTTCCCATTGTCTTCAATCGTGATAAAATTTTGATCCTCTTTGGCATCAATATGTACCGTTATTTGAGATGCCTGAGCGTGTTTTAGTGCATTGTTAACAGATTCCTGTATAATTCGATACATATTCATTCCCCGTACCGATGTGTATTTCGTGTCATTTGCTATGGCTTCTGAAATTGAGAATTGAAAGGCAATGCCATCATTTGCAGCTCCCGCTTTCTCAATAAAATTTGAAATACGGGATTGCAAATCTTCAATGGTAATTTCATTTTTATTCATTGCCCATATGGTATCTCTCAATTCGTATATGGTCTGTCCTGTAAATTGACTAATTGTCGAAAGTCTTTGAGTTACATCACTCTCCGAATCATCAAGTTTAAATTTCAAATTATCTACTGAAGAAATAATAAATGTAAGCTGTGAGCCTATATTATCATGGAGATCTCTTGAGATTCGCAATCGTTGTTCCTGAAGGCGATTTTGGGTTTCAATACGTGCCAATGCTGCAGTAAGCTCGCTCTCTTTTTGTAATTGACGGTTTTTCAGTTTTTGTTGATTGTAAAATAAGTACCCCAATAAACCTAATATCAAAGCTAGTCCCAGACTTCCATATATTATACTATTCTTTTGTTTTACTTCCAGTTCCTTTTCTGCGATCTGTGTTCGCTGTTGTAGAATTTCTTTTTCTTTCTTCTCGGTTTCGTATTTTGTTTCCAATTCGTTCACCCGGTTTTTCACATCAGTGGATCCTATTGAATCTTTTAGCGCAACAAATTGCCGGTAATATTCCAGAGATTTTTTATAGTCTTTTTTATCATCTTGCAAACGACTTAACATGACTAGCACTTCTTTTTTAATTCCTAAATTATTGATTTCGGAAGCCATTGCAAGTCCTAGTAACAACTGCTCTTCAGCATTTTTATACTCTTTTTTAAACCGATAGGTATCTCCTAAATTAATGGTAGAAACCATTTCAGAATGAAAATTACCTGCTTTTTTACTAAACGCTACAGCAAGTTTTCCGTATTCAATACCTTTATCGAAATTTTCAGTAGTTGTTTCAATCAAAGCCAAATTAATGTACGAATTGTTAATGCCTATGACATAATTTGCCCGTTCGCTTAAAGATAATGCACTGGTATAATAACTCCGTGCTTTATCCAATTTTTCCGTTTGGAGCAATTTTATTCCTAATTTTCTAAATGTATTTCCTAAATTGAGATAAGAGCTTATTACTCCTTTATCGTCTCCTTCTTGCCTTTTAATGTCGAGTGATTTGAGTAGGTATTCTTCAGATTTTTCATACTCCTCGAGATTATAATATACCAAACCCATATTATTATATGACTTTGCCAAACTCGTGGGATCTTGCATTTCTTCGGCAAGCTTGGCCGACTCAATATGCATTTTCAAAGATTCTTCGTAACGTGCTGTATAGCTATAGCAAAGTGCAATATTATTATAGCATCTGGAAAGGTCTAGTTTATGATCTTCAACCAATGCCAATTCTAGCACTTTTTCAAACTCGATTATCGCTTTCTCGTATTCAGATTTACGAAAATATAAGATCCCCTGATTCATCCACAAAGTAGTTTTCTGGTCATAGGTGTCATTCTCATCGATCAATTGGGTGGCTACATCTATAAATACTTGTGAAGAGTCTAACTTTGACAAATTGGAGTATGCTTGTGCCAAGCCCATAACAGATTGAAACTCTAGTTTTTCATTCTTTAACTTACGAGCATTGGAACGAGCTCGATTGAATATCGTCAACGCAGAGTCTATGTTCACCGACAGGTAAGCATCGGCTAATTCTGTGAGTATTATAGTATTTGTCTCCAAATCTGAAACTTTTTCAGAAGCGAGATAAAGACTGTCTATTTTATGCTGAATGGTCTGCGAATAACTCATGCTTGCCAAGAATGCAAGCAGTGTTGCGAGGAAAATATTTTTCATCAGTGGTTTGGTTGATCGATACTAAGATACGCCATATCATTTATTCTTAGGTGATGCCGTTTGGCATTCAAGGACTCGGTTATCATTCAATAAAGAGTAAAACCGAAGTGCCTAGTCTTTCCAAATTGCCCTCGTTAAGCTGAGCGGTCATTTTATCTCTTGGTTTTTAGTGTATTCAAATTTCCGAAAACTTGTCGAAAAAAAAATACGGCAGATGCCGTATTTTCTTCAAAAAACAGATAACCCTATTATTTCATCTTTGTGACTAAAGAACCCTTAGACCAAACACCTATTTGCTGCACTAGGTCTTTGTCATGGTAATATCCACGGCCTTCGTATTTTCCATTTACCCAGCTACCGCCATAGTACTCACCGCTTTTAAAGAAAAAACGTCCTGTACCGTGAAACTGGCTCTCACTATTAAACATACCGCTATATTTATCTCCAGACGCGAAGGTATACGTGCCCATATACAGGTTTCCGTTTTTGAAAAACCCAGTATAACTATCTCCATTGCTCCACTTCATGCGTCCGTATTTATTCTGACAATCTCCTGCTGTACATCCCGTTTCAACATCATTGGAAAAAAACTCATGTTTTGTGCTAAGGTTTCCATTGGCAAAGATCCCTTGTTCCCAAACATCTCCGGTCACAGTGATTCCCACACCATTTAATTGTCCATTTTCATAATTTCCTATAATGTTGTCTTTGTTTTCGGCAATATAGACACCATACCCACTCATCTTATCATCATCCCAATTACCAATATATTTTCCACTGCCTTCCCATTTATAAAGGCCATAACCATCTTTGAGTCCGTTTTTCCAAAAACCATCGTAATGTCCATTTTCAAACTCATATTTACCCCAACCGTCTTGGCAATCTCCACTCACACACCCTGCTCCACCCGAACTTGTTACCGTAGTAGTGGAACTACTTCCAGAGTACATGGTAACAGGGTTAAACACGAAGGAAGCCATGGTATAGTAGCCTTTCAAAATATAGGTTGACACACCATTGATCTTAACAATGAGATCGTTTCCATCAGCTTCGGTTGTGGCTTCATCATAATTAATGGCCTTTCCTTCTTTAATGACACCATAAGATTTCTTTTCGGTGTCTCGATACCAGTAGGTGTTATTTGCCGAATACGCCATATCCTTAACCGCTCTTGCACCCCAATTGCTGTAATTTCTGATTCCTTCTAAGTAATAAGAATTCTCATTATCCGCAACATAGTATACATAACTACCTTTTACATTCGTAATAGCACCTGTTACCGTCTCTCCATCGATCACCGTATAAAACGAATATGGATTCGTGATGTAGAAGCTATCCGTAGCATTTTCTAACAAAACCACGGCCTTTCCTGAAGAACCTGCTACTGCATTTTTAAAATCTGCCAACAGATAGACGATCTTGGCGTCTCTATCGAAAACACCCAAGGTATCTGTTTTAAGATAATTTAAATCCATGATATTGGAACGCGTATTTCCGTTCTTATCTTTTAAAACATAATCATAGTCATTGGTTTTAGTCCAGTGTGCTCCAGAAATAGAAGAGCTCGTACTCATGGGAGTTGGAACTTGGGCATGTACGCTTAGTGTAGTCCCAACAACGAGAGCGAAGAAAATTGCAAACAGTCTCATACTAAAAGTTTTTGTGATACAACAAAGTACTTATTTTTTTTTAGTTGACGAAATAAGGCAATTGTCGTATTCTATAAAAAAAGCCCCACAAAGTGAGGCTTTGGTTGTGCAGGTTCCTCTTCCTGCAACAACCGAGCGTAACCTGGTTAGTTAGTTACTTCGTAAGGTCATATGCAAAAATTGAACTATTGTTTGCTTTGTAGTATAGCATCCCCCCTATTTCATCTACTTGATATTCTGGTTTTTTATCCCGAAGGATAATCTCTTTTTCGGCATTTCCACTGTCCTTGTTCAATTTAATCAATCCCACTCCATCGTCGAATTTCGTTAATACAAATTGAGCATTTTGTGTGGCAGATGTTGCTTTAAAACGTTTCAACATTTCGGCCACGGAGGCACCCGTTGCCATGGCCATTCCATCCCCCATATTGGCATAACTTTGTCCACGAGATGTATAATCCCCTAATCTGTTTCGATTTCTATTTGCTTCGGCATAGGCAGCAGTGGCTGTTGCCGCTGTTGCGAGTGCCGTTGCACCAGCGAGAATTGCTCCGAAAGCACTTTTTCCAGGAGCACGCTTGTACTCGTGCCATTTTTCTTCTCCATTCCAGCCTAGCATCATCATATTCTGGTCACTAGTTAATAAAATTCCAGAGTCCCTTATTTCTATATCCGTGGGTGCTTCTTTACCTTCAAATTTGGATTCGGCCAGTATGCTAACACTTCCTGTATTGGCGTCTACAGCGAATAGCTCGTCATCAGCACTAATAAGGTATCTAGAGTTTGCTTTGTCATAGGCAGAACTTACACCATCTGCTCTTCTATACTTCAATGGCTTTTCCCATATTTGATCCCCAGTGGAGAGATTTACTATATTGGCATCTTCCGAAGTAATATAAATTAATCCTTGTGGAGTGTTTGCCATGGTCAAGATATTCTCACCTGTTTTTAATGGCTTTTTAAAAAGTGTTTTTCCGTCGAAGGAGATTTTATTGATACCGCCCTCATAAATTCCAAAAAGGATACCATCTTCCATGATATAGAAATGCTGAACATAGCCTTTCGTTTTTGGTGCTTTTTCCCAGAGATCCTCACCATTTGATGCTTCTAAAAATGCAATTTTTGATTCAGATCTTCCCGAGGCGAGCTTCATAAGTTTTGACTTCCCCGAATTGTCCACATTACTCACAATGGCAAGCCCTTGCGGAAGAATTTCAAAATTCACCACTTTGCCCTTGACCTTATGGGGGTCACTCCAAAGCAATGAACCGTTTGCGCCTACTTTGTGGATTTTAGTATTGCTCCCATTTGAGCTCACTTCGAATGCATAAATTTCACTTTCTGAAGTATCTGCTGTCATCCATTTTATATCATCAACCTTTATGGTCCAGTCTATAGTACCAGATTCCATATTGACTTTCTTCAAGGATTTGGTAGTGGGGATAATCAAACCACTTTCCAATAATAGCGGTCGCCCAGACACTGTTTCCGAACCTTTAAACGTAAAATAGTTTTCCTGCTCACCCGTGTTGAGATCATAGATTGCTACAGCATTTGCGTACTTTTCTTTGGCCCTTCTTTGACCACTTACTACTAACTTATTTTGAGGCATCATCACATCGCAACTCATAATCATTTTCCATCCATTGTCTTCGGTACTAAAAATAGTCTTACCAGACATATAATCTATGACTGCCTTTTTTGTGGTCATGGCTCCAAAACCCGTTTGACCCACTAAAACATAGGGCGCATTTGGCACAAAAAAGAGCTCTTCTGGTTTTACCCTACCGTAATCTGTAAAATTGAAGAGTAAATCTCCATTTCCAGGCTTAATTCCTACTAAGCCGTCATTGGTGGCCACTACCATAGTTCCACCCTGTGTTAGGGTCATCTCATTGATCTTAGCACCTACATCATAACTGAAATCAGGAGTTTCGGCTTTTTGCGCAGGGGCTATTTGAGTGGCCAAAAATAAAATACTGCAAAGCACTTTAACTATTTTTGAAGTTTTCATAATTGTGGTTTTAATTAGTTGATTCAAAGGTGCTGCAAACGAGAAAGGCATTCAATACGGCAATTGTCGTATTCTATATATACGACATCGAGGAATACAAAAAAACCGGAAGAAAAGCAACTGCTTTCCTCCCGGCCCACATAAAAACCTCAACACTGAGATTTCTTTAGATGCGTTGTGTATTTTTAATTATCAAAATTTGCCTTAAACTCGCCTTCTGTAATTGTTTTGGTAGTCATATTATCTGCATTATACCCTTCAAACGAAAATGTTCCTTCAATGGTTGTTCCATCGTCACTGGTTATAATAATCTCGCCGGGTGTAAGCCCTCCTACCAATGAAGTAGCCAAATTAGAGCCCCAAGCAGCAAACGGACTAACCGTAAGGTATTGAATTAAATTACTATTTGTAGGGCCATCTCCGGTGGTATAAGTTCCAACCCCTTCATAGTTAAAAATCGAGAAATTAATAGCATTACCGTTGTTATCACTTCCTTGCACAACCACTACAGTAGTGCCTCCTTGTGCAGCCATTTGTGCTCCTACCAATACGGCTGGATCTTGAGATGCGGCAAAATCTGCCCCATCAATTTTAGCCGTGAGGAATTCTGCTGCACCATTATTTCCGGTATCGCCATTGTCTCCTCCGTTGTCATCACTGCTACAAGATGTGAAAAGTGCAGCTATACAGATAAGTGAGCAATACAATAATTTTTTTAATGTTTTCATAATTGTTGAGTTTTTAGTTATTTGAATAGGACAAAATTGTCCCAAAACTCAACGGTGTACAATAGGGCAGTTGTCGTATTCTCTTGGAATACGCGCTATACTATATGTATTTATCTAGGAAAAACGGCCTACTATTACTCAATATTTGCACGAAACTTGCCTTCTGTAACTAAAAGACTGGTATCACTAAAAATACTGAAGCCCTCAAAAGAGAATGTCCCCTCCACCTCCATACCATCGTCTTTGGTAATTGTAACCATACACGAGGCTTGGGGGTCAATACATATCCAATCTCCATTTGGAAGATCACTTGGACCAAGGTTGCGCATAAATCGTATCGTATTCTCATTTGATGTATTCCCAAAACTATAGACACCTTCACCTTGGTAGTTCTTAATCTCAAATCGAATACGCTCTCCATTACCGTTATTAGCATTGAATAACATATTGGATTGACTTGGAATAATTACCGCCCAAACTGTATTATCAGAAATAGAAGGCGAAGCAAAATAGTCAACACCACCCACCTGAGCACTCGTAAATTCACCTACTGGACTGTCATCAAGATCTTGTGCAACGTCTTCCCCACTATCCCCATTATCACAAGAGAAAGTAACTAAACTAAAAGTACACAGTAAAAGGCAAACAACCTGTGTTTTAAAAATTCTCATCTTTCTTTTTTAAATAGTTTAAGAGTCGCTTAATCAGTTTTATGCAAAACGATGTTACATAAAAGTAATATGCGGAAGCTTTTCCCGTACTGCTGCGATTTTTTTATCCAATTCTGAAAGGAATAGTTGATGGGCCTCACTAGATGGATTAAAAGGTTTGTGCTCTAGACCAGATTGTATCGCATCAATCTCTTTTTGTAACTCTTTTACTTCCGAAGATATCCAAACTTCAGAAAAAAGTTCCCAAACTATTTTCGTAGCCGTACTGTTGGGGTGTATCATGTCTTCTTTGTAAAACCGATAGTCTCGCAATTGATCCATGATTATTTCATACGAAGGAAAATAATGAACCCTCTTTCGGGCTTCAATGAGTTGATGCACGCCCGAAATAAGATTGGCTTTACTCTTCCCGTTTTCTACAAAACCATCTTTTATGTGCCTCACAGGAGACACCGTATGAATAAAATTCACTGTAGGGTTCACATCCTTAATTAAGGCAATGGTATTTTCGATAGTGGCAGCCACTTCATCCGGAGTTAATAGTTCTTTCAAGAATTTTTTCTGCGGAATCTTATGGCAATTAGTGACAATGGTATCGCTTTCAATGTGGCGATATACCCAAGCGGTTCCGTAGGTAAACATTAAATGGGTGGCTTGGAGCAGATAATCATGGAGTTGATCTAAACTATCATTTAATTGCTGAAGCAATGTCTGTTTTTCTGAAGCATTGATCAGTGAGTGTACTTCAAAACAATGCCAATGTTCGTTGTCATAAAATACATCTTGCTCCCCAAAATATGTTTTATTGATAGCCCTAGTAACCAAAGTTTCAATGGCTACAGGATGAAATAAAATTCCGAAAGGATTCTGAAGATGCTCAAATTTATAATATGCAAAGGCATCTCCTATATGTTCCACAAAACAGGATCCCATCAACACCACCTTTGAGTTATAATCTATAGCAGGTTGCTGGGGTGTTAGCGATATTTCCGTTTGTAATTTCAAGCGCTTTATGCTATGAGTTCCTTTACCTTCTCAAGGGCTTGGCCAATTCCTTCAGGGTTCTTTCCACCCGCGGTGGCAAAAAACGGCTGACCGCCTCCTCCTCCTTGGATAAAGGTGCCTAATTCGCGAACAATCTGTCCGGCGTTCAGATTTCTTTCCGTAGCTAATTCCTTAGAAATATAGCAGGTTAGTAAGGCCTTACCGTCCACATTTGCGGCAAAAAGTAAAAACAAGTTATCCATTTCTCCGCCCATCTCATGCGCAAGGTCTCGCAATCCATTGCTGTCAAGATCTAATTCTTTTGCCAAAAATTGGATCCCATTTACATCTTGGATTTCACCTTTTAAATCCCCTTTGAGATTCTTTGCCTTGTCTTTTAGCAGTTGCTGCACTTGCTTTTGTAACAGGGAGTTTTCTTCCTGAAGCCCTGAAATTGCTTTAACTGGATCTTTGGTATTGTTCAGTGTTTTTTGAACCTCTTTAAAAGATTCACTTCGCTTTATAAAATAGTCTTTAGCTGTATCTCCAGTAATGGCTTCTATTCTTCGTATTCCCGAAGCAATAGCGCTTTCCGAAGTAATAATAAAATGCCAAATATCCATCGTACAAGCAACATGGGTTCCTCCACAGAGTTCCATAGATTTTCCAAAACGAATGGTGCGGACTGTATCGCCGTATTTTTCACCAAACAATGCCATAGCCCCACTGTCAATAGCTTCTTGATAGGGTGTGTTTCTTCGTTCTTCAAGCAAGATGCCTTCTCTAATTCTAGCATTCACAAAGTCTTCTACCTGTCTCAATTCTTCATCGGTAACTTTGCTGAAATGCGAAAAATCGAAACGTAGATTACGACTATGCACCATGGACCCTTTCTGTCCTACGTGTTCTCCCAAAATATTTCGAAGTGCCTGATGCAGTAAGTGCGTAGCGGTATGATTGGCCGCTGTTCTAAAACGTTGTGTCTTATCAACCACTGCTTTAAAAGATTCTTCAGGATGTCTGGGTAAATTCTTCGCGAAATGAATAATAAGGTTGTTCTCCTTTTTGGTGTCAACGATATAAACCACTTCTCCATTGGAAGCTTCTAAATATCCTTTATCCCCCACTTGTCCACCGCCTTCAGGATAAAAGGGTGTTAGATTAAATACCAACTGAAAAAGCTCACCATCTTTCTTACTCTCTATCTTTCGATAGCGCGTAATTCTCACGGATGCTTCTAAGGTATCATAACCCACAAATTCTTCCACGGCATCATCTAACAGCTCTACCCAATCACCTGTTTCTACCTTGGTGGCTTTACGTGCAGTCTCCTGTTGTTCTTTCAACCGTTTTTGGAACTCCTCGACATCGTATGTATATCCGTTTTCACGTAATATTAATTCGGTAAGATCCTCTGGAAAACCATAGGTATCTTTAAGTTCAAAGACTTTAGACCCGCTAATGATTTTAGAATCGGCATCCCTCATGATATTATCCAATAATATCATTCCATCTGACAAGGTGCGTAAGAAAGATGTCTCTTCTTCTCGAATCACATTTAGCATCAGGTTCTTCTCTGTAACTAACTCCGGAAAAGCATCTCCCATTTGTTTCACCAAAGTGGGTATTAACTTGTGTATAAAAGGTTGTTTTTTGTTCAGAAATGTAAATCCATAACGAATGGCACGACGTAGAATTCTACGTATTACATATCCAGCACCTGAATTACTAGGCAACTGACCATCGGCAATTGAAAAAGCCACAGCACGCACATGATCTGCAATCACACGAATGGCGATATCTGTTTTCTCTTCCTTACCATATTTGCTGGCTGTAATAGCCTCTATCTCTCTAATAATGGGTGTGAAAACATCGGTATCATAATTACTCTGCTTTCCTTGTAATACCATGCACAAGCGCTCAAAGCCCATTCCTGTATCGACGTGCTGTGCTGGCAATTTTTCCAAACTAGTGTCTGCTTTTCTGTTGAATTGCATAAATACTAGATTCCAAATCTCAACAACCAAAGGATGATCTTTATTCACCAAATCTGCTCCTGGAATTTTGGCCTTTTCTTCGGCAGAACGTAAATCCACATGAATCTCACTACAGGGTCCGCAAGGTCCTTGATCCCCCATTTCCCAAAAATTATCATGCTTATTTCCGTTAATGATACGCTCTTCTGGTATTAATTCCTTCCAATAATCGTAGGCCTCGGTATCTCTTTCTAATCCTTCCGAAGCATCACCTTCAAAAATGGTCACATACAGGGTATCTTTATCAACCTTAAATACCTCGGTAAGTAGCTCCCATGCCCAAGAAATAGCTTCTTTTTTAAAGTAATCACCAAAGCTCCAGTTCCCTAGCATTTCAAACATGGTATGGTGGTAGGTATCCATACCCACTTCTTCAAGGTCGTTATGTTTTCCACTCACCCGAAGGCACTTCTGAGTATCGGTAACACGGTTATTTTTCGCTTCCTTGTTTCCAAGAAAGTATTCTTTAAATTGATTCATCCCCGCATTGGTAAACATCAATGTAGGATCATCTTTCATTACCATTGGGGCAGAGGGCACAATATCGTGTGCTTTCGATTTATAAAAGTCCAGAAATTTGGAACGTATCTCCCGGGATTTCATCAATTTATCTTTTTTAGTTGATACTGTTAAAAGTATTTAAAATATGCTCTTTAGGCCGTTGGATAAACAATTTCTATATTTGTATATCGTTACATTCAATGTAACACGACCCATCAACCGCAAAAATAGGACTTTTTAACATATGTCTAAGGTTAAATATTACTACGATAGCGAAACTCTTTCCTATCGAAAAATAGAGCAAAAGAAAGGGCGAAGACTTGGAATTTTTATTTTAAGCCTTTTAGGAACCACACTTAGTGGCGCGTTGTTGCTTCTTATATACCTCAATCTACCCAATGTAGAGACTCCCAAAGAGAAAGTACTGAACCGTGAGTTGGCTAATATGCAACTTCGATATGATCTGCTGAATAGAAAAATGAGTGAGGCCGAAAACGTTTTGGATGAATTGGCAGACAGAGATAACAACTTATACCGAATTTATTTTGAAGCCAATCCTATCCCCGAAGAACAACGAAAAGCTGGTTTTGGTGGAATCAACAGATATAAAGATCTTGAAGGGTATGACAACTCTCAACTTATTGTAAATTCAAGTCAGCGATTAGATATACTTACAAAGCAGATTGTGGTGCAGTCCAGATCCTTGGATGAAATTGCCGTATTGGCTGAAGAAAAAGAAAAATTATTAGAAGCCATTCCCGCTATTCAACCCGTGCGTAATGAAGACCTTACTCATATCGCTTCTGGTTTTGGATATCGTACAGACCCCTTTACAAAGGCCCGAAAGTTTCACTGGGGAATGGATTTTACAGCCCCTAGAGGCACTCCAGTCTATGCTTCAGGAGATGGCGTAGTATCCAGAGCAGATAATACAGCCTCCGGATATGGTAAACACATTCGAGTAGACCATGGCTATGGGTATGAAAGTCTCTATGCACATTTGTATAAGTATAATGTGAAAAAGGGACAAAAAGTAAAACGTGGTGATCTTATTGGGTTTGTAGGAAGCACTGGAAGATCTGAAGCTCCTCATCTTCATTACGAAATATTTAAAGACAACGATCGTATCAATCCCATTAATTTCTACTATGGTAATTTAACTCCTGAAGAATTTGCAGAAATGCTTAAATCTTCACAACAGGAGAATCAATCGCTTGACTAAATGCATATCGAGCTACCCGAAAAACGATATTACAATATTGGAGAAGTTGCCAATGCTTTTTCAGTTAATACATCACTCATTCGATTTTGGGAGAAAGAGTTTGATGTTCTTACCCCAAAAAAAACGGCCAAAGGAAACAGAAAATTTACCCAAGAGGATGTAAAAAACCTAGAACTCATTTACCATCTGGTAAAGGAACGAGGATTTACGTTGGAAGGTGCAAAGACCCATCTTAAAGAAAACAAGCAGAAAACCCTTGACCGATTTGAGATAATTCGTAAATTGGAAACAATAAAAGCCGAATTGCTTAAAATAAAAGACCAACTATAAACCATCGCATAGTGAAAAAATGGATCTTCCCCGTGATACTCGTGGGTGTTTTGATCTTGGGAAGTGTCTGGTTAGTCGGTGTCAAAAATGAATTAGAGCGCTTAAATGATGCTGTGAATGCACAGTGGAAAGAAGTAGAATTGTCTTTTCAAAAACGAGCTCTTTTTATCCCCAACCTTGTGACAGCCGCCTCGGAATATGCCGAATTCAATAATGAAACGCTAACCCTTGTTAACATAACTCAGCACACCGCTTCAGAAATTTCTCTGAACCCATTGGTCATGACGTCAGATGACCTAAATCTATTTCAGCAAACACAATCTGAACTCTCCGAAGCTATGTCAAAAATGCTGATAACTTTTGATAGATATCCATACCTAAAAACCTACGATGCCTTTAAAGATCCACTTGCGACCTTGCAACAAAAAGAGGACAGTATTTATTTGCAACGTAGCTTATTTAACGAAACGGTTGGGAGGTATAATATTGAATTGGAAGAATTTCCCAATACCATAATTGTAGCGCTTAGAAGCCTATCAAAGCGAGCCTATTTTGAAGCAGAAACGGACAACAAATAAACTACTTGTTACCTGCGTTGGCAATTATTAAAGTACGGTGATTGTTCCTTTATTTTTTTCTCATGTAAATAGTAACAGGTACTCCGTTGTAGTTAAAACGTTCTCTCAACTTATTTTCAATAAAACGCTTGTACGGTTCTTTTACATATTGAGGTAGGTTGCAAAAAAACGCGAAACACGGATGCGGTGTAGGCAATTGTGTAACGAACTTTATCTTTACATACTTCCCTTTAAGTGCTGGCGGTGGATATGCTTGTAAAATAGGAAGCATAGTATCATTAAGCTCACTCGTTTTAATACGGCGACTTCTATTCTTAAATACTTCAACCGCGGTTTCGATGGCTTTATAAATTCGTTGTTTTGTCAATGAAGAAATAAAAACAATAGGTACATCTGTAAAAGGTTGACATTGTTTTTTTACGTAAGCTTCGAACTCTTTTACACTGCCTTGGTCTTTCTCCACGAGATCCCATTTGTTAGCCAGAATCACTACACCTTTGTTATTCCGTTCAGCCAACCAAAAGATATTTTGTACTTGTCCATCAAAACCTCGAGTGGCATCGAAGACCACAATGACCACATCACAATGTTCAATAGCGCGCACACTTCGCATCACAGAATAAAACTCCAGATCTTCTTTAACCTTACTCTTTTTCCGAATTCCAGCCGTATCTACCAAGTTAAATTCGAACCCAAAACGATTGTAACGTGTATCAATACTATCTCGAGTAGTACCCGCAATATCCGTGACCACAAAACGATCTTCACCAATCAATGCGTTGATAAAAGATGATTTACCAGCGTTGGGTCTTCCCACAACGGCAAATCTGGGCAAGGAATCATTATCATCTTCCACAGTTTCTGGCAAGACCTTTACCAAGTCGTCAAGAAGTTCTCCACTCCCACTACCATTAATACTGGAGATAGGATATAGAGTTTCAAAACCTAAGGCATAAAACTCTACCGTATCATTCATCCTAGCAGAACTGTCTACTTTATTGATGGCAAGAAATACGGGTTTTTTAGATTTCCGAAGTAATAACGCCACTTCCTCATCCATTCCAGTAATACCACTTTCCACCTCGCACATAAAAATGATTGCATCGGCTTCATCAATGGCCAATTCTACCTGCTTATCGATCTCAGTCTCAAAAACATCATCACTACCCACCACATAACCTCCAGTGTCTATCACCGAAAATTCTTTTCCATTCCAATCGCTCTTTCCATAATGGCGATCTCGCGTCACCCCGCTCACCGCATCTACGATGGCTTCGCGGCGCTGAATCAACCTATTAAAAAAAGTAGATTTTCCAACATTGGGTCTCCCTACAATGGCAACGATACTCATATTCTATACTTTAGGGTGCAAAAATAGTGTATCCGAGTCATTTAGCCGTCGGAGTTCCTACTTTTGTTCTTATTTAAGCACTTATTTTATCTGGTTTCTGCTGAAAGCATTGCACGAGCATGTCATAAAGTTCGGGATGCTTACGTTTGAATAGCTTTGGACGTTCGAAGAAATATTCAGAAGCGACGGCAAAAAATTCTATTTCACTAGTCCCACCATAACTTCTAATATCCGACTTGTTACTATTAATGGCCTCCATCTCTTTGTGTATTAATTGCAACCAAGGCGCAATGTACTGGTGCTCTAACAATCGCTCTGGAATTCCATCTGTAAACCCATCCTTCTTGTCTACCAAATGCACAAATTCATGCACAGCGGTATTCTGTTTGTCTGTTTTGTTCGAAAATCCATGATACAATGCCTTTTGAGAGAGTATCATATGATTTTCATAACGCCCCGTGCCAACCAAGCCAGCTATCATTTTATTTTTGGCCTTATTACCAAAATCTAAGTCTTCGTTAAAATTATTGGGATATAGTAATACAACGCTAAGGTTGTTGTAATGCCATTCGGAGAATCCAAAAACAGGAATTACGGCACTTGCCGCTATTAATATTTTATCAAGATCACGAATCTCTAAGCCTACCCCTTCAATTTGGATTTCGCTTAAAAATAACATCATTCTCTTCTGAAAAATCTTCTTATTCTTTTCAGATAAAACGGCATAAAAATGCACATGGGTATCTAGTAGAGAGTTCCAGTCTTCAGGAAATGGAGCTGCTGGTTTTTTTCGCATTATCCGAAATGCCAGAAACACAAAAATAGCCAAGCCAATAAATAAAATTCCGTAAATCATTTATAGGTATCTTAGAGACGGAGGAGCCTATAATTTAGATTAATTATTATACCCAAAACGGCGTAACTGCCTATCATTGCTTCGCCAATTCTTGTTGACTTTCACATACAATTCTAAATGAACCTGCTTTCCGAAAAAAGCTTCTAGATCTTTACGAGCTTCCACGCCTACGCGCTTAAGAGCTTGCCCCTTATGACCTATAATAATTCCTTTTTGAGTTTCCCTTTCTACCATGATAATACTTCTAATACGAATGATAGTCTCTTCTTCAAAAAATTCTTCAGTTTCAATTTCTACGGAATAAGGAATCTCCTTTTTGTAGTGCATTAATATCTTCTCGCGAATAATCTCATTTACGAAAAAGCGTTCCGGTTTGTCTGTAAGTTGATCCTTTGGATAAAAGGCTGGCGATTCGGGGAGCAATTCAATAATTCTATTGAAGGCCTGTTTTACCCCAAAATTTTCCAAAGCCGAAATGGCGAACACTTCTGCATTTGGCACTTTTTCTTCCCAAAGTTTAACAGCAGCTACCAACATCTGCTCATCTCCTTTATCAATTTTATTGATTAATAAAATGATAGGAATTTTTGCGTTGGTGATCTTTTCAAAAAACGCTTCGTCTTTCAGATTTCTTTCACCTAGTTCAACAATGTACAGTAATATGTCTGCATCCTCAAAGGCAGATTTTACAAAATCCATCATGCTGGATTGCAACTGGTACGCAGGCTTAATAATTCCTGGTGTATCACTCAGTAATACCTGAAAATCATCACCATTCACAATACCCAGAATTCTATGGCGTGTTGTCTGTGCTTTTGACGTAATAATAGATAAGCGTTCCCCAACAAAAGCATTCATTAAGGTGCTTTTACCTACGTTTGGGTTTCCAATAATATTTACAAATCCGGCCTTATGAGACATTTAAAAACTTTAGCATCCAGCGTTTAGCTGGGGTCAATTAGTTTGCAAAGATACTCCTAAAGTATGAAATGAGCCCTTTTTTATGCTATTCAAAGATAGGGTGCATACAATCGTAAAGAATTTCACTAAAGGAAGAAACCACTTTATCTGCTAAGCTGTAATCTTGATTTTTAGAATGCTCGCTATTATATGCTACGCAATAGATACCAGCTGCCTTTGCCGCTTTAATACCATTAGTAGCATCTTCAATAACCATACATTGCTCTTTGGTAACCCCAGCTAACTCGGCTGCCTTTGTAAAAATCTCGGGATGCGGCTTGGATTGTTTTAGGTCGGCACCACTTATTTTCGCTTTAAAATATTGATTCAATTCAAATCTATTGAAAATCCGATCTATATTAGGCATGGAAGCAGATGATGCCAACACCAAGGTTACGCCATGTGAAGCAAAATCTTGAATGAGCGACAGCACCCCAGGCAACAATTCCAATGTTTCATCGGTATCGAATAACTTCTTAAAATGCTTTCTTTTTATACTAGCAAGATCCAATGGTTCTCTTTCCAATGCGAACGTATCACATAAGGTCTTACAAATATTAATAGTAGACTGACCCGTAAAGCCGTCGTACATAGATTGTGGCACTATGATTCCTACGTCCTCAAACATTTTGAAATAGGCCTTACGGTGTAGTGGTTCGGTATCTACAATCACCCCATCCATATCAAATAAAACCGCTTTTAGCATATATCTAATTTGAAAATTTGTTACGATTTACCTTGCAATCGCTTCACCATGGGTCCCACAGTTAATCCTTGAACTAATATGGAAAAAACGACGATTACATAGGTAATGACCAAAAACAAATCCCGATGCATTTCCTGTGTAAGTCCTAGAGCCAAAGCGATGGAAATACCTCCACGGAGGCCTCCCCATGTCATAATTAAATTGGTGTTGGGCACAAAGTCAAGGCGCTTTTTAAAGAAGTTGATGGGTAGTATGAGTGATGTAAATCGACACCCCAAGACAATAGGGATTGCCAATAGTCCGGCAACAATATACTTACCTTCAAAGGTCAACACCAACATTTCCATACCAATTAGCACAAATAGAATGGTGTTCAGCAAAATATCAATAAGCTCCCAAAATTTGTCTACATAACTTTCAGTAATTTTAGACATCGCTGTCTCACGTATGGTATCGTTCCCAACCATAAGTCCTGCTGTCACCATGGCTAACGGTGCGGAAAGATGTAGTTTTTGTGCAAGAATGGTTCCGCCCATCACAGCAGCCAGCGTAATAATAACTTCGATATCATAATCATCTATTGACTTTAGTAGTCTGTAGGTAATCCATCCTAAAACGAGACCCAAGGCAATACCGCCAATTACTTCTTGCCCAAACAGTGCAACGACGTCCAAAGGCTCAAGCTCTCCTCCACCCAAAGAGGCCACTTGAAAGATGGTTAAAAACACAACCACTCCTACCCCATCATTGAAAAGGGATTCCCCCACAATTTTAGCTTCGAGCTTTTTGGGCACTCCGGCCTTCTTTAAAATTCCTAAAACCGCAATGGGATCTGTAGGAGATATTAACGCCCCAAACAATAGACAATAAATGTATTTAACTTCTAAGCCTAGCATTTGCAAACAGTAGAACATGATGGTTCCAACCAAAAAGGTAGAGACCAGAATCCCTAATGTGGAGAACACCAAGACAGGCCAACGTTGTATTTTAAGTTGGGCAAAATTAGTATGCAAGGCCCCTGCGAAAAGCAAGAAACTGAGCATGATATCCAGTAGCACCGTCCTAAAATCTATATGTGTTATGATATATTTTTCGGCATCCAACAAAGTAGTATCAAAATAACTTAACGCCAATACGGCCAACGTAAACACGATGGTGATTAGCATGAGACCAATAGTATTTGGAAGCTTTAGAAAACGAACATTGATATAGCCAAAGGCGGCAGCAAGCGATACAAGTACGGTAATAATTAAAAAATAATTCATAAGGTTCTTTTCTTACTTGTGGTTCCAATTTTTAGGGTCGTCACTATTATTAGGCGAAAGTCCTAAAACATCTCCTTTGATCGTAATACCAAGTCCTACAACACTTCTATTTACATAGTTGAAGTAACTGGTGACCTGATTAATTTCAAGAATTTCTCCATCTGAAAACCCTACATCTCTTAGTACAATAATATCGTCTTCAGTGATTTCATGATGTCTACGGGTTAGTTTTTCGGCATATTGAATTCCTATGTCGAACCTATTCGCAAAAAAACCCTCAATTGAGTTGTTTTTTACTGCGGCCATAAATGCATCTGTCTTTGTATCATCTGCAAGCAATCTTCGTAATCCTGCCAAATGATGTGTAACACAGTAATCGCATTTATTTAGGTAGCTCACATACACACCTATCGATTCCAAATACCATTTGGGAAGGGTATTATTAGAGTTATGCAACACACTTTTGTAAAGCGTCATGTGACCCGTTAATGTATGTGGTCGTAGGCTATGGATGAGCAAGACATTATCTACATTATCATCGGGTCCCTTCACCCGATCGTACATTCTTTTCAGGTTTGAATCCGCCTTTTCATAGGGAATTGTTTCTATCCAACTCATGGTTTTTTTATGGTTTTGTAAGAAGAATCGAAGTTACAAAAACTAACGATTTGTTGCAGCCATAGACAAAACTACTTTTTTACAAATTTGAGAGCTGTGCTATTGGGATGATTGATGGAGATTTGGGGGTTGATGGGGGGAGTGTAAAGTTAGCAAAATCTGCTTATGTTTTGTATACGTTATTGTGGAGCGCATACTTATCTCACCCTAATCAACTCCTCAATCAATTTTAAAATATAAGGTTTAATAAGTTCTGAACGCGCCCAAGCAATCTCATGACCCGTATTAGGCGTGGTTACAATGGTGATATTACTAAATACTTTTGGGGTGTAATTTACATTTCCGTAGGGAACAATATCATCTATGTCGCCATGCAAATGAATCACTGGAACCGTCACCAACTTCCAGTCTTTCTCAATGCGTTTTAGTTCTTTGGCGTGCACTGTTTTTTCATCGCCCGCTACCCTATATCCGGTAGGCACCAACCAGCGGGTAATCCACCATTGCGTCAATCTGGACGCCCATATCTTTTTCTCCTGATAGGGATCAATGGCCGGAGAGATCATCACCACCGCCTTTACATTTTCATTGAGGGTTGCCACATGTGCCGCCAGCGGCCCACCATAGGAAGACCCAACAACAATTACATTGGTAAGTTGGTGGGAATCTATAAGCGCATTCATAATTCGAGATTGCACCTCAATGGATGTCATCTCGTCTCCAAAATTTGAATATCCATAGCCCGGTCGATCCACAGCATGCATATTCGCCTTCCTCAATAAGGAGGTATCTCTCAAGTAACCATTCCATGCAGATAGGGAACTGGGTGATCCATGAAAAAAGACAAGATTAATGGCATTCTCATCTCGTTCTATATGTTGGGTGCGTATTTCAAGATCCAAGCTATCTACCCTAAAATATGAAATACGTGTTGGAATATTCAAGGCGTTGAACCTTGTTTCTATTTCCTCATCGGAGGATCTCCATTGCAAGGTGGTGCAGGAAGTAAAAGACACCAAAACAACGGTTACTAGAAAGAGTGAAAACACAAATTTCATCGCACTATTTTTCTTCTTTTTCATTATTGAAATGTAGTAAAAAAAAGAACAGGACAGCCTAAATACAAAGACTTGTTTCCCATCATTCTCCCCTGCTAAAACGGGGCATTTACCTCTTGACATCAAAAGGGCCTTATTGTAGGTTGGCATGTATTTTGCTCATACACAATAGAATAGAAATTTAAATCGAAATTATTTCGGCTGTTTAAACCCCTTGAAATCATGGAAGAAAATCTAATGTATATCGTGCGTACTGGAAGGCTTATCTTAATTGGGCCCAGTATTGGAAGAGAACTAGACGTCAATATTACTATTGAAAGAAATCCGCTAAATATTGTTCTCAATGAACCTCAAATCATTCACATAAATCAGCCTCTAGAGATACCCGTTCACATTCAGATACGCGAAAGAGATTCCCGCCCAGAATACGATGATTTTGGTCAAAATATGCACCCCCTTGTCATTCCATGCGAACCCGGGGTTCATTCCTCTTTTGCATATGTGGATGTGCATACACAAGGAGGGGATCAATTTGCTATGACCACATTTGCCCAAGAGTTTATTATTAAAGTTTGGAACCCTGGGCAAGCAGAACCCGAAGACCCAGATCCTGTGCCTACACCAAAACAAAAGCCACCCCTCGTATTTGTACCGGGTATTATGGCCTGTGAACTAGAAACGGCAGATGGGAAACAAATGTGGCCTCCGCGGGTACTGGATGATAGAGATGAAGATGATAACCCCAACGCCACCTTAGCCAATTTTCTTGCAGAACTTGAAGAAATTGCCTCAGGCATTGGAAAACGCGCACTAAAAACCAATGGAAAATTTGCCCATGTGTTAGGACATAAATCGTATGATAATCTTCTAAATCGATTAAAAGAAATTGGGTATGAAAAAGGCAAAAACCTCTTGGTCTTTTACTACGATTGGACACGCTCTAATGAAGACAACGGAAAGAAGCTGACCAAGGCCGTGATAAAATTCTTAAAAAAATTTCCAGATCACGACAAGGCAAAGGCCATTTGTCATTCTATGGGTGGTCTTGTAACAAGAGCAGCCATGAAATTCAATGATGCCCCTATAGACCCAGATCAAACAGTGTATATTGGAACACCCCACTTAGGGGCCCCTATTGCCTATTTTACGGCACATCCAGGAATCAAACGTCCAGATTTATATACAGGTACTGGTCCAGGAGGTTTTTCCTATGAAACACTTATTTTTCTGAATTCTATATTGAACATTGCATATCGGTTTGGAGAGATGGAATTCTTGAGTTTAAATAGAGCGTTTTCAAAAATATCCTATTACATAACCTCAAATTATGAACTCTTTCCAGATGAAAACTATCTTAAAAAAAGCAACATCCTTTATTTTGTTGATCCTGATTATCCCAAGTCAAGCAGAAAACATCGTGTTAAAGTAGGAGGAGGGTCAGAAGGAGTTTACTTGAGCGGCGAGACGCGTTTGGGTTGGAAGTACAAGTCCAAAGTACGAAAGGCCATGGATTTCAAAAAACGTCTTGGACGCATTCCGGGCAAACCGCTTTGCATTTTTGGAAGTAAAAAAGACACGCCCAGATGGGTGAACTACTGGGCTGAATTTGACGATGGCAACGATGGTAACATGGGGAGTCAATATCCACATGAATTTGTGATGCCTCACCTCATGCCCTCTGGGGATGGCACGGTTCCAGCATTAAGTGCAACTGGGGGATATCAAGCAGGGCCCGCGCGTTATTCCATTAATGGAGGTGAACATATGAAATTAGCCGACTTGGATGAGGCCATTGACAAGGCTATCGAATTTTTACGTTTGGAGTAACAGAGATAAAGGGTTTCGACACCTCGAGCCCTTCAAATCGTTTGGATAAAATGGAAAGATGAATAAACTTCTAATAATGAGGTATATTCATCTTTCTATCTTTATTATTCGTTTTTTTTGAGACAAAAGTCAAAAATCACAGTTATTATAATAAACCAACTCATCAAACAATATTTTTGGAGCATCCCGAACTCATAAAAGCATGTAAACGAAATGACTATAACGCTCAGATGCGCGTATATGAATTATATAAAGATATGCTCTATGCAACCAGTCTAAGGATTCTTAAAAATGAATTTGACGCACAGGATGTTGTTCATGATGGGTTTATTAAGGGATTTCAAAATATTAATAAGCTTGGAGATCATGTAAATCTTGGAGGTTGGCTGAAAAGAATTGTAATCAATTGCTCTCTGGATTTCCTTCGAAACAAAAAGAAAGTGCAATGGTTAGAGGATTCAGAAATGCTTGGCGATATATCCATAGTGCAGGAAATCCCCTTGGATGTCGAAGAAATCTCTATTGAGAATATCAAAAAGGCCATTGATAGCTTAAAAGACAAATATCGAATTATCGTTGTTTTGTATTTAATTGAAAACTATACCCATAAAGAGATTGCGCAGCAACTTGGTTTAAATGAAAGCACTGTTCGTAACCAATACATAAGAGGAAAAGATCAATTAAAAAAACAATTGGAAAAAAAGATTTTATCATGAATTTGAAAGATTATTTGCAAAAAAACAAAGCTGCATTCGATGACAAAAAAATGCCGCCATCAGCACGACATGTTTTTGAACAACAATTGAAGGAGAAGTTACATTCTCAGTCAAATAGAAAAGCAACGCAAAGAAAGTATCTGGCGATAGCTGCTAGTTTTGGACTCTTGATAAGTCTTGGGTATTTCTATAGCAATTCTTTTTCTGAAGAAAATAAAAGTCGTGATCTCCTAGTAAATGCCATGAGTAATGAAACAGCCAGTACTAGGCTACAAGCGGTTTACGATTTTGAAGAGCAGTATAAAAAGGAAGATGACCGCTTATTAGAAGCACTCTTTGTTCTGATTCATGATGACGGCAATAATAATGTGAAAATTGCCGCGATTGACGCGCTAGTTAAATTTGATAATAATGAACAAGTAAGAATCGAATTAATAGCTGCTCTTGAAAAGGAAAGAGAACCCTTAGTACAAATAAAGTTAATCCAATCACTCTCTTTATTACGAGAACAGCGCGCAAGTGAACCCTTACAACGAATTATAGATGACGAATTATCGCTGCCCGCGGTAAAAGGAAACGCCTCTTTGGCAATAACAAAACTTAAAACATAGAACATATGAAAAAGATAATCAGCCTTGTGATGCTCCTATGCATTATTACATGTATAAACGCTCAAGAAAAAAAAGTTGCTTTTAATAAAGGAGTCTTGAAAATTTGCACCTCATCCAAAATTAACATTAAAGGCTATGATGGTAATGAGGTCATTATTAAGAAACTTAACTATAAATACAAGATTAATTATAATCCCAATTTTAAATTCGACTACAATATTGGAGATACTATCAGACACAGTTTACCCGATTCAATATCTCGATATTTATATAATTCGACTGAAAAAAAATTGGGAGAAGGTTTAACGCCCATTGGACAAAAAGTATCCGATCAGAGCGATAACTTAGGTTTGACCATTGAACAAAAGTCTGGAGAACTCATTATAAGAGATGGTACAGTGAATGGAGGAGCTAACAAACAATATTCGTTGATTAATGGCAATAATCGATACGAACTTCTAATTCCTAACTCTTTGAAACTTCAATGGAACACTTCTGAATGTGAAAAGTCAAAGATCAATGTGTATTTCGTATCGTCAAATTCTTGGGAACTGTCCAATTTTAAAGGAGAAGTAGAGATTACATCATCCTACGGATCCATATCTCTGATAGATGTGAGCGGGCCCGTATTGGCCAATACTATTGGCGGAAACATTGAGGTGGTTTTCGACAAAATTGTTCCCGAAAATTTATATTCATTAATTAGCAATGATGGACATATTGCCATTCGGTTGCCCGAAAATTCAAATCTAAATATCCATGCCAGCGGAAACGAAATTTTAAGCAATCTAGATTTTGAAATCGCCACCGATAAAATACTAGACACGGCTCGAGAGATGAATCTAAAATTAAATGGAGGAAAGGTCAAGATGAATCTAGACGCGGGATTTGGCAACATCTACCTAAGAAAAAACTAGCCAAGAGAGACAAGACACATTATTCTAAATTCAAACTATTCAAAAAATGAAACTATCCGTTTTACTATTTGTACTGTCGTGCCTTTTGTCCAATTCTGCGACCATAACTGATCTCAAATCACCTCTTTGGGGTCCCCTCGAGCCAGGCGAATTCGAGGTTGGCTTTCAAACTCTTTGGTTCGTAGATGAATCCAGAACCTATCAAGAAGACGATATTCTAGAAATTGGAAGTACAGGACGCCCTTTCAGATTAATGACCTGGTATCCTGCCATGGGTGACGAGGAAAAGCCCTTTTTAACCTTTGCAGATTATCTGTCCTTAGAAAGTGCTAACCCTAAGTATAAAAAATGGGCCCAGACCATGCGACAAAAGGACAAAATTACGGCCCGAAAACAATTCAATCAAGAAAACACCAGAGATTCATTATTAGCTGTCATTGAGAAATTACCCACCATGGCCAAAACCAATCTCTCGTTTGAAGATGGCAAGTTTCCATTGGTGATTCATCTCTTGGGTTTGAATGATTATCAAGAAGAAAGCACCACATTATGGGAATATTTAGCCAGTAATGGATATGTGGTTCTGGTGATACCCCAAATTGGGAAGGATGCCAGTAGTATTAACACCCAATTTTCAGCAGAAATTGTTGAAATTGCGAGTCAGGACATTAAAGCGAGTTTAGATTTTCTTAGGTCTTCAGAAATACGTTCACATATTGATTTTGAGAAAATCGGACTTATAGGGCATAGTCTGGGCGGGGCTGTTGCCCTTCATTATGCACATGAAAGCAAGGTGACCAGCATAGCCTTACTGGATGGAGCTATTTATGATGATGCTTCCAAAGAAGTATTGAAAACGTTTAATTTTGACCCTACTAAGTTTCGGTCAGAAATATTAAACCTATATCCCTCTTATCGTGAGCAGGTGACGTCGCTTCCCTTATTCAATTCATTAAGTCATGTGAATCAATATCATGTCTCATTCCCCAAAGCAACACATTTTGATTTCCAGCAATGGCCTCTTTATGCATATTTAACAGGGGTTGATGACCCTCGGGCGGCAAACTATAGGTCTACAGAGGATGGGTACTATGACTATTTTGCCGTATGTCGCTTAACACGAAGTTATTTTGATGGGACTTTGAAGGAGCAGCGGGAAGCTATGGATGTATTAAAAGGGGGAAAACGGCTGGACTATCAGGACAAATGCGAGCTCACTTTCTTCTTTAGAGAAAATTAATAGGTTTTCTTCTTTTCAAATGACGAGAAACTCATAAAAAACTTGGGTTGCTTCTTCAGATATGGAGTTTAAATATTAAAAATCTATATCTTTAGTTCCTAATTTGTCGCATCCCTTATGAAAAGACGAAATTTCATTAAGAAAGCAGCCCTCTCCTCATTAACCGCCCTAATTGGCACTGAAATTGTCTTCGGAAAAATGATCCCAGAAGGATACCATTTGCTGGCACTTCAAGATCCCGATCCCTTTAAGTTATTTGATAAAGACAAAGAAATGATCGTGCTGAATGATCGCCCCTGGAATATGGAAGCGCAGGCTCATCTGCTTAACGAAGACGTCACATCCAACAAGTTCATGTTTATTCGGAATAACGGAAAAATCCCCGAAACTATTGACGTTGCCTCTTGGGCACTCTTGATTGACGGTGAATCTGTTCAGCAGAAAAAAACATATACACTTGATGAATTAAAAACAAAATTCCCGCAACACACTTATCAGTTAACCTTGGAGTGCGGTGGAAATGGCCGAAGCGAATTTGATCCACCAGCCAAAGGCAATCAATGGACTGTAGGCGCTGTTTCTTGCGCCAATTGGACGGGTGTTCGGTTACGGGATGTATTAGAAGATGTGGGTGTAAAAGGAGATGCCGTTTACATTGGATATCATGCTACAGATACTCATTTGAGCGGAGACCCTACCAAAGAACCTATTTCAAGAGGTGTTCCCATGAGTAAAGCCTATATGGACGAAACGCTTTTAGCGTTCAAAATGAATGGTGAAGATATTCCTTTGGCGCATGGATACCCACTACGACTTGTGGTTGGTGGTTGGCCCGCTTCGGCTTCGGGAAAATGGATCAACGGTATAAGCGTTCGAAACAAAATACATGATGGCACTAAAATGACTGGGACGGCTTATAGAGTGCCTTGCGAAACTGTGGCCCCTGGCGAAACTGTTTTGGATGAAAACATGTGCATTATTGAATCCATGCCCGTTAAATCATTAATCACCTATCCGAAAACGGGAGCGATCATAGATTCAGGAAAAAAACTTACCGTAAAAGGACACGCTTGGGCTGGAGAACTCGAAGTACAAAAAATGGAACATTCCATCGATTTTGGGGCTACCTGGCAACCGTGCTCTGTCGACCCTCCTAGTAACAGATTAGCATGGCAACACTTCACGGCCTCTATTGGTTTTCCGAAGAAAGGATATTACGAAGTATGGGCAAGAGCAACAGACACCAATGGTGTGAGTCAGCCCATGATATTACCAGGATGGAACCCGAAAGGATATCTTAATAATGCTTGTCATAGAATCGCTATCAAAGTTTCATAATGAGCAAAGAAGAAGCATTTAGAAAGAGCGCAAGAAGCATGTACAAAGCCATGCTTGCTATTTTTTTGATGGTAGGAATTACTACTTTTCTTGGAATTTACGTAATCGTAGATCCTTCTCTTTCCTCCTTTAGTGGGTCTAGTGAAGAAGATGAAATTGATTATCAAGATGCAGCAGATGGAGACGATACCATTGAAAATGGAATTCACCTGCGAACAGGTTTGGTGGAAGGCGAGGGTCTTATGGAAGTGGTCTACAATTGTACCAATTGTCATTCGGCTAAATTAGTAACACAAAACAGGATGACCAAAGAGCGCTGGAAGGCGACCATTAGATGGATGCAGGAAACGCAAAACTTATGGGACCTTGGAGATAATGAAGAAATCATTGTTAATTATTTAGTGGCGCATTACCCTCCCACAAAAAAAGGAAGAAGACAAAACTTAACAGCAATTGATTGGTATGAATTGGAAAATTAGTGGTTGCTTTCTTTTACTCTGTGTGCTATGGGCCTGTAAATTGGACCCAAAGGATGAAAAACAACCCGTTGTTCAAACGGCAGCAGAGAAGATTATAGCAGATCCTTCGTATCTGATTGAAGTTGAAGAGCTACTCGAAATTAATCAAGAACCGAACGTTACACTGATTGATTTTCGAAGAAAAAAAGTATATAACCAACAACATATAAAGGGTGCTTTGAATATCTGGCGTACTGACATTGAAGACGACTCATATCCCTATAACGGAATGATGGCTACAAAAGAAGGTATGGAGAAACTCCTGAGTAGTCTGGGAATTTCAAACGACGACATTCTTGTTGTATATGATGACCGCGGTTGCGATGCCGCTCGTTTTTGGTGGGTACTACAGAATTATGGTTTTAACACCGTAAAAATGTTAGATGGAGGGATTTCTGAATGGATGGAAGTTGGAGGGATTGTCACAGATGTAATACCTTCGGTATTACCTTCAGAGATCACCTTAACCAATGCCAATACCTATACGGGCATTATTGATGGCCCTAGCGTCCTGTCGGTTATTAATTCCGAAGAAAAAGGGATTATTATTGATACGCGAAGCATGGACGAGTATTCGGGGAAGCGTCAAAAATCTGGAGCGTTTAGAGCAGGTCATATTCCTAATAGTATTCATATAGATTGGGAAGAAGCACTAGACAAAGAAAATGGTTTCAAATTGAAGTCGGTAACAGCATTAGAAACTCTTTATGGAACATTGAATGCCCCTAAAGATCAACTCATTATCACCTATTGCCATACAGGGGTGAGATCGGCCCATACGGCTTTTGTTCTCACCGAAGTGCTAGGATATACCAATGTAAAAAATTACGACGGCTCGTGGTCAGATTGGAGCTATCATGAGGATTACCCGATAGAAAAAGATAGTATTACTACTTTATTTAAATAAGATGGAAAAATATGTAGACGCCTTTGTACAATCCTTTTTAGGCACGGTCGATTGGACGTGGAGATCGATACTCTTTGATGTTCCATGGACGAGTAATTACTTTTGGGGCCTGATTGCTATTTCGCTCTTTGTATGGTTATTGGAAATTGTATTTCCTTGGCGGAAAGAACAGTCTATTTTTAGAAAAGATTTTTGGATGGATGGGTTCTATATGTTTTTTAATTTCTTCATTTTTTCTATTGTTATTAGTGGTGTGTATAAATTATTAGAGCTTGGGTTTGGAGCTGCGAATATCACCATAACCTCATTAGCCATTGTAGATATTGGTAGTTGGCCTATGTGGTTGCAGTTACTTGTTTTCTTTGTTGTGGTTGATTTTGTACAATGGTTTACCCATATTATGCTTCATAAATTTCCGTTCTTGTGGAAGTTTCACAAAGTACATCACAGCGTGAAAGAGATGGGATTTGCCGCCCACTTAAGGTATCATTGGATGGAGAATATTTTCTATAAACCACTCAAGACCTTTGCGGTTATGATACTGGGGGGGTTTGAACCCGAACAAGCATTTATTGTTCATTTTCTGGCCATATCGATAGGTCATTTTAATCATGCCAATATTAAAATCACTTGGGGCCCTTTGAAATATCTCCTGAATAATCCTGTCATGCATTTATATCATCACTCTTATGTATTACCCGAGGGGAAATACGGCGTTAATTTTGGTATAAGTCTAAGTCTTTGGGACTATATCTTTAAAACCAATTATATCCCTGAAGACAGTGGCACCATCTTACTTGGCTTTGAGGGCGACGAACACTTTCCAAAAGGTTTTTGGAAGCAAATCTTTCATGGATTTGGAAGGGGTAAGTAAACGAAATTTATCCATTCAAAAAACTGCGTCTATTCAGGGCTATGTGTTTACATTAAAATTGGATCTGAATTAAGCGTTCCCAGAATCTTCAAAATAGAAAGCCATGCTCAACCTTAAGGGTATGTTAAATAATTGGTTTTTGAAAGAATATCATTTAATTTAGAAAGCTTTAACACTTACCTGTTTAGCTTTTCACGCATTTCGATGTAGCTAATCTTTTTTAAAGCCACGTAAATGTTGAAAGTTCTTTCTTTTTACAATGTAACTAAGTAATCAATCAATAAAATGAAGTTTATATGAAACGAAGAGATTTTATTCAATATGCCGGACTAGGTGCTGGTGCATTAATGATGCCTTCTTTACTCATGGGAAACAATATTCCTGTGGAAGCACTTCTTGACCCTGGAATGGATGTGCTTACCAAAAAGATCTTGGCGGACGTAGCACTAAACACCGCCAAATCTGCTGGTGCCACCTATGCTGATGCTAGGATTGGAAGGTATCTGAACCAATTCGTGTTTACACGAGAGGACAAGGTTCAAAATGTAGTAAACACGGAGTCCTTTGGAATAGGGGTTCGGGTAATAGCCAATGGAACTTGGGGATTTGCCTCTACCAATAATGTGACCGATGAAGGTATCAAAAAAGCCACTTTGCAGGCTGTAGCCATTGCAAAAGCAAATTCTAAAATTCAAAAGGTTCCTGTAAAATTGGCCCCAGTGGCTTCACATGGTGAAGTATCTTGGAAAACACCAATTACAAAGGACTTTAAAAATGTACCTGTTTCTGAAAAGGTAGATCTATTGCTAACTGCCAATGCAGCAGCCATGGAAAATGGTGCCAATTTTGTAAACTCTGGGCTTTTTATGGTGAATGAACAAAAATATTTTGCTTCCACCGAAGGATCATATATCGATCAGGATGTACATCGCATCTGGCCAACATTTGGCGTTACAGCTGTAGATCGTTCGGCGGGTAAATTTAAATCACGCCAAGCTATGAGTGCGCCTATGGGAATGGGCTATGAATATATGGATGGCCTTGCTTCCGAAAAAATTGCAGGCCCTGAAGGCCTTAATCTTTATAGAAATAGCTATGACATCATTGAAGATGCGAAGCTAGCCGCCAAACAAGCAAAAGAAAAACTTACGGCTAAATCTGTTGATGCTGGAAAGTATGACCTTGTGTTAGAACCAAACCATTTAGGTTTGACTATTCACGAATCTGTAGGGCACCCATTAGAGTTGGATCGTGTCTTGGGCTATGAAGCCAATTACGCTGGAACAAGTTTTGCAACCCTAGATAAATGGGAGACCAAAAACTTCAAATACGGAAGTGAGTTGGTAAACCTAGTAGCAGACAAAACTCAGGTAGGATCTCTCGGAGCGGTAGGATATGATGATGAAGGTGTTAAAACCAAGCAATGGGATCTTGTCCGTAACGGAATCTTGACAAACTATCAAGCAATTAGAGATCAGGTTCATATGATTGGACAAAATGAATCTCATGGTTGTTGCTATGCTCAAAGTTGGAACGATGTTCAATTCCAAAGAATGCCAAATGTTTCGCTAGAGCCAGGCACCGAAAAGTACTCCATTGACGACATGATCAAAGATGTCGATAAGGGTATCTATATTGCAGGGCGTGGATCTTATTCTATTGATCAGCAGCGATACAACTTCCAATTTGGAGGAACCGTTTTCTACGAGATCAAGGACGGAAAAATTGTAGGTATGTTGGATGACGTTGCCTACCAATCCAATACACAGGAATTCTGGAACTCTTGTACTAAGATATGTGACAAGGACGATTATAGAGTTTTCGGATCATTTTTTGACGGTAAAGGCCAACCTCCTCAGGTTAGTGCAGTATCACACGGTAGTTCTACTACTAGGTTTAATGATGTTAACGTGATTAACACAGGTCGAACTATTTAATCAAAAATATATTTCTACAAATAATAATACTATGGCAATATATACAAAAGAAGAAGCACGACGAATTATGGAAAAAGCACTCAGCTTTTCTTCCGCCGATGCTTGCGAAGTAAATTTGAATGGAAGTGAGAGTGGTAACATACGTTACGCGAGAAACACGGTATCCACTTCCGGCCACAGATCCAATCAAACCCTAGTAGTTCAATCTAATTTCGGTAATAAATCGGGAACAGCTACTATTGATGAATTTGATGATGCCTCTTTAGAAAAAGTGGTAAAAAGAGCCGAAGAACTGGCAAAATTATCGCCAGAAAATCCAGAGTTTATGGCTCCATTAGGGCCTCAAACCTATGCCGAATCTAAAACCTTTAGCGAAGCTACGGCCAAAATTACACCAGAATTCCGCGCAGAAGTAGCAGATAGTAGTATTGGACCAGCATCCAGTAAGGATGTAACAGCTGCAGGGTTTTTAAATGACTCTGCTGGGTTTAGTGCTATGATGAACTCAAACGGACTGTTTGCCTATAATAAGTCAACAAGTGTGAATTTCACTGTCACCATGAGAACCAATGATGGCACAGGATCCGGATGGGTAACAAGAGATCTCAATGATGTCTCTAAATTTGACGCCGTGGAAGCGTCAAATGTGGCCATTGACAAAGCGGTAATGTCTCGTGAAGCTAAGGCTATTGAACCTGGAAAATACACTGTAATTCTTGAGCCAGCGGCATCCATTGGATTGTTGCAAAACATGTTTGGATCTTTTAATGCAAGAACAGCAGATGAAGGTCGAAGTTTTATGTCCAAAGAAGGTGGGGGCACAAAACTAGGAGAGAAAATTGTTGACGAACGCGTAAACATTTATTCAGATCCCCAACATCCGGAAGTACCTACTGCCACTTGGAATGGTGCAGGACAAGCTTTAAAGAAAATGAACTGGATTGAAAACGGTGTCGTTAAAAATCTGGCCTACGGTCGGTTTTGGGCAAAGGAGAAAGGTGTAGACCCCGTTCCTTTTCCGTCAAATGGCATTATGGATGGAGGCGATGCGTCTTTAGAAGACCTTATCAAAAGTACCAAAAAGGGAATCTTAGTAACTCGATTATGGTATATAAGAGGTGTGGATCCGCAAACCCTGTTGTATACAGGACTTACTCGTGATGGAACTTTCTACATTGAGAACGGAAAAATAAAACATCCCGTCAAGAACTTCAGATTTAATGAGAGTCCAATAATAATGCTCAATAATCTTGAAACGCTTGGACAGCAAGTTCGCATAAATGGTAATTTAATTCCATATATGAAAATCAGGGACTTTACTTTTACGAGTCTATCTGATGCCGTATAAAATTGAATAAGTATAGAAAACTGGTTGTTACGAATTTCCTCAAAACAACCAGTTTTTTTATGAACCAATTCCTATACATTAAAATCCAGCGATGATGGCACCTTCGCTCAAAAAATAAAGCCCTTTTTAAATTTTGAACAACACATTTTTTTTTACGAGATTACAGTATGAATCGGGAGATTGGGATGTAGATCAGCGTATGCCCTCAAACCTATTGAACTCTCTCGTAGAATACACTACACTTGCGGTGGATACACAAGAAAATATCATATCGCTTAGTAGCGACGAGATTTTTAAATGCCCTTTTTGCTACTTGTCTGGCCATAAGCTGGTACAGTTCACGAAAAAGGAAAGAGAAAATTTTAAAAAGTATGTCCTCAATGGTGGTTTTGTCTTTGTAGATGATTGTAATCATGATATTGACGGGCTTTTTGCGAAATCATTTGAGCGACAAATGGAAGATATTTTCGGAGTACAAGAATTGAAAAAGATTGCCAATAATCATGAACTATATTCAGTCTTTTTTGAATTTGAAGATGGTCCACCCACTACTTCGCAAGAATTAAATGGATGGGGTGATGATCTTGTTCACGATTACCTAAAAGCCATTGAGGTAAATGGTAGAATTGGTGTTTTATATAGTAACAAAGATTACGGTTGCGAATGGGATTATGATTTCAGAAATAAAAGATGGTACAAAGTAGACAATACGCGTTTTGGAGTGAACATAGTCATGTATGCCCTTACGTCATAAAAAGTAATGAATGGATACAGAATTAGCACACATAGAACAAGAAGTACAGCAGTTAACAGCCAAGCTAAACAACCTAAAAAAAGAAATTGGTAAGGTTATCATTGGTCAAGAAGAAACAGTAGATCAATTGCTCATCACTTTCCTTGCGGGCGGTCACGCACTGTTAGAAGGGGTTCCTGGGCTTGCAAAAACATTGATGATTAGAACCTTGGCGCAATCCATTGATCTAAAATTCAAGAGAATTCAATTTACACCAGACCTCATGCCTTCAGATATTATTGGCACCGAGATACTAGAAGAAGATCACAGCACGGGCAAAAAGTTTTTTAAATTCAACAAAGGACCCATTTTCGCAAATATTATTTTAGCAGACGAAATAAACAGGACGCCTCCCAAAACACAGGCTGCACTTCTCGAGGCCATGCAGGAATTTGAAGTGACCTACTCGGGAAACACCTACCCTCTGGATAGGCCATTTTTTATATTGGCCACACAAAATCCAATAGAGCAGTCTGGTACGTTTCCATTGCCTGAAGCACAACAAGATCGTTTTCTTTTCTATATAAAAATTGGGTATCCCAATGAAACAGAAGAGACTGCTATTCTCAAAAATACCACCGGCATAAAAAAAGAAACGCTCAACAAAGTAATTAGCGGCGATGATATCCTAAGATTACAACATTTGGTAAGAGAGGTGCCTATAAGTGATGACTTGATTCAATTTGTGAGTCGGGTAGTGAGAGCTTCCAGACCAGAAACCACTACCCATTCTTATGTCAAAGAATGGGTGCATTGGGGTGCAGGTCCGAGAGCCGGACAAGCTATGATACTTACAGCAAAGGCCCGGGCTTTGTTACAAGGACGTTTATCTGCCACATTAGAAGATCTTATTGCGGTGGCCAGTCCCGTGTTGCGCCATAGAATTATTGTAAATTTTAAAGCGGAAGCCGAAGGTATTACTACCGACACCGTGACCAACGAAATATTAAAAACCGTGCTTCCTTCAATAAAAAAATAGCCCTGTGAAACAAAACTATCACGATCTGTTAAAACCAGAATTGGTCAAAAGTATATCAGGCCTTTCACTCATAGCCCGAGTGATCGTGGATGGTTATTTGTCTGGTTTAAATCACAGTCGTAGAGTAGGTTCTGGTATGGAGTTTAGTCAATTTAGAAGTTATCAGTCTGGCGATGACCTTCGGCTTCTGGACTGGAAAATGCTGGCTCGATCTGGAAGATATTACATAAAGCAATCTGAGGTAGAAACCAATATTGCCGTAAAATTTATTGTTGACGCCAGTAAGTCTATGCTTCATAAAGAAGATGCGCTATCAAAAATGGAATATGTAAAAGTATTGGTAGCTTCATTAGCCTATTTAGCACAAAGTCAAGGTGATGCTGTTGGCCTTTTTGCACTCAATGATCAACATCTTCATAGTGTTTATCCCAAAGTACAGAAACAACATTTTAATAGACTTCTGCTTGAATTGATTAACATCCAGGGTGATGGAAAATGGCCGCAAAACACAAAAAATTCTGGAAAGCTACATGATCGAACCCATAAAGAATTGGTCTTTTTTATCACGGATATGTACGAACATGATTGTGAGTTGGAGGAGTTCATTAAAAAACTAAAAACACTTAGAAACGAAGTGGTTGTACTCCATATTATGAGCTCCAATGAAATCGAATTTAATTATAAAGGCGATTTAACTTTTGAAGATCTAGAAACTGGAGATACGCTTAAGGTAAATGCCGCCGATACAAAAAAACAGTATCTAAAAGCACTGGAAGAACTCATCTCGACCACTAAGGACACCCTACTCGCAAATCGTATAAACTACCATATGTTCCGACTAGATGCTCCAATGAGCGAGGCCCTTCAGCTGTTTTTAAAAAAACGAAGTAATTTAATGTGATATGTCTTTTCTGAATCCTTCATATATCTGGGCTTTATTTGGGTTGGCAATTCCATTGGCCATCCACTTATGGAGTAAAAAAGAAGGAAAGACTATAAAAATTGGAAGTATTCAATTGCTAAGTGAGGCCGATTCAAAGCAAAGTAGTAGTATTAAAATTAATGAATTACTGCTATTGCTTTTAAGAATGTTATGCTTTGCATTGATCGTATTTATTGTAGCCGAACCCCAAATTAAATCTAAAATTCGCAATACATCAATCACCTATATTGTAGAACCCTCCTTAGCCAATAATGCAGCCATAACTACATTATTAGACACCCTAACAACCCAATCACCCATACTATTGCTCCGCAAAGGGTTTCCTGAATTTACTAATGAAGCATTGGAGACATCGGAAAACATGCTTCCCAACTATTGGCAACTAGCTCAGGAAATGGAAACACTTCGTACGGATAGTATTATTGTTTTTACGCAAGGGTTAATCTCTGGTTTGAAAGGCAAACGACCTCAAATACAAAAAAACATAGAATGGATATTCCTTGAGTCTGGCGAACCCTCACAACAAATTGTCGAGATACAGGCCAAAGAAACTACCGTTGAACTTATATCCTTAGAAAGTGACTTTCAGCACACATCGTTCAACAAAGAAAGCCTTCAAACAACGAGTGACAAATTAGTATTCAACACCTCCAAAGATAGCCTCCGTATCTTAGAAAATGGGAAGCAGGTATGGCATCCCGTAAAGACTAACGACTCTCTCAAAGTAGCTGTGTTCTTTGACAATTCGTTCTCAGAGCAAGCGATTTATATAGAAGCCGCGTACAATGCTATATCTAACTATATAGAAAGACCCATTGAAGTTGAAAAAATAACAGCCAATACGGCTTTGAAGACAAACGAATACAAAACTATCGTCTGGTTGAGTGAGAATAAGCCCATACAAAGCAATGTGAACATCTTGGTGTATAAACCCGATCCGTTAGCTAGATCTCTTATTACTAAAGGGGCTTCAGTAAACGAACGCTATTTAACACAGCTCCTTACCGCTGAGAATGTGACCAAAGAGCATCTTCCGGAACAATTAATGAAGCTGTTAGACCTTCATGCGGGTCTCGATGAAAAAGTAAAAACCTATGACAAAAGAGTGAGTGCTAAAACCGAACTTCTTCCTATACAACAAGTTGGTCAGACGAAAAAGTCGGACATCCATGTATTCTCAATTGTGCATTGGTTATGGGGCTTTTTATTATTATCATTAGTTTCAGAACGAATCATTTCAAATTTTAGAAAACAGTGAATTCTGGCGGAAAAAACATATTAACTAATTTCTTACTGCGCTGGCGTCTTACTATTGTGTTTGAGGTTTTTCTGTTCGCAGTAGGAGCTTCTTTATGTGTTTATTTGGTGACACATCGTATGCCTGCTTCTTTGATTACGTTCGTTATGATTGGGTTAATAACAGTGCTTTTCAAAAAACCATGGAAACTAAATTTAACCTCGGTAAGCAGCTATTTGGATTCAAAACTTGAGTCTCTTGAATATAGCTCTGGGCTTTTATTGCAGCCCTGGGATCGTCTTTCGAATTTGGCAAAACTTCAACACCTAAAGATTGCTTCACAATTGCAACAGAGCATAAAAAAATTACACCCTCCTAGTAATATTGTGAAGAGCATCAGTATTGCAGGTGCCCTTGTTCTCCTAGGCTTTTTGGCAGATCAACTACAGCTGTTGGATTTCTTTAAAACACCTCAGCGGCCCAAAACTGAATCGAACATTATAAACTTTCAACCACAAGACTCAGCCCAAGTGCAGACAAAAGCACCTCAATTAGCCGAACAATGGGTTACCATACAATATCCTCGATATACAAACGTGGGAACTCGTAAAGTATCCAATATGGACCTGCTGGTGCTAGAAGGATCTAAGCTATTTTGGGAACTTACTTTTGATGCCCAAGTGCAACATGTAAGTATGCAAAGTATGGGGAATAATTATCCCATGACCTTAGAAGAAGCTTCCTATAAAAAAGATATCCTAGCGACAACCTCCGGTTTTTACAATTTCAAATTTGAGGATGTTCAAGGAAGTTCGTATTCTTCAGACCTCTTTAGTATTGAAGTGCTAAGAGATGCAAATCCTATCATTGAAGTCCAGGGGCTCGAACAGTTCCGCTCGTTTAATTACGATGAAGATAAAAACATTCAGTTTAATGCTGTTATTACTGACGACTACGGAATTTCGGATGCTCATATTGTAGCTACTGTGAGTAAGGGCTCTGGAGAATCGGTTAAATTTCGGGAAGAAAAGTTACCCTTTGAAGGTCAGTCCACTAGTGGGTCCAAAAAACTAGTACTCTCAAAAAAGATCAACTTAGATGCCATGGAAATGGAGCCGGGAGACGAACTCTATTTTTACATTGAGACAGCAGATTATAAAACTCCGAGCGCCAATATTTCAAGAAGTGAAACATTTTTTGCAGTCATTAAAGACACTACTTCCTATGAGTTTGGCGTAGAAGGAACCCTAGGTGTGGATCGCATGCCCGATTACTTCCGAAGTCAACGACAGTTGATAATAGACACTGAAAAGCTACTACGAAATAGAAAATCGCTGTCTAAAAAAGACTTTAATTTTCAAAGTAACGAACTGGGATATGATCAGAAAGCCCTTAGAACCAAATACGGCGCCTTTATGGGTGAAGAATCCGAAATAGCTATTGCCGAAGATGAAGGTGCTGACGGTGACGCCCCCGTACCCGAATTTGACAGCGATGACCCTCTCGCCGAATATACCCATGACCATGATAGTGAGAATGAGCATAATTTGGTAGAAACCAAAAGCGAAGACAAAGACAAGGACTCTAAAAATCCGCTTCAGGAATATATACATGACCATGGAGATCCTGAGATGGCTACCCTTTTTGAAGAATCTCTAAAGGCAAAGTTATTAAAAGCATTGAGTGAAATGTGGGATGCCGAACTACACTTACGGCTGTACGATCCAGAAAAATCCCTTCCATATCAATACAAAGCGCTGAAACTTATTCAGGAAATAAAAAATAGTGCTCGCATTTACGTCCACCGTATTGGTTTTGATCCACCACCTATTAAAGAAGACAAACGATTAACTGGTGAGTTGGATGAAGTCTTCAGCTTTCGGAAAAGTGAAAATATACAGGACGAAGAGGTCTTCCCTTCTATGAAATTAACAATTACTCGTCTTGGCGAACTCTTACTAAAAGAAGGCACTTTGGAACCACAAGACATTGCTCTTTTTGAGCAAGCCGGAAATGAATTATCTGCGAAAGCCATTGAATCTCCAGGGAAGTATTTAAAAACGTTACAACAGCTCAAAAACATTATTGAACGTACAGATACTTCAAAAGAAACACTAAAAGAAGTGCAAAATGGTTTGCTTATGGCACTTCCCAAGATGGATCCCAATCCAGATAAATCTTCATTATTTATGGATGAGATTAACCTGCTATTATTAAAAGAGTTGGATGTAAATGATTGATGATATCTCCTTCATAAATAACCAATGGATGTGGTTGGTAGGGCTTTTGGCCCTGATGCTGTGGCTCGTTTTTGTTTGGAAAGAACGATCCGCCTTTAGCACACCCAAATTTTTCGTTCATCTTTCAATATCATTAGTCGCTATTGTTTCCCTCGCTATGATGGCTTTAAAACCCGTACTGTCCATTCCCGCTAAATCCTTCAAGGCTGTGCTTCTCACTGAAGACTATAATGAGACACAATTGGATAGCTTAAAGAAAGAACATAAAAGATTAGCTGTTTATCAATACGCAGTTGGTGAGCCTATACTGCACAGCTCGGAAGTACCGGAATCATTCTTTATACTGGGGAATGGCATAAAACACTTTGATCTCTGGCAACTAGATGCTATAAATACTACGTATTTGGGCGAAAATGATCCAACAGGGATCATTCAATTAAAATATGATCTTGAAAACAAGGTAGGCAATCGGGCTATTATTGAAGGTCGTTATAATAATGCAAAATCAGGTCACAAATTGGTATTGCTGGATCCAAGCGAAACACCTCTTGATTCCCTGCTTTTGTCTTCAGAAAAAAATCAGGATTTTACCTTGTCTATGGATCTAAAGGTCAAAGGAACATTTGTTTTTCAACTATTAGAAAAAGATTCTTTGGGCACGGTCATCACAAAAGACCCTTTGCCTATCTCTGTTTCCGATCAAAACAAATTAAACATATTAATAGTCAATGATTTTCCTGCCTTTGAAACAAAATATGTAAAAAATTATCTCGCCGAAAAAGGGCATCGTGTTCTTAGTAAAAGTGGGTTAACAAAGGATCGCTATAAGTTTGAATATTTTAATATGGATAGCAAACCTTTGGTTGATTTCACCGAAGAGGGTCTCAACCATTTTGACTTGGTATTCATAGATGTGAGTTCATTAAAAAAATTATCTCGTACAAAACGAAATGCATTGGAAAGCGCGGTGCGCGAACAGGGTCTTGGCCTTTTTATTCAACCAGATGCTTCGTTTAGGACAGCTACCATTCCGTTGAGCACCTTCAACTTTACAAGTTCAAAAAGCACACAGCTTGTGTTGGATGCATGGCCAAAGGTAAAGGTTCCCTCCTATCCTTTTACCATTAAAAGTGCCTTCGAAATTCAACCCATACATACCGAAGATGCGGGAATTTTGTCTGCCTATATTAGGTCGGGGCAAGGTAGAATTGGCACTTCCGTATTTCAAAACACCTTTGAGTTGGTGTTAAATGGGGATGTTGAAGCCTATCAAGAGCTATGGGCAGCGATTATTGAGAACATTAGTAAAAAAGACATGCCATCTTCATCGTGGAGCACAAAAGCTCCGCTTGTATTTCAAGATGAACCGTTTACATTTCAGCTAAGGACCCAAGAGAATATTCCTTTAGTTACCACAGATGAGAATGCCCTTATTCCTATGGTTCAAGATATTGATATTTCAAGTTTATGGGAAGGCGTCTCTTACCCGAAACGGGTTGGTTGGAATAAGCATAGGCTGCAAGAAGGGACCTCCTTTAATTATTATGTTGTTGACTCTGTACATTGGAAGGCTATGGATGCTCAGGCCATTATAAATGATAACAAAAGACATTTTGGAAATAATAGCATAATCAAAAACACTGGAACAGATTCAAAAAGACCCATCAACCCCTTATGGTTCCTTTTCGTTTTTATGGCATGTACAGGCTACCTATGGTTAGCCCCAAGGTTGCCACACTCTTGATTTGACTGTATTTCAAAAAAAATCATAACACCTAGAGGATTCTCTTACGTATGGCGTTTCAATCAAAAATGATTCCCTATAGGTGGTTTATTAACGAAGTGTTTGCTATCTTTAAGGTGCTAGCCATAGCCCTGACCCTATAAATAGTGTGCTATAGGTGGTAAAAGAAAGCCATCAACAGTATCTTAAAGGACAGAATTTAAACAACACCCCAAGTGTAATAAAATGTGCTTGACAAAAGTTCGTTGTTACCTCCCCCTTCCCGTGATTGTTTAGTTTCTTATTGTACAAATATGTTAATTTATAGTTGTTGTAGATTGTTATGAAAACGCTCCACCCCCTTCACCTTGCTCTATCTTTTTTCATCCTTTTTACGTTTATCGTATACGCACAAGAGCCCACACCTAATCAAAACATGTCTCAAGTTTCAGAAGAGGTGGCTTCCTTTATAGCCAACACAGATTCATTGCAACAGGTTAAAGGTTTAATTAAAAGGACATGGCAAGAAGATAATGATACAGTGCGCACACTCGCATACCACAAGTTGTTTTTAAAACGTGGTGTTAAAACTCGCGACTATAAAACACAGTGTTATTCTGGTTACAATTTAGGCTATCGTTATTATGAAAAAGCGGCCTACCAAGAATCCATGCACTATGCAAAATTTACGCTGAAAGCTGCAGAAAACATCAACGATACGGTATATATAATAAGAAGTAAGGTGCTAATAGGCAACATTTATTTTCAGTTAGGAATTTATGACAAAGCGCTGGAGCCCTATCAAATGGCCAAAGATCTTTCAGAACAAACTGGAGAAAAGATCTACGAAATAATTGGTCTTACCAACATTAGTAACGTGCGAGTTAAGTTGGGAAGAGACAAGGATGCTTTAAAGGTTTACAATTCAACCTTGGATCTTCTACAACAGGATGGATATAAGGAAAGCCCTATTGCTAAGCAAACGCGTCTTAGCACACTTTTAGGTAAAGGAAAGAGCCAAACAAAACTTGGAGACCTCGATGCAGGCATGGCCACCTATCAGGAAGGCGTGCGCCTTGCCGCCGAATATAACATGAATTATTACCAAGGGGATTTCTTTGTAAACATGGGCAACGTATTGTACAAAAAAGAGCAATACCAGGAAGCCATGGATTACTTATCTGATGCCAAGAAGATCTTCGACGAAAATTATGGTGAAACCTATGTAAATACCCTAATCGCCAATTACTATCTAGCACAGTGCAAGGTGGCTCTTGAAAAACACGATGAAGCTTTGGCCTTATTAACTCATAATTTTGACGTCATTGGCACCAATTACAAAACCGATAAAGTGGAAGAGATGTATGACCTCGGGATTGCCATTGCCGAACATCAGGGAAACAAAGACCAACAACTTTTTTTTCTCACCAATCGCAAACAGATTAGCAACTTAAAACTTGAGAATCAAACAAAAAGTCGGGATCTACTGTTCGAGGGTGATGTTAAAGAGTTAGAAGACGATAATAAGCAGTTATCCCTTGAAAAAAATAAAAGTGTTTTTAAAAAGAAAGTGGCCGCCATAATTGCCATTGGTTTGGGAATATTGTTGCTGCTAACACTATTTATGTATAGGCGAAAGATCAAAATCAATGAAAATAGATTTCAAGCGATTATTGAGGGCCTTCAGAATGCATCGCTAGGTGTCGCAACCTCACAAAATTCACCATCAGAATCCGTTGTAAAAGATGTCCAGGCACAGGAGATTCTTACAAAGCTTTCGGAGCTTGAAGACTCTGAATTTTTTATCGCCAAAGATTGCAACCTCTATACCACGGCCAAACTCATCGATACTAATACTACCTATCTTTCAAAAACTCTGAACACCGTTAAAAAGCAGTCTTTTAATCAGTATTTAAATGAACTTCGAATTAGATATGCTTTGATACAACTGAAAGAAAACAACAAATTTAGGGCGTATACCATAAAAGCTATCTCAGAAGAGGTAGGATACAAGAGTGTAAATACCTTTATCAAGGCGTTTAAAATTATCACTGGTTTAAGTCCTTCCTATTATATTAAAGAACTTCGAACAAATGTCCCTATTTAGTATGTCAAATTTATAAATTTGATTTAGCTTAGTTTATTCTGGCCTAGATAGATACGTATATTTGAGTTCATCCATAAATTTTTCTTGCTATGAAAAAGTTTGTTTGTATTCTATGTATATTACTATGCGCCAATACCATATTGCGCGCTCAAGACGCCCAGGCGCTAGATTTTGATTATTTATATGAGGTTCAGGTATTAATTACAGATACCACCATTGTAGGCCCTTTTGGCAATCAAGAATTGATGCAGAGATACCAGTTACTCATTCCTAATTATGATCCCAATATGGGGTTTAATATAGATGAGATCGTAGGGTTTAAAATTAGTGCACAGTACAGGTCTACGCTTAAGATTTCAGAACCCATTCAATTTATTATTAATTACGTGCAACATGTTGACAGCGACCATGCATTCTTTGGAGCATTAAAACCCATAACCATTCCTCCAGTGGATGATGAGGTTAACCAAAATCCAGAGTTTCCTTTCAATCCTCCGCTAGAGTATTTGGTGTTCAATTCTATGGGAGAAAAACCTCTTCTACTCACCTTAAACATGACCGATTCTACTGGAGCGGATATTGAATTGGATACCGTAGAAGGTTCCTTTGTTGTTAAGGGTCAACTTCAACCAAGCGGAGAAAATCATCCTGGAAAAAACTTCAATCAAATTGAAGTATTCCCAAATCCATTACAACAACAACTTTATATTAAGACTGCTGATACTAAAGCAAAGACCACAAAACTTTCCATCTATACCATGGGTGGAGAAATGAGGTATTCGAGTATTTTACAGGGACAGGTTCAAGAAGATACAGAGGGCATCACCTATCGATTTGAAAACCCTTATTTAGGTCCGGGTCTTTATTATTATGTCATCGAGATTGGAGATAAAATCTATACCAAAATTCTCCAAAAAGAATAAAGACTTCTTTCATACTATATCTAAGAAATACAGGCATGATACATTTCGATGCTCGGGCTACGATATAAGAATGTCAAATTTATAAATCTACGTGTCTCTTTCTTTTTACAGGCAAGAGTTCTCCCTAGCTTAGAATAGAAATTACTGAAATACACCAGTCCTTAATTGATACAATTGATTTCACAAAATGGCTGTGTTCTGTAGTAACTCGACGCTACAGGAGAAGAATGGCCGTATTAAAAATGAAACTTGAAAAAAATGAAAAATCAAATTATTTCTCTACTACATCGCTCCAATATATATGGTATTGATCAAAACGATTTGCATCTTCAATTGCTATCTAATTCAGAATACCCAAGTTTAAAAGCCATAACGGATACCTTGGATTATTTTGGAGTCGAAAATATAACCGCCAATGTTCCCAAGGATGCGCTATCCCAATTACCCGCAACTTTTCTCGCCATCATCGAAGAAAACGAACAGTCGGAATTAGTATTGGTTTCCGTAAAAAAAGAAAAAGTATCCCTAAAAAAACAGGGAAACAAAAAGGCAGAAATAACAAGGGATCACTTTTTAACAATCTGGACGGGAACCATAATCGCTATAGAGAAAGCAGACAAAAAAGAATTCTCCGGCCTGCTGAAATTGCTGCAAGTAGAGTTTGTTCTTTTCGCAGGTCTCATCATGAGTCTTGTTTTACTACATATGTTCACGAACACTTCTTGGGTAGCAACAATCCAGATGTTATTGGCCGTTTTTGGCATAATCACCAGCTATTTTATTGCAAAGGAAGAGTTAGGGATAAAAGACCAAAGAATGACGAAGTTGTGCAATTCCCTTTCCCGAACTGGAGAAGGGTGTAGTGCTACGATCAATTCGAAAGAAATGGGGGTATTGAATGGTATTCCATTGAAGAATATATCGATGATCTATTTTTCCAGTATTCTCATTGTATTAGCTGTTTTGGGAACCCATATAAGTTCATTGTTTTTGTTGTCCATCATTGCTATCCCTGTCGTGCTACTTACCCTGTACGCACAGGCATTCATCATTAAGAAATGGTGTCTGTTATGCCTTATCATCTCCCTGATTGTAGGATCCCAATTTGGACTTATGCTATATGCGTTTTCAGGTTGGGATTTTTCTTTGTCCTACTTCTTGTACGCGGGTATCATTTTTCTCTGGGTTTCTTTCGGATGGTATCAAATCAAAAAACTTTGGACGGATAGGATTCAGCTGAAAACAACACGCATGGAATACTATCGATTTAAGCGAAACAGACATCTTTTTTTCAACGCATTGTATAAAGGGACTCCCGTCAATACTTCTTTATTGGATTCATTAGATACTATTTCCTTCGGAAATAAAAATGCCAAAATCCAGATGTTAGCTATTACGAATCCATTGTGTGGTTACTGCAGCGAACCATTTAAAACCTACGCCCAACTTATGGACCGTTATCCTGACGACATTCGAATATCCATTGTTTTTAACGTGTCTTCCAACGAAGAAAATACGGGCACTCAGGTTGCATTGCAGATGATAGATTTATACAAAAAAAATAAAGCTAGGGCATTAACATCAATCATTGAATGGTTTAAGGAACGAGATCTCAACTCTTGGCAAGAAAAATATGACCAAGGGCCCATGTCAATTTCACCCAATTCAAGACAAGTAATTAACATCCATAGAAGTTGGTGTGCGAAAAACGAGATTCACTATACACCCAAGACCATTGTAAACAATCATCACTTTCCCAAAGATCCTTATGTGGTGGACGATCTATTATTTTTTATTGATGATTTATTGTTGGAACCCACAAAAAATGAAGCCGTAATGACTTGACAAACCCATTTGGCTTTAGCCATAAATTTCTTGCAAGGAGAGACATACAACGCGAGTGTCTATAAATGTTCGCGCCAATTATGATTTTTAAATTTTACAATTATGTTAAAGAACATTTTAAATCTTGAAGGAGCTCAAAAATTAGAAAAAAGTGAGCAAGCAGTTATCAATGGAGGAGCCGGACATCGCTGTACTCCTATGGGTGAGTGCCCAGCCCCAGAAATATGTATCAATGGGCGCTGTGTGGCCTGCTAATAGCGTGTTTCGCTACTAACAGCAGACAAAATAGGAAGAGGCCGAATTCTACATGCCAAAGAAGAACTTGGCCTCTTTATATGACGAATTAGAGATGGAGAGATAAATGAATTTGGCTGTTAGCCTGAAAATTTCTTGCAAGGAGAGACATACAACGCGAGTGTCTATAAATGTTCGCGACAACTATGATTCTTAAATTTTATAATTATGTTAAAGAACATTTTAAATCTTAAAGGAGCTCAAAAACTCAATAAAAAAGAGCAAGCCTTTATCAACGGAGGAATAATGATTAATTGTACCTCCAACAACGAATGCCCTAGTGGGCGTGTATGTAGTAACAGTGGTTATTGTTTTGTGCCAGACTGTCTTGCAAATTCAGATTGTAACCCAGGGGACATCTGTGTAAATTACAATTGCCAGACGTGCTAACCTGAACTTCACATAAAAATAATTGTGAGTGAAAGAGGCCAGATTCTTGCCATTAGCGGCGAATTTGGCCTCCATTTATTTTCCTTTCACAGGGAATTACTATTCGCGTATTATATAAAGACTCCACAGCCTAACAAAACATTCATAAAATTAAAATAGGCGGATTTAAATCCGCCTATAAAAATTAACTACTGGAATCCATTACATCTTCACTTATTGTTCCGTCATAATCTTTTGGTTTATATACTCTTGAAGTGTCTTCCATGTATAGACTAGTTGATTATATCCATCACCATCGTTGTCAGATTTGTTTGTGAAAATAACATACCCATACCCTGTATCCGGATCAAAAGTCATAAAAGTCATAATTCCTGGGTCACCTCCTGTATGCCCTATATGAGTTTTGCCTATTTTCTGCCAAAACACACCAGATTTCCTATCTTCAGTTATGGGTTTCAGATTCATCATTTTTTGAAAACTATCACTACTCAATAGCTCACTCGGTGCTCCGCTATACCCTTTAATCATTTCAGAAAAGTAAAGAGCCATATCATATACGCTCGTTATGAGTCCGCCATCTGCATACGATATTAACGAATAGCATGGGATTGTTTTGTTGTTACTTAGGTAGAGTGACACAAATTCAGAACTATCTATAGCGTCATGACTCCAACCAGAACTTTTCATTTGCAACGGATCTAAAACAACTTCTTTGGTGTATTCCATATACGTTTTACCACTCACCTGCTCAATAATATATCCCGCAATAGCAGCCCCCATATTGCTATAGTTATATTGTGTGCCCGGCATTTTTCTGCTGAAATTCTTTTTCGAATACCATTTCCCCAATGGATGAATCATATTTTCAATAAAATCGATTACTGGCATTGGTTGATTGCCATTGTACATTGAAATATAGTCTTCTAAATCCTCTGGAATTTCATTTTCTGAAAGTGTTACTTTTTCTGAAAATATATAGGTGCGTTCATAATCTTCTGGATCAATAATGGAAGATGTATGATTAGCCAAATGCTTTATAGTAATTGGAATTTTTGGGTGATATGGATTATAGATATTTGCTGGCAAGAAGTTGTTAATAGGCGTATCGAGACTTAATTTTCCTTCTTGTATTAGCTTCATCAAGCAAAAACCGGTAATCGTTTTAGAAATTGAGCCTACATTTTGCAATGAATTCACTGTAAATGGCTTCTTAGATTCAACATCTGCATATCCAAAGCCTTTTTGGTAAAGAACGCCTTCAGCATTTACCACTGCGACTGCAAAACCTGGCAAAAAGCCAATGTCCTGAATTTTTTGAAGTTCGGCTGACAATTCTTCGTTGTTAATTTTGATTTGCGCATTGCTAACATGAAAGCATACTAAAAATGCGATGATAGATAAAAATTGTGCTAGTTTCATAATAATAGGATTTCTGGTCAAGAAGTTATTTCTCAACGAATTAATAAAAAATTTGTTTGATTTATACCGACTACACTGGTAAGGCTACCCCTAGTCTTTGATATCGATTTTGCAGTTATTACAACTAATGGAAATGAGCCCTTTATTTTTTATGTCCCCTTTCGCGAAAGCCATGACACCCTCTTTTGAAATATCCTTGGCGGCGTCAGGAATACTTTTTTCAGTAAATAGTAGGTTTGGAAAACGAAGCTCGTAATTCTCTAATTGCTGTACACCTAGTTTAATGGTGCTCACTTGATTGTCCATGTCAAGTTTGGTAACATCTTTCGAAATAGCACCTATGGTGACATTTCCATTTTTTGCTTTAAGCGAAAGTGACTTGTTTAAGGTTTCAATGTTATAGTTACTAAAATGAGATGACGCTACTTGAAGTGTTCCTAGTTCTCGAATATTAAATTCATCACTCGATGTTTCTATTACATTCAGCGATTCCACCGTGTGAATGGTGTAATTTGAAAGTGATGCTTTTTTAGAACTTCCGAAGAGCGATTCATTTAAAACTACCTGCTCCGTTACTAAGTCTAACCGATTTACTTTATCACCATTTATTTTTGAATTGTAGGCAATAATTGTGGCTGTGTCTATGTCCTTAAAACTCACATTACAGGATTTAAAATACCCTTTTAGGATAGAGACATCGCTCAACTTCACATTGCTTTTATCAGCATTCAAATTAAGTGTACCGTTAAAATCTCCCACAGCAACATCAATATATTTTGAGGTTACCGATAGTGTAACATCCCTTGGAACAAATATCTCCGATGAAATTTCTATACCACGCACATTAAAACTACTTCCATCTTTCAGCTTTATGATATTCTTAGTTCCCGTAAAAAATCCATTTTTAAAAGATAGTGCTGTAATGTTGAGATTGTTATCAACTTCATACGTGTTCCCATTCTTTATAATTTCAATTTTAAGAGCGCCTGCCAACGCTTGAGCATCTTCTGTATACTTTGAATGAGGTATAATTTTTACAGTAACAAGCTGCTTTAGCACATTCGTCGTACTTGTTTTAATGTCTAAACCATTTGCTATAAACGCTGCTACCCCTTCATTATCTCGTGGCTCTAGGGCATAACCGTTAACCGTATTAACTTTTAATCGTCCTTCAGACTGAAAAGGAATATCGCCCGGTCCTTTCACAAGTATTTTTGAATTTAATACTGTGCTTATTTCTTGTTCGTATTGCTTTGTTATTGTTTGAGAAAAACTCAAGCTCACACAACATAGCAATACAATCAGGTTACAAAAATAAAGGGGCTGTCTCGCTTTGCTTGTTATATTTTTTTTCATAATAATTGATTTCTTTTATTTGTTGTTGAATCTTATCCAACATCATAATTTTAGTTTTATAATACTCAAGAATTCGTTCTCCTACGGTTTCTTGGTATCCGTTCTGCTCGATATACGCCAAATACTCTAAGTATTCTTTATCGAGCGTTTTAAGTTGATTTAGGATGTTCTCAAAATCTACTTTTTGATCAACAGGCACTTCTAGTGTTTTTAGTATGTCCATCTTTTTATCCAAAGCTTCGACATACTCCGAACTATTAATACCATTCTCTGCTAAAAACTCGGCAGGACTAAGGCTATTTTCCTTTTGAAAAACACCTGTTAGAAACGCTATCAAAATAACAGCAGCTGCAGCTGATATCCACCACAATGAAAAATCTTTGGGTTTCTTCTTCTTAGGCAATTCTACTTCAAGACGCTCCCAGATTTCTAATGTGAAATCATCGGTATCCATGGCTTCTTTTTGCGACTTAATATGTTTTTCAAATTCATTCATACCTTGTACTTTTCTAGACTAGTTCTTAATAGCTTTAGAGCATATCCGTACTGACTCTTTGATGTTGAGACTTTTATATCTAAAAACTCAGCTATTTCTCTGTGCTTATAATCTTCCAATAAATAGAGTGTCAACACCTCTCTACAACCATTTGGCAATTCTTGAATGGCTTTCTTTAAAATTTCAGAAGAAAAATTACCGTACGGTGTTTCTGAAATGTCATCTATAATGGGCAAGCCATCCAGCTCTTTATAATGTATTTTAGATTTCGCAACCTTAATACTTCCATTAACAACAATTCGTTTGAGCCAACCAAAGTATTTACTGGGTTCTGATAATTTATGTAACTGATTAAAAGAAGTGATGAAGGCCTCCTGTAACACATCCTTAGAATCTTCAACGTCATTGGTGATTCGATAACTTAAACTAAACATTGATTTAGCCGCTTTCTCATAAAGCAATTTCATAGCCAGCTGATCTTTTTGCCTTGCTCGAAGGACTAAATCTTCGGTATTATAATGTAGCCGCATACGTTGGTTAGTAATGTTGTCTCGACTATAAGGTATCGAAAGTTCAAAAAGGACGTAAAATTAATTGGTAAAATTTCCTTAGCATTCAAAAAAATAACTACTTTGGAAACAAAAATTATAGCAAGTAACTGGAATGTAAATTAAATGAATCTCTTCCTCAATTTTTTATTAAGCATCGGTTTATTTACCATTTTGGTTATTCTTGGTATTCTTTTTAAACGGAAAAAAGAACGACCAAAACAGCTTTTAGCTATTATTTTCACGCTATTACTTTTTGTTATTTTATATTCTTACGGAGAGTTAAATGATATAAAAATCATTCAAAGCATCACCTTTGTAGTTGCAGATGCTATAGGATTTTTATTAGGTCCACTGCTCTACTTTTATATACAATCTATCTATAAAAAAGAAAGGTCAAATACGGTAAAAAGTCTTTTGCATTTTCTTCCGGCACTTGTTTATATTTTCATTATTTCTGTTCCTTTTTTAATATCTTTTTTAAAAGATGAATACCTATTCCCATACCTCAAATTCATCGATAGTAATGAATATCTCTTACAGATACAGGTACTGTTTTTGCTACTATATCTGTTATTTTCATTTAAAGCTTTAAAACAGTTTAAGGTTTTGGCTAAGGCAAATTATTCTAACCTTACGGATAAAGACATAAGTTGGGTACACCATTTATTGTATGGCGTCTTAGTTGTCATTTTAATAAATATCTCCATTGAATTATATGCTGTATTTTGGAAAGGACAACTTTCTATAAACAATATCCTAACGACAGTTGCATTAATTATTATGGTGATATACTTAGGGTATTTCGGTATTTCACAGTCACAAATATTACTGCCTACTCAAACTATATCTAATAAGAAGTCAAATACGAACGCTTTTGCGAAAGCGCCCACCCACCATCTAGCAAATGCTGATAAAATTGAAATAGAAACGCTAAAAAACGGGTTGTTACAGGTACTTGAAAATGAGCAACCCTATCTGGATGAAAATCTAAGTTTAAAAACTTTAGCAGAAATGATACCCACGACAGATAGAAAATTATCTGCTTTGCTTAACTATCATTTTGATTGCAGTTTTTATGACTTCATCAATACCTATCGCGTTAAAGAAATACAAGCGAGACTTGGTAAAGATGAGTTTAAAAAATACACCATACTTGCTTTGGCTTTTGATTCTGGTTTTAACTCAAAATCTTCCTTCAATCGAATTTTCAAAAAAGAAACTGGGTTCTCGCCTTCTGCCTATAAAAAGCAATTACAAGACAAAAAATAGGTCTCATTGGTGTAATTGGTGCGATTAACATAGAATTACGCTGTTTGTTTGCAGTGTAATTTAAAATATATCGCAATGAAACATTTCACTCTAATAGGTACGATATTACTACTGTCTTCGTGTACCACTCACAAAGTAATTAGCTCACTTTTGGTTACAACAGAACTAGAAGATACAAACACCTTGCTTGTAAACATAGAAGCTATTGATAACGACGGGATCTCGTCTGTTGACATCAACATTGATGCTTTTAATTATCAAGCTCTCTTTGAAGAAATCGAAGGAACTCACTGGAATTTTGAACGCACATTTATACTAAGTCGTTCGATGGAAACAAATCCAACCATTGAAGTATCACTTACAGATGCTATGGGCAATCAAAAAACAAAAGTTAAACCTGCAAAATTAAGTTTATGAAACTACTAAAAATAGTAACCGTCTTTTGGTTATTCCTTTATAACCCATTTGCTGTTAATGCACAGCATAGCTATACTGAATTAATTCCTGTGTCTAAATTGAAAGAAGATGTAGAAATACTGAAGAACAATTTAGAGGAAGTACATCCAGGCCTATATGCGTACCATCCAAAAGAAAAATTTAACGCACAATTTTCTGAAATAGAAGAAAATCTAAAACAGCCAATAACTGCAGTTGATTTTTATCGAATGTTGCTACCAATTTTACCTCTTATAGCAAATAACCATACACATATACTGTGTCCTCAAGATTATAAAAATGCGTTAGCAAATGAACTTCCTAGACTTCCATATAGATTATACGTAAAGGATAGAAGGCTTTATGTACACGAAGACCATTCGAATGAACAACTAATAGGGCTTGGAAGAGAAATAATTAGTATTAATAATAAAAGTGCGGGAGATATTATTGATACCATCGTGAATACATCTTCAAAAGATGGGTATAATACTTCACTTGCAATTTACGGATTGGGAGTAGGTTTGAGTAGATATTATGCCTACTATTTTGGCACCCCTGAGCGTTTTAAAATTGAGTATTTAGAAAAAAATGGAACACTAAAAACCACCACTATTCAAGGTGTGAAAGCCCCTGTTCTTAAAAAAAGAAGAGGAAGTACAAATATTTCAAAAAGCCACGACATTCTTGAATTCAACATTAAAAATAACATAGGGTATTTAAAAATTAGTTCCTTTTTACCCAAAAGTTCAGGGAAATTTAGAAAAAAATTAAAAAGTTGTTTTCAAGAAATAAAAGAAGAGAACATTAAACAATTAGTTATTGACGTTCGGGGCAATGGAGGTGGTTATGGAGAGGCGGCGGATGAAGTTTTTAGCTATTTAATTAAAGAAACAGTTTTCACCTATAAAGATGAATATGCCCTAGTTGATAAGATTCCTTATCCACAGTTCTATGAAAAAGATATGTTTTTTAAACACTTTAGAAAGCAACCGTTAGTTAAAAAAGGAGACACCTATCATATACGCAATATTGAAAATGAAAAAGTGCAACCCAAAAAGAATACATACCAAGGGGACTTATATATTCTCTTAGATGGTGCAAGTGCATCCGCTACAGGAGATTTTTTGGGATTGGTTAAATCTTACACTGAAGCTGTTTTCATAGGACAGGAATCTGGGGGAAATCCCGTAGAAATGGCAGCAAATGATTTGTTAAGTATGACCCTTCCTAATTCAAAAGTTCGTGTAATCTTACCTGCACTGCGTACAATAAGAAATGTCACATTTAAAAATACAGGTCACG
>Ga0316205_10000234_pt1 | contig 116981 bp, 95 predicted proteins | sample 3monthpyrite_MG_FD_204941 | JGI IMG/M metagenome (GOLD analysis project Ga0316205, IMG submission 204941) | Microbial mat bacterial communities from mineral coupon in-situ incubated in ocean water Damariscotta River, Maine, United States -... | ecosystem: Environmental > Aquatic > Marine >... | reverse complement strand
TACGGAACCTTTATCTGTTTGCTTATCTTGAGCATTCTTGACAAAACAGTTCCACAAGAGATATTAAGGATTCTGGAAATGCTTCTAATCCCACAACCCTCTTTCAACAGGCTTTTTATCAATACGTTGGTAGATGAATCATAGGCTTGATAGGTATATTCCACTTGAAAACGCTTATTACAAATCTTGCATTTATATCTTTGACGACCATTTTGAAATCCACTTTTTACCGAAATGCCATTGCATTCTGGACATTGTATTTTCCCCATGTCCTAATTTAAAACACATAGCGCAAAACATCCTTTATTTTAAAGGTTTTAACAAGTTTTCTTTCGTCAAAACATATCAAAGAACATACAAAGACAGCAAGTAAATAACATTTTTATTACTGTTTTTCAAGCACTTATAACTTATTAAAAGGTTATGTCCTATTTTGAAACATTACCCTGTCGTGGTCATAACAAAGGGCATCAATGGGTGGGCTTTGACAAAGCCAAAGAAATTTGGCTTGAATAATTGAATAAAAAAGAGGCTGTTTCAACAGCCTCTTTTCTTATCATATCGAATAAGTTACCAATCAAATGTTTTTGAATAACATTTTATTCTTTTCTTTTATAGAATCTTAATGTTTCCTCATTATCTGATTTGAGTATTAAACTATCATTGCTGACTTTGACTATTTCATTATTTGAAACATACCCTTCCTCTAAATAGATCATCAAATGAGAATCCTTTACTTCATAATAATAGGCGTTGTTGTAAAATTCTACATACCTTAAACTATCGACACCTATTTCAAATATTGCATTGTCTTCTTCATTTTCAGCCCAAACACCATATAGGAAAGAGTGATCGATTTTGTCTTTATCAACACCTACTAATGTTGTGTCTTCGTCATTTGATACGATACTTGAATTATCACTTTTATTCTTACATGAGAAGAATGCGATAATTAATAATAATACAGTTATTTTTTTCATTATTGATTATTTTGAGGAATTTCTAGATGATACGCCGGATCCGTTGGAGGTGTTATCACCTTTTTAATATTCGAATCATTTTTTACGGAGTTCCCAAAAGCGCTCCCATTTGTAAGACTTCTGGGACTAATATCTATAACATTGTATGTATTTGGGTCCGATGAATGTTTTGACACCTTACCTGGCCCCACTTCATTAATTTTATCCGTCATTGCTGATTTTATTTCACTGTTTGGAGTAACCTGAGGGGCTCCTCCGGTAATAAGGCCCGCAACAGTATTTACCCCATCACTTTCTTTAGCTTCGGTATGGACGTCGATAACTTTATCACCAGACGGGCCATATAATCTTTTTTGATTATTAGCACCTTTACTTTCTATATTGTCGAACATTACTCTTGCTTGATCGCTCGGTTCTCTATAAGCACTTGTTATTCTTGCACTACTATTTCCAGAAGCAACTAAATTTTTAGCAATGACAACAGCACTTTTATTAGTAACGTGGCCTTGTCTTACATTAGGTCCTAGACTAATGTTTGTGGAATTGCTTATTGTCGCATTCCCTATTGAAAGGGAAGTTGACACACCAATATTAGTTCCACTTCTACTTACAGAAGTATTTGTTGAACCTCCATGACCGGCTAAACTATTATCAAGAGATACAGATAGACAATCAACTCCTGGAGGACAATTGCCATCTGGATCATTAAACACAATTGGATTGTTCAAGGCATAACCATAGGGTGTACTATGTATTTGACCTCTGGCGTCAGCTAACGGATCTATAACAAACCACCTTCCAATGGCAGGATCATAATTCCTTGCTGAGACATCATACCAATCAAGACCCAATTCTTCTTGGTATTGCTTCCCACCAAACTTCCATTGTTGTGCAAGGTCGTTTCCACCAGAAACCACGTCACTATACCCTTTTTGTTTGAGCCCAAAGGGATAGTAATTGCTTTCTTCAATGATTTCACTTTGTGCAATGGCACCGTTATTATCTGCATCTGCATAGGATAACCTCACATTGCCTAAATGGTCTTTAAACTGGAACACATAATTATAGGCAGAGTAGGTGGTGGTTCCACCACTAGATCCTTTTACAGAGCCTGAAGTGCCTGCTACGGGTTCTACATACCCTTCTGGATGATTAAAAAATTGTAATGCCATGGTGCTTGTTCCCATATCTGAATATATGAAACTTCCTGCATACTCCGTTACGCTGGTAGTTGTTGCAGCATAATTAACTACTGTCTTTTTCTGTTTGATGCCTGTAGCATCATAGATATAGTCAATTTGTCCTGTGGTACCAAAGATCACACTAGTGGGCAGGTTTAAATGATTATAGGTGATACTGGTAATTCCTTTGTTATCATCCCGTGTCATATTGCCGTTGTCGTCATAAAGATATTCATTGGTGCCCGTATTATCATCATCAAAGCCATAATTTTTTAAGCCAGACAGGGTAATATCACTTACCTGGGTGAGTTTGTTGCCATCATAGGTGTATTGCAATTGGTCCCATACTCCCGTAGATGTACCAGTATCATCATATCCCTTTCTGGTAAGTCCTTGTATGTTTCCGTTTTTGTCATAACTAATACCACTTACATCATGATTGCCTGTTAAACTCATACCAGCCAGCGTGGCTCCTTTATAACTTAAAGCGCCTTCTATTCTATTAAGGACGTCATAACTATAACCATAACTTCTAATATCGGTACTGCTATTGTTCGTTTTCCAAAGGGTTTGAGATATATTTCCGTTATACAAAGGGGCTGCTGTGGCAGCACCTTCTACATCATTGTAATTAATGCGGAAATTAAAAATATCTGTCTCCTTAGATCCCGTATAGGCTATGTCATTAATATCGGTAAGCCAACCTCTTACGTTATAGGCGTAATCTACATTTTGAAGCACTAAATCTATATTGGGCCCAAAAAGCTGAAAGTCATCTACCCGTCCATTGACTCCTTTTAAACCCACCTTTGCAATAAGGGGTTCGCCATTATTAAAGGAATTGTCTGTTTCGGTATGAAAGGTGGTTCCTTCCTTTTTAAAGATAATATCAATACCATCACGCTCTATAGAGAATTCATCTCCAACTTCATATTGTGTTATGGCAGTTGACCCTACCACTCCATTGATAATTAGTTTTACATCACGGGTGGATCCAGTCCCCAAGGCGGAGTAGTCTAATCCAAAATCAAAGTCGTCCCAGCTATTACTGCTACTTGTCTTATCTACACCTACACGCAGCGTGGTAAAAGCGGGAACAGAGTAACTCACGCCTCCATCATCGCTTACTTCTCCGCGGGTTTTGGCGCCCGCATCCCAAAGCGAACCACTGCCACTGGTTTTTTCAATAGTGGTTTGACCAATAACATCGGCATTAGTAATGTCGGTATATCCGTCTAGGAAGGTCTCTCCTCCAACATCCTTTCTAACCAGTTGCCCCAACTCATCATACACATTAGAAACAATAAGCTGCAAAGGCTCATCATCCAATTGTTGCTCGGCCGTAAGGAGCCTACCTGCATGGTCGTAGGTAAAATAATCTCGGGTTATAATAGTCGCATATCCCGATCTGGCATGTGCGCTTATTGTTTCTGTTGGATTTCCAGTAAAGTCTAAAAGGCTTTGATGCACGTCTGTAGTATCAAGATAATCATTGAAAGAGGCTATGTAAATAGGTCGGCTCTTATCGTCATAGCCTGTCATACTGGTGATCCAATCTGCGGTGCCTAACACCCGTGCCTTGGATACGGTAGCAAGGCTTTTTGTATCGCTAGAAATAGTCGTTCCTAATGCTGTACTCCCTGGCAAGACAAGTCCTGCAGTATCCACATAGGAATCATAGTAATTAATGGTAAGCACTGTTATTCCTGCGGTAGGATAGACCCCATTGGTATAATTAAGGCTAATATCACCCGCTGGCGTGGAGGCGTCTTGTGCTTCACTAAAAATTGTCTGACCTTCAATGGCAGTAATGATGGTCTGCTGAGTGGCCGTGGTGGTATATACCCCTGTATAAGCAACCCTGCCCATGGGATCGTATTTTGTAAAAAGCCACTGGTCGTCATCGCGTAGGTTTTTATCTTGGGTTAAGACTGGGCGATCCAACTTGTCATAGACAATGAGCTCATATTCTTTGCCAGGAATCTTTTTCCATATTAAACGATTGCGATGGTCGTACTTGTACTGATATCCAAGATCATCCAAGATGTCTTGATAGTTTGTGGCCAAAACACTGCCATTTAATATTTGTGCTGAGGCCTCAGGGGAGAGCACATAGGTTAGGTTTCCAAAATCATCATAGACATAATAGGTGTCATGGGCGATATTGCCCTCATAGGTCCTTTTAAGTGCTACTTGCCCTTTTTTATTGGTAAACTCCTCGGTAGTATGATCTTTTAGATAGGTTTGTGATGGAGACCAGTTTTCATCTTTGGTAATCGTTTTGGTAAGACGTGCGGCAGAAAAATAGATGCCTACTTCGGCTGTACCTTCAGTAGTGTCCAAGATAAGGTCGGGGTCACTAAAATCATCCCCTATAAAATCTACGGCAAGACGCAGTATGTTATCCGTAAGCTCATTGAGCTCATAACCAAATTTTACTGTATGGTCTGCATCACTGGCTGTAAGCACCTTCCAATCATTTCCTGGAGCACCCCGCTCATCCACACGAAATAATGGCGAAGGCTCAAAAGAGCTTTCACTATAGGGCTCGGTGGTCCCCTCATATTTTGGCGTGTCATAAAAATTCTCGATGGCTAACAGCAAGGTACTTGGTGTAATATAGTTCATGCTGCTAGCGCCGCTATTGGCCCACGGAAGGTACTCTTTAGATTGCACCCCAAAGTCCGTGTATTCCATATAACTTACGATGTCTTCTCTATCGCCACCACCTCTGGCATTTATACTTTGTACGGGCCTTCCAAGGCCATCGGCATAACTCACGGCTTCCACCTTGTCGCCATCAGCAATATTATTTCCCGTAGTTGTTTCCACTCTATAATCTGTGGTTTTTATATAGTTCTCTGTGCTTGTTTGCCCCAAAAGTGATGCTGGAAACAAAAGCAGTACAATGATATATCTAAATGTATTCATGGTCATGTATTTTTTAAATTCTCTTGTTTCCATAATTATTGATGATCGGTATAACAAACAGCGTTTACTATTTCGGTGACGGTAATAGTCTCGGTGGGACTGTCTGAATCCACAATGACACACCTAAAAGTGAGTGTGTTTGGAGTAGCCCCTGGATCATTAATGTTTACCCCATTACATGGGCCGCTCGTGGTGTCAATCTCATAAGTAAGGGTAAAGGTCTCTCCCGTTCCCAACGTATTGTAACCTCCTGAGTTCACCTTATAAGACCAGGTGTAATTATAGGGTTGTACCCCACCTGCCAGATTAAGCACATGCCCGTCATACTGCACATAGCCTGGACTACTTTGATTGTCTGAAATAATAGACATCCCAGTATTAGTGAGTGGATCAGGAGGGCCTCCGCCTCCCTGACTGGGCGGGGAGGTAGCCCTATAGTTGTAATCATACTCCCGTACAATATGTTGATCTTTGTCTTTGAGGTATTCCAACCTATGATAATCGTCGTACAAATAGTTGGCCTCATTTTTAGTAGGGTCAGTAATAGAACTCACTCCCTCATCAGATTCATAGGTGTAGGCAGTAACTAGCGCATTAGGAAGTCCTGTTCTTAGGTTTTCCATCTCCGTGGCCAGTGCTGTACCTTCCAATGTTTGCAAGTTTGCATAGGTGCCGCTAAGGGCACTTTCCACTTCAGTAAAAGTGGCGTTGTCTACCCTCGCTACCAAATACCTATGGTCATAGCCCCAAACATAGGCTGTATAGGTCCCGTCAGTCTGTTTGGACTGAACCAAGTTATCATCTCTATATTCATCTAAGACTACCCGTTCTTCCATGGCACTGGTTCCTTTACCAACATCTACAGAGCTAGGTAGTTTTCCGCTAAAATTAGTTTTCTGCGACCCCAACTTAGCATTATTTTTATAGGTGTTGGTCTGCACTTGAGCCCCTACTATATTGGCATCTCTTAAAGTTTGATACTCACTACCACTAAAATTCTCGGGGTAGTAATAATCTTTACGGTAATAATCTCCCTTGCTATCCTGCATGGTCATACGCTTTAGGGTATAGTTTACCACACCAAGCAAAGGAGGCAAATTGTCTGAACCTGCTGTATAAACAGGAGCAAAAGGAGAGCGGGTATCTTCCTGAACTGCGCTATCATTATAATCGTAATAAGTGGTCTGGGAGCTGCTTTGCGACCCGTCATATTGAATGCTCTGCGATAATGTGATATTCCCTACATTACCTGTGGCGATAGTTAAGTGTTTTACAAGCCGCGCCATGGCAGGGTTGCATAATTGATCCTTATCAGTTCCATTGGTAAAAACATCACACTGAGGCGGAAAAGCAATAGCAACACCATTAAGTCCTCCTGCATACCAACTCATGCCACCTCCACCACCGGGTCCGGCATAGGTAGCCACCAAAGCATACGGGGTATAATCTAAAAACCACTTGTTTGTGGTTGTGTTTTGTGTTGGAATAGGAAACAGTCCATCTCGAATGTCTTTACCGCTTCTAACCGAGATCCCTACATTGGAATAATGCTCTTTTTGATAATATTCGCTTTTGGACTCGACAAGTAAGTTATCACTAGTATCATAGGTTTGCTGTCCCTTAGGTTTGCCAAGTTCATAGGTTGAATAGTAGCTATTGGGCGTAGTCTCTCCTTCAATGGCATAGTTAAATACGCCGCTTTGGTGGTTTCCGTATGCTGCAGTATTAAAATTATGAACAATATATCCGTTAGATGTCAAATCACCGCTATCTAGCACTGCTTCAGTAACCGAGCCATAGCCCATATGGGGTTTATCGGTTCCTGATACTTTAGAAAAACGATGCAGGACTTCGCTCTCGTAAGAACCCGGTAGGTTAATATCATAAGAGATATCTCTAGCAATATAATAATAGATAGGTTGAGAGATTACTTCTGGTTCGGCATATGTAAAACTGCGTTTTAATGTTCGCTCGTTTTCTTTATGATAGTCCGTAATACTCTTGATGCGGAATCCTGCTTTTTCTTCCAAAATGTATACGGGTGTACTACTACTGGTCTCAATAGCTACACTCTGAGTGGACCCTAGCTCTACATTGGCAACAAAGAGTTGATAGGTGCCCGGCTCCAAGGTGAGGTTGATGGCTTCTCCATCTCCCGGCATATCCCAAAAGGCTTCTACTTGGGATGTGGTTTGACAGGCCTCATCATAGAGTTGGCTCCAAGTGAGGGGTGTTGTGGTTGTACTGGTTAACTTCACCAGTCCTCGACTTTTAAAGTCTCCAGATAATACGGTACTGGAACTTCCGGAACGAGCTCCAATAAATTTGTACGAGTCTTCACTGGTTACATCAAAAACATATGATTCCACTTTTGGGGTGGTCTCTATAAAATTGGTTCCATTATGCACCAGTGCATTACACTGATTGGTATCTAATGTCGTCGCCGTACTTAAGGTATTGGAAACCGACTGCCAAGGGGACCAAGTGGTTGTATAATAATCTACAACTTCATCATAATTGGGTTCAAACTCAAATTGTGTCTCCCCGCCTGTAGGGTAGATAATCCGGGTTAGGGTTCCATGAAGGGCCTTATTAAAATTAGGACTCCTGTTAGCTCCATCGGTGATTTTGTCAAAAGGGTGTTTAGGATAAAGCACCGCGTTGGTTACCCCGTTATAATATCCGTAATAGTCCTGGGACAGACTCGATGTAACGGGCATCTCATCCGGGTTTTTATACTGAAAATAGTAACTGTTTACGTAGCTGTCATTTTCGTCTTTCATATCAATCCCCTCCAATTTTAGACGAATGTTCGCCTTCACCGTAGAACTATGACAGGGATCAACACTGTCGCTGGTTTTGAAATAATCATAATCAAGATCAAAGGCCTTAAACAGGTCATTGGCGTCACTACCCGTATCGTGATTAAATATCCTGATCTTACTAATAGCAGAATTAACCTCAAGATCACAGCGAGTGCCCAAGGTCACCTTGGTCATTCGCTGCCCATTATAATCAATTTGACTCAACACTTTTTGCTGGATCTTGTACTCATTGTTCCCCGTAAAACCCATGGGAACCGAATGAGAAATCCAATTAGTCCCCTCACTAGGACCTTTAATGAGTCTATTTACCACCCCTGTATAACCACCTACCTCATTAGGGTTAGGCCAAAATCCAAGGTCGGTATACGTGAGTTCGTAAGTGTCTTTCTTGGTGGGGGACTCAACTTTGGTCAATAGCCAAGAAGAATTATATTTTTTGGTATATCCTTTAAAATCAAATCCATCTACATCATTCAAATTTCGAGACCAAGAAATCTCTGCTTCCAGAAAATACAGCTTGGTACCATCCTCTAAGGTTACAGTCCAATGACCAATAGGGTCATCGGGACCTGTTGGAGTATCAAATACAATGTCAATCCTCGGATTATTGAGCGCCTTGGCCTCTCTGGAGTCAACATCAATGACAAAGATGTCACTCACACCAAGGGCATTAAAACTGAAATAATCTGGCTGGGTGTCGTATTCATTCTTATAGATCTTTCTAAGGAAATGCATATAAGCAATAAGATCATCTTTTGTGTCAAAGATTGGATTGGTCGAGGCATCGTCGTATTCTAGAATTTCACCTCTAACAGTATCATCCCACATGGTCTCATATACTTCATGCGTACCACCTAGTCCGGTGTGATAGTCATCTGGCATACCATTGGTAATACGAGAGATCCTTCCTCCTACATTGAGATTCCATCCCAGTCCTACCTGAGTGGCTAGTTGCTCTACCTTAACTCCTGAAGCATCATAGGTCAGGGAGATAGGCAAGCTCATCTCACGCCCATTGTGGGTGTAGATAGGAATTTGAATGGTGGGGTTCCCGTTGTACAAATTCACAGGGGTGTTTCCATACTTGGTAAAAGCCTGTGCTTCGGGAGAATTTGGAACAGGAGCTAGGCGGTTCATCTCGGCCATAGGGTCGAAGGAGCTGTCAAATATTTGTGCTGTGGCCCCAAAAAAAGACATAGCAAAAAGAGTCATTAATACAATTCTTACTTTCATTGCATTTAGATTTTAAGATTAATAAAATGCGCTAATAGTACCAAATAGGGAATTTGGTCTAGATAGCTGTATCTAAATGACGGGGGGGGATTGTAAATGTATGAATTTTTTGATAACATCAAAAAATAAAACACAGCACCATCATATAGCGCCTGTTCTTATTTAAAAAAACCGACGTCCGTCAATAAATATATTAGGGGGGAAGTTTTGGTTATATGGTATATGCCAAAAACCGTGCTAGCTTTAATATACGAAGCCTAAAGCGTTCAATTTGTCATGATTTTCGAAAATAAAGCTCCTTTTGACAGTCTTTTTACTGACAGGCTTGCAAAAAATGGCATCCAATGTTTGCGCGGCGCCACCGTGTTATCTTTTCCCCGCTTTCAACCCGTCTATTTCTGTACAATGCATAGGGATTTTCCGTTTTTAAAATGGGGGAAAATCCCTTCCAGTTGGATGGGGTATTTTGGATATTGCGTCTCTAATAGGCTAAATAAAAACAACATATGGACTTAAAAGGCGCCCAACCGTTCTCTACCTTACTGTGTAATTTCAAGACAAGATTCAATCCCGGATATACTCTAGTAGAACCTTTTGAGCAATCTACGGCCGTTATAGGCAAACAAACATATGATAAAAAAGGAGTTACAGGAATTAAAGCCGTGACACACTGTACCCTAGCAAACAATACATTTGTACTGCTAGCGAATGGCGCCTCCACAAAGGCATTTACCCATCAAATGGAGTCAGATGGCACGCTGGGAGCGGTAGTTGAAGAGCACAATTGGGAATTGGGCTGGACGTCCGTTTCTTTTTTCTCTGTCAATGGAAACACCTTCTTATTTCGACTTAAGGAAAGTGATGGGATCGTAAAAATAAATCAAGTCAATGCCAATGGAATCCTAGGGACTCAGGTAGCAAGTCATGACTGGTCTTCGCATTGGTCCACGGCAAGCTTCTATCAGGTAGCGGGCAAAACATATCTATTTCTTCTGAAAGAAACAACAGGCGATGTTCACATTCATGAAATGAACAACAATGGCACATTAGGAACACAAATTACAAATTCGAAGTGGAGTCCAGGATGGACCACGGCCACTTTTTACACCTTAGGAACTACAACCTATCTCTTCCTTGTAAAAGAAAGTACGGGTGATATTCATGTGCATAAAATCAAAGATGATGGTTTGGTAGGAACCAAAGTACAAGATATAAGTGACCCCGAAGAAAGCGGTTGGACCAGTGTTGCGATGTATCGCGTAAATGATGAACCCTTTCTGTTTATGCTTCGGAAAGAGGGCGGAGTTGCACGACTCTATGAGTTAGAAAATAACGGAAGTCGTGGCGCACTGGTGAAAGAATATAATTGGACTTCAGGATGGTCCAGTTTGTTTTTTTACCGTATAAATACAACGGTGTTTATGGGTATCCTTAAAGAAGGAAATGGTCGCCTGGTTATAAATGAAATGCCCACCGGACAGCATTCACATACAATGCTACTTAATCCCAAAACAGGAACGGCAAGAACCTATGCTTTCGAACATAACGGGCTGCTAGTTGACAAAGAGTATGATTGGACCAATGGCTGGACCGTAGTACGCACCTATCAAGTAGATGAACAGCTATTTGTATTCCGAATGAAACAAAAAATGGATACCATGGTGGTCATTAATAAGATCAATATTGATGGAACGTTGGGTGATGTTGTCAAAACGGATACATGGTCGTTAGGCTGGACCGTAGCCGAATTCTACTACCACGATAAAGATACGTATGTCTTTTTATTGAAAACCGATGGTGGAACGGTGCATATGCATAAAATGGATGACGATGGTACGGTGGGTGAAGAAATACAAAAACATACTTGGTCATCGGGATGGACACATGCCCAGCACTACTGGATTGGGCGCACGCAATACTCCCTGATATATAAAAAAGGAACTGGCGATGCGTTGGTTCAGAAATTAGATTCGAAAGGTAAAATAGTTTCAAAAGAGCAGTCTAAAAAATGGGAAAAGGGATGGACGTCCATGAAAGTCTTTAGAAGTGATGGAAACACTTTTGTGTTTTTACTCAATGAAACAACAGGACAGACAGAGACCTACCGAATTAATAGCGATGGAAAAATTGGCTCAAAAGTAGAAGCCAATAGCTGGTCATCGGGGTGGAGTTCTGTCGAACTTTATACCATTAATGCCACTACTTTTTTATTCCTTCTGAAAAAGAAAAACGGGATTGTGCATATGCATCAGATGGAGAATAACGGAAAGGTAGGACGTGAAATTGGAGACCATCATTGGACCGGTGGATGGACGTCCTCTTGTTTTTTTCAGCGAGGATCTAATAACTTTATGTTGCTGCTCAAAGAAGATACGGGTGTGGTTCATATTGACACTATAAAGACAAGTGGCGCCTATGGTGAACGGATAGATACTATAAACTGGACGGGTTGGACATTAGCCAAAGCCTACACCGTAGGTAAAGATCGCTATATGTTCTTTCTGAATAAAGACAACGGATGTGTACATATCCATGAATTGGTTAAAGGACAAATAGGAAAGAAGATCAAAGGATATGTCTGGTCCAAAGGCTGGACCAATGCCGCCTTCTATACGGTGAAAGGAATCAACTATGTGTTATTGCTTAAAGAAAGTGATGGTAGTGTGCATACCCATACAATTAATAAAGACGGTACCATAGGATCTCGAGTAGAAACATTGAACTGGCGACAGGGATGGACGACACTCACTGCCTATCAGATTAAAGATGTTTGGTACCTTTTTATATTGAAAAAAGCGACAGGAGAAATGCGTATTCAACGCGTTAATGAAGATGGTACTATAGGACAGGTTATGGAAACGGATGATTGGTCCAATGATTGGACCACAGCTGAGAAATTCGACGTGAATGGGGTTCCTTTTTTATTTCTGTTGAAAGAAAAAAATGGTGTTGTTCATATTCATAAGCTTAATGAGAATGGTACCATGGGAATGAGAGTTGAAACCGATGACTGGTCTAATGATTGGTCACATGCCGTTTTTTACAAACTATCGGGGAATACCTACGTGATGCTTCACAAGCAAAAGAGCGGTGTGGTCCATTCGCATATAATGAATGCAGATGGCACCGTGGGGGATAGAATTGATCCGAAAGAGCCACAGACAGTTGCAGAATTCGAAAAAATACTAACAACTGCGGGTAACGGCATGGGCTTGGTGGCCGATTATTGGAAGCAAGTTTCTTTTGGAAAAATAAGTATGAATCAATCTGTAGTAAAAGGTTGGTATACCATTCCTCATTCTTGGGAAGACGTAAAAGATCGGGGCAGAGCAGGAAAGGTGCGTTCGGGGCGAGATGCTGCAAAAAATGATAGTAATGATCCATACACCTTACCATCGGAGCATCGCCTAATTGTTTGGCATAGCCTACCGGGAGATTCTGCCTATAATAGTGGGGTGTTGGGCTATCCAGGGATAGAATCAGTTACTTTCTTAACCCATGAAATGGGCCATGCTATGAGCATGATTCATTCAAACTCAGACGACTTCAGTATTAAACACAATTCCTGGTCAGGCCCGGGCGAGTATGATGATCCATGGGATGTGATGAGTGCCATGAGCGTGTTTCATTTTGATAATGGGCAAAATAAGAAGGTAGGTCCTGGGCTTAATTACTTCAATCTTAATTACAATCATTGGTTAGACTCGTCCATGGTCCATAAAGTAGATGCTTCCAATACCTTGAGTACGGTTAAAAAGATAGCATCACTAAGTAAGCTTGATAAAAATGCTAGCATGTTTGTTACGGTAGATAAAGTGGATGCCGATTATTCGTATTCGGTGGAATATCGCACGCAAACAAAATGGGACTTGAAAATTCCTGCCAATACCATGCTTATCCATAGACAAAAGGACAACGATAGTTATCTCCTGCGAGCTACCAAAGATGTAAGTAGTAGTCGCTCCCCCTACCAATATCACTATGATGGTGAACTCTCTATAACACGTAGTAGCCAGGAACCTTTAGGAGATGAAATATCTGTATTTGTTGCCAATAAACCCGGTAATGCTACCGTACATAGAATGGGAGATTTTCCGCTGGGACCCAATGGTGAATTATGGCGTGAGAAATGGTCTTCTGGATGGACGACCGCCAGCCCTTTTCAAGTAAATGGGAAACAGTTTCTATTCTTACTGAAAAAATCGAATGGGGTGGTACATATCCATGAGATGAATAGCGATGGTACAACGGGATCTCAAGTACACACAAACCATTGGTCTTCGGGATGGACAGCGGCTCGGTTTTATAGCATAGGAACGCAAACCTATCTGTTTTTGCTGAAAGAAGGGTCTGGAGAAGTGCATATTCACGAAATGAATGCCAATGGTTCTGTGGGTGACGAAATAGAACGACGCACTTTTGAACCTGGATATACCACCGTCGAAATTTACGAGGTGAATGGCGCTAAGTTTCTTTTCCTATTAAAATCATCAGATGGAATTAATGAGATTTATCCTATAAATTCAGATGGGAAAGTAGGGACTCGGGTGAACCGAAGTGATTGGTCTAATGATTGGACTTCAGCGAGCTTTTATACCATAGGTAGTAAGACCTTCTGTTTTTTAATAAAGGCAGTTAACGGCACCGTGCACGTTCATGAGATGAATCAAAATGAGACGTTCGGAACTAAAATTGACAGTCATAATTGGTCCAAAGATTGGAATATTGCCAAAGTAACACGGGCAAACGGGAAACTTTGTTTGTTTCTGTTGAAATCTAATGAGGGATTAATACACATCAATCAAATAGAGAACAACGGGAAAGTAGGCGAGAAAATCAATACACTTAACTGGGCTTCTGGATGGACAGAAGTTAACTTTTATACCATCAATGGGAATAGCTATTTATTCGGAATAAAAAGCTGATAATTGCCTGCAAAATAAAGAGACTCCCAATGCTATTTTGGGAGTCTGCTGTTTCAAAGAACGCTAACTGTTTTATATTAAGTGGTTTTCGTAACCGAAGGTGGTATCCAAGTTTGTGTGCTTGCCACCGAAGGTGTTGGCATATAATCCCTGAGTATCATAAAAAACCCATCGTTATAATCGTTGCTTTCGTTGGCCGTAGGAGACTGAAGCCAGTATGTTCCCTCGGGCATATCTGTGGGCTCATCTTGCTGTATGAGTATGGTCATTCCTCCTTCACTATTGCGAACTCTGTATTGCAATGCATTACTATTTACGGTGTAAGCAACAGAGTCCGGCACTAGCTGATAGTTGTTGTTATACATAGTGATAGACCAAAAACCGTGATTACTACTTTCAAAGGGTGGAAAGCTATCTTCAGTAAATTCGATCGTATAATTTTCGCTACCGGAGAGGTTTTGTCCTTCACTATCAACAATAGTATTTAAATAAACAGCTTCTTCGGTCCAATTAGCAGTAATCCCTGCCAAGGCCTGAAAGGCGCCGCGTGCGAGATAATTCCCCATCTGTCCCGATCGCCCCATATAGATGGGAGGATAACTCCAACCGTTCACAATCGTGCCTAGACTTCCAGAAGCCTTTTTCAGAATTTCCAGACCATCGGTAGCAGCCCGCTGAAGAATTTCCAGATTTTCAGGAGATTGTGTTCTCAAATCCTGATTAGGACCAATTCCAATTTGTGCAAAAAGTTGAATGAGTTGATCTTGAGGAATACTGGGATATACACCTGGAGGACAAAGTGTCATCGCCCTATTTATGGTAAGCCAGGCATCCTCAGTGTTCGAATACGTAAGATCGAAGGGAAACTGAGCCTTTGGAGGCACCGAATTCGAAGTGCCATTCACCCAATCCGATAGTGTTGTTAGCGTATATTGTTGCTGAATGATATTTGCGGCTTCAATATCTGCCTGGGTACCCGTAGTAATCCCCGTGCGTCCCATGAGTAAAATAGAATTATAAAAGGGACGAGGTAAGACATCCAAAATTTGGTCTGCTGTGGCTTTTCCTTCGTTATAGCGAGCCACACTTCCGTGCCAGTTAGGACCCGCCAATAAATAATTGCCAGCTGCTGTTCCAGTAGCACGCACCCCGACATATCCAAAGGTGTCCGAATCGATTCCCGATAATTCAATGCAATAATAGCGATCATTGACCTCCGGTACCGAAAGCACCAGAGGTTCCTCACTTAGATCGCACCAAGCCAGGGAATATAAGGTATCTGTATTTGGACTTCCTCCCGTAGCGGTGCCTGAGCTTGCGAGCTCAGGAGCATGCCAAAAGGAATTTATAGGCGCGTAGATGGCTTGACCTCCTCCTTGCTCCTGAATGGCTTTACCCGCTTCAGAGGTCCATAACCATTGCAGTTCGGTTAAATATAACCATGGAAATGCATAGATATAGGCCTGAACGGCCAAGGTGTATAGATTGCCACTTAGTCCGGAAGTGTTCTGTGTGTCACTTGTTGAAGGGGCTGCGTATTTTTTCAGATTTTCCTGAATTTGGAGTCCCGCTTTTTGTTCTTTTATGTTTTTCATAATGATAGCTTTAATACCTATTTTCAAAAATTAGTTGTCTTGAAGCATCGCCAATCCCGGCGTTGGGTTTGGATAGTACAATCTTCCGTTGTAACCAATAGCGGGTAAGGAAGCACTAGGATCAACATCAGAATAATACTGGTGCAATAAAGTCGGTGTTCCATCATCCAAATCGATTGCCCAGTATTTGAGCATGGAGTCTTCAGGATTTCTATTGATGATGTAGGCTTTGTTACTCACGGACGAACAACAAAATGCTCCACCAATGTTGGCCATGGGGACATTCCAAATAATTTCCATGGTAGTTGCATCAACAGCGGCCATTCCCCCGGTCAAATCGGTGGTATTACAAATAACAATGAGTATCTCTTTATCCGCCACAGCCCCAACACAATGTGCGCTAATCGCACCAATGGCATCTGGAAACGGAATACAGGTTTCTACGTCCCCTCCCAATGAGTTCTCCATACTGTATACTTGCATCGCATTCGTATCCTGAGGTTTCGCAGCGGCATATACCCGGTTTGAAACCAGAACAGCATCACTAAGATTAAAGGAAAGGTCTCTTTCTTCATGAGGTACAGCCCATATAACTTGAGGGAGCACAGCTTGTGTTTCTTCATCATAGACTAGCTTCGACACAAATCCATTGGTCGTAAAATACAACCCGCCTTGGTCATCACTCACGGGTCTTGGCATGATAGGGTAATAAGTAAAGACCTGTTCGCCATTCCAGGTGAGGGCTCCTAAATCCAGAGAGCTTAATACCTGGAAGGTGCCATTTGTTAATTCTGAAGAAATAACGTGTGCTGCAAGGCAGGTGGTCACTAAAAAATTGCCATCGGGTAAAAAACAGCAGGTGTTATAGGGCAATTCGGAAGGTTCCAAAGTGTCCGACCAAACTACTTCACTTAGATCAGGAGATAATCTAGCGATTCTATTATTTGCTGTAAACCATAGATAGCCGGAGTCGTCCAATGTGCCCCCTGCAAAAAATGGAAAGGTAGCATCGAGACTAGGACTTGTAGCAATTAACTCCAATGTTTGAGGATCAAAAGCCTTCACATAGTTTTCTGCTTCCTGGACATAGATTAATTCTGGTGTGCTTAGCATAAGAATCACATCCGAATCTAAGTCTGTAGTAATAGTAGCGGCTTCTGCTTGAGTAGGCGCCGAGTTGGGACTTGTCTTGGTTCCTTGAGGATCACAATGAATCATGGGCCAAGTAGTACTGGCTAATGCATCTTGAGTGGTGGCCTTTAAGCGTTTCTTTCTTAGTTTAATTGACATAATTGAAAGGTTTTAATTAGTTGTATCTACTCTTTTATCTCTTCTAAGTTCAGTTTGAACTTCCTTACGAATGGTTTTTCGATTGTCACCAGTGAGAATTTGTATAATTCTAGGGTATAAAATTGAAGTATCCTTTCAGAAAAAAACAGCCCAGATTCCCTGAAAATGATTTTTTGATTACCCTAAACGTATAAGGGTAAACCCTTAATTTGCGTAGGGTATTCCACAAAAAATCATCTTCAGAATTAAAGCTAACTATATGACAGTAAATAACTTATATGTTTGTTTTAAAAACAGCATGAAATTATGGATTATGAAATGGGGGCTAATATGTCGTACCTTAGAAGTAACTAACTAATCCAATTTAATATCATGAAAACAATATTAATTTACGGTATCCTCGCGGTAGCTCTCATCGCTGCTTGTAACGACCCCGAGGAGAAGAAAATGAAAGAAATAGTAGGAAACGCAGAGGTCGTTGTGAGTGAAGACGAAGATACTTGTACAGATTCTGGGTATCAGATTTATATGGAAACGGCAACCATATGGGAGCAAAGCTGGGCGGCTGTGTACAACACCTCTGAAAATCCATTACATGAGAAACGCTGGTTTTCGAAAGCCGATCTTGACGCGTTGTGGGATATGGATCCTTCGGCAGAAGATGTACGTCTTTATTATTGCCTTATCGATTCATCAGATGTTATTCCGTCTTTAGCTATGGTAAATATTAACCTTTGTGATGATGTCACCGATTGTGAGATACCCTGCGTTTTGATTTCCGAAATAGACGGAAGTCAATATTTTGTAACGGCACAGACAGCTTCTCAATACACCAAAAACTGGCGGGATCGTTCTATAGATCAGTTAGAAGTACATACACCAGTGTATGCATACAATTATAGTCAGGAAGAAATCGCAAACCTTATGGATGCAAACTCTCTGGAAAAACAAGGAATCTGGGTGAAATACGGATTGCGCACACTAGGTCCTGGGGATACTAATCTTTATACAGAAACGAAGGAGCCCGCCAATGATACTATAACGGGCAGCATTGTATATTGTAATGTGATTTATGGCGATGATCCTGGAAAGAACGTAAGACAGTATTTTGATTTTGCACTTCCGTGCCCAAGGTTTTGTGGTGGTTCTGGACTATTAAATTCTGATTAATTGGAAACAATCTTCTACATTGCTTTTTTAATTCCATTGCTTCCAGCTTTATTGGCAACCTTTCTGTGGAGATATCTAAGCACTACACAGCGCTGGTTTGCTATAATGCTTTGGGTTATTATCCTTATTTCCTTTTCAGGAAGAGCGTGGACTCTTAGCACCCAAGAAGCGAATACTCCTTTTTTTCATGTATATATCTTGGCAGAGTATATCATGTTATTGCAGATATTTAGAAATATGTTTGGCCATGTTTTTCGTAAAAGGTTATGGTTGATTTTAACCAGTAGCTTTATGATTATTTGGATTGTCAACGTATTGATTGGAGAAGGCTGGTGGGGCTATCCAGATTATATTCATGCCCTAGAAGCAGTCCTTATTTTGGTCATAGTCCTTTGGTGGCTTTTAAAAATGTTGAAGGAAAAGATAATCTCACAACCAGAGCGTACCTTTGAGTTTTGGCTATGTGCTGGCTTGTTGGTTTTTTTTAGCGGAAACTTCTTACTCTTCGTTTTTTCTAACTTTTTACTGACTACCGATACCGAGGTATATATGGCCATATGGAAAGTGCATAGTGCTTTGATAATTTCACTGTATCTAATATATACAATTGCATTACTATGGGTGAAGAGAACAACCAAATAGTCTTAATTTTTATAGCAAGTATTGCCTTTGTAGTGCTGTTGGCTATTCTTCTGATCTTGTTTTTGTTAATCTATCAAAAACGAATTGTCACCCAAGAGAACCGCCTTCAGAAATTAGAAAATGAAAGACAAAAAACACTTTTAATTGCAACCATTGAAGGTCAGGAACGAGAGCGTAAACGATTGGCAAAAGACCTGCATGATGGAATAGGTTCTCTATTATCTGGCTTAAGCCTCAATTTAAAGTTTCTGAAGAACCGTGAAGATCCAAACTCTGAACAGGCACAGTTCCTAACCGAAGCTTGCAATATGGTAGAAGATGGTATTGAAAATGTGAGAGCAGTAAGCCATAACCTGATGCCTGCAACTCTGGAGAATTTTGGATTGCTTTCCGCCATGAAAGAGTGCGTACAACCCCTTCAAAGTAACCAAGACCTTACCATAAAAATAAACACGAAACATGCGCCATACAGAACCTCTGGTGAGATAGAATTAGGATTGCTCAGAGTATTTCAGGAACTACTTCAGAACACCTTAAAGCATGCCGAGGCTTCAGAAATTGATACTGTTGTTGATTATCAGGAAGATGCTATTAAACTTCAGTATATGGACAATGGTAAAGGATTTACCGCTTCCCATACACATGATGTTGGAATAGGAATTAAGAACATACAGAGCCGGGTTGAATCTCTTAATGGTATGTTTAGAATTGGTCAAAAAGACAATCAAGGACAATGCACAGAAATCGAGATACCTGTACCCGCTAAAGAAGAAATAACATGAATGAAATTATACGTATCGCAATCGCCGATGATCATAAATTGATCCGAGCAGGAATCACAATGATCTTAAGGGAACAACCTAAATTTTTAGTAGTACAACAAGCATCCAATGGACAAGAACTTTTAGACGAAATTACTACAACCAAGCCAGATGTGGTACTCTTGGACCTAGAAATGCCTGTCTTGTCTGGCAAAGAAACACTTATTGAGATTCGTAAGTTGAATCCGAATATTCGTGTGCTAATTTTGACCATGCACAACAACGAGGCCTTTATTGTTCAAATGATGGAGCATGGCGCCAATGGCTATCTTATAAAAAATACCGATCCCGATGAGGTGGTGCAGGCCATTCATAAAGTGATGAAATCTGAATTTTATTTTTCAGACAATGTTTCTATTGCGATGCTTCGAGGAATTGCGAACCCAGAAATAAAATCTGAGCGCACACTCTCTGGTCATGGTCTTTCTAAACGGGAAATGGATGTCTTACGTCTCATTTGTCAAGAATATACAACAGCCGAAATTGGCGAAGCTTTGTTTTTGAGTCCGAAAACAATTGAAGGATACCGAAAAGTGCTCATGGAAAAGACCGGAGCACGAAACATGGCCGGATTGGTATTGTTTGCCATACGCCATGGGATATTCAATGAATCCCAATCATAGAGAGCCCTCTTTTTTACACTGCCTCCAAGAACCAAAGGGAGCCACGAAACCTTTGGGAGACTAACTATCTTTAGGTATCTTTGTCACTTGAACCATTACCTAGGATTATGTTTAAAAAATGCCTATTTCTCGTTGTTTTAGCGCTTGTTATTATAAGTTGTCAATTTACCGAAACCCTCGTTATGAATGAAGACGGAAGCGGAAAGATGTCCGTGTCCATGGATTTGAGTGAAATGATGGCATTTGGGGGTATGACTGATGACACCACAACCTTTAAAATGGATACCCTTGTGTCTATGAAGGAGTTTTTGGCCGAAAAGAAAGACAGTATTTCACAGTTGCCTGCAGCAGAGCAGCAGAAATTAAAGAAAATGGAATCCTTTAATATTCGCATGTTTGCCGATAGCGATACCAACGAAATGGTTATGGATGTGTTTACCAATTTTAAAAGCATCGAAGAGGCCAATGATATTATGAACGGCTTAGAACAAACATCCAATTTTATGTCGGGTGTGGGTGATGTAAAAGTAGAAAAGGATGAGTCTTCTTCAGACGCTATGGGGGTGAATTATTCCTATGAGAATGGGGTGTTTAAACGAGATGCCTATATCAAAAATGTGGAGAAACACAAACAGCAAATAGATAGTATAGGGCAGGCAGAGTCTTTTATGAGTAGTGCGAAGTATCGATTAAAATATACCTTTCCGCGTAAAATAAAGAAGACTTCAAATAACGAGGCTACCTTTTCGCTAGACGGAAAAACAGTAGAAGTAGAAGCTAGTTTTATAGCATATATGAAAGACCCAGATGTGTTGGATCTGGAAGTAGAACTTGAAAATTGATCTTTTGAATAAGAACATCGAAATACAAGACCTCGGTCTTAAGGACTATAAGGAGACATGGGAATATCAGGAGCTGTTATTCCAAGAGATTTTGAATGTGAAAATCCAAAACCGAAGGCAAAATACCTCCCACGAAACGCAAAATCATTTTTTGTTTGTGGAGCACCCGCACGTCTATACCTTAGGAAAAAGCGGCGATGTATCCAATCTTTTGATTTCTGAAGACAAACTTGCCGACATCGGTGCTACCTATTACAAGATAAACCGAGGTGGTGATATTACCTACCATGGCCCAGGTCAAATTGTAGGGTATCCCATACTTGACCTCGATAATTTCTTTACAGATATTCATAAATACCTGCGCTTTATAGAAGAAACGGTAATCTTAACGCTCGCCGAGTATGGCCTCAAAGCCGAACGTTCTCAAGGAGAAACAGGGGTGTGGTTGGATGTTGGAACCCCCTTTGCACGTAAGATATGTGCCATAGGAGTAAGAGCCAGCAGATGGGTCACCATGCATGGTTTTGCCCTCAACATAAATGCAGATTTAGGCTATTTTGATCATATGATCCCCTGCGGAATTAAAGGCAAGGCGGTCACTTCTCTCAATGTTGAACTCGGCAAACCTGAAGTTTCTATGGAAGAAGTAAAACAAAAGCTTCAAAAGCACTTCGCAGCACTGTTTGAAGCTCAGTTGGTAGTTAAAAGTGTTTCAGGAATCTAATGCTCACTGGAAATCATCCATTGTACTCCAAATTTATCCACAAGCATTCCAAATTTTCCACCCCAAAAAGCGTCCGCAAAGGGCATTATGGGTTGGCCTCCTTCTAAAAGTTGATTGAATATAGTCGCACCTTCTTCAACACTCTTGACATTTATACTCAAGCTATGATTGCTCCCTACAATATGTTTGTCCAGCTCGATCGTGTCTGATGCCAAAAGGGAGCATCCGTGAAATTCCAGGGTGCAATGCATGATCAAATCTTTGTGCTCATCGGCCACAACAAAAACTTCTGGTGGAGCCTCTTTAAAGCGCATGAGAACGGTAATCTCTCCGTCCAAGACCTCTTTGTAAAAATTAATAGCGGCTTCACAGTTTCCCGCAAAAGTGATGTATGGATTTAGTTTCATAACAGCGTTGTTTACCGCTAAAGATACAAATTTAGGGAAGGATGATGCATCATACTCGCCATGGGTTGGTAGCGCATTGAAGGTAAGTATGTTTTAAAATCTGACTAGAAACTATACAAAATAAGTTCTGCACCAAGTCCTTTTACAACCAAATATCTCTTGCCTTCACTTTTAATATCGCAGACATCGGCGAGGCCAGTTCCGTAGACTGGAGCTCCGGGAAGCTGATTTCCAAGTTTGTCGAAAACATAGACTTTGTTTTCCTGAGTTTCAGTGACAGAAACATAGGTCTTTCGGTTGGCAATACGTATTCTGGGTTGGGTGTAGATGCCAAAGGGTAGATCGATTAATTTACCATTAATCCGTAATAAATTATCATCCATAGTGGCTTTGGTGGCGCCAAGGACAGTAAACCAATAACTTTCAGAAACATTCAACGCCTGAGAAGTTACTTTACCGCTCTGCGAAATACGTTCCTTGGTTCCATTTTTAGTGATAACCACAAAATCGCTTCCCTCTCTGGCAATCGGGATTTCATAGAATTCGAATTTTTTTGATACTGAAACCCTGTTTTTTCCAACGCGATTCAAGATGGTTAGTGTTCCGTTTTCCTGAGCGATAAGCAAGTAATCTTTGTTGCCCATTCTTATATGTTGTGGAGGTAATACTACATTGGACGGAGCCATTTTATAGGTGAACCCTTTTACTATTTTCCCTTTGCTATCATACATTAGTAACTCTCGTCCTTGGGTAACTACAAAACGGTATTTTCGGTTGTTGTCATAGTCAAACACCGAAAGGGGTTGTGTGATGTCATCTTGGAAGAGCAACGGAAAAGGTCCTACCTTTTTTCCGTTTCTATCATACACATGCAGCGCGTTTTGTGTGGTAAACGCCAGTTGTTTTTTTCCATTCCGAAGCAGATCAACTTCATGAACTTCACCAAGAATCGGGCTCTTTAGGTTTTTGGTCCATAATAATTTTCCTCCGGAAGAAATAAAGTATAGCTTGTTAGTAATATCTTGAACAACAATATCTTTTCCTTGCGTACGATGGTTGGTAAAGAATTGCGGATCTGACATAAGGTCGTTGTCCAATGTTAAACTAAACTTCTGCCCAATAAGTCCTCCAGTTGTAACTCCTTGTGATGCTTCTTTACAGACAATATTCACATGAGCAAAATCTCGATCATAACTAAACTGAACTACGCCCAGCGGGTACTCTTTGGATATAATTTTGTTTAGCGCTTGTTGATTTTTCCAATTAAAAAACCCAGAAACCGACGATCCAATGGCACCCTGTAAACTATATAATGTCAATGAAGACGCATTGCTTAATTGAGATGCCGAGCCTGTATAATGTGGCATCTGAAACAAAGTTGTGTTATTAACATAGGCCGTAATAATTTCCTGCGCAGCTTCTTCAGTTTCGGTGAAAATAAAGAAATCGTCCAGCCAACAGGCAAAGGCTGGAGTCGGTTCTTGCATAAACAAAGGGAATGCGTTTTTAAAGAGATCAGTTTCGGTAAATGAGCTAATGGCTACGTCTCTAAAGTTACTGTGTTCGGAGAGGTATGGTCCTAGGTCTTCTTGAGTGATACTGGGGTCGATACTTTTCAGCACAACAACCTTTTCATCTTTGAGTGCCACCCACCCCGCTTCATTAATAGATCCAAAAAGGGAATGTGTTACTGCCTCTTGTTGTGTTGAGTCTATGATAGGGTTATTGTTTTTGATGAAAATTTCTGGATCGCTAAAGGTAAAGACAAGCGCTTTTTTGGCATTGGCCGGAATTACTTTTACGAGATCGTTTTGTTGAGGTATTTGTCCTTTAAAAACATTCAATAGTTGGTTGATACTGTCTCTTGCCAAGGCCACTCCTGTGGCGGTGATCCCATTGGGAAGTATTTCGGTTTCAAGAACGCTCCATGAGGCAAAGGGTTTGGCGATAGAATCTTCTAGGGAGAGCGCAATCCCTTTTTTTATGATGGTGAGATCATTGCCATTTTTAATAGTATACATCTTCCGAAAGGCAGCGTCCTTTTCGATCTTGCCATCCATAATTTCCTTCAACAGGATTAGCGAAGAGGAAGCAATAAATGTACTGTCGAGAACAGTCGAGTAGGCTGTTTGATTGGCGATTGTAATTTGTTGCAATTCTTTTTGGTCGTGGGACAGTGTTTTTGTTGTCTTGTTTTCAATCGAATCAATACGAAATAGATCTTGATGATATTTAGTGATAAAGGTATATGCCAAAGAATCTTCTCCTTGCGCATGCATGCAAAGTAAGCTTTCAGAATTGGAATTTATGTGGGTAAGGATGTTTGCTTTTTCTGAAAAGAATCTATAGGGCGCGGTGTCGTCAAAAGCTGCGAGCAGACTATTGTTTTTTAAATCGCTTTGAAGGGCTTCAAAATTGGAGATTTTTAAAACCAGCTCTGGATTTTCGGGAATGTACTCCACCAAATCTTGTTGCTTGGAAGCAGTGTCACTACAACTTGCGAGCAAGGCTGCAAAAAGTAGAAAGGGTATGTATTTCAGAAAGCAATTCATATCCACAAAAGTAACAAGGATTCTTTCCTTTTTTTCATCTACTTCTAAATGTTTATTGACGGGTTTTTAACAATCAAACTACAGGTCCAATCGTAATTGCTCTGGAAGAAGCCGAAAGCTTTTTCTGTGATAGGGAGAGGGGCCATACTTCTTTATGGCTTCTCGGTGTTCTGCGGTAGGGTATCCTTTGTTTTTTTTCCAGTTATACATAGGGAATTCTTCATGAAGGGTTTCCATATAGGCATCTCGATAGGTCTTTGCAAGAATGGAAGCCGCTGCGATATGCAAGTATTTTCCATCGCCTTTCACCACGCACTCATGAGGTACTTTTTGATACCGTTTGAATCTATTGCCATCTACTGCAATAAACTGCGGCGTTTGATCTAATTGGTCAATGGCTTTGTGCATCCCTAAAATTGAGGCGTTTAGGATATTGATTTGATCGATCTTATCCATCATAATATGGGCAACACCATGACAAAGAGCCTGCGCTTCTATGATAGGTTTTAGTTCTTGCCTTTTCTTTTCGGAGAGTTGTTTAGAATCTGTAAGAAAAGGATGGCTAAAATCATCCGGAAGAATGACCGCTGCTGCAGTGACTGGTCCTGCCAGACAACCACGACCTGCTTCGTCCGTGCCGCACTCTATCAAATTTTGATGTAATTTTAACTTCAACATTAAAATTAAAAATAAGGAATTCCGTTCAAAAGTATACCTTTGCGTGATAAGAAAAAAGGGATGAACAAAACGATTTTACTATTCCTCTTCCTTTTAGGTTCGGCGACTTTGTTCTCGCAAAGCCTTGGGGTAAAAAAGGACAAACCGGACATCGATCTTTACAAGATCATTTCGGCAGATCGTGATACTACCTTCTTAGACACCACCCTCACCATTCAGAAAGAATATAAATTTAATTATTTACGAAAGGATAATTTCGAATTACTTCCTTTTTCAAATGTTGGCCAAACCTATAATTCACTGGCCTATTCTTTCGATAAAAAAAACCTGTTGCCGCTATTTGCCGCACAGTCACATCATATCAATTATTTGGATGCCGAGGACATAAACTATTATCGTGTTCCAACACCTCTAAGTGATCTCTATTTTAAGACGGCCTTCCAGCAAGGGCAGCAGTTAGATGCTTTTTTTACCGTGAATACTTCGGAACAATTCAATTTCTCGCTTGCCTATAAGGGGGTGAGGTCTCTTGGGAATTATCAACATATTCTCACCAGTACAGGAAACTTCAGATTTACTACCAATTATCAAACAAAGAATAAACGGTATCGGTTTAAGGGACATGTCACGGCTCAGGATGTATTGAATCAAGAAAACGGAGGGTTACAGGATAGTGCCATTCAATTGTTTATTGCTGACGATCCTGATGTTGAAGAGCGTTCTTCGCTGGATGTCAATTTTGAAGATGGCGAGAATAAACTGGAAGGACTGCGACTTTATGGTGAACATGAGTATGATCTTATTCAGAAAAAAGACAGCACAGGGTATTCCAATTTAACCATTGGAAATACAGTAAGCTACGAAGACAAGTTCTATGAATATCGACAAAATGCACCCTATGCAGGTTTTGGAGAGGCCTATGTAAGTTCCAATATTTTGGATAAGGTAAAATTAGAAAACTTTCAGGCACGTGGGTATGCGCGATTTGACAATTCGTTACTAGGAACACTTTCTGCTTTTGTTGGATATGTCGATTACAATTACGGGTATGATTCAGTGCTTATATTAGATGCAGGAACTATTACCAATCGATTGAAAGGCAATTTAATTCAGTTTGGAGCTTCTTATAAGAAAAATTATAAAGGGTTTGAATTGTCTGGTAAAGGAGCTATCAATATTGCGGGGGATCTGGATGGGAATTATGTATCAGGTCAAGCGTCCTATGAGTTTGATGAAAACAATAAGGTAAAAGCCTCTGCAACGCTTCACTCCGTAGCTCCAAATTTCAATTTTCTATTATTTCAAAGCGATTACATTAACTACAACTGGCAGAACGATTTTGAAAATGTCAAAACGCAAGAGCTAAAGTTTGAACTAAAATCAAAGAAGTTTTTTGATGCAACTGTAAGTTATACAGGGATTGATGACTATGCCTATTTTGGTTTGGTAGCTGGCGATAGTACGCCAACAGCCCAACAGTTTGCGGATAGAATTGACTATGTGAAGGTGAAGGTGGAGAAGGAATTTAGATATGGGAAGTTCGCTTTGGCCAATACCATTATGTACCAACAGGCATTAACAGGAAATGAAGTTTTCAATGTGCCTGAGATCATTACCAGAAATACACTCTATTACGAAAATCACTTCTTTAAGAAGGCCTTGTTTCTTCAAACGGGAGTGAATTTTAAATACTTCACTACCTACAATATGAATGCCTATGATCCGCTACTGGCAGAGTTTTATGTTCAGAACAGTCAAGAATTAGGAGGTTTTCCGTTGGTAGATATATTCTTCAATGCCAAGGTACGACAAACGCGTATCTACTTTAAATTTGAGCATATAAATTCATTGTTTAGCAGCACTAATGAATATTTTTCGGCACCCGGATATCCGTACCGAGATGGGGTAATCCGTTTTGGATTGGTTTGGAATTTCTTCATGTAGAAGACCTAAAATCCTGAAGATTAATTTATAGAATCATTTCGGGACCCATTGTACACAATAGAATCTTGAACAACGCTATCGTTTTCAATAAAACGAACACTGTCTATATCGACATCTTTTCTATCCGGCCAGATGTCTTCATCTTTTAGTCCTTCTGAAGCTTGCCAGGTTTCGCCCAATTGATCCAAAATAGTTTTTTCCCACTGTGACGGATGCTTAGCATCTACCCAAATCACATCGCGATATTCAACATCGATTAAAGCAAGGTCTGGCGTTGCCGCTCCATCAAATTTTTTGCTATCATCGCGTTTTGCCGCGACGGTACTCAATACGAAAAGCCTTTTTCTTCCTGCGATTTCCTTGACGTAAGGACGAAATTCTACAGGTTTGTTTACGGACCAATCGTATTCCTTTCGCGATTCCATAACTTTCAAGGGCATGGCAGAAACACCCGCCATTCCTTCTTTTTTGGCCGCATGGTTGTAGTAGTAGAGCTTATCGGTGCCATCGGCTGGGATTAAGACACTAAAAGATAAACTCGTTCGCTCTTCACCAATAGGTTCTAGTCCAAACCAATGATATAGACCACTGTATGCATCAGTTTCCATGGTGTCAAAATTGAAATCGGTCACAAAGGGTTGCTGATTTTGATCATCCACCAAATCGGGAATTTTCACAGCAGTTTCCATATTCCAAGGGAGGGGGTCAGTAAACCCGCCTAAAAATTGTAGGGATTGCGCCTGAAGCCTAGATACTTTTTCGGCCAGCGTATTTTGTTTGGCCAAATACGGATAGTTGTTTATTTCAGAGGGTGGAATATAAGTTCCTTTTCCGATAAGAATTCGTTCTATATAATCACCCATATCATGCTCTCCAGATTCGATAACCACAACACCGCCATACGAAGGGTAAGGAAAGAAGAATCCTTTCCATTTGATCAAGCTTACCACTTGTACCCATTTCCCAGCATCGTTTTTCATATAAAATACTTCGCTAGGCTCCATAGTAAACAACTGAAAGAAGTTAAATCGTTGCACCACGGCATTGTATGTATTTCTACTAAAGGCTAATGATTCCCCTATGGAGAAGGTAATTGGGACCCTGTTGGTGTCTGAGAATCGCGGGAAGGGAGAGGTGCTCTCTACGGTAAAAAGCTCCTCGGTATTTTCGTTGACACGCTGCCACATATATTCTTTTGCCGGTTGAACCGCCATGGTCCATCGGTTGGTGCTATCTACCCTAACCAATTGCGGAGGGGATACCTCTTGGGTCTCGCCAATAGACTCATAGGCCATAGTAACAATGTTGTTATAGGGCTGTATGCGTTCGTTTTGGGTAAGCGGTAATTCATGAATTTCAGTGCTGTTCAGATTTTTAAACACATTATAGGTCTGCATGTATTGGTACAATTCGATTTTCCATCCAAAAAACCAAATGGTGACAAAAAAGGCGATGATACCCAACATGATGAGTATTCTTTTTCCTGCGCCAAGGGCGCTACGAAATTTTGAAAATGTAAAGACCAAAAAGAGGGCGCAAACGAGTATGATAAAGAAATACTTGCGCACAAAAAGCAAGGCAGGTTGGTAATCATCACGCATTACAAATAACAATAACAAAAGCACAATCCCTGCTAGGGATACAATCACCTTTTGTTTGGTTCCTTTTTGCCAATATCTTTTTATCATGACGTGTTGGTTTTTTTTTCGAATCGTTACGTTACCTATGGTATGTTTTCATGCTTTTAATTAATCATTCCTTTGTCTTTCAGACGATCTCTAGCACTCTTTTTTGGAGCTTCTTCTTCAGCAGGAGGTACTTTTGCTTTGGCTTCCTGAGCAGGTTGTTCGTCATCTTTTTCAGTGAGATCTTCAATGAAATCTTTTCCTTTATGGAATGCCTTTTCAAGGTTTTCTTTTTTCAGCCCTTTGTTTGCGAAAATAAAAACAGAAGCGATATAAGTTCCAATAAGAGTTCCTACAATGGCGGATGCGAAATATTGAATGAAAAATATATTGATGGGTGTCACAGCGCTTACAATGGCCGATACAAGCACATACAAAAGCGTGACCCATACCAGTCTCATTAAAAAAACTTGTTTATGAATGAACCCTTTTTCGTTGTCGGGTGTCATTTGTAATTCCTTAGAATGAGTTATTCTATTGAAAAAGCGATATAACCTATTATTTTTTGACTCCCGCCAGTAAATAATAATCCCAAATAGGATGGCTAGGGTGAATACTATGATTTCCAGTGTCATACGTTATATTTTTTATTATTCTCTAAGATACAATCTATTACCCAATCTTTATAAGATGACTGCCAAGATGGATACTCATTATAAAACCCAGCCTTGTCATACCAATACAGATGTAAGGGGTCATTGGGAACGACTTTTACCAGTAATTTCCAAACAAGTTTTTGATGCTCTTCTTCCAAAGAAGAATGTGGTTCTAGTAGTGCCTTCGTATATTCTAAATCTACAACATCTTCTATGTTCAGATCTCGTTCCACAATTTTACGCTGGTTGTATAGCTCTACACTCATTAGTTTTTTGCGGGTATCAACATCCAAATCGTTTAAATATTTTTTTAATAGAAATGGGCTATTCAAAACCTCTTGTAATGGGTGTTCAAATGTTTTGACATGTGCTACGAGTCGATGCTTTTTTATACGATTATAGCGCGGAGTCTTTGCAGACTTTTTAATGTCAAATTGAGCAATGCGGTGATTTACCAGTGTAGAAGTTAGTTCATTGTGACTGATATGAAACAAAGAAACCTCATGAACCGTATTAGAAATCGCGTTCTTAAAGACCTCCATCGATTCAAACACTATGATATCGGTTATAAAATCACGAAGCACAAAAATGCCGCCAAACGCCTTGGTGTGAAAAGAGCGTATTTCTAAAGTGATGGGTTCCAAAAGCAATTTACGATGGCGAAGATCCCCATAGGTTTTGGCAGATTCCAAGAGCTTGTTGTGAATGTCTCTATTAATAAAATTGTTTCCTTTGTTAAAGTGTTCCACCAACTCATACTGCTCTTCTTGTTTTTTATCGAGATCGTTGAGCAGTTTAAAATGTATCGATAGTTCTTTGTATCGCAATAGATCAAAAGGTTCATAATATGAATCAATACTTTGATCTAAGAGTACGCAAATGGCCGAATCTTTAGTGATATCCCTAATGGGGCGTTCGTAGGCCGCAAATATGGCAGTAATAACATCTTGATCAAAACTATGAAAAGGCATGTGTACTGCCTTACCCTCTTGATCTGGGGAAATAATAATGGCATTGGAGTTTGCTTCTCCAATGTTTAAATAATAATTGTCTTTTTTTTCTTGTGCAATTTCGGGACTCCAACCCATTCCATCAATAGAAAAGGAAGTTAGTTTTGTGGGAGAAACTCCCAATAGCGCCAAACATTCATTATATCGCTTTGCAAGCGATCCTGAGAGCTTTATCATAGCTCCTCCATGTAATCCAGCTGCAATTAGTTTTTTCATTATTGATCTCCTTCTTCAAAGAATCTACGTGCCTCTAGTTGGATGTTCATATCATGTACACGTTGATCCACTTTACGTTTAAAATCTGTATCAGCTATAGTTGCGACATTGTCTAGGTAACGAACGACTTCTTGTCTTCTAATATCTGAAAAACTAAAACCTTTCATGTTTTGCTTCATGAGGTCTTGAAGCATGGCAAACTTAAGGTCATACTCTTTTTTGAAATACAAAGAGGGGTCTTCAAACCAATCCTCTGGAAGATCAAAATCTGTTAACCGAAGAGATATGGCGCTCTGTATGTTTCGGATGTCTCTCGATGAGAAGAACGGAAAAGCTTTTTGAATGTTTTTATATAATTCGGCATAAAAAAGATGTGCATCACCTGGTTGTTTTGCCTCCGTTGCTTCGTAAATTTCTAAGACTTTGGCTTCGGTAGGGCGTTCGACACCTTGCAGTATTTCGCCTAAGTTTTTAGCCAGTCCCTGTGCACTCAGAAAATCATAATCCTTAGGATTGGTCATGTTTACAAAATTGGGCATGGTTTTTTCAAAATTGCGCCACCAGAGATAATCTTGATCGATAAAATCTGGAATGGTTCTGGCACCATCAATCTTAAAACGCCCTTGTACTCTTGAAATCACTGCCTTATCCAGCATTTCGGGTAAGTTAGTAAACAGTCCAATAGAACTGTTACCATAATTCACAGCATACGCTCCTTCAGTATACCTTAAAAAGACACCAATCACTTCCTTTACACCCGCGGAAACACCTTGAGCGGTACGTTCCTGTAAATTGTTTTCAGCATCATCTATAGGCGCAAAAATAAGACGAGTAGGATCTTGCAACGGCTTCATCCATTGTACCATTTTCTCGGCAGATCCCCCTTGAAATGTTGAGATTAGGGTATCGGGCATGGGATGAAATAAAAAAGGAATGTCCAAGGCATCACAATGCTCTTTTAAGCGTGTTGCAATAGCAGCGATCAACATACTCTTTCCAGTCCCAGGGATTCCATATCCCATAAATACAGGCATGAATCCTCCCAGTTCTTGAAACGGATTTTTTTTCGCGGTAAAGTCATAACTGAGCATTCGCTCTGTAAGGCGACGCGCAAAGTGCTTAGCATCTCTATTTCCAACAATTTCTTCAAACAACACTTTATTGAATTCGACACTTTGGGCGGTACCTTCAAAAACATTTTCCCATCCCGAAACGGCAAATTCACTGTTTTCAAGTTTGTAGGTTCTGTCGGTAATTACCTCTGTATATTCTAAAGACCCCAGACGCAATTGAATTTCACCAATAATAGCTTCAAAGAAGACCACAGAGAAATCGATAACATCTTTGTCTGAAGTAATAATCTCGGGATGACTTAGGTACTTATCGTAATAAAAAAGCAAACAAGAGATCCCCTTAATAGGAGACATGAGTGACAACTCAGGAATACCGGCGAATTTGTTTTTTAGAACGCTTAGATCATCGGAAGCCACGGGTTTGAGATCAAATAAAATGCGATAGGCTGTTCCGTATAGCATAAAAGCTGTAGCCGTATGCATTTTTGAATCAAACTCACGTCTTTGGGTGGTGTCCAAAGAAGATTTTCGCTCATTGAGTCCAGAGAGTCCCGAAGCATCGTAATAGCTATCCTTGAGCCAAACGCCCATAGTAATACCTTCTTGAATGGCAAACAAAGCCTGGTTCAAGTGCAGCGGAATAGCCACCGAATTGGGTAGTAATCGTTTTTTTAAAGCCAAAATGGTTTTGGAAACAGAAGTAACTTCACTGGAAGCGTTTCCCGTAGCTTTAGAAAGATATAAAAGAATGGAATCATCCTTTTTATCCTTGTCCCGATTTTTAGCTTTGTAACCTTGCTCCCATTGCACTCCTTTTAGATAGGAGGTAGCCTCATCTCGTAGCGCTTCAAGCTCCGAATTCTTAATAGGAAAAGTAGTGTTATGCTCCATGTTTACAGTTTTAAACCGGGAATTTCAATCGGTTCTTTGGTTAGGGTATTTATCGTTTCTGGGATTCTATCATACAGTACCTGCATGACCCTATGCGATGTTAGTACATATTTTTGAGGTCTAGAAGACTCCCATATTTGTAAATTTTGTTTGTTGAAAAAATTTCCTTCGGAAAAATCTCCTGTAGAAACACTTTCATCAATAGACAAGGTGAGGGCGTGAGACGAAATGTCTAATGTCTTTTGAACGATTCCTTCTAATATGGTATGTGTGATATTCAATTCATCTTTAGCAAAAACATTGTGCAATGGCCCTAGGCCTACTTTTTTTAATCGTTTGGGCCATAACTTTGTGAGCTTTTTATCTATGGCGTATGCCATAATATCCAAACTCATATCCCTATCTGCCACCGCTTCAAGTACCTTATAAATATCATGCGTGTAATCCTCCAAAGAGGTTTTATACAGATCGAAATACATAAAACAAACGTAGGGTCTATTATGGGTAACGTCATAAAAGGACCAACTCACCATATAGCGGGCATCAGATTCATTTACTTCTAATATTTTTCCTTGTATAAATCGTTTAAATATATATTTTTTTTCCACCGAAGTATAGTATACAATAGAGGCGGCTTGATTCAGTTTACGCTTTGATATAGCTTCTTTTCGTTTTAATAGTGTCTCTAAGAATTCGGTTTTTAGTGTGTCAACTTCGGGAAGCTTGCTAATATGTTCATGCTTTAAGGCCAAATCATTCATGAGATAGCGAAACTCAAGATAATTAGGAAATCCAGATTCAGTTAGATCAATACGCATTTTTTCCTCTTCATCGTATAAGTACTTTATACGAAAGGCCTCTAGTGAATATGTTATTAATTCGCAATATTGTTCAATAAACGTGGTTTCCTGCTCGCTGCAGATATTGTTTTCTGTGATGCTTGATACTAGGTTTTCAAAGGCATGAGTGATAATTTTAAAATATACCCTGTATTGATCCTTGGTTTCAAGAACAGCACTATCTAAAGGTGTGGCTATCTGGTGTATTGACATGACTAATCACAAACCTAAGTTTATACTTAATTTTTGATATGTTATTGCTCTTATCCTAAGAGGTCGTCTCCATCACCGCCATTGGTCGGCTCTTCAGGAGTTTCACCAGGATCGTCATTAGACGGAGCACTTCCATCCGAAGCATAGAATTCTTCAAATATTTCCTTCATATCAATACCATAACGATTGGCAAAATCTTTCTGAATATTTGCATCCTTTTCACGGATTTCTTGAAGGGATTCGGCATAACTGCTATACACACCCTGCATTACTTTTTCGTGAACCGGTATATTATCCATCATTTCCTGACGAGCACGTGCACTAGCTGAGTGCATTGAAGCTAAGGTTTGTCCTATGTGTTCATCGGTCTTCACTCCTAAATGCTCAAGAATAGCAGCAAATTCCTGATCCGTTCTTGCCTTAAGCGCGACTACATAACCGTCATAATATTTAAGGCGTTCATCGGTATCACTTTTTAGCTTTGCTCGATGTGTTTGTAGATTGCTTCGAAGAGAGGTGAGTACTTTAATAGTCAGGTTATGCTTATGCACAAAACTATCTTTACTAGCAGCCAAGGTGGTATAGGCGTTTTTCAATCCTTCCAACTCTTCAACTTTTTGTTCTATAACCGTAATTTTTCCAATAGCCTCAGAATATTGGGTAGATTGTTTATCTGCAATTTCTTCGAGTTCCTGTCTGGCTTGTTTCAGAAGTGCATACTGTTCTTCAAGCTTGTCTTCGGTTTCTTTTTTCTTTTCAAGAGCTTTTGTATGGTTTTTGCTCGCTTCAACTATAGCAACTTGAAGTTTGTCTTCAACCTCCTTTATTTCAACTTCTCTATTCTTTAATCGTGATACAGCCGCCTGACTTTTATAGGACAACTCGTTTAAAAGCGTTTGGATATCGGCACTTTCAATACGCTCTTGGAACATTTGTTTTGCGCGCATATCGGCACCTTCGCGATCTTTTTGTGCAGCCTCTAATTCGGCTTGTTTTTTCTTAATACGCGCTTTACGTCCCCAAAGGTTATTCCACCAGTTATTTTTTACTTTTTCGGCATCTTCCAGTTCAATTTTTGCTCGTTCCAATCTTTTTTGGGCGCTGTCAATGACTTTTTGCTCTGCCCCGTTAAGTGTGGAGAATTTTTCAAAAATAATACCTACTTCATCTTGATAGTCTGTAAGGTCTTTAATGGCATCAAGTAGAGAGGTTCTATCTTTTTCAGCCATACCAACGACGTCGTCTAAGGTAGCATTCAGTATTTTTTGCCGCATTTCGGGGTCATCCTCTTGCGCAAGCTTGGACTTCATTTGGTCTACAGCTTTTCCCCAGTTAACTTCTACTTTTTCACTTTCGTTCTTTGAGGTAGAATCAGTTTCTAATAAATCGAAATCATCAGACATAGTTATGGCTATTTAGAGTTGATAGAATGTATAATTTTGGAGTTTCAATTTCGGTAAAAAAAATGAGTTTGGAAACCCAATTTTGAAAAGCTTTATACTATTAGTCTCGAAAATCCCTCGATTTGTTACATGAAACCCCATAAATAGAGAGGTTGCAACATAAAAAACCCGACATAATTGTCGGGTTTTTAGTTCGTTATAATTATTTTTTAGACAAATTTTTAAAACTATAATTGTGTATAGAACGCTGCAAATAGGGTTCTGCTACTTCAATTAATCTTTTAACAACCCTCTAGATATCACAATTTTCTGAATCTCACTTGTGCCTTCATAGATTTGCGTGATCTTAGCATCTCGCATCATACGTTCTACATGGTATTCTTTCACAAATCCATTTCCACCATGAATTTGCACTGCCTCTACGGTAACATCCATTGCGACCTGAGACGCATATAGCTTTGCCATAGCACTGCTCATATCATAGTTGTTACCTTGATCTTTATCCCAAGCTGCTTTCATTACAAGATGTCTGGCTGCAGTAATTTGAGTGTGCATATCGGCCAGCTTAAAGGCAATAGCCTGATGGTTACAGATTTCGGTTCCAAAAGATTTTCTAACCTTGGAGTATTCACGTGCAAGATCGTAGGCTCCGCCTGCAATTCCTAATGCTTGTGAAGCAATTCCAATGCGGCCTCCACTCAATGTTTTCATGGCAAATTTAAAACCAAATCCATCTTCACCAATCCTGTTTTCTTTAGGTACCTTTACATCATTGAAGATCAATGAATGCGTGTCACTTCCACGAATACCCAGTTTATCTTCTTTGGGGCCAACTTCGAAACCGTCCCAACCTTTTTCAACAATTAAAGCATTTATGCCCTTATGTCCTTTTTCACGATCGGTTTGTGCAATGACCAAATGATAATCTGCCGTACCACCATTGGTGATCCAATTTTTGGTTCCATTTAACACATAATGATCGCCTTTATCAATAGCTGTAGTGCGCTGTGAGGTTGCGTCACTTCCCGCTTCTGGTTCACTCAAACAAAAGGCTCCAATAGATTCGCCCGTGGCAAGTTTGGTCAAGTATTTTTGTTTCTGTTCTTCACTACCATATGCCTGAATGCCATAACAAACTAGGGAGTTGTTTACAGACATCACCACAGAAGCAGAGGCATCTACCTTACTCAATTCCTCCATAGCTATGGCATAAGAAACAGTATCCATTCCGCCACCTCCGTATTTGGGGTCCACCATCATACCGAGAAAACCAAGTTCTCCCATTTTTTTCACCTGCTCATGAGGAAATCGCTGCTCGTTATCCCGTTCAATTACTCCTGGAAGTAATTCGGTCTTAGCAAAATCACGCGCTGCTTCACGTATCATTAAATGTTCTTCTGAAAGGCTAAAATCCATAGCAAATAAGAAATTAAATATTATTCAAAAAAGTAGTGCAAAGATACCGTTTTCGTGCTATTTTTTCAATAAATCCCATTATTTTTACCAATATGAAAAAAAGGAAGGACTATCATGTAATTGGTGTTATGAGTGGTACTTCGTTAGATGGGATCGATCTGGCTCAAATTCGTTTTCATATTTCTGAAAAAGAAGGGTGGAGTTTTGAGATTGTAGCTGCTGAAACATTTTCATATTCTTTAGATTGGAAGGAACAATTAAGGGAGGCAATACATCTTTCTGAAGCAGGGTTAACAGATTTCAACCATCGATATACCGATCTTTTAGGAGGAGTCATTCGAAAGTTTTTGGACACTCATGCTATTCAAGGTGTTGATGCAGTATGTTCACATGGACATACTATTTTACACCAACCCGCAAAGGGAGTGACACTTCAAATAGGTAATTTGCCGCAACTGGCAACAAATGTCGCACACAACATAGTGTGTGATTTTAGAGTGCAAGATGTGGCTTTGGGAGGCCAAGGAGCTCCTTTAGTTCCGGTAGGAGATACACTGCTTTTTGCGACCTATGATTATTGCATCAATTTAGGAGGCTTTGCCAATGTATCAAAAGACCAAGGAGGTGTGCGCATAGCCTATGATATTTGCCCTGTGAATATTGTACTGAATCGATATGCCGAAAAACTAGGTGAGCCCTACGATGATGGTGGAGCACTAGCCGCTTCGGGGGAAATCCACTCACCCTTGTTAGAACAATTAAATGCGTTGGAATTCTATCATATGTCACCACCCAAATCTCTGGGATTGGAATGGGTTCAGGAAAATATCTTTCCGTTGTTAGCCTCCCATAATATTTCTGAAATAGATATGTTGTGCACCTTCACCGAACATATTGCCATTCAGTTATCTAGACAAGTACACTCGAAGGCTTTGGTGTTGGTAACTGGAGGGGGCGCATATAATGATTTTTTGATCTCTCGGTTAAAAATGCATAGTGACATTGCTGTTGTTATTCCGGCACCACAAATTATAGAATATAAAGAAGCACTTATTTTTGGTTTGTTAGGCGTGCTGAAACTAAGAAATGAAACCAATTGTTTGGCAAGTGTGACAGGTGCAGAACAAGATCATTCATCTGGTAAAATTTTCATGGTGTAAAAAATTGAGAAAATGGCATTTAGCTTTTTAAGTTTTTTATATTTGTTATATAACTTACCAAATTGAATGAAGGAACTACTTAAAAAGTACGAGAACAAAGACCCCGAGATTGTATTTCATTGGAATGATCCCCTAACCGAAGCCGAAGGCTGGACGGTTATAAACTCGTTGCGTGGAGGTGCCGCTGGAGGTGGAACACGAATGAGAGAAGGTCTAGATAAGAATGAAGTGTTGTCGCTTGCTAAAACCATGGAAGTGAAGTTTACGGTGTCTGGCCCGCCTATTGGCGGTGCAAAATCGGGAATTAACTTCAATCCCAGAGATCCCAGAAAGAAGGGAGTTCTAGAACGATGGTATAAAGCAGTATCTCCTTTATTGAAGGCATACTATGGAACCGGAGGAGACCTTAATGTAGATGAAATTCATGAAGTAATTCCGATTACTGAAGAAAGCGGCGTATGGCACCCGCAAGAAGGCGTTTTTAACGGTCATTTTTCCCCAACTGAAGCAGATAAAATAAATCGAATAGGACAGTTACGACAGGGAGTGATAAAGGTGTTGGAAAATCCTTCGTACTCTCCAGATGTTTCCAAAAAATATACCGTTGCCGATATGATTACCGGATATGGTGTTGCTGAAGCGGTGAAGCATTTTTACGATATCGGAGGAGGTAGTGTCGCAGGGAAAAGAGCCATAATTCAAGGCTTTGGTAATGTAGGAGCGGCCGCCGCTTATTACCTAGCTCAAATGGGAGCTAAGGTAGTTGGAATTATAGATCGCGTGGGAGGAATTATTAATGAAGAAGGGTATTCTTTTGAAGAAATAACGCAGCTTTTTTTACAGAAAGATGGAAATACTTTAGTGGCTGAAGCCATGATTCCATTTGAAGAAATAAACGAACGGATCTGGAACCTTCAAGCTGAGGTTTTTGCGCCTTGTGCGGCTTCTCGTCTAATCACAAAACAGCAAATTTCGACCATGATAGATACAGGTCTTGAAGTTATAAGTTGTGGAGCCAATGTGCCTTTTGCAGATAAAGAAATCTTTTTTGGTCCCATCATGGAGTACACAGATGAACGTGTAAGTCTTATTCCTGATTTTATTAGTAACTGCGGAATGGCAAGGGTGTTTGCTTATTTTATGGAACGTAGGGTACAGATGACGGATGATGCTATCTTTAATGATACTTCTAGAATCATCAAGGATGCGATCCAAGAAACGTTTGATCACAATAGTACAAGAAAGAATATGAGTAAGACCGCGTTTGAAATCGCTTTGAAACAATTAGTCTAATCGTAATACAATACATATGGAATCAATCATCATTTTAATTTTTATCATCGGATACTTATCCATTACGTTGGAGCATCCATTGCGATTGGATAAAACTGTACCAGCACTAATTATGTCCGCATTAATTTGGGCAGTTTTGGCTATTGGGTTCCACAAAGGTTGGTTTAATATTGTAGATACACATGAAAATGTGTTCAGCTTTCTCACAGGAGGGGAAGCCGCAGAGCATGGTTTTGAAAACACCCTGTTACATCATTTAGGAAAGACAGCTGAGATTCTGGTCTTTTTAATTGGAGCAATGACAATAGTTGAGATTATTGATCTTCATCGTGGTTTCGAGATTCTGAAGAATGCAGTAAATACTAAAAGCAAGAAAAGATTGCTATGGATTATAGGAATTTTGGCCTTTATCCTTTCGGCAATCATTGATAATTTAACCGCTACCATTGTATTGGTTACGCTGTTAAGAAAGTTAATTGAAAACAAAAAAGAACGTCTTTGGTATGCAGCCATGGTGGTAATTGCCGCAAATGCTGGAGGCGCCTGGTCACCTATTGGTGATGTTACCACAACGATGTTATGGATTGCAGATAAAGTGACCGCGATGGGTCTAGTGAAGTATGTTGTGCTGCCATCTATTGTTTGTTTTGTTGTTCCATTCTCTATCGCAAGTTATTTGAAACCATTTCGCGGAGACATTAAAGTGGATAATACCGTAGTAGACATGGATGCGGGTCGCTTACTCAGTAGTAAGACCATGTTGTTTTTAGGCTTAGGAATGATTGTTTCTGTGCCAATTTTTAAAACCTTTACACATTTGCCTCCATATATAGGTATGATGCTCGCGCTTGGGGTGGTCTGGCTTGTTTCAGAATATATACATCCAGAAGAAGATTTTAGCGACGAGAGGCGTCACTTGTATTCTGCTCATAAAGCCCTTTCGCGAATTGAAATCTCAAGTATCTTATTCTTTTTGGGGATTTTAATGGCGGTTGCCGGATTGGAGAGTCTTGTGTATGGCGTTGTAAATAATGAGGAAGTAGGAACACTTCGTTATGCCGCCGAACTATTGCAAGACGCAATTCCCAATCAGGATATCGTAGTAATGCTCCTAGGAGTGTTATCGGCAATTATTGATAATGTTCCACTGGTAGCAGCTTCTATAGGAATGTACGATTCCCCAACAGATTCCCCTTTATGGCACTTTATAGCCTATTCGGCTGGAACTGGAGGAAGTATGCTCATCATTGGCTCGGCAGCAGGTGTAGCCGCCATGGGAATGGAAAAAATCGACTTCATTTGGTACTTAAAAAAAGTAGCTTGGTTGGCCTTCATAGGATTTGCCGCTGGAGGTGTTGTATTCCTATTATTCAAGAGTTTAATTTTGGGTGGGTAACAATTTCTCTCGGCTATCGTCGTTATTCAAAATGAACCAAATAGAGAGAGAACATCAATGTTCTCTTTCTCCATTAACTAAGAACTTCGCGTACGAGGAAGGTTCGTATGGAAGAAAAAACCTAACATATTTATGCTTAACTTCTTAATTCAGGAAGGTTTAGACGAAGCAGCTCAAGACCTAGAGCCTATTGTCGAAGAAAAAACACTTTCCATCATGGAATTACTCGTAAACGGAGGTTTAGGAGGACAAATAATTATTGGAGTGCTTTTTGTTTTACTATTTGTGGCTATCTATATATACTTTGAGCGCTCGTTTGCTATTAAAGCAGCTTCCAAAATGGATGGTAATTTCATGAATCAAATTAGAGATAACGTGGCCAATGGCAATATTCAGGCAGCAAAGGTGCTTTGTCAACAGCAAAATAGCCCCGTGTCGAGACTCACAGAAAAAGGAATTTCGCGAATTGGTAGCCCGTTGGATGATATTAATACCGCCATCGAAAATGCAGGCAGGCTAGAAGTATATAAGTTAGAAAAGAATGTTAGTATTTTGGCAACTATCGCTGGAGCGGCACCCATGATTGGATTTTTGGGAACCGTAATTGGAATGGTGTTAGCCTTTCACCAATTAGCGTCCAGTAGTGGGCAGGCCGAAATGGGAACACTGGCCGAAGGAATCTATACTGCAATGACCACCACGGTTGCGGGATTAATAGTGGGAATTATTGCCTATATGGGATACAACCATATCGTCGTTAGAACAGATAAAGTGGTGCATCAAATGGAAGCCACCGCCGTAGACTTCCTAGATCTCTTAAACGAACCGCTATAATGAATTTACGAGGAAGAAATAAAGTAAGCCCTGAGTTTAGTATGAGCTCAATGACAGACATAGTATTTCTGTTGTTAGTGTTTTTCTTGCTTACCTCTCCGGCAATAACACCAGATGCATTGGACTTGATACTTCCCAAAGCCAAAGGGAAATCTACGAACCAACAACAGGCCTCGGTGAGTATTACCAAAGACGGCGCTTATTATGTTAACAAAGAACGCGTGAGCGAATATGGCATTGAACAAGAGCTGAAAAATGTATTGTCAGGACAAGATGAGCCTACAATTATTTTAAGGGCAGAAGAAGGTGTTCCTATTGAAGATGCCGTATTTGTCATGGATATAGCCAATAAAAACAACTATAAAGTCGTTTTAGCTGTACGACCCAATTAATATGTCTTTATTAGATACAGAACATAAGAGAAAAAGTATGAGGATCACGGTGGTTTTACACGTGATTCTACTAATACTTCTTTTTTTAGTTGGATTCACTTATTTAGATCCTCCTCCAGAAAAGGGTATCGCTGTTAATTTTGGGACTACTGACTTCGGAAAAGGAAACGTTCAACCTACAGAGAAAATTAAATCTGCTCCCAAGAAAACCAACCCTGAACCTGTGTCTCAACCTAAAACAGAGGTGAAAGAAGAAGTGGTTACTCAAGATAATGAAGAGGCGCCAGTCATAAAAAAAGAGGAGAAGAAAGAAGAACAAAAAGAAACGCCGGTTGAAGAGAAACCGAAAGAAAAGCCTAAAAAACCTGATCCAAAACCAGATAAGTCGACCACAGATGCACTTTCCAGTTTAATTAATGGTCCAAAGAATGACGGTACTGCCAAGGGAGGTGAAGGAAATGATGACAAACCCGGAGACAAAGGGAATCCCAATGGCGATCCTAATGCCAGTAGTTATTACGGAACCGGAAAAGGACTTGATGGTGACGGCAACTATTTATTGGGAGGGCGAAAGCCTTTAAATAAACCCAAAGATCCTCCCGAATGTAATGAGGAGGGTAAGGTAGTAGTTAGTATTGAAGTAGATCGCAGCGGAAAAGTAATTAGTGCTAGAGCCGGTGTTCGAGGAACTACCAACAGTACAAAGTGTTTATTGGATAAGGCAAAAGCCAATGCGCTAGCGACAAAGTTCAATTCAGACAACAAAGCTCCAGCAAAACAAATAGGGAAAATTATCTATCGCTTTAGTGTAAACTAGGATTTCGGACATCTGAAATGTAAATCGGGACGCCACTTTTTTACTTTTTCAACTACTTTTCAATATCTTTATCTTTCAAAAAAAAGAAACTATGAGATTTATCACTACACTCGTTTTAGCTTGTGTTTTGTGTGCCGTAGGTTGTACGACTTCAGGCGACAAAACTTCTTCAGTAAAAGCTTCAGAAAAAGTAACGAATAAAGAGAAAACGCCTCACGATTTTATGTTTATGCAACGTGCTTATCCTACGGGAGAACTTAAGACGGATGCATATTCGAAGGCAATTCAATGGAAAAGACAACAGCAAACTCGAGAGAGTCAAGCGAACGTGTGGGAGTTTACAGGTCCGTTAAATATTGGTGGAAGAATTTCGGATGTTGAAATTCCTACGGGCGATGCACAAACCTATTATGTTGGAGCCGCTTCTGGTGGTATCTTTAAAACCACAGATGCAGGTGCTACCTGGATTCCAATTTTTGATGATCAGGAAATGCTGTCTATTGGAGATATCGAAATTTCCCGAAATGATAACGACATTGTATGGGTAGGAACAGGAGAAGTGAATGCTGGTGGAGGTTCTTTGGCGTATGACGGAGATGGTATATATGTGAGTGATGATGGAGGAAATTCATGGGAATCAAAAGGGCTTCCCGATGTTGGAAGCATTGGCAAGGTGGCCATTGATCCCAATGATGAAGACCGAGTGTATGTAGGAGCAATGGGCCCTCTTTTCAGAAAAGACAATAACCGTGGTGTGTATAGAACGAATGATGGAGGGGATACTTGGAATCAAGTATTGTTTGTTAGTGACTCTACTGGAATTATCGATATGGCTATTCATCCTACCAATGGAGACATTGTATATGCCGCCAGTTGGGAACGCATACGAAGACCGGACGCGAGACAATATGGGGGAGAGACTTCAGGGCTGTACCGCAGCACCGATGGTGGAGATACCTGGTTCGAACTAACTACAGGACTTCCAAGTGCGCCAAGTCAAAAAGGGCGTATAAGCATCGATATTTCTCGCTCTAACCCTAATGTTTTATATGCTCGATATGCCAATGCAACTGGTAGTATTCAGGGAGTGTATAGAACAAGTAATGGAGGAGATAGTTGGGTAGAAGTTAATTCCAGTCAATTGACCAACGTGGGCTTTCATTGGTGGTTTAGAGGCATTTTTGTAGATCCAACCGATGAAGATATTATTTACAATGTTGACTTTGTTGTAGAGAAATCTACCGATGGTGGAAATAATTGGGGCCCTGCGTTCCCGAATGTCCATGTGGATCAACATGCGCTTGCTTTCAATACTATGAACGCCGGAGAAGTGCTTCTTGGAAATGATGGAGGATTGTATGTGAGTTCAGATGATGGGGCTTCCTCGGTGAAAGATCTTACGTTGCCCATTACACAGTTCTATCGCTTTCATGTAGATGCGCAAAATGACAATAAAATATACGGTGGCGCACAGGACAATAGTACCATGCGAACCACCACCGGAGGATTAAGTGATTGGACCATCATTAATGGTGGCGATGGCTTTGAGCCACTGGTAGACCCCACAAATACCAATGTGATCTATGCGTTGTCGCAATTCGGGAATCTAGTAAAATCGACAAATGATGCGGCTTCCTTTAATCTGGTTTTGAATGGAATTAACCCTGCAGAACCTCGTAATTGGGATACACCAATAACATTTGACCCAAATAATTCTCAAACCATGTACATTGGAACGAATAGGGTGTATAGAAGTACAGACGCAGCAGATAATTGGACAGCGATAAGTCCCGACCTAACCAATGGACCACCCACTGGAAATTTGGTTTTTGGAACTGTGATTACAATTGATGTTTCACCGCTTGATAGTGATATTATCTATGCGGGTACAGATGATGGAAATGTATGGGGTACTAATGATGGAGGAAGTAATTGGAACTTATTATCTACTACATTGCCTGATCGTTGGGTAACAAAAGTACTGGCGTCACGCGATGATGCAAATACCGTCTACGTGACCTTTTCAGGATATAGATATGGAGAAGACAACGGCCATGTATATAGAAGCGTAGATCAAGGTGCTAACTGGGTGGATATCTCGGCAGGCTTACCTGATATTCCTGTAAACGACATTGTAAAAGACAGTTTTGGAAATCTATTTTTAGGCACAGATATAGGTGTCTTAGGTTCTGGAGATGAAGGAGCTACTTGGCAACCTGTGGGAGATAATATGCCTTCTGTGGTGGTGCCAGATATGTATATTCACGAAGCTTCAGATTATTTGTATGTAGGAACCTATGGGCGCTCCAGTTATAAATTAGATATAAGTAGTGATGTACTCTCTGTGGACAATGTAACTAACATTTTAGATGTTACCATGTATCCTAATCCGGCATCAGACTATGTGAATATTTCCGTTCCTAATGGTGCTCAAAAAGCAAGTATAGTCATCTTTGATCAGTTGGGAAGGCAGGTATTAACAGAAACTCATGATACAGCTTCAAGCAATTATCGGATTCAGTTGGAATCGTTTGCCCAAGGATTGTACTATGTTAAGATTGCGGTGGGTAGTGCCACAGTTACAAAAAAGTTGATTATTCGATAATCATTAAGTTATAAACTATTCTGAAACCATAGCGTGGCTTTTTGCACAATTGCCCATGTATCAACGTATTGGAAAATCTGCCTATAAAGCAGATCTATCCAATACCTGGAAACTTTCGGCCTACCTTGAAGAACCTGAAAACCACTTTAAAAGTATTCATGTAGGTGGAACCAATGGGAAGGGATCAACCAGTCATATGTTGGCTTCGATGCTTCAAGAAGCGGGATATAGGGTTGGGTTGTATACGTCTCCGCACCTCAAAGATTTTCGAGAACGAATCAAGGTGAATGGAAAAATGATTCCAAAAGCAAATGTGACTTCATTTATTGATCGTCACAAGGCATTTTTCGAAGAAAACGAACTTTCTTTTTTTGAAATGACCGTGGGGTTGGCCTTTGATTATTTTAAGGACGCTCAAATTGATATTGCGGTCATTGAAGTAGGTTTAGGGGGGAGGTTGGATAGCACCAACATTATTACTCCAGAAGTTTCAGTAATTACCAATATTGGCCTAGATCATACACAGTTCTTAGGGGACACCCTGTCTCAAATAGCGCAGGAGAAGGCTGGTATTATAAAGTCAGGTGTTCCGGTGGTTATTGGAGAAACTACTTCGGAAACAAAAAAAATATTTAGTAAGAAGGCCAAAGATAAAGATACAACCCTAGTGTTTGCTGAAGGTATTTCTACGCCAGATTATAAGCTCGATCTTTTGGGAGACTATCAGAAAAAAAACCTGAAGACGGCATTGGCCACAGTCAACATTCTGAAGGAAAAGGGCTGGACTATCTCCGAAAAGGCCATCGAACAGGGGCTCTCGCAAACTGTTAAGAACACTGGCTTGCTTGGTCGATGGCAAATATTATGCGAAACACCTAAGGTTGTTTGCGACACGGCCCACAATAGAGAGGGTTTGTCCGAGGTGCTACCACAGTTATTGAAAGAGGATTATGATAAATTACGTATAGTGTTGGGGTCCGTAGATGATAAAAACTTGAACAGGATATTACCACTTTTTCCAAAGAATGCCACCTATTATTATTGTAAACCCAATGTTGCACGAGGTATGAATGCGAATGATTTGGCGAAAACGGCTAACGAACATGGATTACAAGGAGATGTATTTGACTCCGTGGAAATGGCCTATAAAAAGGCATTAAAAGATGCGAGTTCTGGAGACCTAATCTATGTGGGAGGCAGCACTTTTGTGGTCGCGGAAGTTTTGTAGTTTTTTTTGAAATAATTGTTTGTGAGAAACAAAAACTCCCTTATATTTGCAACCGCTAACAAGCAAGGGCGCTTAGCTCAGTTGGTTCAGAGCACCTCGTTTACACCGAGGGGGTCGGGGGTTCGAATCCCTCAGCGCCCACATCAAACAAAAAATCCGCATTGTATTGCGGATTTTTTATTTCACTTTTTTTGAGTAGGATATAGGTCGTTTTATTGTTGAATTGGATTGCTGTGAAGGGCGATTTATTCTGAAAAAATAGTACATTTACCACATAATTTGGGTCATTAACTCAGTTGGTTCAGAGTGTTACCTTGACAGGGTAGAAGTCACTGGTTCGAATCCAGTATGACCCACATCAATCACAATCCCGATGCGTGAAGCATCGGGATTTGTATTTTGGAACGAGACGAAGTGTACTTCGGTGAGGAATAAAATATAAATTCCCATACAGCAAAGCTGTTGGGATTGTATTTGCAGGAGCGGGTTTTGTCTGGATCATGTGAGTAATCCAGATTCACTTTTTTGAGGAATAAAATATAAATTCCCATACAGCAAAGCTGTTGGGATTGTATTTGCAGGAGCAGGTTTTGTCTGGATCACGCGAGTAATTCTATAAACGTACAAATATCCCTATCCTATCAAATCCAAAATACGCTCCAAGGCCATGCCTCGCGAGGCCTTGATAAGGATACGACTATCTTTAGGAGCCGATTTCTCGAGTGTTTTTTTTAGATCTTCAAAGGTTTTGTGCTTTTGAATGTGTGGCGCACTAGCATCCGTTTGAAAAAAATTTTCTCCAATCAGAAATACATTTCCGAAGGAATTGTTTTCAAGGAAAGTAGTTATATATTGATGTTCAGCTGCCGTATCGGCACCCAGCTCGAACATATCTCCTAAAAATAATACTTTTTTGTCCCCTTTCGTTTGTATAAAATTTTCAATGGCGGCCATCATACTAGTGGGATTGGCATTATATGCATCAAGAATGATGTCGTTGCTGCCCTTTCTTATAAGTTGAGACCTATTGTTTGTAGGAATGTAGCTCTCAATCGCCCTCTTAATTTCTTCCGTAGAAATAGAAAAATGTGCCCCGATAGCAATGGCTGCAGCGATATTGTGGAAGTTGTACAGACCTATTAAATTACTTCGAATGGTAGTTCCCTTATATTCCACAATAAGCATCTCTGACGCATCTTTTAGCCTAATATGAAGATCCTGTTGCTCATTGCCAAAAGTAACTCTGGACATCCCTTCAGAGTGCTTCAGCTGTTTGGGGTCATTGCCGTTTACAAAAACCATTTTGCCAGCATCTTTAAGATATCTATACAATTCCGTTTTTCCTTGAACAACGCCTTCTAGGCTACCAAAACCCTCCAAGTGTGCCTTTCCGAAGTTGGTAATATATCCATAGTCGGGCTGAGCGATAGTGGAGAGCTCATGTATTTCTTTTAAGTGATTTGCGCCCATTTCAACAAGACCCATTTCGGTGGTTTCGGACATTGAAAGCAGGGTTAGGGGAACACCAATATGATTGTTCAAATTACCAAGGGTGGCAGCCGTCTCAAATTTTTGAGAGAGCACAGTATTAATTAATTCTTTGGAAGTGGTTTTTCCATTACTTCCTGTAATCGATATAATGGGTATTCCTAAATAGTTTCGATGGAAGCTTGCTAATTTTTGAAGTAAGGCAAGGGAGCTTCTGCATAATATAGTTTCTCCAGTGTTTTTATGGTAGTTAATGTCATCGATCACTACTTTAAACGCACCTTTGTCAAGAGCGTCTTGGGTGAACTTATTACCATTGAAATTATCACCTTTTAAAGCAAAGAACAGACATCTGGGAGTGATTTTTCTTGTGTCGGTACAAATACCGCTGCTTTCAAGAAATAAGGCATGAAGCGTCTCGATTTTCATAGTTTAAAAATACTAAAAAAGCCCTGAATAATCAGGGCTTTCCAATATGTTTGAAACAATTCTTACTAAACTTAGTTTCTAGGTCTTTTTCCACTTTTGGATTTTGAACCAACACGAGACATTGCACATCTAAATCCGATGTAATCTGTTGCCATGTCTTGTGGGAAATAACGTCTTTGAGCTGGATCTAACCAGTAATCTCTGTCTTTCCATGATCCACCTTTATATACACGAACTTCATTATCAATTAACGAGGTACGCCCTGTTGATTTGTCATATTGAAGATCCAAACCTGAAGCTGAACTATCTGCAAAGACCTGATGCTTTGGAGAATTGTACATACGTTTAGATTCATCCAATTCTTCATCATCATCACCTGAGAATGTTTGATAGTATCTGGTAGAGCGCTTATCACCATCACGAAAGTCACGGTTGTCGCTATCTGAGAAGTTTGTTCTCAGGTAAGTTTCTGCTTCATCTATAGGCACCTGTAAGATTTCTCCAGGAAGGTTTCTTGCTACAATTTTTCCGTTACTAAGTGTATCGTATACAATAGAATCTGCTGTTACAATTTTTACTTTTCCATCAGCACCAATGGCGTTTTTGGTGTACACGTTACCACGATAGTAGTTAAAATCATTAAACTCATCATCTACAATGGGACGATATACATCAGCCACCCATTCGGCTACGTTACCAGCCATATCATATAGACCATAGTCATTGGGCTCATAAGATTTAACTTCGGCGGTGATATCAGCACCATCATCACTCCATCCTGCAATACCTCCATAATCACCATCACCTTGTTTGAAGTTGGCCAATTGATCTCCACGAGATCTTCTTTTACCCGAACGGGTATATTGACCATCCCAAGGATATTTTTTTCTTCCTCTATATACATTATAGCTACGCAGACCAACAAGTCCTAAAGCTGCATATTCCCATTCGGCTTCTGATGGAAGACGATAGGCAGGTAACAATAGTCCGTCCTTTCTTTGTACATATAGGTTGGTACTATCTTCATTTCTTTTCAATAGAGACTCAGAACGTTTACCACCTCTAGTAATAGAATCACTACCTCCGTAAGTTAGGGTTGGAGCGTTCAAATATGTTTGAGTGCTAAATGTTTTTCCTGATTCTACGTCATACCGTGCATTTCTTGCGGTAAATCCTTCTTGCTCAAGAATTAATTCGTTTACACGATCCGTTCTCCAATTACTAAACTCAACCGCTTGAATCCAGCTAACACCAACTACGGGGTAGTCTGCGTAGGCAGGATGGCGAAGGTAATTGTTTGTCATTACCTCATTATATCCTAAGCGATTTCTCCATACAAGTGTATCGGGAAGAGCTCCTTGATAAATTTTACGATAATTTTCATCATCCGGAGGAAAAACCTGTTTTATCCAATCTAAGTACTCCATGTACATTAGATTAGTAACTTCGGTTTCATCCATATAAAAGGATTGGATGTGTTGTTGATTTGGAGCGTTGTTCCAATCATGCATTGGATCATCTTGTACTCTACCCATGGTAAAGGTACCTCCTTCGATAAAAACCAGACCTGGACCAGTTTCCTGCTCCTTGGCTTTAGGATTGTATTGGAAACCGCCCTCTTTGGCGTTCATTTTCCATCCAGTAGCTCTGGAGCTGTTTTTGTAGTCTCGGGACTTGTTACAACTGAATAATAAAGCCGTTGCAACAACTGCTAGACATAGCCGTAATACTAAGGTTCTTCTTAAGTTCATAGTTTCAATTATGAAAAAATTGGGTTCGCAATATAACAATTAACGCTAAAAGAGCAATAATATTTTAACTATTAATGCACTGTAAGGTTCGGGGTTTTGTTACCGACCTCCTTAGTAACGCCTAACTTTTTAATTTAGTATGTGGGGTACAATAATCTAAAAAACTTTAAAAAAAGCGCTATACTAAGTGTATATTTGAAGCGTTATTGCTTATGATGAAAAGAACAATACTCTTCGTTAGTTTGGTTATTCTGCCTGTATTATTACATGCACAAACCCGAAACATAAAAATTAATTGGAAAACCTCGGAGAATGTTGCTCCGCAAAGCTTTACCGATGGAGTTAATAATGGAAATACTTCTAAAAAAGAACGCAGAACCATTGACTTCTCTTATCTCGACAAAGACCTTATGTTTTTTGAAGCATGGCAGGATAACGGATATGCAGACCCTAATTCTCTTCAAATAACCAATGTTACTTATGGTGCCGTTTCGGAGGCCGAATTGCGTCAAATAGATGTAACTAAGGTGCCAACCGAGCTTAAATCATCGATTTCTAGCACAAATGCTAGAGAAATAATTTATACAACAGCTGGTATTTCTGCAGTAATCAAGACAAATGGGAACTATCAGAAAGTATTATCTTTTTCGGTTTTATACTCGGTGAGAGGTCAGAATGGTAGGACGCAAAGAATGCCTATTACAAACTCTGTCTTGGCCCAAGGCAATTGGTTTAAATTTAGGGTAGAACAAACAGGTGTGTATAGAATTGATCGTGGTTTCCTTAATGACCTCGGTATAAATACAGATGGGATAGACCCTCGAACCATAAAGATATATGGAGGTGGTGGGAAACCGCTTCCGCTTAGAAATCAAGACAATACCGTTTTCGATCTACAGGAAAATGCCATACAGGTAGTAGGTGAAGATGATGGATCCTTTGACAATGGTGATTTTATATTGTTTTATGGAATAGGGGTGCAGGGCTATGATGCTGAGAATGATACCAACAATAATCCCTATAGTGACGAATCTTATTATTACATCACTGTTGATGGTGGTTCGGGCCGCCGTATTTTACCTATGACCGAGCCTACAACCCTTCCAACCTTTACATTTACACAATATCATGACTATAAATTTCATGAATTGGATGAAGCGAGTCCGGCAAAAGTAGGAAGAAGATGGTATGGCAATAGGTTTGATATAGAAAGCGAACAAACTTTTGAGTTTCAATTCCCTAATATTGTGCCTGGTGAACCTATGAGAGTAACAATAAAAGCTGCGGCTGCGTCTGAAGCAAGTACTTCAATGGCACTTGCAGTAAACGGAACTAGTCTTAATCCGTTGACATTTATACCTATTAATGATCCGGTACTTTTACGGTCTGCACAATTTTTGGGGGATGTCGCTGCTTCAGGTGAAACGGTCACTATAGACATGATATACAATAATGCGGGTAATCCAGCGAGTATTGGCTATTTAGATTATATAGGTATCGAGGCGCTACGTCAGCTCACAGGAACCAATGAGCAATTTGGATTTCGGTTTAATGATGTAGCTACGCTTTCAGGGATTGGAGAATATCAAATAAGTAATGCTTCAACATATACTCAAGTTTGGGATGTAACCAATCCGACTTCAATTACTTCTAAAGGAAATGATGGTGCTGGAACTATTAGTTTTAAAGCTACTTTAGGAGAGCTAAGAGAATACGTAGCGATTCATCCTAACAACTATTTTAGCCCAGTTGGTGTGGCAAATTCCAGAGTGCCTAATCAAAATTTGAAGGGAACCATTTTGTCAGATCAATCTGGGAACTTTCAGGATATTGATTACCTCATTGTCACAGCTCCTTTTCTAATTCAGCCAGCATTACGTCTGGCCAATCACCATAGAAATACAACTGGACTTCGGGTAAAAGTAGTGACAACCGATAAGATATATGAAGAGTTTAGTTCAGGAAAACAAGACATTGGTGCTATTAGAAATTTTATTCGGTATATATATGAAAACGCATCTTCCCCCGATAGTCGAATAAAGTATGTCGGGCTTTTTGGTGATACGTCCGTAGATTACAAGGATAGATTGTCTAATAATAATAATATTATTCCCACATTCCATACACGTAATAGTGAAAGTACATTTACTTCATTTATGTCTGATGATTTTTTTGGAATGATGGATCCTTCGGAAGGGCTTGTGACATCTGGGGATAAATTGGATATCGCCATGGGTAGAATTCTTGTGGATGAAGTTGGACTTGCTAACGCCATGGTAGATAAGATTATTCGGTATTCTTCACAGTCCTCTTACGGTAATTGGAGAAATAATTTTGTGCTAGTATCTGATGACGTAGATGCTGTGTTCGAATTTGAAGATTTAGAAACAAGTTTAGATCTCTTAGGAGATGAGGTTACTGCACAAAAACCGTTTATCAATGTAAAAAAAATACACAGTGACGCGTTTCAGCAACAAACCTCTGCTGGAGGAAATAGATACCCCGAGGTGAATGAAGCCATAACAAATGCCATTGAAGTTGGAGCGCTGGTTCTCAATTATTTTGGACATGGAGGAGAAGATGGCTTGGCGAAAGAATTTATTTTCACAAAACCCCAGGCCCAAGCCTTGCGAAACCCTGATAATTTACCGCTTATTGTAACAGTGACTTGTGAGTTTACCAAATTTGATAACCCGCAGCGTATTACCGCAGGGGAGCTCACTTTTTGGAATCGTGAAGGAGGAGCTGTGGCGATGATAACGACAACACGTTCTATTGGAGTGACTCTTGGAGTTCGTTTCAACGAGGATCTGGCTGTTGAGCTTTTTGGGTATGGAACCAATGATTTCAATACACCAGCCGAAGCGTTACGCCTTGCCAAAAACCCAGAAACAAGTACAAACAAGAGGGTGATTTTCTTCGTTGGAGATCCTGCAATGAAGTTAGCGTTTCCAAAACAACAAGTGCGATTAACCACCTTAAATGACGTGCCTATTGCTCAAGCTACAGATACATTGAAGGCGTTAAGCAGAGTGCGTATTGGAGGTGAGGTTGTGGATGAGTTTGGAAACCCATTGTCAGATTATAATGGAGTGCTTGAGGTAAAAATCTTTGATAAGAATGTAGAACGCCAAACATTGGGTAATGATGGAGTGAGGGACACAGTAACCAACGAATTGTTGATACTTAATTTTACCACCTTGGGAGAAGGGCTTTTTAATGGTCAGGCGAGTATTGTCAATGGACTGTTTGAATTTGAATTTGTTGTGCCTCGCGATATCCAAATTCCCGTAGGAACTGGTAGGGTTAGTTTATACGCAAGTAGAAACAACGTACTCGAAGATCATACAGGAGCTAATCTTGATCTAATGATAGGGGGATTGAATGAAAATGCGCCCGAAGATAATCAGGGTCCGCTTATTCGTCTTTTTATGAATGATGAGAGCTTTGTTTCTGGAGGTATAACTAATGATTCGCCTATTCTCATTGCAAAATTGGAAGACGAAAATGGAATCAACACGGCTAGTGGTATAGGACATGATATAATTGCCATTATTGATGGTGATGAGGCAAATCCTTTTGTACTCAATGAATATTATCAAGCAGAGGTTGATGATTTTACGCAAGGAACAGCAACATATAGATTAAGAGATCTTGAAGAAGGATTGCATACACTAACATTGAAAGCGTGGGATGTATATAATAATTCATCTACAATGGATATTCAGTTTATTGTTGCTGGAAATAATACTTTGGAAATTTCTCGTATATTAAACTATCCAAACCCCTTTGTGAACTACACCGAGTTTTGGTTTAATCACAATCGTCCATTTGAGCCTTTAGAAGTTCAGGTGCAGGTATTTACGGTAACTGGAAAGGTGGTTTGGACTAAGAATCAAATTATCACTACAGATGGATTTTTGTCTCGTGATATAGTCTGGGATGGTCGCGATGATTTTGGCGATCGAATAGGAAAAGGCGTATATGTATACAAGATTACGGTGAAATCTACGTTAACCAATCAGCGAGTTGAAAAATTCGAAAAACTGGTTATCCTTTAAAAATTAGAATTATATTTGTTCAAAATTAGAACCTCATGAAGAAATTTTTCATTACTATTTTAATTGGTTTAGTGGCTTATAATGCGTCTGCGCAAGATAATTCGATAAACCAAAGAGTTATTACTACAGGTGTTCCATTTATTTTAATTGCTGCCGATGCACGAGCTGCCGGTATGGGTGATATAGGGGTTGCAACCTCTGCAGATGCCTTTTCTCAACAATGGAATCCGGCCAAATACGCATTTGCTATTTCTAAGCAAGGAGTAGGGGTAACTTATACACCGTATCTAAGTCAATTAGTTAACGATATATTTCTAGGTAATTTAACGTATTACAATAGAATCAATGAAAACAGTGCCTTTGCAGGAAGCTTGCGTTTCTTTAGCTTGGGTGATATTGAATTGAGAGAAACGATAGATCAGGAGCCTTTGATTCAAAGCCCTAATGAATTTACCGTAGATCTTACATATGCGTTACGTTTAAGTGAACGTATCTCTATGGCGGTAACTGGTAGATATCTACGCTCGGATCTTAAGATTCAGGCATCAAACGAAGATGCCTCTGCGGCTAGTTCGTTTGCAGTGGACGTATCTGCATTTTACCAGAGTGAAGAGATTGCATACAGTGATTTTGATGGAAGATGGAGAGCTGGTATTAATATATCTAACATAGGACCAAAACTTAAGTATGATGACGTGGGGCAGGAGAATAACCTTCCTACCAATTTAGGCCTTGGTGCTGGATTTGACTTTATATTAGATGAATACAATAAGGTAGGAGTTAATCTGGAAGTAAATAAATTATTGGTTCCAACACCTCGAGATTTTGATGGGGATGGAGATATCGATGCCGAAGATGCTGAAGAGTATCAAAACATAAGCTTCTTCTCAGGAATTTTTGAATCTTTTGGAGATGCACCTGATGGTTTTAGCGAAGAGCTTAAAGAATTTACTTGGGCGCTAGGTGCTGAATATTGGTATCAGGATGTATTTGCTTTTAGAGCAGGTTATTTTAACGAAAGCGAAGAGAAAGGATCTAGAAAGTTCTTATCTCTTGGAGCAGGATTTAGATATACTGCAATTAACATAGACATATCATACTTGTTTTCCACGTCTAGGGTAAGAAGCCCGTTGGAAGGAACCCTACGTTTTGGGTTGACGTTCAACTTTGGAGACGAGTACTCAGAATATTAATAGCGTGAAGCGAATTACGATCGAAACTCATCTGGAAGTTTTCGAATCCGTTCAAGAACTTCCTTCACAGATACAAGAATTAATGAATAAGGCGCATGAAGCTCGAGAAAGAGCTTATGCGCCTTATTCTAATTTTAGGGTAGGCGCAGCGCTTCTGTTGAATTCTGGGGAAATAGTTACCGGAAATAACCAAGAAAATGCAGCCTTTCCATCTGGTCTTTGTGCCGAGCGTGTGGCTATATTCCATGCGGGTTCACAATATCCTCAAGCGGTTTTTTCGGCCATGGCTATAACAGCTAGATCTTTGAATCATACCGTCACCACACCAACGCCACCTTGCGGAGCATGTAGACAAGCTATTGCAGAGTATGAGGTCAAACAAAAAGAACCCATAAGTATCTATTTTATGGGCGAAACCGGAAGTGTGGTAAAATCAGATTCCATCAAGAACTTATTACCTCTTATTTTTGATAGTTCCTATTTGCAGGAATAAGAACCTTTAGAGACTTTATTCTAAATATTTAAATGCCCTATGAGCTCATATGATATGAGCGAAATCGTTTTCGCTATTATTTTGGCACTTCAGGTTTTGTAGAACATAAGAATATAGTATTTTTGTTATTCGTGCAATAAATTCCGACTATACGGAATATTAGGAAAGTAATCAATGAAGAAAATTACAAAGAAGACATATTTAGATTGGTATGAGGACATGCTTTTCTGGAGAAAATTCGAGGATAAGCTCGCTCAGGTATATATCAATCAAAAGGTAAGAGGGTTTCTCCATTTGTATAATGGACAAGAAGCCGTATTAGCCGGAGCACTTCATGCTATGGACCTTACCAAGGATAAAATGATCACGGCCTACCGAAACCATGTACAACCTATTGGTATGGGTGTTGACCCCAAACGAGTGATGGCCGAGTTGTATGGTAAAGGGACCGGAACATCTCAGGGATTGGGAGGTTCTATGCATATTTTTTCCAAAGAGCATCGGTTTTATGGAGGACATGGAATTGTAGGCGGTCAAATACCGTTAGGAGCTGGCCTTGCCTTTGGAGATAAGTTTTTTAAAAGAGGGGCCGTAACCCTCACTTTTATGGGTGACGGAGCAACACGTCAAGGGTCATTGCACGAGACCTTTAACTTGGCAATGTTGTGGAAACTACCTGTTGTCTTTTGTGTAGAAAATAACGGCTATGCTATGGGAACCTCCGTAGCACGAACAGCTAATCATACAGATATCTACAAATTGGGACTTGGATATGAGATGCCATGCAGACCTGTAGATGGAATGAAACCAGAAACAGTTGCGAAAGAACTGGATGAGGCCATCCAACGTGCGCGTCGTGGTGACGGCCCAACGTTTTTAGAAATTAGAACATACAGATATAGAGGACATTCTATGAGTGATGCCCAGCATTACCGTAGTAAAGAAGAAGTAGCCAAAAAACAGGAAGAAGATCCAATACTTCACGTGCTCAATATTATTTATGAAAAGAAATATGCCACTGAGGCTGAAATAAAAATTATAGACCAACGCGTAAAGGATCGAGTCAAGGAGTGTGAACAGTTTGCCGAAGACTCACCCTATCCAGAAAAGAACGTGATGTACGACACGGTCTACGAACAAGAAGATTATCCATTCTTATCCCATAAATTATAACAGATGGCAGAAGTAATCACCATGCCCCGATTGAGCGATACCATGGAAGAAGGTACCGTTGCAAAATGGCTCAAAAAAGTAGGCGATGCTATTGAAGAAGGAGATATCCTTGCGGAAATTGAAACGGACAAGGCTACGATGGAATTCGAATCTTTTCATGAAGGAACATTACTTCATATTGGTATTCAAGAAGGAGAAACAGCTCTTGTAGATACGCTCTTGGCTATTATCGGAGAAAAAGGAGAAGATATTTCGGGTGCATTGTCTGGAAATTCAGACACTGTGGAAACTCCCAAGGAAGATACGGCTAGCGAAACAGAGACCCAAACGAAATCAGAAGAGGCTACTAAAGTTGAAATCCCTGAAGGCGTTGAGGTTATTACTATGCCTAGGTTAAGTGATACCATGGAGGAAGGAACGGTAGCTAGTTGGCTCAAGAAAGAGGGAGACACTGTAGAAGAAGGAGATATTCTTGCCGAAATTGAAACCGATAAGGCAACCATGGAATTTGAGTCCTTCTATACAGGTACGCTGCTTAAAATTGGTATTGAACAAGGCGGTACAGCAAAGGTTGATGCTTTGTTGGCGGTAATTGGACCAAAAGGAACAGATGTTTCAGATGTCATTGCAAACTTTAGTAATGTTAAGGTTGGAACAGGTGGATCTGCTTCAGAAAAGAAAGTTGAAACCCCGAAAGCCATGGAGGCAAAACCTGTTGCCGTTGAAGCAACTCCACAACCAAAAGTAGCTTCCAATGGAAGAATTGTGGCTTCCCCCTTGGCGAAAAAACTAGCCAAAGAAAAAGGAATTAACCTTAGTACGGTATCAGGAAGTGGAGATCATGGACGTATTGTAAAAAGAGATATAGAGAATTACCAACCTGTTGCGCAAGGAACGCCTATGGCATACACACCAGTAGGAGAAGAGAGTTTCGAAGAAGTGAAAAACTCTCAAATGCGTAAAACTATAGCAAGAAGGTTGGGCGAATCTAAGTTTACTGCGCCTCATTACTACCTAACGGTAGAGTTGGATATGGATAATGCAATTTCTTCGCGTACAGCAATTAATTCCGATCCTAATGTGAAAATATCATACAATGATATGATCGTTAAAGCCTGTGCTATGGCACTTCGTAAACATCCAAGGGTAAATACACAGTGGACGTCAGACACCACTCGTATTGCAAAACACATCCATATAGGAGTTGCTGTTGCTGTGGATGACGGACTTTTAGTTCCTGTGCTTAAATTTGCCGATCAAATGACCTTTTCTCAAATTGGAGCGACTGTAAAAGATTTGGCAGTAAAGGCAAGAACAAAAAAGATTACGCCGCAAGAAATGGACGGAAGTACATTTACAGTATCCAACCTAGGAATGTTTGGAATTAAGGAGTTTACATCCATTATTAATCAACCTAATTCAGCAATTTTATCTGTTGGAACTATTGTTCAAAAACCAGTAGTTAAAAACGGACAAATTGTTGTTGGAAATACCATGACCGTGACACTCGCATGTGACCATCGAACAGTTGATGGTGCGACGGGGGCGGCCTTTCTACAAACATTGAGACAGTATATAGAGAACCCTGTCACTATGTTTGTATAAGAAAGTAACAAGATTAGAATCGATCCCGCCTACTCCTTATAGAGATGGCGGGATTTGTGTATATTTAAGATATGAAGAACATAATTATTACTGGGACTAGTAGAGGGATTGGATATGAACTCGTGGCGCTATTTGCCAATGCAGATTATAACGTACTTGCACTTTCCCGAAACGAGGTGCCAGTGTCTGGAATGGGAGCGTCTAACTGCCATTGTTTTCCCTGTGACATAACTGTTGAAGACGATATTCGTAAGGTGTCGGAGTTCATAAAAACACACTGGAAAAAGGTAGATGTTCTTATTAATAACTCAGGGTATTTGGTAAATAAACCCTTTTCTAAGTTGACTACAGAAGATTTTAAATATTCATATGAGGTCAATGTTTTTGGAGCAGCAGCCTTAACAAAGGCAGTGATCCCCTTTATGAAAAAAAATGGGCACGTTGTTAATATTAGTAGCATGGGAGGTGTTCAAGGTAGCCTAAAATTCCCTGGATTATGCGCATATAGCAGTAGTAAAGGAGCGTTACTTACCTTGACGGAAGTACTTGCTGAAGAATATAAAGAAACAGGCCCCTCTTTTAATGCCTTGGCACTAGGCGCTGTTCAAACCGAAATGTTAGAGGAAGCCTTCCCAGGCTATAAAGCACCTATTTCTGCCAAAGATATGGCAAAGTATATTATGGATTTTTCACTGAAAGGGAATACATTATACAACGGGAAAATACTGCAGGTGTCGAGTTCAACTCCATGATTTTATGACTGAAATTCTTGAGAAATACATTCCGAAGGCATCTGTTCAACCAGCGTTTCAATTGATCAAGGATAACGATGTTCATCTTAAAATTGTGAACGAAAGAGTAACACGTCATGGTGATTACAGAAAAATGCCAAATGGGCAACATCAAATCACTATAAATGCCAATCTCAATCCGTACCGGTTTTTAATTACCCTTGTCCATGAGGTGGCACATTTGGTGGCCTTCACAAAGTTTGGAAGAATGATCAAACCACATGGAAAAGAATGGAAGCAAACCTTCCAGTTTTTAATGCTTCCGTTTTTAAGACCGGAAGTATTTCCAATGAAACTGCTTCCCTTACTAGCACTTCATTTTAAAAACCCTAAAGCCAGTAGTGATACCGACACCAAATTGGCTTTGGCTTTGAAGCAGTATGATCCACTCAATGATAAAAACTATATCTTTGAAATACCCCTTAACGGAATGTTCCGTTTGTACAATGGAAAGATTTTCAAAAGAGGTAATAAAAGAGTGAAAAGATATGAATGCTTGGAAGTAGCCACAGGACGTGTTTATTTGTTTAACCCCAATGCCGAAGTGGAATACCTGAAGTGAATGTGAAGATGAATGTAAATTTTTAAAATAGAAGCGTGTGAATACCAATTACTATGCAGTTATAATGGCAGGGGGCATCGGATCTCGATTTTGGCCCGTGAGTACCTCTCAATTCCCAAAACAATTTCATGATATGCTGGGGACGGGGCAAACCTTGTTGGAAAAAACCTTTTCTCGTGTTACCAAGATCGTCCCCTCTAAAAACACCTTCGTACTTACCAATGAAAAATATCTAGATTTGGTATTAGAGCAACTCCCAGAAATCACTGCCGCGCAAGTTGTACTAGAACCCGCTATGCGTAATACAGCACCTTGTATATTACTATCGGCGTTAAAAATATACAAAGAAAACCCGAATGGCGTAATGCTTGTAGCGCCTAGTGATCACTGGATAGAAGACGAAAACTCCTTCAAAAATGATGTGACTTTTTGTTTTGAGGCGTGTCAAACAAAGGACATGCTGGTTACTTTGGGTATTAAACCTACATTTCCAAATACGGGGTATGGCTATATTGAAAGTAATAAAGAGGATCCTGAAACTCTTAAGAAAGTAAATCAGTTTCGCGAGAAACCAGATTATGAAACTGCTAAGCAGTTTTTGGAGGCAGGGAATTTTTTCTGGAATGCGGGTATCTTTATGTGGAGCGCAAAAAGTATTATTGATGCGTTTGAAACTTTAATGCCAGAGATGCACAGCTTGTTTACATCAGGGTTGGCTGCTTATAATACAGAAGATGAGCAGTCTTTTGTTGCTGAAAATTATGAGAAAGCGGAAAATATCTCTATCGATTATGGTATTTTAGAAGGTGCGTCAAATGTGTTCGTTAAGGAAGCTACCTTCGATTGGAACGATCTGGGAGCTTGGGGAGCATTGCATGATAAACTGGATAAGGATGGTAACGAGAATGCAGTAGTGAGAGCTATTCCACATTTGAAAGATGCCAAAGGAAATATGATCTTTTCTGAAACTGAAAAGCTTGTAGTTGTTGACGGGATCGAAGATTATATTATTGTTGATAAAGAAAATGTATTGCTCGTTTTTCCGAAGAAAAAAGAACAAGAAATTAAGAGTTTGTTGACCGAAGTTTCTGAGAAATTCGGTAAAAAATTTACATAGATGAATACTTCTGAGAATAATGACGAAATAGCGCAGAATAAGGAAGCCATAAAAAAGGATGCAAAAGGGCTTTGGGTGAGCTTGAAAACCTTTATGGTAGATTTGTTAGACTTTCGGGCGGATACAGACAGAGATAGTACCGTTGAGGCCATCAAACATGATATTCCGTTTAAGGGTGCTACGGCTTGGATTCTTATTTGTTCCATATTTGTTGCGTCTGTTGGTTTGAATGCCAATTCAACAGCTGTCGTTATTGGAGCGATGTTAATATCGCCTCTTATGGGGCCTATTTTAGGAATTGGACTTTCTATTGCTATTAATGATATTGATACCCTTAAGAAATCTCTTATTAATTTTGGAGTGATGGTGGTCTTGAGTGTGGTCACTGCTTTTTTATTCTTTCTAATCTTTCCATTACGCGAGGAATCTTCAGAACTTCTCGCTCGAACTGAGCCAGATATTAGGGATGTGCTTATTGCATTTTTTGGAGGGTTGGCATTGATTATTGCGCGTACCAAAAAGGGAACTATAGCGAGTGTTATCTTTGGAGTGGCTATTGCTACAGCCCTAATGCCTCCATTGTGTACGGTTGGGTACGGATTAGCAGAAGCTGTACTAGACAACTCCAAGGGCCTTGGCTTTGCTTGGGGAGCGATGTATTTGTTTTTCATAAACACGATTTTTATTGCCTTAGCAACATTCTTAGTGCTTAAAGTGTTGCGCTTCCCTATGATTCGATACGTGAATTCTGTTCGGCGAAAAAACATTGCTAGGTTTGCGTCTATTGTGGCTATCTTGGTTATGATTCTACCTAGTATTACCTTTTACAGAGTGCTTAAGGAAAGTACTTTTGAAAATGCGGCCCAACAATTTATTGCTAAGGAATTGGAAGCCTTGCCAAGTTCTGGATACATTAAAAAGTATGCCACCTACCAATACAGTCGAGATGGTATTTCAACAATAGAGCTTACCTCTTTTGGATCGGAGCAAATTGCCGAGTCAACACTTAATGTGTTGAGAGCGAGACTTCTTGAATATAGTCCTTTGAATGGGACTAAACTGCTGTTGAATCAAAGTAAGCAGGACAATAGTTTTCAGGATGAGGTTCGTTATATGGAAGAATTGCGTTCTAGGGATTCTCTGGATCTACTGAGTAAGAACCAAAAGATTATTTTCTTAGAGGAGAAGGTAGCCCAACTTAGTAAATTAGAACAAGATATAATTCCTTTTAAAGCCCTTTGCGATGAGGCACAGATTAATTACGAAAACTTGGAAAGTTTAAGTTATTCTAAGACCTTACGCTCTAACTTTCAATCTATAGATACTATTACGGTTTTTAACGTGAAATGGAGAGATTCTATTGATGTTTCTCAGACACAGAGAGAACAACAACGTTTGTACAATTGGTTAAAATTTAAATTAAATGTGGATACACTGGTGGTGAAGGAAATTAACCTTCCTTGATTTGTATATCGCGTATTTTTTTGAAAAGATCAGATGAGTAGACAAAGTTGGTAACATCTTCATTGTCTGTTTTGAATATTTCTTTGCTATTCCCCTGCCACACCAAGTTACCCTCTTGTAGAAATACGATCTTTTCGCCAATTTCCATTACCGAATTCATATCATGTGTATTGATTACCGTGGTGATATCATATTCACGTGTAATCTCTTGGATGAGATTATCTATAAGAATTGCAGTACGCGGATCTAAGCCAGAGTTGGGTTCATCACAAAATAAATACTTAGGGTTATTTACAATAGCTCGAGCTATGGCAACCCTTTTTTGCATTCCACCTGATATTTCTGAAGGATACTTTAAATTGACATTTTCGAGGTTTACCCGTTTCAACACCTTATTAACCCGGTCTAACATTTGACTCTTTTTCTGCTTGGAGAACATCCGAAGCGGAAACATTACATTTTCTTCTATGTTCATAGAATCAAACAAAGCTCCTCCTTGAAAAACCATCCCCATATCCTCTCTAAGGTCACTTTGCTCATCTGTATTCATGTCTTGAATGGCCTTAGTTTCGTAAATGATTCTTCCTTTTTCAGCTTCAAACAATCCCAATAAACATTTCAGCAATACCGTTTTACCACTCCCGCTTTGTCCAATAATAAGATTGGTCTTTCCTTTTTCGAACGTGGTAGAAATCCCTTTAAGAATATGCTCCTCACCAAAACTCTTATGTATGTTTTCCACTTGTATCATTAGCTCAATAATAAGGAGGTGATTACATAATTAGTTAAAATGATAAGGACACTCGTCCATACAAAAGAATTGGTGCTAGCTCTTCCTACTTCCAAAGCGCCACCTTTCATAAAGTAACCTTGCCAAGAGGGAACTGTCGCCAATATAAAGGCAAAAACAAAAGTCTTGATAAAAGCGTAGATAACGTGAAATGGAATGAAATTTTCTTGAAGCCCTTGAATGAATGCTTCAGACGTAGTAAACCCACCATAAACTCCAGCAATCCAACCGCCAAAAATGCCTAAAAACATAGCAATCGCAATAATTAGTGGATATGCCAATAAAGCGATAATTTTAGGGAACACGAGGTAATTTAAAGAGTTTATCCCCATCACTTCTAGGGCGTCTATTTGTTCGGTGACGCGCATTGAACCAATACTTGAGGTAATAAAAGACCCCACCTTTCCTGCCATAATAATGGAAATGAAAGTAGGAGCAAACTCAAGAATAATAGATTGTCGTGTCGCAAAACCGATAAGATATGCCGGAATTAGAGGGTTGTCAATATTAAGTGCTGTTTGAATAGCCACAACCCCACCCACAAAAAAGGAGATGAAAGCAACAATCCCTAAAGAATTGATAATAAGATCATCCAATTCTTTAAAAATAAGTTCTTTGAGTACAGATCCCTTGGTAGGGCGGCTAAAAACCGTCCGTAACATCAAAAAATAAGAACCAATGTCTGCGAGATATTTCATAGTTGGATAACTCTTGCTAAAGTAACAAAATTCACAGACTGTTTATTGTATTTCTGTTAAATGAAAAAGGTAAATTACTCAGATAGTAGAGACATCATTTTATCATAGACCGAAGTATTCTCGGAAATGCCCCCAAACAATTCAGCGCCTGGACCAAATGCTAAAATGGGAACCATGGTGGCTGAATGCCCAGTGGTTGAAAACGAAGGCTTTATTTTATTGTAGTCATCACCATCTGAAGATAGGGTGAACCCTCCTGTTTCGTGATCTGCCGTTACCAAAACCAAAGTGTCTTCATTTTGCAGTGCAAAATCTAAAGCAACACCAATTGTCTTGTCAAAATCCAAAAGTTCAGCTATTAAGTAGTCAGCATCGTTTCCATGTCCGCCCCAATCTACTTGAGAAGCCTCTATCATTATAAAAAAGCCCTTTTCATTTTGTGAGAGATTTTGAAGCGCTAATGCCGTTGCATTGGGAAGGAAATCACCTCGTCCCTCTAGCATTGTTGGCATGGCCGCTTCTGCAAGAATAAATGCTTGCTTTCCTGTTGACGTGGTTGGCAATGCTACTGTATCTACCGTAAAAGAATTTTCAGCAAGCTCATCTAACAAGTTTCGTTCGTCGGTGCGCTGGTTAAAGAATCGACGCCCTCCTCCCGCGAAAAAGTCAATATCAGAAGTGGGTAAAAAAGCTGCGATATCTGAATAATCTCTTCTTGAGGTAGCATGCGCATAAAATGCAGCAGGAGTGGCATGGTTTATTGAAGATGTAGCAATAACTCCTGTGCTATATCCAAATTTTGATATCTGTTCAACAATTGTAGGAACGGGGACGCTATCCTGATCTACGCCTATGGCACCATTGTATGTTTTAATTCCTGATGCGTAAGCTGTTCCGCTGGCCGCGGAGTCTGTGATAAGAGCATCCGAAGCCGATGTTTTCAATAAACCAACAACAGGAAAACGTTCAAAATTTGAAGAGTTTTCATTATAAAATTGACTCGCCGACATCTGGCTCAAACCTGTGCCGTCCCCAATGAGAAGTATAATATTTTTTGGTGTTTTAGGTGCTTCAACTGAAGCCTCCAGGCTGGTCGTATCCGGCTGTTTGGTATTGCAAGAGAACAGAAGAGTCGCTGAAAATGTGAAAAGAAGTATTTTTTTCATAATAAAAGATTGGTGTTAATCAAAAGTAAGGATTAACTAGAAATGAACGTATCAATAAAAGTTATTTGTTAAAAGATTTTCTTTCGAATATTCCGCCATCGCAGTGATCGGATGTAGCTACCTTCTTTTTCAGTGACCACCGGAACTATTCCGCATTTCTTGGCTTTTAAGTACCCCTGCATACAATGAATAAAGTATAAAAAACTTTTCTTTCTTACAGCTAGCTTAAGCGATGCGATAGATGTTAGGATGAGTCCGTATCGCATTTTGTAAAAGGCCTCTCCTTGAAGAAATTTGGCCGCTTTTGTGTAGGCTTTTCCAGTAGGTTTTAAGTGTTTAACAATAAGGTTGGTATCGGTAAGTACTTTCCATCCGTTGTATTGGACCAATAATTCATCAATGGTATCCCAACCCATGGTGTTCTTAAGCCCTCCAATTTGCTGAAAACATTCTTTTCTATAGGCCTTTAAGGCACCTCGAATGTGATCCTTATTTGTGAGATTTTCTAAAACCCAAGCTTCGTTTTTTTGTATATAACAAAAGCCGCCAGCCATACCACACCTTGCATCTGATTTAAATAATTGAACAAGGGTTTCTAAATAATTCTTCGGAAAAATAAGGTCCGCATCAAACTTACATATAACGTCATATTTTTCATCAAGATGCTGCATTCCGTATTGAAAAGCAGCAACAATCTTGGCGCCTGGAGTATGGGAGGCGTCAGACTTTGTTTGCACCGACTTAATACAGCTATGGTCTGTTGAAAATTGATCTAAAATATCTTGTGTTGTATCCGAAGAACCGTCGTTAACTACAATTATTTTCTTAGGAAGTAGGGTTTGAGCCAAAAGCGACCTAAGCGTTCCCGGAAGGTGCTGTTCTTCATTATAGGCCGGTATGACAATATAAAAATTCAATCAGTTTGGTCTAAATAATATATTCGTTAATCTGATGTTTTTTAGACGGATGAACAAAGAAACAGTTTCTTATTCCGTTGTCAACGCTTCTTTTAATAGTATTCACTTTCATTAATCCATTAGGAACATGATTGTAAAATTCATAACCAAGGTTTCCAAAGAATAGCTCCAGATCATTTTCAGTAGTATTAAATAAGGTTTCACAAATCACAATAGGGAAATGTGCCGAAATCATTTTTTTTCCAGATTTTAAAATATGCACTTCGGTACCTTCAGTATCGATTTTAATAAGATCTATAGTGGCTATTTTTTCTTGCGCTATAAAAGCTGAAAGGGTTGTTGAATTTACGGAGTTTTTGACAAAATTTCGAGATGTTTTCTTAGTCCCTGCGTTGTGTTCACCCGAAAGATTATGTGTTATATACGTATATTTTTCACTTTCGACTTCATAAAAGTCTATGACGCCATTTTCTTCAGAAAGCGCTACGTCATGGAGTATAATGTTCTTCTGAAAATTATTTAATTTAATGTTAGATTTGAGATAGAATTTTGGCCCCATAGCAGGCTCAAAAGCATGCACCCTTATCTTGGTGTTAGTTTTGGAGGCGATAAGTGAATAGTATCCAATGTTAGCTCCAATGTCCAGAAATACATTCATTTTTTTTGAAAGGCTTTCAAAGATTTCGGAAAATTCAAATTCTTTATACCCATACCAAAACAAAACCTTTGTGAGGTAACTGGTTTGATTGGTCGCCATTTTGATTTTCCCTGAATCCGTTTTAAGAGTTATAATTCCGGAGGGAGGTAGCTTAATTTTAGCCGGTAAAACTCCCTGAATGACATAATTAAAATTCCGCAATATAAAATTGATATTTTTCTGATATATGACGGTATATAAAAACTGCGTTAGATTCATGGATTATTTTCGGCCTAGGGGGGCAAGTTAGTTTCTTTCGGCATACACCAGATAATGACGTGGTGTAAATCTTCTTAGAATGGGTCGAATTCCAATTTTTTTAACTGGATTGGTAAATTTCTCCCTTTTCTTTATTCGCCAGCCAGCTTTTTCCAACAGCCAATCGAATTGCCAGTCTTCAAATTCGTGATAGCGCCTGTCTGTTTCTTCTAATGTATTATTATAAGCGGAGGCAAACCACAATTTAAGCGGAACAGAGGTAACCAATTTTTTTGCTTTAATGTCTTGTAGTAGATTAAAGGGAGACACCATGTATTCAAACGTTTCAAAAGCAGTCACAAGATCATAATTTTCGCTTTGTACGGGTACCGTGTCCAGATCAAGATCTACTTGCCCTGAACTTGTAACATTATACCCTTTTTTGATCATTATTTCAGAGAAGGGATTGGCAACCCCTAAATCCAGAATGCGATCCTTGGGTTGGACAACTTCCTTTATAAAACGTAGCGTTTTTTTATATCTTTTCTTAGGAATTTTTTTCCTTCGCATTTCTAAACTCGGTAAACAATTGCGTTTATGTTCATACCAGCACCTACGCTGGCAAATATAACTACGTCCCCTGGGCTCACTTTTTGATTTTTAAGCTCACCACGTAATACAAGATCGTATAGAGTAGGAACCGTAGCGACACTAGAATTCCCTAGTTTGTCAATGGTCATTGGCATCACATCATCTGGAGGGATTTGATCGTATAGCTTATAAAAGCGGTGTATAATTGCCTCATCCATTTTCTCATTGGCTTGATGTATGAAGATTTTTTTTACTTCGTTAATGGAAACACCACTATCATCAAGACATGTTTTTATGGCAGAAGGGACATTATTTAGGGCAAACTCATAGATCTTCCTACCGTGCATTTTTATGTAACAGCGATCGTCTGTGAGTTGTTGATTGTTAGACTCGCCAAAATAAATAAAATGTGCTTCGTCATAGGTATATGTAGCACTATGATGCGTTAATATACCATCATCTCCATTAGATGTTTCAATAACAGTAGCTCCGGCGCCATCACTGTATATCATGGAGTCTCTATCATGCTGATCAATAACTCTAGACAGTGTTTCTGCCCCAATAACCAAACATTTTTTAGCCATTCCGGCCTTGATGAAGGCATTAGCTTGAATAACACCTTCTATCCAACCTGGACAGCCAAAAAGAACATCATAGGCAACACAGTGTGGGTTTTTGATCCGTAAGTGATGTTTCACTCGAGAAGCCACACTGGGAACAGTGTCACTTTGGGCCGTTCCATGCTTTACATCTCCATAATTATGGGCAACAATCAAATAATCGAGCTCCTCCTTGTCTATACCTGCATCTTTAATTGCCTTTTCTGCCGCTTCATAAGCAATGTCAGATGTGGTAAGGGAATCCTTAGTGTATCTGCGCTCGGCGATTCCAGTAATTGCCTTGAATTTTTTAATGATTACCGCATTTTCCTGCCCAAAACTCGATCCGTCGCCATTGTAGAAATCATTGTTTTCAAAGCTTTCATTAGGAGCCACTTTAGTTGGAATGTAACTACCTATGCCTGTTATTTTTGCGCCCATTTATTAAAATTTTTGTTAAAAATACACAAAAGCCCTAACAATACTAAGTAAGGGCTTTTCTTTTATACTTTTTTCTATTCAATCTAAGATTCCATATAAGACTCTATAGGGTCACAAGTACAGATCAAATTTCTATCTCCATAAGCATCATCAACCCTTCTCACTGACGGCCAAAATTTATTATCGGCTACATAACTTAGCGGGAAAGCAGCTTGCTGTCTGGTATATGGATATTCCCAAGAATCACTTGTAACCATCTGTTGTGTATGCGGTGCATTTTTAAGCACGTTGTTTGTGTCTTCTTTGCTTGCGGCATCTATTTCTTTTCGGATGGCGATCATAGCATCACAGAAACGATCCAATTCTTCCATGCTTTCACTTTCCGTAGGTTCGATCATAATGGTTCCTGCTACAGGAAATGACACGGTTGGTGCATGAAATCCATAATCCATTAATCGTTTGGCGATGTCCGTTACTTCAATTCCATTTGCTTTGAAAGGTCTACAATCAACAATCATTTCATGAGCTGCTCTTCCTTGTTCACCTACATATAGCACTTCATAATGTCCATTTAGTCTTTCCTTGATATAATTGGCATTTAAGATGGCGTATTGAGTAGCTCCTTTTAGTCCGGAAACACCTAGCATGGAAATGTATCCATAAGAGATAATACAGGCAAGGGCACTTCCCCAAGGTGCGGCTGAAATTGCAGTAATACCTTCGCTTCCTCCTGTAGTAATAACAGGATTATTTGGAAGAAATGGAACTAGTTGATCTGCCACGCAAATAGGGCCAACACCTGGTCCTCCACCACCATGTGGAATGGCAAATGTTTTGTGTAAATTTAAATGACATACGTCTGCGCCGATGGCTCCTGGATTGGTTAAAGCTACTTGGGCGTTCATATTAGCACCGTCCATATAAACCTGTCCGCCGTATTCATGAATAATTCCAGTAATTTCTTTAATGGCAGATTCATATACTCCATGTGTGGAAGGGTAGGTGACCATTAACGCCGCCAGATTGTCTTTATGTTCGATGGCTTTTTGTCGTAAATCTTCAACATCTATATTGCCTTCTTCGGTAGCTTTGGTCACTACAACTTTCATTCCTGCCATTACAGCACTTGCAGGGTTGGTGCCGTGAGCTGAAGACGGAATCAAACAGATGTTTCTGTGATTTTCGCCACGGGATTCATGGTAAGCTCTAATTACCATAAGTCCAGCGTATTCTCCTTGTGCTCCAGAATTGGGCTGGAGGGATGTACCCGCGAAGCCTGTAATTTCGGTAAGTTGATCTTCTAATTTTTTAAGCATTTCCTGATAACCCATGGCTTGGTCTATGGGAACAAATGGGTGTATGTTTCCCCAACGAGGGTCACTTAATGGCAGCATTTCTGCCGCCGCATTTAATTTCATGGTACAGGATCCTAGAGAAATCATGGAATGATTTAGCGCAAGATCTTTTCGCTCTAATTTTTTAATGTAGCGCATCAGCTCCGTTTCACTGTGATAGCTGTTAAATACTTCGTTAGATAGAAAATTTGTCTTACGAGCAACGTTTGTTTGAATCCGGTCTTCTTGAAGTAATTCGGAAATAACAGCAGCGTCATTACCAGAATCTTCCGCAAAAATGGAAATGATGGTGTTACTATCCTTTAATGTGGTTGTTTCGTTTACTGAGATTGAAACTGTCTCTTCATCTGGATAATAGAAATTAACCCCTTTGGACTCAGCGATTGATTTGATATTTGCACTAGTGGCTTTGAGGCTAATAGTATCAAAATAAGTGTCATTGACCATGGAATATCCCATGCTTTCTAATGAACTAGCAATGGTCACGGCAGTGTTATGAACTTTATTAGCTATATAAGTTAGCCCATGCGGGCCATGATAAACGGCATACATTCCAGCCATAACGGCGAGTAAAACCTGTGCCGTACAAATGTTGGAAGTTGCTTTATCTCTTTTAATATGTTGCTCGCGTGTTTGAAGCGCCATTCGTAAGGCTCTGTTTCCATCAGTATCTTTGGTAACACCTATAATACGGCCAGGAATACTTCTTTTGTATGCTTCTAATGTGGCGAAAAAAGCGGCATGAGGACCTCCATAACCTAACGGAATACCAAAACGTTGGGTGGTTCCTACAACAACATCAACGCCCAGATGCCCCGGAGCTTCTAATTTGACAAGGCTTAAAATATCAGCGGCTACCGCGATCTTTATTTGCGCCTTCTTTGCATTTTCAACAAAAGAGCTATAGTCACAGACAACTCCTGTCTTACCAGGGTACTGCAGTAGAGCTCCAAAATAATCTGAAGAAAATTCGAAAGTTTCATGATCTCCAATAACAAGTTCAATACCTAATGGTGCCGATCTGGTTTGTAGCAATGAAAGCGTTTGAGGAAGGACTTCTTCGGAAACAAAAAACTTTACAACGCCATTTTTCTTTTGCTCTCGTTCTCGAACTGCTAATAGAAGTGCCATCGCTTCAGCGGCCGCTGTAGATTCATCCAAAAGCGAAGCGTTTGCAATTTCCATTCCTGTAAGGTCTGTAACCACAGTTTGAAAGTTGAGAAGTGCTTCTAGTCTCCCTTGAGCAATTTCAGCCTGATAGGGTGTATAGGCGGTATACCAACCCGGGTTTTCAAGAATGTTTCTTTGAATCACTGGAGGTGTGATAGACTGGTGGTAGCCCAGTCCAATATAAGTTTTATAGGTTTTATTTTTTGAAGCCAGAGCGTCCACATGTTCTAGATATTCCTGTTCGCTCAAGGCGTTGTCAAGGGCTAATTCATTTTGTAGCCGTATGTCATTAGGAATGGTTTCATTGACAAGTTGATCTAATGACGCTGCACCCACCGCATTAAGCATTTTAGGGAGGTCACTTTTTCTAGGGCCTATATGTCTAAGGGCGAAAGAATCTGTGTTCATTAAATTGAAATTAGATTTAGGCGACTAAATTACAATATTAAACCATAAAAATGTGATTTTTAATGAGACCCTAAGCGATAATTTTTCAACGAAAAAATGAGGTTACTAACACTTTAGTTATTTTTACGCCATGAAGGTCCTTGAGTCTGTTTTTGGTTTTTATATAAACAGTAGTGTTCACGTTGCTTTGGCGGTTTGCGCCATGGTGGGTGTAACGACCATTGAATATCAATTGAATGTGCCTTTTGAGTTTTGGGGGTTCGTTTTTTTTGGATCGATAACAGGATATAATTTTGTGAAATACGCTGGCGTGGCTAAATTTCATCATAGGAGTTTAACAACGGCTTTGCGAGCTATTCAGTTATTTTCATTGTTGAGTTTTGGAGCACTTGTGTTTTTTGCATTAAAACTTGAGGTGGAGACATTATGGATCACTGCCATCTTTGGGTTACTCACCTTTTTGTATACAGTTCCTTTATTTTATCATAAAAGTCTTAGAACGCTTTCTGGCCTTAAAGTTTTAGTGGTTGCAATGGTCTGGGCGGGTGTTACTGTGGTGGTGCCTCTTGCATCCGTAGGAGGATCCCTTGATTGGGATATAATGATCACTTTTGTCCAGCGCTTTTTACTGGTGTTAGTATTGACCTTTCCGTTTGAAATTAGGGACCTATCTTATGATGCTATTGCGCTGGGAACATTTCCTCAACGCCTTGGCGTTAAAGCCACAAAATCTTTAGGAGTTCTAATGATGTCTATGGTAGTGGTACTGGAGTTATTTAAGGATCTATTCTATTGGGATAGTTTTTTTACGCTTACATTCGTATCCTTAGTTCTGGTGGTAGCCTTGCTACTGTCGGAAAAAAAACAATCGAAATACTTCGCATCCTTTTGGGTGGAAAGTATCCCGATATTGTGGTATTTGTTACAATTGTCTTTTGAAGAGCTATTTTGACATTTCTCGTTGCAACTTTTCTTTTAACTCATTTTTTGTGTCAGCGCCCATTGTCTGTACTTTTGGGCTCTTTACTACTTTGGTGAGTTTCGTGTTACGTGCTGTATATTTTCTACACATATTACAATAAATCAGATGAATGTTCAACCTGACTTTTTCCCAAAAGCTTGCCTCTTTGTACTGATTCTTATCACAAATGTGATTTGCTTCGTGACATTCTATTTTTATGTCCATACTTCTATTAAAACCAATTTTTTTCTAGACAATTCGCCATCGATTTTCGTGCTCGATGGATAATTACCCAGAGGTTAGACGGTGTAATATCAAATTCATTACAGATTGTTTCGGTGTCAATTCCGTCAATCGTTTTCATTCTAAAAATTACTGCTTGTTTTTCATTTAACGTATCCAAGCAGCCAAAAATAGCCATTCCAAGTTCTTCATTTTCCATGGTGTCTTCTGCTGTTTTATCAAATGGATCACTCACTCTTTCTTCCAACCAATCTCCTTCACTTCCTTCTTCACTATACGTCATACGAACCTCAGCTTTACCTTTGTTTGAATTGATCTTTCTATAATGATCAATAATCTTTCTCTTCAATATAGAGATCAACCAAGTACGCTCACTCGCCTCTCCTTTAAAGTTATGAAGTGACTTTAAACCGGCCAGAAATGTCTCAGAAATTAGGTCCTGAGCTACTTCATGATCGCTTACTCTTACTATCGTATAATTATACAGGTAGTCCGAATATTTATCTACCCATAAGTTAGGATTTATGTTATTAGATGGCATAGCAGCTTTGTCGAGGATTTTGTCAAAAATAACAAAGTTTTTATAGATTACTATTCCAAAGTGTCTTTAATAGCGATATTTCTGTGCTCAAGGAATTTTTTTAAGTGTTTTTTAAGAAAAAAACGATCAAATAGCTGCCCAAACACCCCATATGGTACTCCGTAGATGACGACGTCCGTCATGATTGTTCTATCGTTTTCCTGCTTAAAATAATGATGATGGATATACTCTTTAAAATGTCCTTTGATCATTTCATCAGTAAATTGAGTAGGAAATGTACATTGAGTAATTTTACTGGTGTGGGTTAGGTAAACACCGAAATGTTTCCCCCTCCACGTTACGGTTTCCCCTAACCCTATCACACCAGTTTTTTTACCATCAATAGCTGTTTCATTAGTGCTGAAAGCTGATCGCACATGAAAGTCGATGTCTCTAGAGAGGTCGAAAGTATCCTCTATGGATGCATTAATGGTTGTATGTAGCTTTATTGTTGTCAAAGTGTCTATAAGTTATTTACTAGCTGTTATTATATAGTATCCAAAAGACCTTCTTTGGAATCCAGAAAGCAATGCAAAGAAGGACGCTTTTAAATTATTCCAACTCTGTTTTTTGACAGGTTTGTTTTTCAGAATAGTTTTCAAAATAAATCCAGGAATGGCGAATGGAACGTGCAATACAGATGGAGCTATTCTATTTGAAACATCTTCTACCTCTACCTTACTAAATCCAATTTTATACAGATCTTCTCGCACCTTAGAAATTGTGCCCAGGCCATCCAAGCTCCAGCCTTTACAAAGGTGCTGGTAACAATAGTTGCTACTTGCAGAAAGTTCAGACGGGTCTTTTTTTAAAAAAGCATCTGTGATTACAAACTTTCCTCCCAGTTTTAGAATTCGATATCCTTCAGCTAGAGATTGGTAATTATGACCAGAATGACAAAGGCTTTCAATAGCAATAACACCGTCCATTGTCTCATAGGTTAATGTGGTAGCGCTATAATCTTCATTGCATATAATTCCGTTATGGTCTTTCAATAAGGTATTGCCTTCGGAAACTTGGAAATCTGATAGTGTCACGCCAAACATGAATAGTTTTGGATTTTTCTTCAGGAAGTGCCGCATGGTTCCGCCCATACCGCATCCTAAATCGGCAACAACCTGTGCTTTATCTTTTAAACCCAGCCTCCGATACACTTGATCGTTCATTTCGTTGAGCATAGAATCTCGTTTCCATGGATTTGTAGAAAACCATTTAAAATAACCGAAATGCATGTTCAGGTCTTTACTCCAAAAAAGATAGTCCTCAGTGGCCTCGTTGTAGAAATCTACAATTCTTTCTTTTGATGAATTTTCTCTTTTAGAAAACTCGTTGGATATTGAGATAGATGATTCCATAATTCTTATAGATTAGAAATGAATAATAATGAGTAAACGATTGCAAAAAAAGTAAATAGAACATTCATAAAATACCCTCCCCATTTGTATAAGGATTTCTTTGGAATCTCATACATTGGGTAATATGCGATTTGAGTAATCACTTTACCTACCCAATATGCTCCAATTAGTCCGGTTAACGCAATTGCTAAATGGGTTTGATTTTTTAGATCCGATGGAATCAAAATAGCAATGGTGCCAAATGCAAAGTTTAATCCCTGTATATATCGACCATATGTTTTTGCGATTTCTTGGTTTAATGGTTTTAGCTTTTTTACATCTGCGTACCAGTTAAAAACCTTATGTCTTATAAAAGGGTATACCAATGCCGTAAAAATTTGCCCAAATCCACCAAGGATAATAACCCAATCTGGAATTTCTATTTTCATAATTGTGTGTTTTTATTCCATGGAAACCTCCATTTTTTACCCTGATGGGATATGGCTGTTGTTTTTAAGGTTCCGTCCATGGTTTTAACATTGGATATGATTTTTAGTTTCATAAGGACTTTTATCAGTAACCAACCCATATCAACTTCATACCAGTTCATCGTAAATTTAGCCGATGTTGGGTGGGAATGATGATTGTTGTGAAAGCCTTCACCAAAGGATATTAAACCTAAAAGAACATCGTTATATCCGCTTTCGTCTGCTCCTTGAATATCGAATCTGGAATATCCATATTTATGCGAAGCGTACCCGATATACCAGTGCCCCAAAATAACGACCCCTATCCTTAAAAAAGTAGCCAGAAGCATGGTGTTTAGATCTGTTAGGAGAAATATCCCTAACATGAAAGCGAGATTATGGATATACCATGTCTTATGAAGCATACGTGTCCAAGGATCATTTAGATCTTCCTTAGGTATACCATAACGATCTAAATCTTTTGGAGTGAATGTCATGTGTAAATTCCACCAGTAGTCTGTGAATAAAGAATGTTGGTATTGAAAATATCTAGGACAGTCTTCTCTGTTTTGCCAATAATCACGATAGTAATGTTGCTTCAACCAGTTTAAGGGACTTCCCATACCTGTGAGTACAAAAAGATATAATGAGGCCTTTCTAAAGATGTTTGAGGCAACATATGACTTATGAATAATCCCTCTGTGAAGACCAATTGAATGTCCTATGCCTACCGTGAAAAAGGTTAGAATAGTTGTGAGCAGAATCGCCTTAGTAGTTATAGCGCTAAAATCTATAAAGGAGATTGGGATCAAAATAAAGTACAGCCAGAGTGTCTTTCTAAGGGAAAAACTCACGGTGCCTGTATGGGTTTTGAGTACTGCTTTCATGATTGTTATTTTTAAACTTTCAAAAAACATTGAAACATTAATTTCAAAAGAAAGGGATACTTTCCCTCTTTTATCTACTTCAAAAGTTTAACCAAAGTCTTTGTGACCCAGTTTTGCTCTTGGTTAACCAGCTTTAATAGCATCGTGTCCGCTGTGTCGGCTAGATCATATAATGCCTTGGTTTGTTTTATAAATTCTTTCGTCTTATCAGAGCCGTCATCTTTGATGTTGGAAACCTCCTTTAACACCTTTACGGTAGGCTGAATTTCACGTCGGCTACGTTCTTTTGCAATTTGACGTGCCAACTCGGAGACATCTTTTTCACTAGAAAAATACTCCTTTCGTTCGCCAACTTTGGAAGTTTTATAGACAATGCCCCATTCCATAAGATGCCGAAGGTTCATACTTGCATTTCCACGAGATATTCCCAACTGTTCCATGATGTCTTCCATAGATAATGGTTCTGGCGAAATAAGAAGCGAAGCATGAATTTGAGCCATCGCTTTATTGATTCCCCATAAAGTGCCTAAGGCTCCCCAGGTAGAAATAAACTTCTCTTTAGCTTCATTGTATTCCATGAGACAAATATAACACAAAATTTTTAAACTTTCAAAAATAATTGAAAGTTTGTATCAATTAGAATATGGCCGGTTCGGAAATTTTAGAATTCCATAGCGTTTAGAACCGCATAGAGTTCTTCTTTTTGGGTATCATTTACAAATGAAAGGGCAAAGCTCAGCGCAAATCCATTTTTGATTATACATAGATAGTCTTGAAAGATTTGAGTTTCTGGAAAATTCATAGCAATGGTCATGGCGTCAAAATCGACTCCCGAAATGGTCTGTTCTGTTTTGGACTCTAACAGACGAATATCTATATCTGATTGTTTTATAAGTGTTAACGCTTCCCTAAGATATTCTGTTCCCCGTTCAACACCTGGGAAGTTCTTAATGTTTTCGGCTGCGATAATGATAGAATGGTTGTAGGGGACATTTGCGCCTAACTCATGGCGATATAACATGAGTAAGCTGGCCGTGTTAACCTGTGAAGCTTTTATACTTGAGGTTAGTTCTTGATTGTCCCCGCCTACGATCTGAGCACCCATTTCATTGATTCGGTCCATTTGCTCACTGTCCAATAGGTACCAATTGGGGTTGACTGGAATTTTCAGATCAAAAAATTCATTTATGTAGGTATTGTTTTCAACACGTCCATAATCAAAGTTCTCAGGGACATTTTTCTCAGTAGTATCCTTACAGCCTAGGATGCTTATATATAGTAAGAATATAAGGGTTGGAAGGGTAGGTCGTGTTTTCATAATTTTCTATAATAAGCCTGCACGTTTTAGCAAGGCATCTGGATTGGGTTTTTTTCCACGGAATTTCACATATAAGATCATTGGGTCTTCTGTTCCCCCTTGGGATAGTACAAAAGCCTTAAACTTATCTGCGATTTTTCGATTAAAAATTCCTTCTTGTTTGAAATAATCAAAAGCATCGGCATCCAATACCTCGGCCCATTTATAACTATAATATCCTGCGGAATATCCGCCTTGAAAAATATGCGAAAATGAGGTGCTCATACAAGTAGATGAAACCTCTGGGTATAAGCGTGTTGCTTCAAAAGCCTCCTTTTCAAAAGCCTTTACGTCTTTAATGTCTGATGGATCGGCTCCATGCCATGCCATATCCAAGAGTCCGAAACTTAACTGACGCAAGGTTTGCATGCCTTCGTGAAAGGCAGCCGATTCCTTGATTTTTTTAACAAGTTCCATCGGAATTATCTCCCCCGTTTCATAATGGGTTGCAAACAATTCTAAGGTTTCCTTTTCATAACACCAATTTTCCAACACCTGACTTGGCAATTCTACGAAGTCCCAATGAACATTAGTACCCGATAAATGCGGATAGGTTGTATTGGCGAGCATACCGTGCAAGGCGTGTCCAAACTCATGGAAGAGTGTTGTGACTTCTCGAAAGCTTAACAAAGATGGCTTGCTCGATGTAGGTTTGGTAAAGTTGCAAACAATGGATACATGTGGACGGTCATTTACACCTTGGTGAATTTGCTGTGGCTTATATGAAGTCATCCAGGCGCCCCCACGTTTGCCTGGCCTTGGATGAAAATCTGCATAAAATAATGCAACCAGACTTCCTTCAGTGTCCATTACCTTATATGTTTTTACATCTTGATGGTAGGTATCAATGTCTTTCACTTCTTTAAATTGAAGGCCAAATAGTTTTTTGGCTACAGTAAAAACACCCATAATTACATTTTCTAATTTAAAGTAAGGTTTCAGTTTTTCATCATCAAGGTCGAAACGCTTCTGTTTTAGTTTTTCGGCATAAAAGGCACTATCCCATTTTTCGAGTCTGTCAATATCATCAAGTTCTTTGGCAAAGGCTTCTAATTCGTTGAATTCTTTTTGTGCCGCAGGCATTGCTTTTTCCAACAATTCATTGAGGAAAGAAGTCACTGTTTCGGGTGTTTTTGCCATACGCTCTTCCAATATAAAGTGTGCATGGGAAGCATATCCTAATAATTGCGCTCGATCATGTCGTAATTGCGCGATACGCAAGACATTTTTTTGGTTATCTAGTTCGTCATTTTGAAACGCTTTGGCTCCAAAGGCAAGTGACATTTGTTTCCGAAGGGTTCTGTTTTCGGAATAGGTCATAAAGGGAACATAACTTGGATAATCTAAGGTAAATATCCAACCTTCTTTTTTCCGTTCCTTGGCAGTTTGTGCTGCTGCTTCTTTGACTCCATCTGGCAGCCCTGCCAGATCACTTTCGGAGGTTAGTTGCAATTCATATTTATTGGTTTCTGCCAATACGTTTTCTCCAAATGTGAGGGTGGTTTTTGCCAATTCAGCATCTATTTCCCTCAGGGTTGATTTTTTTTCATCCGAAAGATTTGCCCCATTACGAGCGAATCCTTTGTATTGCTTATCTAATAAGGTATGTTGTTCTACAGAAAGCGATAATGTGTCTCTTTGATCATACACCGTTTTTACACGTGTAAATAATTTTTGATTCAATAAGAGATCATTTTGAAAGTTGGATAAGATAGGGGAGATTTCCTGGGCGATACCCTGAAGTTCCTCATTGGTTTCGGCGCTATTCAGATTAAAGAAAATACTGGTACCTCTGTTAAGAAATTCACCCGTTAGCTCTAATGCCTCAACTGTATTTTCAAATGTTGGTGACGCTGAATTTTCAGTAATTACATTGATTTCTTTTTTTGTTACTTCGATCAATTCTTGAATTGCCGGTAGGTAGTGCTCATTTTTGAGCGCAGAAAACGGTGCTGTATTATAGGGTTGTAGTAAAGGGTTATTCATAGCAATTTGAGATGTAAGATGTATGTGTGTACAACGTTACGGTTTTTATTTTTTTATTGTTTTTGCGCCTTCTTCTACTTTCAGTTTTAGGCTTTCTTTGTATGCCAAGACCTTGTCTAATACATAAGAATCACTAGAACCAATTATTTGAGCGGCCAAAATACCTGCATTTTTAGCCCCATTTAGGGCAACAGTAGCTACTGGAACGCCACCAGGCATTTGTAAAATGGACAAAACAGAATCCCAACCGTCAATAGAGTTGCTCGATTTTACAGGGACTCCAATAACAGGGAGGGGTGATAAAGAGGCAATCATTCCGGGCAAATGTGCAGCGCCACCGGCACCTGCAATGATTACATTAATGCCTCGTTGATGCGCATTTTTTCCGTAGTCAAATAACTTGTCGGGCGTTCGATGGGCGGAAACGATATCAACTTCAATTTCAATGTCAAATCCTCTCAAAATATCTACTGCATCTTGCATGACCGGAAGGTCGCTCGTGCTACCCATTATGATTCCTACTTTTGCCATAAACTTGATTTTATACTTTAACGACTTATTACTTTTATTGTTCTTTTTACTTCTTCAGCTATTTTTCGTGCCTCGCTCATTTCTTTATGCACTATGGTCACATGCCCCATTTTTCGAAAGGGACGTGTCTCTTTTTTTCCATATATATGCGGCGTAACGCCTTCCATCGCCAAAATGGTTTCTATGTTTTTATAGACCACGGCACCAGTATGTCCTTCGGCACCTACCAGATTAACCATAACACCTCCCACTTTACTGGCTGTTTTTCCCAAAGGCAGGTCTAAAATGGCGCGCAGATGCTGTTCAAATTGATTGGTGTAACTGGCTTCAATACTATAATGGCCACTGTTATGTGGTCTTGGGGCTACTTCGTTTACTAGGATTTCATCATCTTCTGTCTGAAACATCTCTACCGCTAAAAGGCCTACATGTGCGTAGGCATTAGATACTTTTTCTGCCACGGTTCGCGCCTTTTGCGCAACGGTTTCATCGATTCGAGCCGGACAAATTACATATTCTACCTGATTGGCTTCAGGATGAAACTCCATTTCAACAACTGGGTAGGTAACGACTTCTCCTTGGGGATTACGGGCTACAATTACTGCAAGTTCGTTTTTAAACGGAACCAAGGTTTCGGCAATACATGCACCGTCACTCAGTTCGGTAAGCCCATCTGCAGATCGCACGATGCTCACGCCCTTGCCATCATACCCGCCCGTGCAACTTTTCCAAACAAAGGGAAATGCTAGGATGTTGTTGTTAATGGCTTCGGAAAGAGAATCTTTGTCTTCAAAAGAATGAAAAGGCGCCGTTGGGATTTCATGGGTTGTATAAAACTCTTTTTGACGTCCCTTATTTTGAATGGTATGTAGCGTTTTGGAAGAAGGATATACCGTAATTCCCTCTTGCTCTAAAGCTTGCAGAGCTGCTACATTGACATTTTCAATTTCAAAAGTAAGGACATCTACTTGTTTTCCGAAGTTGTACACGGTGTCATAATCCATAAGGTCTCCTTGCTCAAAACGATCGCAAGCCATCCTACAGGGCGCTTCAGCACTAGGGTCAAGCACATGAGTGCCAACATCAAATTTTCTGGTTTCATAGAGCAGCATCTTGCCTAATTGGCCTCCGCCAAGAATACCTAAGGTAAAATCTGAAGAAAAATAATTTGCCATAAAGGTTCCTTTGCGCAAAGGTACAATCTTCTTTGCAATTGTTATCTTTGCACTTTTATTTATGTGGCGATTTTTAACATCATTATTTAGAACGAAAAGTAAACGAATGAAAAACATTGTATTGTTTGGGCCTCCGGGCGCTGGAAAAGGAACACAAGCGGATGTCTTAAAAGAAAAATATCAACTGGTTCATATCTCTACGGGAGATGTGTTTCGATACAATATTAAAAACAACACTGAACTAGGTTCACTGGCGAAGTCTTATATGGACAAAGGTCACTTAGTACCTGATGAGGTAACCATCAATATGTTGAATGCCGAAGTTGATAAGAATCCAGATGCCAACGGTTTTATTTTCGATGGTTTTCCAAGAACGGAAGCACAAGCCATTGCCTTGGCGAATCTTATGGATGAAAAAAGCTCACAGATTAACGCCATGGTTGCTTTGGAAGTAGATGACGAGGTCTTGGTGGGACGTCTATTGGAACGAGGTAAATCTAGCGGAAGAGCAGATGATGCAAATGAAGAAGTTATTAGAGAACGTATTGCCGTCTATTATAGAGAAACCGATATTTTAAAGAGCTTTTATCAAAAACAAGATAAATATTATGGTGTTGATGGCGTTGGTGAAATTGAAGAGATCACTCAACGTTTAAGTACTGTTATTGATAATTTATAACTCACCCGCGCTTGCCTAAGGTAAGTGACGAGAACATAGAAAAATGACCGAAGGAAATTTTGTTGATTACGTAAAAATTCATGTAGCATCCGGAAAAGGAGGACAGGGGAGTGCACACCTGCGAAGGGAAAAATATATCCCAAAAGGGGGTCCAGACGGAGGCGATGGAGGCCGTGGCGGTCATATTATCCTAAAGGCTAATAGCAATATGTGGACGCTGTATCACCTAAAATTTAAGCGCCACTATAGAGCAGGTCATGGAGAGGCTGGAGGAAAGCAAACAAGTACAGGAGCTAATGGAGAAGATATTTATGTTGATGTTCCTTTGGGTACGGCCGTTAAGAATACAGAAACGGGTGAAATGCTCAAAGAACTCATGAACCATGGTGATGAATTGATAATTGCCAGAGGCGGTAAAGGAGGAAGAGGGAACGATCATTTTAAAAGCCCAACTCGCCAAACTCCACGTTACGCGCAGCCCGGAATGGAAGGAGAAGAGGGAGACTTTACCTTAGAAATGAAGGTGCTGGCAGATGTTGGTTTGGTTGGTTTTCCCAATGCCGGGAAATCAACGCTATTGTCGGTAATTACCGCTGCTAAACCCAAAATAGCCAACTACGAGTTTACCACCTTAAAGCCCAATTTAGGTATTGTTGCCTATCGTGATTATCAGACATTTGTTATGGCTGATATTCCCGGAATTATTGAAGGCGCTGCCGAGGGTAAGGGACTGGGTCACTATTTTCTGCGACATATTGAACGAAACTCGACATTACTGTTTTTAATTCCAGCCGATGCGGATGATATTAAAAAACAGTATGATGTTCTTTTGGACGAGTTACGCCGTTATAATCCGGAGCTTTTGGATAAAGAGCGTCTCATCACAATTTCTAAAAGTGATATGCTGGACGATGAATTAAAAGCCGAAATGAAAACGGAGCTAGATAGGGATTTTGAAGGGATTCCGTATCTATTTATCTCTGCTGTTGCACAGCAGGGTCTTGTAGAACTCAAGGATAAGCTCTGGTCCATGTTGAATGAATAGAAGTGGTTTCTGAAATGCCTGATGGAGTATGAAAAAGACAGGAAGTTTTAGGCATACCGACTAACGATAATGTACTTTCATACCATGACTACCAAAAAGAAAATCAAAGATGTTATAGATAGCAATGAGACCCTCATGGGAAGGTTCTTTTCCTTTTTCATTCAGGGGTTGATCTTACTTTCTGTAGTTACTTTTTCCATTGAAACCATTCCCGATCTAAAACCACAAACCAGAGAGATACTAAACTCCATAGAGTTAATTAGTGTCATTATATTCACGATTGAATACCTATTGCGAGTTTTAGTCGCTGATAGAAAATTGAAATTTATTTTCAGTTTTTTCGGATTGATAGATCTTGTGGCCATTTTACCATTTTATCTAGCCTTTGGTATAGATCTAAGATCTTTGAGATGTCTTCGTTTCTTGAGGCTGTTTAGACTCTTTAAACTGGTGCGGTACAACAAAGCGCTTAAGCATTTTAGCAAGGCTATTTCCATGGCCAAAGAAGAGATATTACTGTTCTTTTTTATTACACTAATACTTATCTATTTGTCGGCGGTTGGCATCTATTATTTTGAAAACGAAGCCCAACCCGAGCATTTTTCTTCGATATTTGATAGTTTATGGTGGGCCATTATTACCCTAACCACGGTAGGCTACGGTGATGTATACCCTGTAACCGTAGGAGGAAGGGTCTTTACTTTTATTATTTTGATGATTGGACTAGGAATTGTAGCAATTCCAACCGGAATCCTTTCTTCGGCATTGACCCGCGCCATTGGGAAGAAAGAATAGAGTGGTTTGCTCTAGGAGTACGAATCTTTGTCTTACCTGAAATAATATAATTGTTTTTTTTGCTATATTTGAGTTAACACAAGAATAGACAAACCAAATTTTCTCGCCAATGGGTTTGTGTTTATTTAAATCACAATGTTTTATGAATAGGTTAATTGCATTTGCGGGTGTTTTTATTATTTCCATTACTGGATTTTCACAGAAAAAAGAGAGGTCAAAAAGTTGGACTTCCATTGTTCAGTCTATAGGTGTGAATTTAACAAAAGAAAGAAAATTCAAGTTAAAGGGGTATGTTAAAGTCGTTTCTGAAGACACATTGGCTTGGGCTGGTTTATGGTTTAGAGTTGATACTAAAGATGGGGAAATTGGTTCTTTTGGCAATATGAGTCAAAACAGGATAACTCACCCTAATTGGAAAGAATATAGTATAGAAGGGGTTTTAAATCAAGAATCTGATGTACTTAACTTTGGGAGTTTATGTATTCATGAAGGTTTTTTTTATTTTGATAACATACAACTGTTCATTGAAAATGATGAAGGTATAATGGATAGGATGGATGTTGTGAACTCAGGATTTGAGAAAACAGTGGAGAAAGAAGAAATACCCGAATGGATAGAAGGAATTAGTATGGCGAGCCCTTCTCAAGCTAAAGAGTATGTAATTAGTTCGACCGAGGATAAAGTGGAAGGGAGATATGCCTTGCTCATCTCTGGAAAAAAGACTCATAATGTGGTCAATGAATATGAGATAAGCGAACAGGATGGGTTCTCTCCTCATGTAGGAACATTACTTGATATGCTCGAGAGCCTAAAAAACAGAGTGCATTTTGCTGTTCAAAATCTAGACTTGCATGAAACAGATTATTTACTTGATGAAAAGGCAAATAGAATAGGCTCCCTAATCATGCATTTAGCTGCGGCAGAAGCTTTTTATCAAGTCCGAACATTTGAAGGTAGGGGGTTTAATAAAGAAGAAAAAAAGAAATGGGGTGTGGCCCTTGATTTGGATCAAAAAGGAAGAGATGAATTTAAAGGGAAGGATATTTCATTCTATTTAACCGAATATACAAAGGTGAGAGAAAGAACCATTGAACTACTAAAAACAAAAGACGATGTATGGCTTTATGAAGAAACACCGGGATATGGGATGAATAACTATTATGCATGGTTTCATGTCATGGAACACCAATCGAGTCATCTAGGACAGATATTATTTCTTAAAAAGCGTATTCCACCCAAGGGAGAAATTCAAATCAACGAGGAAATAAAACAATAGTATTTATAACATTGAAAGTGAAGCCCAACAAAAGTATTATCGGTTATAGTGACCCGCGCCATTGGGAAGAAAGAATAGTGGTTTGCTCAAAGAAAAAGTATATTACTCCTCTTGCTTCTCTTCCTCTTTAGCATAGATATACATGCGATACCCATCTTTTTGAACCGCACTCTTATAAATATATCCCTTCTTTTTAGCCGCTGCATTAATCGCAGCCATATTAGAATTGAGGTTGTTTTCAATAAGAAGTCTTTCTTTTGAAGCACTAAAATGGTCAGCTATATACCTTTTAACTTCATCCATCGTGGACACCGTCTGAAATTTCTTTGTTTTTGGAGTCGTACTTAATGTGGTTGTTGCTTTAGCGTTACCACCTACCGTACTATCCTGTGCACTAATAGTTGCAATAGGTGCACAAAGAAGTAAGACCAATATTAAAAGACTGATTTTCGAATTAAAAAGTTTCATAGATTAGATTATATAATTTTACTAATGATCCAAAGATAGCTAATCTCTACATTTTTTGCAGCAGGTTTAACATTTAGAATAGTAACAGAAGTTGTAATCTTTTAATTCTATCTATGATAACCTATTATTTCTTAAGTTGATACAGTACCCCTTTATCAAACGGAGACCAAATGGAGGTTTTAATATGCGCCCGTTTTAGTCCTACATTTACCCAGGTATTGCAGGTTTGAATACAGTTGTAGCTGCCATTGGCTTCATAAAAGGTATCGTTGACTGTATATCCAGAAGCTTTAATCTCAAGTAATTCGTTCTCATCATTGGTTGCAAATTCATTATCTATATATGCCGTTAGAAGGGTTATTTGTTCTTCACATACTGGCACGGAGACCCAATCCTCTTTTTTTTGAGAGTAATTGGTCACGTGAATCGTAGACTTACTATTAAGAAACAGTGCATTTATAGCTGTAGTAAGTTTAAGATCACCCCAATCTGGAGTATTTATATAGAAAGCGCGATCCCCCCAGCCAAATGAAACAAAATTGGTTTGTGGGCCAATCTGCAAAGCTTGTACCTGAGTTGTGTCGAGGTCTTTTTTTTGTATAATAACCTCTAGATGTACTCCATTGGTTGCAACATAAATCTCCTTATCCTTGCTGCAATCCAATGTTTTTGGATGCGTACTTACTATTGATAAAATGATTGCCATTAACAGATATCCACCTAGTAATAGAAACAAACCGAGAATTATCTTCTTGAAATATTTTAGTATAGATCGGAACATTTATAATGTTTCTTTAGCGTTAAGCAATGGCTTAAAGATAATTGAAACCCGTAATAACTTAATACATTCAACGTTTTTCAGTATTTTTATAAAAAAGAACATTATGAAATTCCTTCTTATACTTTGCTTGACCCTATTATTGATCTCTTGTGGTGCAATCGTAAATTACGATTACGATAGGAACGCCAATTTTTCAGAATACAAAACGTACAACTACTATCCTAGTGTTGAATCTGGATTAAGTAAACTGGACGAAAAGAGGATTATGTATGCAACAGACAGCCTGCTTGGACTTCGAGGGTTTACTAAAAGCGATTCGCCACAAATTTTGATTAACTTCTTTGCTCGAGAAAGTATCTCCAATTCTCAAAATACCATTGGTATTGGTATTGGTGGTGGAGGCCGGAACGTGGGCGGAGGTATAGGCGGGGGCATTCCTATTGGAGGAACTCAAATAAACCAACAATTAACCTTAGACTTTATTGATGCGGCCAAAGATGATCTCGTGTGGCAGGCGGTGAGTGATAGTAAATTTAAAGAGAAAGCCTCTCCCAAACAGAAAGAGGCTTATTATATAAGTGTCCTTCAGAAGATATTGAAAGAATATCCTCCTGCTAAGAACTAATTTACATTTATTCTAATGCCTTCGCTATGGCTACTAAACTCCGGAGCGTACATGCTTTGAATGGTGGTGATTCCATTTCCAAAGTTTCCGGCGTTATTAACCCGTAAGTCGTATTCAAATACAAAAACACCTTTGGGCAGAACGTCAAAAAAGAAATTGGTTGAGGCGTCTTTTGTGGCTTCATAATACCCTAAGCCATCTTGCCATTTGTATTGAGACAGCACATTTATTGGCTCCAACCCAGCGGCCCGCATGTCCTTCATATGAACATATTCCATAGCTCGATCATTTCTAATTTCAATACGCACTCTAATAAGATCCCCCACGTTGAGATCCGTTGCCGTGGTAACTTCAGTGATTTCTTCCCCGAAAGCTGTATTCTTTTTGAGAAATAATTTTTTATCTATCTGAAGCGATGTTTCAGCAGTAGTTATTTTATCTAAGTCTTCAAAATATTGCCAGTAAAGTCCGCCCCATGCCACACCATTTCCTTTTTTGCTTAAGGTAACATTGGCCATTTCAGAAGTAATTTCTGCCGTACTCCAACTGGTTTTATAATAACCCGTACCCGCTTCCACTTTTACATCTTCTAATTGGGTAGGGGAAATAGGTGTATCGCCCACGGTCACATCTACCATATCACTTACACTCAACCAATCGCTACCTTCAAGTAAGAGAGCGTAGACAGCGGTTGTTGTGGCTTTGGTGGTTTTCCATTGATTTGTTTGCTTGTTTTTTAACAACCATATTTTTAAATTATCAATAGTGGCTGTATCGTTTTCTACTTCGGAAAAAGTTTCGATAAGAAGTGCCTGTGTTTCGATGGGAGCTTGATACCAATACCAAGAGTTTGTGTTTTCTTTCCAGTACATGCCCAGCTCTTCCGAAACAATACTCGTTTCTTTTAAAGAATTCAGAATTTTGGAAGCCGCGGCAGTATCATTGGCGCGTTTCAGAATTAAAGCCATTTGTCCTTTCTGATACAGCGTTTTTGAGAGCCAGTATTTTTTAATTTGCCCTAAATAGTATTGACTCGCTTCTTCCACTTCGGATGACTTCTTTATGTCTGGAAAGAAGCTGCGCATATACAAATAATGTAGTTGCGTATAGCTCGTATGGTCTTCGCTGAGGTCTTCTTTATCGGTACGTTCCAAGAGGTGTTTATACTCCTTCAGAAATTGAAGATCCAGATACTGTACTGCTTTTTGAATCATGGCAGCGACATGGTCATCGGGCGAAGGAACCCCTAATTTTTTTAGATGACCAAATCCCATGGCTATATGTTGCGTAATGTATCTATTCTCTCTACCTCCGTTAAACCAAGGCCAGGCACCATTACCAAATTGATTTTGCCTCAATTTGTTGGAAGCACTGAGTAGTTCGTTGTCCATTTTGGCGAAATCAAACAAGAGTGCAATTCGTTTTTTCTGTTCGGTTTCGCTTTGTGCATCTCGTAACCAGGGGGTTTCTTGGATCAACAAGGATTTCAATTCTTGGTTTTTTTCTAGATTGCTCAACAAGGCATCTGTATTTTTCCATTGATCAAATACCTCTTTGATGCGTGGATTGCTATCTACAATGAACTTTGCCAGAGAATTTGCATAGTAACGTGAGAATGTCTGCTCATTGCAGTCGTAAGGGTATTCCATTAAGTAGGGAAGCGCTTGCACCGCATACCAGGCAGGATTAGAAGTAATTTCTAAAGTAAGTTTATGGTTTCTCAAGGTTGTTGAGGTGTTGTTTTTTAGCTTGTCCAAGCTAAAGGTCTTGGTTTGGTTGGAGCGCACCCACATAGGGAGTGTTTCAGTAACCATCATTCTATTAGAAAGTACAGGGAGCATATTTTGCTCTCCATCGCTAAAGTTTTCTGTTTTAGCAATAACTTTATATAGAACAGACCCAATGCCTTCAGGAATATCCAGCGTCCAGGACACTTGGGTGTTTCCGCCAGCATCCACGGTAAACGACCTTCCATTGTTTGAATTGCTCAATTGAGCGTCAATGGATTTATTGGTGATGCCATCTGTTAGTTGTAATATTGCATCACCTTGTTGTCCCGTTTCTGAAAGGTTTGCAATTTTACTGCTTATGGTAATTTGATCTCCTTCGCGTAAAAAGCGAGGTGCGTTAGGCACCACCATAAGCTCTTTTTGAGTGACCGCTTCAAACGATTGAACCTTAAAACTCACCGTTTTTGTGTGCGCGAGTAAGAGGAGTTTCCAGCGTGTGAGTGCTTCCGGAGAGGCAAAACTAAAACTAATATTGCTGTCGGCATCTGTGTATAGTTTTGGAAAGAAAAAAGCGGTTTCCTGTAGATTCTTTCGAACAACCACATCATCAAAATTTGCTTTCTTTATGAGCGCAGATTGGACGTTAAAACCAAATTGGATACTGTCTTGAACCCCAGCATTAGCGCCAGGGAGAGCACGAATAATACTTTCTGCGTCATTTTCTAAACCATCTGACATTACAGCATACCCAAGGGCTTTCTTTTCTCTTTTTATGCCTTGTGCGGTTACCACTACTTCACTGAGCTCCGCGCCATCAGGTCTTAGATTAATATCGAAGGTATTGTTTTTACCTATTTTCTGTTCTAATGAAGAAAAGCCCACATAGCTAAAAACCAAGACCTGTCCTTTTTCTACGGAAATGCTAAAGTGCCCATCAAAATCGGTTTGAGTGCCGTTAGTTGTGCCTTTTATCAAAACACTTACTCCGGGAATTGGTTGTCCGGAGTCATCGTAGATAGTTCCTTCTACGGTACCCTCTTTAAGGCCTGTATTGTAGGATGATCGCGTGGGTCTTCGTAAGGAATTTAAATAATCACCATACACCCAACCCTGATTATTAATACTAAACCCAAACCAGTTAAATCTGTCATAACGTTGCGCATCATAACTACCAAAGCGATTATATCTTCCAGACAGGTAAAATGTTTGCGTTCCGAAGCTATGTGAATAAGCATGACGCATTACTGAGTTATAAACCGAGTTATTCCCAGGATTAAACGCCCAATTATGTGCTTGAAATTGATCTAAGGAAGCATCATACATACTTGCTAGCATTTCAGCGGCTACTTTCTCTCCCTTGGCCCCTTTAATTTTAAAACTCCAAGTTTCTTCCTGTCCTGGTGTTAGCTTATCTCTAAAACTTAGGGTTTCTATAGTAAGATCTGTTTCGGGATGGGGAACATAAATAGGTATTGTTCCTGCCGAAACACCATTATATGCCCCATAACTGTAGTGCACAACAAACCCTCCCAAATCTTCTTTGGCTATTGGAATAGTAATGCTTTTGCGATTATTAGCTAACGGAATGATATAGGTTTGGACAATGGCGTGGTCCTTCTCGATATCTACGGTCACATGGGTGACTCCTGCAGAGACAAGTTGCAACTGTACTTGATCACCCACGGCATATTCTTTCTTGTCTGTGGAAATACTAAACAGTTGATTGTCGGAGAGGATTTTATCGTCCTTTCCAAAGAGCGTTGTATGCTGTATGTCTTTTACCTGTTGACCGAATTTATCTTTAGACTCCAGAACAACTACATATTTGCCAGAGGGCCATTTTTTGATTTTTCCTAAGGCAAGATCTTTGCTTTTGCCCGTATCAAAAGATTCACTAAACATCAATTCACCGCGTTCCCAATTTCTAAAATCGTCTTGACCTCCAAAGGCTTCATGCGGGAATAAAGATGTAAATTTTTCTTGGGTAAATCCGTTATAATCGGGTGCCGGCCAAGGACGTTTTCTCAATACGTTTGAGGGAGGAGTTAACTTATAGATGGCTACCGTGCCCTTGGTGGATATAAATTCACCATTTAGGTTGTTGGTGCTTATAGTGATATTATTCTTTTTATTTGTTTTGTCAATTTTTTCTGAAATATTTCCTGAAAGAAGTAGCGCGTGATACCCCACTTTTACGGTGGTATTTGCGCTTCGTGTTTCTCCATTAACATCGGTGATGTCCGCCGTTACCTCATAGGTGAAAATGGGCAAGTTGTCTTTTTCCACGGCAAGATCTGGAAGGGCTTTAAAAACGATATCGAAACTTCCGTCAGCCGCTGTTGCTGTTTCTCCAAAGGAGATTTCTTGAGCCTCACTATTAGACCAAGGACGACTCCAACCGTACCATCTCGGGTATTGTACATTACGCTTTACGCGATAGACAACTTTGGCATCGGTTATCTTGCTTCCCGAAAAAGCCAGTGCATTACCTTTAATCGTGATACTGTCATTGACTTTATAGGTTTCAGAAATGGGGTTAAAGTCGGCTTCAAACTTGGGTCGCTTGTATTCTTCTACCGAAAAGCTTGTGCTTTTGTTTATGTCACCTTCCTCTGAATAAAATTCGATTTCATACGAACCTGTTAGCAGACCAGAGGGAATTATGAATTCACCCGATATAGAGCCATATTCGTTGGTAGTAAATGAAAAATCCTTAAAAGAATCACCGTTGGCATCGTACACCTCCAGATAGACTTCTTTATTTGCAAATACTTCGGATTTCCCATCTTCAGTTTTAAGAGCGATGCCTTTAAAATAAACGGTTTGTCCTGGCCGATATATGATTCTATCGGTAAAAACAAACCCTTCATACAGCACATCTTTTTTGATAGCTTCATTGAAACTGTAATAATTTTGATCGAAGTAGCCTACTTCATCCTTGTAGGTTATTTCAAAGGAGGGCGATCTGTAGTTACGCTTTTCTTTTACAATTCTAATTTCGCCATTGGCATTGGCTGTATACTTCTTAGTTCTTATATTATTTCTATTGGTTTGGTAGCTAGCAATAAAGGTAGCCCCAGCCAAAGGTTGACCATCATTTCTGTTAATGGCCTGATAGATTTCGCGATTTTTTTCCTGTTTAATGATCACTGCAATGTTGGTAACACTAAAAGATTTGAATGTGGGTTTGGCATCCCATTCTGGAGTGTCACTTCCAACAATTAAATAAGTCCCATTATCCAAAGGAGGAGTTAACAATTCTGTGGTATGAGATTGATAATCGTTTTCATTGGTGAGGGGAGCATCCCATTGTTTTACTAACGGCAATTTTTTGATGAATTCCAGACGCGCATCCTGCTTATAAAGATTGTTGAGCGTTTTGAGTTGTTTGTGGGTTAACCGTAATATTTTAAGATGAAGGCTGGAATAGTTCTTATAACTGACTAGTATTTTGGAGTTTTGTTGAATAGGCAAGAAGGCTTCCGTAGTGATTGACATTGAGGATGCTAAAATGTTTTGTTTTAGGGATTGACAACCAGCCGCTACAATACTATTGGGAGTTTTTGCTAAAATGTCATTGCAAATGGCCAGCGCTTCTTTGTTTTTCCATTGATACTTTGTTTGTGTTTTAGGAAGGTATTGAGTGCCCTGTTGGTAATATAGATTTGCCAATGCATAACTGTATAGTGCCGATGCCTCTGGATTGTTTGGATATTGTGCTATACTGGTTTCTAGCGCCTCTTGATAGATACTTTCTTTGTTCGGAAATCGTCCGTTGCTATACACAAATTGTAGTCGGTCTTCATCTACATTGGCGAGTGCCAGCGGATTGGCATCCATTTGATGAAATTTCATCAGATTTTGATAGGTCTGGAGTGCAAGTAAATGCACCGATGTGCTGTCCTGAGATGTAATGGGTAGTGCAGAAAATCGAGAAGCTACACTCATAAGATTAGCGTCACTAATCTCAAACTTAAACGCTGGTCTTGTGATAGTTCCTTCGGTAGATTTATAAAACTCCAAGGCGTTGTGACTTAGAAAATCAAATAAGGTAGGTCTATAAAGGGTTGAGTTCTCATAACTAATTAATAGGTCACTATAATCCTGAATGGATGTCATTTGGAGCAAGAGTCCGTTTTTCAACGAGTTTTCATAAAGTAATTGTACTTCTGAAAAAAGAGTTTGTAGATCCCAAGTTCTGAAATCGTCTTCATCGGTCTTACTGGTAGTCTTTGTACGATCGTAATACTGATATCGATGGTGTTGGTAGTAATCCCAGTACATCTTCGCCAGTAGGTTTTCCAGAATGTTGCGTTTTGGAACGTTACTTTGCGCTATTTCTTCTTTAAATTCTTTAACAATATTGAATTCGGCATCTTCCTCCAGAATTAACGCAAACTTGCTTTTAAACAGAAGCACTTTGATGCGTTGTTGGTCATTGCCTTCTTGAGTAGCTGCTTGCCCGATCTCCTCAACCACGGCTAAGGCAGACTTCACACTGCCTTCTATCTCAAGTTTTTCAACCTGTTTCCATAAGTTTTCGTACGATTTATTTTGAGCGTTTCCAGTTGGCATAAAGAAGAACAGTGTTATAGTGATGGATAGTAGTGTTTTCATGGAGTTCCTTTTTCTGTAAGATAATAGGGTATTTATATGTAAGGAAATATCAATTTGCGTACCACCTTATTGAATGAGCAAAGGTATCTTTTCAATGAGTAAGAAGTTACGGTTCTTATTGGAAATAAAAAAGAGGCCTCGGCCTCTTTTTTATTATCCCGCGAGCATACCTGCATATTTATCGCGATACCCGTACAATGCAATGATGTTTAATACTAAAAAGCCAATAGCCGGTCCAATATTTCCAGGATCGAGCGTGGCATGAAAAAGCACTGCATTCACGGCGACACTCATTAAAATGACAGCCATTAATGCGCCAAACTTGTTAAAAATTAACGCAAGTCCAGCTGCAATTTCTACTATTCCAACCAACATGAGTGTTTTGGAACTAATCAAAGCACCAAAATAGCTTCCTGCCTCTGCAGAGAGTCCTTCGAAGGGCGGTAAAAAGTCAAAGAATTTATTAGATCCAAATACAAGAACTAGTAGGCCTAATAAAATTCGCAAAACCATAAATACTTTTGAGTTCATACTACTATCAATTTAAATAAGTTAGAACTCTAAGATACGGAATTGACAACTAAAAATATGCTCGACACCAATAAATGAGGATGGAAAGTGAAGCTCTACAATATACATTGAAACAAATACGTTGAGAGTTTTGAAGATAGGCCGAGGATATAAAAGAACGGCTTTCCACTATATAAATAAAGTTAATTATCTTTGATTTTTAATAGCGAACAATGAAAAAGGCCCTAATTCTTGTTTTTCTACTTCCATGCCTGCTTTGTGCTCAAACAACGTTTGAGAAAGCGGAGTCTTATTTTAGTAAGGAAGAATTTTCAAAAGCGAAACCCTTGTTTCAATCGTATTTAAGGGAACATCCTACACATGTCAAGTCCAAAGAATATTTAGGAGACATAGCAGGATATAATAAAGATTGGGATGTCGCTATAGATTATTATGAGGACTTGACAGAAATAGATGACAACAATGCGAATTATCATTTTAAATTTGGCGGTGCCTTGGGGATGAAAGCGTTAGAAATAAGTAAGATTAGAGCGCTGTCTTATGTGGGTGATATTAAGAAACATTTTATTAAGGCTGCAACATTGGACCCCAATCATATCGAAGTACGCTGGGCACTGGTGGAATTTTATATTCAATTACCTGGAATCATTGGAGGTAGTGAGCGAAAGGCCATAAGTTATGCAGACGAGTTGGGAGAAATATCCCCCGTAGATGGATATTTAGCCAAAGGATATATTGCCGAATATAGTGACCGACCCAAAGACGCCGAGAAGTTTTACAAAATGGCCATAGCGGTGGGAGGTTCACCTCATACCTATGAGAAGTTAACAAGTTTATATGAAAACAATGATCAGCCTCAAGAAGCTATGGAAACGGCGGTCAAATCACTACAGATTCACAAGCGGAATCAATTGAATTATCAAATCGGGAAAATTGCCGCTCAATACAATTTGGATGCAGAATTGGGGATCGATTGTTTGCAATTATATATTAAAAATCACTCGGTAAAAGATGGAGTTCCTAAAGACTGGGCCTACTATCGATTGGCTCAGATATACAAAAATTTAGGACAGAAGAACAATGCATTGCAATGGATTGATAAAGCATTGGCAGATCGCCCTGATTTTAAGGAGGCCAAGAAAGAAAAGCAGATCATACAAGCGTTATAATGGGTATATAAGCGTCTCGTATTCTGCCAAAGCCTACTAGCGGGATTTCCCAAATCACACTTCAAAATCACAAAGCAATACGTATCTTTACTAAAATTTATAAGAACAAATGCGCGTACATTTTATAGCAATTGGAGGTAGTGCTATGCACAACCTAGCTTTAGCACTTCATGATAAAGGAGACATAGTAACGGGTAGCGATGATGAGATCTTCGATCCATCAAAAAGCCGGTTAAAAGCCAAGGATTTATTGCCTGCGGCCTATGGATGGTTTCCGGAAAAAATAACCCCAGAGCTTGATGCGATCATCTTAGGGATGCATGCAAAAAAAGATAACCCCGAATTACTACGTGCCAAAGACCTCAATCTAAAAATATACTCCTATCCTGAATTTTTATACGAACAGTCCAAGGATAAAACACGTGTTGTTATAGGGGGGTCTCACGGAAAAACAACCATTACCTCTATGATATTGCATGTGATGCATTATCACGATAAAGAAGTGGATTATATGGTAGGAGCGCAACTGGAAGGCTTTGAGACCATGGTGCATCTCACCTCTGACAATGATTTTATAGTGCTTGAGGGAGATGAGTACCTTTCTTCGCCTATTGATCGAAGACCTAAATTTCATTTGTATCAACCCAATATTGCTTTGTTAAGTGGAATTGCTTGGGATCACATTAATGTGTTTCCTACCTATGAAAACTATGTGGAGCAGTTTGAAATATTTCTAACCCACATTACCCCAGGTGGAGCGATTATTTATAACGAAGAAGATTCCGAAGTAAAAAAAGTAGTGGAAGAATCCACTCAATTAATAAAAAAATACCCCTATCAAACGCCGGATTATTCAGTTGAAAATGGAGAAACACTCTTAGAAACTCCTGAAGGTCCTATGCCTATTGAAATATTTGGAAGACATAACCTGAATAATTTAGAAGGAGCTCGGTGGATTTGCCAATTGATGGGTGTGGATGCCGATGCTTTTTATGAAGCCATTGCCACTTTTAAGGGAGCGAGTAAACGACTTGAAAAGATTTCGGAAAGTGAACAGGCTATAGCGTATAAAGACTATGCGCACTCACCTTCTAAGGTACAGGCAACCACGCAAGCGGTTAAGAATCAATATCCAGATAGAACCCTCATTGCCTGTTTAGAACTTCATACCTACAGCAGCTTGAATCCTGAGTTTCTTTCAGAATATAAGGGTGCCTTAGATAAGGCGGATAGGGCTGTGGTATTCTATTCGCCGCATGCCGTTCAGATTAAAAAATTGAAAGAAATTAAGGCTGAACAAATTGCGGAGGCCTTTCAACGGGACGACTTAGAAATTTATACCAATCCCGAAGATTTTAAAGAGTATCTGTTCTCTCAAAATTTTGAAAATACGGCCTTGTTATTAATGAGCAGCGGTAACTATGGCGGATTAGATTTTGATGAAGTGCGGAAATTGATTTAACATAATTTGACGCGCTACTATGAAGCTAAAAATATATCAAATAGATGCGTTCACAGATCAAGTTTTTTCTGGGAATCCAGCCGCCGTATGCATCTTAGAAGAGTGGTTAGAAGATTCATTGATGCAAAATATTGCAGCCGAGAACAATCTGGCCGAAACAGTTTTTCTGGTTAAGAAAGATCATATTTATGATATCCGTTGGTTTACGCCTGCCGTTGAGGTTGATTTATGCGGACATGCAACGCTGGCGGCCGCTTACGTCTTGTTTGAAATGATTAATGTGGTCGGTGATAAGATCTATTTTTATTCTCACAGAAGTGGTGATCTTATGGTTGAAAGGTCTGATAATGACCTATTGCTCATGGATTTTCCTGCAGATACGTTGAAAGAAATTTCGCCAGTTGAAATTTTGACCAAAGCCTTTGGAAAGGTATCTTTGAAAACATTTATGGGCAAAACAGATTATATGTTGGTGTTTGCCAATCAACAAGAAATTGAACAAATGAAACCCAATATGGGGCAGGTAGCAATGGCTGGTGAACGCGGTGTTATTATTACAGCACCTGGCGATACCGTTGATTTTGTCTCTCGTTTTTTTGCACCACAATCAGGAATCGATGAAGATCCTGTAACCGGTTCTGCACACACAACCTTGACTCCGTATTGGTCAGAGGTGTTGAATAAAAAGAAGTTAACGGCCAAACAGTTATCAAAGAGAGGTGGAAATCTCCTATGTGAATTTTTAGGAGAAAGAGTCACCATTGCCGGAAAAGCAGTGCCCTATATGGTGGGCGAAATCGATGTTTAAATCGTATAAAAATGGTATCTAAGTTTACACCAGAGATCAATAAGGTATACTTTATTAATAAGTATAGTTTGTTTCTTGTATTATCTGGTAGTGGGAGCATTCAAGTAGATTTCAAAAATTACTACGACTGGAAGGATAAAGCTATCTATCTAGAGAAGGGACAGTATATCAAGTTTCTTTCAGATAATTTTCTGGTCCGAAAGATCGAATTTCCAGATGAAGTTATATTTCGAAACAAAGAGGTGCGTGTGCTGTTCAAGCATCTTATTTCTTTGGGATATATCAACTTTGAAGAATGTGAAGATTGCCAAAGATATTTGTCTAATACGGTGTTTTCTCCTTCGGCGAGTGATATTATAGACGTGTCTTCCCGTCAATGGTTTTGGCAAAACCCTTTTCACGCCAATAAAGATGAGTATCAGGTGATATTTGACCTTAAAGATGTTATTGACGAGCAGTATTCCAGAAAAATGTCAAATGCCGATATAACAGCTTTAATAAGTGATAATGGATATAGTGCTCAAGCATTGGTAAAAGATAAAATTGGCTTATCGGTCAAAAATCTATTTACCAATAAGAAGCTCACAGAAGGTAAAAAACAGATCGCATTTACGGATAAAAATATTCAGGAGATATCGTATGATATTGGATATGAAGATCCAGCATATTTTAATCGTGTTTTCAAGAAAGAGACGGGCCAAAGTCCGGCTGAATTCAGAAATAACTTTGATTACCCCAACAGAGATACGTTCAGTCAAAATATAGTAGAATTACTACGCGCCTATCATACCGAAGAGCGTTCCTTGGAGTTCTACGCGCAAAAAATGCATCTCTCGGTAAAGGCTTTGTCCAAAAAAGTTAGAGATAAGATGAATGCATCGTTAGGGCAGCTTATTCGTTTTGAATTAATACATACAGCCCAGACCATGCTGCGAGAAGATAGTAATATCAAAGAAATTGCCTTCCGTCTTGGCTTTGAAGAGCCCAATCATTTTTCTTCATTCTTTAAGCATAATACAGGTATTACTCCCACTCAATTTAAAAATCAAAAGTCCAATTCTTAGGGCTTTTTTTGTACTTCTTCACGGCCCGTTCTGCCGCATCTTTGCCTTGTAATTAAAACTAAAAATCACAAGAGATGAATATCAAAGAACAAGCAACAAAAATGGACGGTGTTGTAGCTCAAGGAGCCATAGTAGATGCCGTAAAACAGTTTTTCGCAGATAACGCGACGACCTCAGATTATAACGGATTGGCGACTACCAATAAACAACAAATGGTAGAGAAAATGGAAGGCTTTGCTGGAGCCATTGCTCAGGTAAACGGAATCAAACTTCACCACACTATAGTTGATGGAAATGTATCTGCTTCAGAATTTACATTCGATTTTAACATGAAGGACGATAGCAAGATCTATTGGCATGAAATCATTCGAAGAGTTTGGAATGACAATGGAGAAGTTATTCAGGAAGAATATTTTAACGCACAATAAAACCATATATAACTAAAATAAATTTAAAATGAAAAACGTAATTAAAACCACAGTATTAGCACTAGCTTTAGTAGTAAGCACAGTAACATTTGCCCAAGATAGAATGGCAAATAACGTTGATAATAGCACGATTCACTTGCAAGGATATAGTCCAGTATCTTACTTGGATCTTGGAATTGCTCAAAAGGGATTGAAAGAGTTCAAATCAGTACATGAAAAGATAACTTATTACTTTACATCTGCCGAGCAAAAAGCGACCTTCGATAAAAATCCTAACAAATACAAGCCACAATACGGAGGATTCTGCGCCTTTGGAACCTATGCTGGTGCCAAATTCAGACCAGACCCTAATAAGTTTATTGTGAAGGACGGAAAGTACTTCCTATTCCTATATGATCTTAACTTAGATGCACAGCAACTATGGTTGAATGAAAAAGATCATAACAAGCTAGTAGCTGGAGCTAATAAAAACTGGAAAACATTAAGCAAGACTTTTAACTAAATCCGCTTAATTCTATCACAAAAAACCCAGAGTATAGCTCTGGGTTTTTTTAGTTTTAGGAGATATAAATGGATACAATATATGCTGAGAAAACATTTCCAAATTATAATTAACTATATATCTCCGCGACAAAACCGGTAATATCCTTTCCCGCGTTATCAATAAGTGCTAAACGAGCATTTTCCATATCGGTTTCGTTCTTATCCTGAGATAGTTTGAATTTCCCTTCCCACTCCGTTATTTCAATGTCAAACGCCTGAATGTAATTAACAGAGCGTTTCATACGTGTGTTATCCTTCTCCAATACAAATTTATAATCTGGCTGTTCTAGAAATTCGGTCATGGCAATCATGGTATCCTTGGCATCTTCAGGATCGTCTATACGGGATACCGTGCCCGTGAGATGCACATAGATATAATTCCAAGTAGGTAGTTGTTTTGTCGTATACACGGTTGGAGAAATATAAGCATCTGGTCCTCGAAAAACCACAGTCACTTGGGCGCCATCAATAAGGGTAGCTACCTGCGGATTAAATTTATCAATATGTGCCACCAACTTGCCCGAAGCATCGTTATAAATGATAGGTATGTGTGTTAAGAGCGGTTTTCCGTCAAGTACAGAAACTAGCATTGCCAAAGGGTATGCCTTGATTACAGCAATCATTTTCTGAATATCCTTAGATTGGTGATAAGGAGGTGGATACATAGGGAACTATTTATTAGTTAAAAAAGCTATGAGATATTACACTCCAAATTGCCTAAAGTGATGATCCAAATGCTTATAATTCATTTTACCCCATTGCTCAGGAGTTAGTTTTCCAAACATGGGATGCGCGTTCCATTCGGTTTGCGACTTTTTTTCATGGAAAGCGTCTACCATACTTTCCAAGGTTTGTTTTTCTGCAGCTAGATCATAAGATTCTGTTGCCTTTGCCAGTTTGAGTGTTGGTAGGTTTTTTTTCCAAGGCTTATCGCTGTACATGGATTTTTTAAACAGAAGGGCTATTGGACTAAACTTAGGCTTTAAAGCTTCCTTTTTGAGCGCAACCTTTAAGGGAAACTGACAATGATGTGCCATTTGATCCACACTCATTTTACCCCATTGTCGTTCACTGTTTTCATTGAGATTGGAGAGTCTTGTCTTTATTTCCTGATAGGCTTCGGTGTCAAGTAATGATTTCATAGCTGTTTGTTTTTTATTACTGAATAAGCAAGTCTAAAGATACTTCATTCTTCTGAAAATTAATATTTTTATTTTCGGAATGCTGGCATTACTGGTGGTCGTAAAGTGTATGTAATGTTAGACCTACAACGGAGTCTAATTCCATATCTAAAAACAAGAGAATGACCTTAACAGAACAATTGCAAGAGATGGCCGAGGGAAGTGTTAAAAGACACCCCGGCGAAGCACAGGATATTATGAAGGACGCCATTGACAAATTAGTGGCTTCTGCCATGTTGGAAAAGGCGTTTAAAACTGGGCAACAACTTCCGGATATTGTGCTTCCCAATGCACAAGGCATTATGATTGATCTGGCCAATATATTGAAGCATAACAAAGTCGTGTTGGCTTTTTATCGAGGTGGCTGGTGTCCGTATTGTAATCTGGAGCTAAGAGCTTTGCAAAATGCCTTGCCTAACATAGAGGCAAGGGGTGCCAAGCTGGTGGCTATTTCTCCTGAAACACCAGATAATTCGCTAAGCACCAAAGAAAAAAATGAACTGTCTTTTGAAGTATTATCAGACACCAACAACGAAGTAGCTCGTGCGATGAATCTGGTTTTTAAACTGCCAGAAACCCTTCAGGTATTGTATAAGAAGTTCAAGATCGATTTGGATACCAATCAAGGAAATTTGACTCAAGAACTTCCCATTGCGGCTACCTATGTGATTGAACAGAACGGAACCATATCGTATCATTTTTTAAGTGAAGACTACAAACTACGAGCAGATCCTGAGGAAATTCTGGCTGCCTTGTAATTGGGAGGGATAAAGTTTTGGTATATGTTCTACGTATCCCTTAAATTGCCATTACTTCATCCGCACAAGGTTGTCATAGCACGGCGTGAAAATCGAAAACTGTAACAAAATAATGCAAAGTGTATCACTATAGCTATATAACTATAACTTTTACATCAAATGAATCGGCTTTTACATCAAACACGTTTTTTGAATCCTAATTACCTCTTTTACTACCTATTATTGGTTATTGTCTATTCGTGCGACGCCCCGAAAAACAATTCGTCTCACTATTCGGTGAATGCAATAGTTAATACAGAACAGCAGTCCGTGAATGTTACTGTAGACATTTCTTACCTTCCTTCCGCAAGTACGAGTCGTTTAGAGTTTATAGCGCACGAAAATATAACTATTCAAAGTTGCTCTGCAGACGGACTCTTAAATTACACGGAAAAGGAAGCTAATAACAAAGCAAAAACCATTGTGCTACATTTTGAAAATGAAGTAGAGAAATTGGTTACAATACGTTTCGAGTATACGTTTGTACTTAAAGAGGGAGATGCCCCTTGGGGCATTGATAAGATAGCAGAAGGTTGGATTGAATTGAGCTTAAATTCGGGTTGGTTGCCAATTATATCTTCATTCGATAACCAATTTAGTGCTGAAGCGGAATTGCAGATTGTATCAGAACAAACCTTTAATGTACTATCCAGCGGTATAACCGAGGTAATAGGGGATAACACCTTCAAAATAACGAATGAGACACCTCAAATTGACCTAGTATTAATTGGCAGTTCAAAATTTAAGCAACGACAGAAAGATCATATAACCATCTTTGAGAATGAAGAAAACAAAGAACGAAATGAGTTCATATTTAATTTTGGGGAGAAAAGCTATCAATGGCTGAATACGGCTTTTGGGGGAGTAAAAAAACTGCCTCCGGTAAAATTGGTGATCACACCGCGAAGTGAGAGCGGATATGCTAGGAAGAATTTCATTGTGTTGAGTAATGATATTTCAGCAAAAGACACCCTGCACTTCGTAAATTATATAACCCACGAATTTGCGCATTTCTGGAGTACAGGTGCCAACCCTTTGAGCGAACACAGGTGGTTGGACGAATCCATTGCCGAATATCTGGCATGGAAGTATATTAGCAAGAATCGCAATGAAACAAAATGGAATGAGTTTATTGCCCGAGCGAAAAAAGAAGCCGATACCATTCCACCGGTCTATGTGCTGGGCGAACATAAAGTGCCTTCTCATGCTGTTATGTACAGGAAAGGTGTCTACAGGCTGTTTCAACTAGAACAGATGATTGGCGAGGAAAAGATGTTCTCATTGCTGTCAGATTGGTTTACTGTAGCCGAAAAGGATTCTGAAAAGTTTTTAGCGAAGCTGGAAAATTCGGCAGGCGCTCAAACTGCTGATCGTTTTAGAGTTGCATTGTCCAAATAGCGACTAATAGGAAAAGGTCTTACAATAACATTGTAAAACATGGTCTATATTGCCTATATTTGAGTTCTCACCTGCTTTTAAGACAAACAAACACGAGCGGAAAGAAACCCTCTTAAGTCACGGCTACGTTTTTATACAATACCGTTACCCACAAGCAAAAAAACGTAAAACTAAAATGATCCGATTTTTAGCAAACATACTTATTCAGATTAGCCTGAAGTTCAAGGTTAAGAAAGAACACCCCAAAGGGAAACCTTCTGAATATCAACTTGCAAAGAAAAATCGTCAATTAGTTATTTCCATAAAACGGAATTTTAAAAATCTAGTATTGATAACAATAGGGATTTTTTCTGCCTCCTTTGGATTTAAAGGTTTTCTGCTAACAAACGATTTTATTGATGGGGGAGCTACGGGAATTTCATTACTTCTAGCTGCGGTTACAGAAATCCCACTTTACCTGCTTATTATTGGTGTAAACCTTCCCTTTATCATCCTTGGATATAGAATTATGGGAAAACGATTTGCTATGAAAACAATGTTAGCGATTATCGGACTTGCCCTTTGCGTAGCAATTGTTCCATTTCCCGATGTCACTAATGATGACTTACTTGTGGCGGTTTTTGGCGGATTTTTTCTTGGAGCCGGGATCGGGCTTGCCATCAGAGGCGGTGCAGTAATTGACGGAACTGAAATTCTTGCAATTTTCCTAAGCCGAAAATTTAGCACAACAATTGGTGACGTTATCATACTGATTAATGTGGTTATTTTTTCCTTCGCCGCATATCTACTTTCCATTGAAATTGCCCTCTACTCAATGATAACCTATATCGCCGCTTCCAAAACATTGGATTTCATAATCGAAGGTATTGAAGAATATATAGGCGTAACAATTATTTCTACCCAAAGCAACCGTATAAAGGAAATGATAGTTGACAAATTAGGACGTGGCGTAACGATTTATAAGGGTCAAGGAGGGTATGCCAAAAATGGTGTTTCAAGAGAAATGGATATTATCTATACGGTAATTACACGTTTAGAGTTAAACAAGTTAAACACAGAGATCGAAAAAATTGAACCAAATGCTTTTATAATAATGAACAGCATAAAGGATATAAAAGGAGGGATGATAAAGAAAAGACGTTTAAAACATTAATAAGTAAAACGCCAGCACCAGGCAAATGGCTGGGCTAATGGTTGTAAGAATTTGATTTCCTTCAATTTATGTAACTTGGTAAAAGATAAATCTGAAATAAACGGCTCTACCACTGCTTCCGAGCGCCATCTTCTTTTACATAGGCCAACGTAAGCTGTTAGACGCGACAAATTATATATACAACTGTTGGCACACATTTAAAAACTCACATATGAAAAAACTGCTTTTAATTTTTGGCCTTTTATTTATTAGCAATAGCTTTTCCCAGTCTAACAACGAAATCAAGACCTTAGATTATGCAAATATCGAGATTGAGGTTCCCAATAAGTGTACAGCCAAATCGAAATATGAACTTTTAGATTGTGATGGAATCTCGGTTCAATGGATACATTTAGATCAAGAAATGCTAAAGTCGGTTCCAGATCAATTGATCAAACAATTTAGCGAGAATGCTACCTCGAAAAAACCTATTGAAGTAATCTCCTTTGGCGCTACCTTGAAGGGCTATAGATTTACCTACAAAAATCTAGAAAATCCGAATCGCATAATCGTATATGGAATAGTCAACAAACAACCCTTAATTTTAAATGTCGCTTCAGAAGATGAACTAATCAGTATTTCTAGTTTAAACAAGTTTCTTAAAAAAATAATGAAACTAAAAGCGTGAACTAACACCGTGTTTTGCTAAATCAACAACGATCGATGGACTTCATAACGAATCCGATATATGTTTTACTGGTATTATGCCTTATGGTCGTTTTGGCCATATATGCGGGTAAAACCAAATTCGGAAAACAATTTGGTACGGCCTTAATTGTCATTCTATTCACGGCAGTTTTGGCGAACCTAAAACTTATTCCTTCAGCATCCAATAGTATTAATTTATACAGCGCAATTTTCACCTATGTCGCACCAATTTCTATTTTTTATTTATTACTGAATGTTAACCTAACGTCTATTAAAAGAGCTGGATTGCCAATGGTTGGCTTGTTTTTAATTGGCTCATTAGCGACAACTGCGGGTATACTCCTTTCATGGGTTTTATTATCCCCAGAAGGTGTTATAGGCGAAGACGCAACAATTATTGCAGGGATGTTAACAGGTACGTACACCGGAGGCAGTGTCAATTTTAATGCGGTGGCTTTGGAATATAGCTTTCAAGAAAAAGGCATCCTGTATGCTGGAACAATTGCCGTAGATAATGTGGTAACAACATTGTGGATTATAATGACCTTGGCGTTTCCAATGTTTTTAAGACGCTTTTGGAAAGATAAAACCAATTTAAAATCAAATAGGAACGTTGATAACGAACGGCATCCTGAAGATGAGAGCATTGACTTAACTTCGCTCGCATGGCTGCTGTTTTTAGGTGTTGCTGCGTACTATGTGTCCGATCTTATTTCGGGCCTCTTGCCCCAAATTCCATCCATACTGATACTATCAACAATAGGCATTGCATTAGCTCAAACCAAATTTGTGGCTAACCTAAAAGGAAGTCAGAATTTAGGCATGTATTTGGTGTTCATATTTTTAGCAGTAATTGGTGCGTATTGTGAACTGAGTGCCGTTACTGAACTCAAAGAAATTGGTGTTACCCTACTTTTATTTGCCAGTTTAGCCGTACTGTTTCACGGGATCTTGATACTACTTATTGGTGGTTTGGTATATCGCGATTGGGAAATGATTGCTATTGTGAGCCAAGCTAATATTGGCGGTGGAACTACAGCGATTGCACTTGCAGAAACCTTTGATCGTAAAGACCTAATATTACCGGCAATTCTAGTAGGCTCATTGGGTAATGCCGTAGGAACGTATCTGGGCTTTTTTGTGATTTATATTCTTTAAAATAGGGATGTAAACATGCGTACATTGACAGAGGAACACAATATATAATTAATTGCTTTTTCTTGTAAAGTTAAATGTTGCCCATGTCACTAATTATAGGCGAGATAGTTGTTTATAATTTTTATTAGCATATAAAAGTATGACTCAAAAAATTATTTCTGGATTTTTTTCGGCCTTCATAATTGGTTGGGCAATTCTGAATATTCTATTAATCTTAGGAACATCTCACTCATACGAGAGTATTGATAAGAGGTACTTGCTTGTGGCAATTTTATCATTGGTAATCTTTCCTCTTACAGCTCTCTCATTATACCGTTTTCAAAAAACTGTACAACCAAGAAGCTTTGAAACTTTAACCTTAGTTACGCTTTTAATAATTACTGCGTCAATTCTGGGGTATTATATCGTTGAATTCTGGACAGGTGAGTATGCAACAGAGCGAAATTTTTATAACTACCTGCCAGTTTTGGCGATACTTGTTGACTTCTGGTTACTATATGTATTGGTTATTAAGAAAAGATTCACAGATAGTAACTAAAGTACATATGTCAAAGTACTCCTGGCTATTCTTCTGTTGTTTGAACTGAAAAGTTTCACGTTCAGAATCCAACTTTTTATACACCAAGCGCTATACGCCATTAATCTGAAGTTCGAAAGCAACTTCTCTAAAGTTGACACTTTTTTTACAATTGATTTAGCCCAAAAAAAGTATTTGACGCTACATTTGTAAAAAACAACGAATGAAGCAAACGCATTTATATTCTCAGATCTGGCCATTACTTTTCATTGTTGTCTTTATGACCTCTTGTAAAGGAGAATCAAATTCAAACGAACTAGAGAATGACATTCCAGAATTAAAAGAGACTCCTAAAACGGTCAAGCCATATGTCATTTCTGATAGTATGGTACGTGCTATTTTTGAAGATAGTAAGGGTAATCTTTGGTTTGGAAGAGATCATGCCAGTCTTAGCCGTTACGACGGAAAATCTATTACTCATTTCTCTGCAAAAGATGGTCTGAGCGATAACCAGATTCGGACAATTCAGGAAGATCAGCAGGGTAATATGTGGTTTGCTACGGGAAAGGGGCTCAATAAATATGATGGAGAAAAATTTACGATTCATACGAGCAATGATGGTGAAAGACCAAGCAATACGTGGCAAAAAGGAACCAATGACCTATGGTTTAATGGTGAGTTAGAAGGAGGTATTTATAGGTATGACGGTCAAAATCTTTCTGTGTTCAAATTTCCTGTTTTAGATTTCAATCACAGATCCTTTAGTATTAGCGGGACCGTTACAGGTATTTGTCACGGTAAAAACAATATGCTTTGGATAGCTAACTATGGAGGCGTCATAGGGTATGACGGAGCATCTTTCACTTTTATTAATGAAAGGCGCTTTACGTATCATGTGCGTAGCATTTTTGAAGATAGTAAGGGAAACCTCTGGATTGGAAATAATGGCATTGGGGTACTACGTTATGATGGAAATATGACGATTAACTTCACGGAAGAAAACGGCCTACACGATAAAAATGGCCGTGGAGATGGAGCCTTGTCTCCAGAAGGCACGCTTAATCATGTTTTTGCTATAGCTGAAGACCGTGACGGCAATATATGGTTTGGAGATCGAGACACAGGAGCATGGCGGTATGATGGTACATCGGTAACGAACTATACCCTAAAAGACGGACTCACAAATACGTTTGTAAGATCGATCTATAAGGACAAGAAGGGCGATTTATGGTTTGGTTTGGGAGATGGAAGCGTTTGTATGTTTAATGGTAAGACATTTGACAAGATGTTTTAGAGAAGCTCCTAGGTAAACGCGCTGATAGCATCTAAAAATATATGTTTCTTTTGAGCTTTGCCGAACAACGTATTCGAAAATAACTATCTTTAGTGTCAAAGGGAATCATAGCACTTTTAGGACGCTACAATCCATATATAAAACCTTGTATGCCACTAAGACCATTACGTATAAATAGTATCATAAATCTGCTAAGGCCAACAGTCTACTTTGGTGTTGCGGTTTTACTAATCGGTCTTCTCATTTTGATTGCTAAGTCTCCCTTGTTTGAGATGAATCCCAATGTATTATCATTGGTAATAACGCTGGACTTATTAATTTCGATACCGCTTATATATTATTTTCTGATTCGAAAAACCAAGATTCCAAAAACCTCTGTTTCTTCTATTATAGTTCTGGGACTAGTGGTAGGTATCTTTATTATACCCATTGGTAATCAACAATACTTAAACCTTTTTAGAATTTGGTTGCTACCAGCGGTGGAAATCTCGGTAATATTATTTATTGTCTACGAGGTTCGAAAAAAAATGCAAAAGAAGCCAGGAGGCGACGAAGCTGCTCTTGATTTCTTTACGGCCTTAAAAAGCACCTGCTATAGAATAATTCCTAAACCGCTTGCGGTACCCTTAGCTACAGAAATTTCGGTGCTCTATTATGGACTTTTTTATTGGAAGAAAAGAGTTAAAAAGACGAATGAATTCTCCTATCATAAAAACAATGCTATCATATCTACTTTAGTTGCTGTAATCTTTATTTTGGCGATAGAAACCTTGGCATTTCATATCTTACTCATGGACATGAGCAATAAGGCAGCTTGGATTCTAACTTTTTGCAGCCTCTATACTATTATTCAAGTGTTAGGTTTTTTAAGATCCATTATAAAAAGACCTATATCCATCGAAAAAAACACATTGAATCTTCGCTTTGGAATATTAAGAGAAACCCATATTAATTTATGCGACATTGAATCCTTTGAGATTACGACCAAACAAATTGAATTTAATAGAGAAGCTAGGCGGTTTTCACCCCTAGGCGAGTATGATGGACATAACGTGATTCTTACACTAAACCAAATGAATGTGTATAGCGGATTCTATGGGTTAAAAAGAAAATTTAAAACCATTGCTTTTTACATTGATAATAAAGAAGAATTTAAGATTCAATTAGAGAACGCGCTACAACAACACGTCTAGTTCTTTGCAGCTGAACTCCTTATCAGAATTCAGAGCATTTTAGTAACTTTGGTTACTGCGGAAAGCTCCGTTGAATATTTTCATGCGATACTAATCTAGACGAAATATGGAAAATCAAAAAAAGAAGTTAACTCCAAAGGTATTTACAAATACGATTGCGATGTTACATCTCTTCTTTACATTTCCACCACTGGTATTTGGAATGTTTGTGCTATTCACCATGGACGATTGGAAGCTACATTTGGATGATTATAGTGATCCCTATTTGTATGCAGTTCCAATTGTTGCAATTATTTGTGTGCTTCTTTCCAACTATTTGTACAAAAAGAAAATAAGCTCCCTAAAAGATACACCCGATTTGAAAGAAAAACTCTCGGGGTTTCAAATGGCTTCAATAATTAGCTATGCTCCGCTCGAGGGTGGTGCACTCTTAGGAATTGTGACTGCCTATAATTACCCAAATATTTACTTTTTGATAATATCCGGGATATTACTCATATATCTTTTGTACCGCAGACCTTCAAAAGATAAGATAGAGAGCCATTTAGCACTCACAGGTGCGCTAAAAAGTCAATTCAATAAAAGTGATGAGGTAATTGATTGATCACGTGTTACTGCAACTGCAAGACTGACGGTCGAAATAAAGAAGGTAAGTAAATGTCTTTGCAATCATTAATTAATAATAGCAATTTTAGAGAAGTAAATTAAATCTCTAATTAATACTTTTGGGTTTGAACTCAAATTTCAAAAAAATGAAAACAACAACATTTCTAACATTTGTAGGAGATCAATGCGGAAAGGGGCAAGAAGCAAGAAGCAATAGATTTTTACACGTCTATCTTTCCAAATTCTAAAATTAAAAGCATCGTAAAATATTCGGAAGGTGAGGCGGGAGGAACACCAGAACTTATTAAATATGGAGTATTTACATTAAATGGTACCGAGTACAGGGTTTCTGAAAGTAATTATAATCACGCATGGTCATTTACACCAGGGGTATCACTGTTTGTTGAATGCGACTCTGAAGATGAGATACAGACTTTATTCGAAGAACTTTCTTCAAATGGAGGCCAGGTAATGATCCCTTTAGATAACTACGATTCGGGAGATTACGGCTTTGGTATAAAATTCGGGTGGTGTGAAGATAAATATGGTATTTCATGGCAGCTTAACCTTTCAGAATAAGTCCGACCCACGCGTTTGTTGAACAGTGTGCCAGAGAATTTTCTAAGTATAGAAAGAACGGGTAATTAGTTAAAAGAACCAATTTGTGATTCAAATGTCTGATTTACTTTTTTAAGATTTGCAACCATGACATATTGTTCAAAATCTGAAATCCATTCGTTTTTAATTTTTTCTTGAGGAATATAACCAAGGTTTATTTTTTCGGCACATTCAATTCCGAGCTGAATGTAGAAGTTTTTATATTCGAAAATATAAAAGACTGGTTCCAACCAAATTTTTTTCGGAGAATCCGATTTTAAAAATTGAACTAGTTTTAATTCTTCTTCTGAAAATAAATATTCTTTCATTAATCAATTTTTCGACTGGAATTGGGATATTAAATATTTGCTAATGCCTCTGTATATGGCACGTTGCCCGATTTGTAGTTCTATTTTATTCAGTCGAAACTGAGGTTAATTAATAGAAGAGCGATTAAAGTTAACCAAATTTTGACAATGTGTTATACGTTGTTATCAACTTGGATTCATCGCTGGTTTAATATATATTCGAATTTTTTATAAATCAGCTTTTCACTAACGTTTTGTTCCAATACTTCTCCTTTTGCATTTGTTGAAATGTATTTTCCACTCTTTTTTAAATAGACTGTATCTAATTCTTTATTAGTTAAATATGGCCATTCCCATAATATTTGCTCATATTCGATTGGGTGAATTATTTCGTTTTTCCAATTTAACGTTCCGAATAGACCATTTTTCTCTACTTTAATTAGTGTAGAATTATCAACTAAAATTTCGTCGTATTCTGGCGGAATAACTATGATACCATCTCTACTTATTAATCCCTTTTTTTTATTTTTAGTTATAAAATGTTCTTTTGGTCCGTATTCAACCCAATTGGATATCTCTTCATATTCAATAGGTATTATAATTTTTTCTGAAGCGTCAATTATTCCAAATAGCCCATTTTTTTTAACGATAAAGCTTTCGTTTTTACCGTAAAAAGTTGGTGTGATAGTTTCATATGAGAATGAAAGTATTTGCTTACCATTTTTATCTATCATACCATAATTGCCTGATTTAGTTGCAATGAAATAATCAGAGTAACTACCAGAAATAACTTCCTCAAATTCGAAAGGATATTGAACTTGACCTAAATAATTTATTAATCCAAATTTTCCATCTCGTTTAGCAAATGTAGCTGACCTTCCATCAAAAGGTTCAATTTTTTGATAATCGAAAGGTATTTCTGTTACTCCTTTGTCTGAAACTGTTCCTGCCATGCCAGAACTATTAGTTAACACAAAATATCTTTGGTATGATTCATTAGTTTTATAACGATCCCATTCAAGTTCTTTTATGTTAAATTCGGTAATTGGGTTCGCTCTTTTGTCTAAAAGTTGAATGTCTTTACCATTATGGACGGCAAAAAGCTCAGATTCGTTTGAATATTCTGAAGGATGTTCGATAAAATCATATTTTAATGGTAAAACGACTCTGCCAAGAGTATCGATAATTCCATACTTCCCATTATTGGCGATAATCCCTAAATTATTTAAGAAGGGTTTAGTTATTTCATAAGTTCCAAATGGGACAATCTCTTGTAAATCAGAATTTAGATATGCTGTTTTATTTTCGGTTTTAACTAAAACTAGACCATTCCCAAATAATGTGTTTTTCGTTCTTTCGTCAACTTTAATGTAAGTCTTAACAATTTCATCATATTTAAAATCAGTTTTTCTTATTCCTTTTTTTGAATAAAAAGCCCATTTCGAATTTTTTGAAACAGTAACTATTGTGTCGTAGATTGATTGGTCTACAGTTTCAAATTCAATCGGTATTATTTCTTCCCCATTCATATTTATGAAGCCAAACTTTCCCTCTTTTTTAACGATTGCTAAACCAGAATTATAGAAATAACTTTTATTTTCATATTGAAAAGGTATTTTAACCTCTCCTTTACGATTTATATACCCATACTTCCCATTTAAACTGGCAGGTGCAAGTTGTCCTTGGCCAAAAACTCCCATACCATCATATTTAAAACTAATCAAAGTGTCTTGATGAATATTTATAAATCCATATTTACCATTTTTCAATTGGGCAAATATCATATTTTCATCATCAATGGGGTTTAAGAATTTATATCTGTTAAGAGGAATTATTGTGTCTCCGTTTTGATTTACAAATCCCCAAGTATTTTTACCGCTAATTCGTTTGTAAGTTTCAGATTGAGCCAAATTAGAGTCCTCCTTATTTGATTTGCAAGAAATCAGAAGCAATAGAATAATCAATATGTTTTTTAATGTCCTCAATGTTGGTCTTGCCTTGTTGTTAAGGTCTTCGTGTATGGTTTCGTTGCGTTTAAACTAAGATAGCAAATAAACATAAACGCATTATTGAGCCGTAAGGGTTTTTCGAAAGGAAAATCAGACGCAATGAATTGTACATGTTATTACCAAACGTTTGTACAATCGGTATCAAAATTATGCACGTTAAATTTGTTGTTACTTCTTAGAGTTCAACGGGTCTTACTTTATGAATAACTTCAGTACTTACCCAATATAAATTTGATAGCCCAGGCTCTATATCTCTTTCGCTTCTGCCAAAAAATAAATATTTGCCATCCGGGGTAATACTCGGGCCTTTTTCATCAAAATTAGAATTTATCGCAATACCCAGATTAATTGGTTTTGTCCACGTTCCGTCTTGCTTCTTGAAATAAACATAAATGTCGTTGTCTTTTCTATTTTCATCTTCATTGTTTCGAGCAGTCACTAATACATAATCTTCAGATGGAGAAATGAACGCGTGATGACCAAATTCAAGTTCAACTTCTCGTACTTCGGGAAATTCATCATTTTTGTTAGGTGCATAATACGTTTTCATTTTTGATAAATTGAAATAATAGAGGCCTCCGTTTTTCGGTTGATTAGGGTAAAAAACTAGGTCATCATTTAGAGGTGAATCAAGTTGTATTGCATCACTCCAGGAATCCTCTAAACGGTCCACGTACCAAATTTTCTCATCCGCAAAACTGGAGTCCAAAGCTGTGAAATAAATCCTTTTTCCATCTGGGCTGATGAAGGGATGCATTTCTTCCTTTTTCCCCCCATTGGTAAAATTTGCTCTTTTAATGGGAGTCCATTTATTCCCTTTGAGTTTTGAGAAATAGATAGCTGTTTCTTCCTTTTCATTATTAGCCCCAAAATACATTTCTTCTAAATCTGGAGAAAACGAAATAGCACCTTCAAATCTGCCATTGACTGAAACAACACCAGGTGCGAAAACTTCTGGATGTAAACCTGGAGGTTTTTGCCCAAAATAGGGGTTTTCTGTAGTTGATGAATTACTCTCTTCTGCTTTCTGGTTGTTCGTATTGCAAGCACTTAATAATAGCGAGAATACAAGTGTTAAAATGAAATATGCTTTTTTCATAGCTTGAACTTTTTTAACTATTGCCGATACATATTACAATCATTCTCTTTGTATATGGGTTAACGTACTGTTAAAAACAGTCTTCCTTAGAGGAACACTCAATTGCGCTCTGTTTTTCATTTAGTAACGTTTTCTTCGATAGTGTACAACGTTTTGGCTAAACGGTAGATTGTTCCCACAACAGTCTTGACGCGGGGGGTAATGCAGTTTCGGTTTTGTTAGTATGAGTTTCTACTTTTTTTCTTCACGTAAAATTTTCTCCATTTTTCGGCCTCTCGCTAGCTCATCAATCAGTTTTTCCATTTGTCTACATTGTTTATACAATTCAAATTCATCCTCTATTTCTTCAATGCGATAACCACAAACCACGCCTTTAATCATGTGTGCGTTTGGATGTATGTTAGCTTTTTGAAAAAATGTTCCAAAGGTCGCTTTTTCATCAATAAATGCTTGTAAAGTATTTTGATCAAAACCTGTGAACCATGTAATTACTTGATTGAGTTCTTCTTTTGTTCTTCCATTTTTCTCCAATCTATTCAGGTAAAGAGGATATATGGATGCAAATATCATATTGGCAACCTTTTCATTTTTTTCGGCTGTTACTTTCATTTGATTTTGAATTGGTTGGTACTAAGGTTTGAATAAAGTTACGTATTTATTTCTTCTCTTCATTTTCTGAATGTACCCGTTACACGAAACGTAGGTGTTAATTACACATAGAGTTATCCAGCCTACAAAACCGGTTAATCAACCTGTTTTTACGATATGGGTTGTTCTTATTCCCTCCTGAAAGTAGAGAACAACAGAAATAAGAGAGTGGCTCGCACAAATACTAAACCTAACTTCACAATCAATAGGATACAGGTATAAGCATAGTTTAAATAGGTGATTCTATATTAACGTTGGCATCAACTTAATCAGAAATTGACTGTAACAAGTTTGGCCCGATGTTATCTTTATAAAAAACAAAAATGATACCACCAAGATTATTCTATTTAGTATTAATTTTTCCTTTATTATTAAACGCTCAAACTAGCAATCCTATAAAGTCTAAGACGGAAATTGATTCCATAGTTCTTTCAATTAAAGAAACTTTTGACATTCCTGGATTAGCAGTCGGTGTAATTAAGAACGGAGAAATCTATTATTCAAATGCAATGGGAGTACAGGATGTTATTACTCAAAAACAATTAACAACCAAGTCATTATTTCATATGGCTTCCGTTTCTAAACCCTTCGTGGCAACTGCTATAGTGCAACTGGTTGAAAAAGGTGAAATAAATTTGAATAAAAAATTGATAGAATATCTCCCATATTTTAAAATGGCTGATAATAGATATAAATTCATTTCCATACAGCAAATATTGAATCATAGTTCTGGCATTCCTGATGTCGAAGATTACGAATGGGATAATCCACAATATGATGAAAATGCAGCTGAGAGATACACTCTCAGCTTTTCTAAGGACTCACTTGATTTTGAACCTGGAACAGAATTTAACTATAGCAATGCTGCCTATGATATACTAGCGGATGTTATTTCTAAAGTTTCCGTAATGAGCTTCGAAAACTATATGAAAAAATATATTTTTGAACCCTCTAAAATGACCCATTCCACATTTTATAAGCCCGATGTACCTGATCATTTGGCTACTAAACCCCATCACATGAATGGTGAATTACAAATGGACGTTATTGATGTATACCCTTACAATAGAATTCACGCTCCAAGTTCTACTTTACATTCAAATGTGGAGGACATGTTACATATGGGAATGCTATATTTAAACCAGGGTGTTTTTGAAGAAAATATTGTTTTTAACAAGCAAGCCTATGATTTGCTAACAACGCCTACGAAGAAAATCAATAAAAGTCGAAGTATTTGCTTAGGCTGGTTTCATAGCGAAATTGAAGGAGAGCCAGTTTATTATCACAGTGGAGGTGATGAAGGGTATAGAACTTTCTTTATGATTATTCCGACAAAAATGTCAGCTATAGTAATGATGGGTAATAATGATTATTTCAAAAGCTCCAAGGCAGCAGTGCATCTAGTTAAAGAAATAGTTTTCGAAACGACCACAGATTGGAAAAAACAAATAGACTTTGAACTTAAGCATGTGATACTATCAGAAGGAATAGATAGCGCCAAAAAGCTGTATCATAACTTAAAGAAAAAGAATGAAAATCAATATGATTTTGGATATTTGGATAATCTAGGTTATTGGCTTCTGGACAGGAATAAAAACAAAGAAGCTTTGGACATTTTTTTATTCAATATAGAACTAAATCCAGAAGAATCTGGTTTCTATGATAGTGTTGGAGATGCTTATTTGGCTATGAAGAATAAAGGGAAAGCTATTGAATGGTATGAGAAAGCCTTGAAATTAAATCCTGAACAAGATTTTACAATTGAAAAACTAAAAAAGCTAAAACAATAAAAAAATCCTTCTGGCGCACTTTTCAAAAGCATGCCCTACAATCCTTTCTAAAATCATTTTATATCTTTATACCCTATTCCCGCCTGTAACATTTCAAAACATCTTTCAATTTGAAACACACAGGAACCCCATTCAGTATCAAGGATTGGAATGAAAATGACCGTCCGCGTGAAAAATTAATTAATAAAGGCCATGTGGCCCTAAGTGATGCAGAGCTTATTGCCATCTTAATAGGGTCGGGCAATCGGGAAGAAAGCGCTGTGGTGCTGAGTCAGCGTATCTTGGCTTCGGTGCAAAATAACCTAAATGAGTTGGGGAAGCTCACTATCCAAGACCTCACTACTTTTAAGGGCATTGGAGAAGCGAAGGCCATCACTATTTTAGCCGCCCTAGAGCTAGGCAGAAGAAGGCGTGCTGAGAACGCCCTAGACAAACACAAAATAGGTTCCAGTGCTTCCGTATTCAATTTTATGCAACCTATTATTGGCGAGTTGCCCCATGAGGAGTTCTGGATCTTGTATTTAAACAATTCCCACAAAATACTGCAGTCTACGCAATTAAGTAAGGGAGGTATTACTGGTACCTTGGTAGATGTGCGGCTGGTCTTTAAGAATGCCTTGCAATTGGGAGCTGTGGCGGTGATTCTGGCACATAATCATCCCTCAGGAGCCCTAACACCTAGCAAACAGGATATTCATCTTACCAAAAAATTAAAAATAGCAGGAGATAGCCTCGACATAAAGGTCTTGGATCACCTTATAATTACTGAAAAAGCGTACTTTAGCTTTGCAGATTCAAACATGTTATAACTTCCATGCTGTTAGTATATACACAAAAAATCACACCCAGGATTACCTATACTTTTAAGCATGTTTGCACCCGTATTTTAGGGATTAAGGTGGGCTTCACTTCGGTTATTGAAGAGTTTATTGCACATAGTGGCGCCAAGCTTTCGTATGGTAAGCAGCCCATGGGAAATGAATTATTCATCCAAAGTCATGGTCTGTTATCCCAACAAGGTTTTGAAAGCTTTGATGTACTTGTTAAGCCTTGGGGCGAAACCAAATGTTTCTTTTCGGTAGGAGAAAAAAGTGCTGTGCCCTTTGATATTTTTTCGGCGGCCTTTTATTTATTATCTCGCTATGAAGAGTACCTTCCGCATGTAAAAGATGCATTGGGAAGGTATCCGGTTTCAGAAAGTATTGGGCACAAAGAAGACTTTTTAACACAGCCAGTGGTTGATCTTTGGGCCTATAACTTTAAATATATCCTTTCAGAAAGTTTTCCGCAGCTTGATTTTCCGAAGCAAAAAATGTCCGTACACAATGTACTAGAGACACGTGTGCCTTTTGTGTATAAACATAGAGGTGTTTTTAGGTCTATGATTGGGTATATGAGGGATTTTGGAAAATTTAGA
>Ga0316205_10000233_pt1 | contig 117084 bp, 93 predicted proteins | sample 3monthpyrite_MG_FD_204941 | JGI IMG/M metagenome (GOLD analysis project Ga0316205, IMG submission 204941) | Microbial mat bacterial communities from mineral coupon in-situ incubated in ocean water Damariscotta River, Maine, United States -... | ecosystem: Environmental > Aquatic > Marine >... | reverse complement strand
CAGGCGGGATGGCGATGCCTAACAGAAATGTCGTTGGAGATTATAGGTATAATTACCAAGGTCAGGAACTTGACAAAGAGACTGGAAAGGTTGCTTTTGAAGCTCGATTGTATGACCCAAGAATAAACCGTTGGTTAACTGTTGACCCAGCACACGAATTCTTTTCACCATATATGGCAATGGGTAATAACTGGATTAATACTATTGACCCAGATGGAAGATGTACAGATTGCCCAAACAATGCGGCAGTTGGAGACACATATAATCATCCTGATTACGGAGAAGTAACCTTTGGAGAAAACGGTTGGTCGACAGCTGATGGAGTCGGTATACTTGACGATGTAGTTCTTGGAGCAAATGAAATGACACCTTTTGATGTTGGTGTTGAATGGTTAACAGGAAATGGTCCAAGACATCGAGATTTTTTTGCTGGAGATACATTTACTGAAATGCTTAAAAATCACGAACACGTCCAAAATACGGTAGATATTATCGGGAAGAAATTAGCAAATAACGATGAATTATATGGCTATCATAATTATAGTTTAGCAGGTGTTCAAGGAGTAGGAAAGTACGTTAAAGATTATTCAACATTATTAACTGCTGGACAAACAGGGAATTTAGCAGTTACATATTTAGGTTCGTATAGATTGAATTACACAATTAGTAATGTGGATGTACAACGTAGAACAGTACAAATTCATTTTACAGTTAATAATAGTTCATCAATACAATCTGCTACAAGACCACCAGTTATAGGTTATACGGATGCGTGGAAAAATGGACCTGGTAAATGGATAAATAATTCTATACAAACTGGACCAATGTCAACAACCACCCAAACATTACAATGGTCGACTACAATCAAATATTAAGTTATGAATAGATTATTGAAGTATTTTATTTTGCTAATTGTAATAGTGAGTTGTAGTTCGCCGATTCCTACTGTTGACGATATTACAGGGGTTTGGGAAGGTACTGATGGCGGTAGTTTTAAATTTAATAAAAATGGAGAAGTAGAGATTAAAGATTATCCTCTTTATTTATCGAATACTACGTTTGAAGGAAAATATAATGGTTTTGGAACTTGGTCAATATCAGATAATAAAGTAGGTTCCCTTTTTTGGAAGATTGAAATTACTTCCGAGAGTTTTAAGAAGTCAACATTAATAAATAATGGATTAGCTATTGAATTACTTGTTTCTCGAAGTGGTTTAGGAGGAAGTAATTCAAAAATAACAAGTTTATTTATATGGAAAGGCGACCCAGATGCAGATGATAGATATGAATTTAAAAAATAATGATAGAAAGCTACCAATTAGGTAGCTTTTTTACTTTTAAATACTACCCAATTTAATTTTAGTAATCATAGCATCAAGGGCAAATAAGATATGTTCTTGTTCTTTATTAGAGAAACTAGCAATGTCATTAAGACGTTTAAGCATAGAAGAATCTTTAAGTACATTTAAATTATCTGTTTCCCCAAGTAAATAGCCAACATTAGTATCAAGAGCTTCCGCCAATTTTTTAACCACGTCAATAGTTGGCTTCACTTCATCACGTTCGTATTTACCAATAATAGAATGATTGGTGTTTAATAATTTAGCTAAAGCCGATTGCGAAAGGTTTTTAGCATCTCTACACTCACGTAATTTTTTTCCAAAACTCTGCATAATAAAGTCAAATATGGTATTAAAAAGCAGTTAAATAACTGTATTTGCAAATATACCGTTCATAAATGATATAAAAAAGTAATAAATATTTTGTTAAATTAGCCATAAGTTATATTTTTGGGTCATAAATGAACGGAAAAATATTTTTATGAAACTTCAAACCGACAGCACGGTAATGGGTCAGATTAGTTGATGGTGTGAAATTTAGATATAAAATGTTGTAAAACAGTAAAATAAAATAGAATTTTAGTTGAAAAGAGATGGGTATTACACTCATCTCTTTGTTTTAGAGTGCATTTAAAGGTTTTTAAATGCGTTTTATTCATCTTTGTGGATCACAATAGTTGATAGAAAAATTATGAAGTGTAAAAATTGTAAAGGATTAGCTGTAAAAAACGGCAAGCAAGCTAATGGCAAACAACGTTACTATTGTAAGCAATGTAAAATTAGCTTTCAAAGAAGCTATAAATATAATGGTCATAATAAAAATATCGATAAACATATTTATCTGTTTACTAGAGAAGGCGTTGGTATAAGAGCCACTTCTCGCCTATTATCTATATCCAAGACAACAGTTATTAAACGAATTAAAAAAATGGCTTTAAAAATTAACATGCCTTTGTGGAAAGAACATCATCAATATTATGAATTAGATGAGATGCGAGTGGTAGTAGGATATAAAAAGAGAGAGGCTTGGATAACATATGCTATTAATAGGCATTCAAAAAAGGTCATAAGTTTTATTATAGGCAGGAGAACTAAAGAGAACATATCAAAAGTCACAAAGTATATATTACTATTACATCCCCAAAAAGTGTTTACTGATAAATTAAAAACTTACAAAAAACTCATTCCAAGCCAAAAGCACAATACAAAAAAGCAAAACACTACAGTTATAGAGCGTAATAACTTGACATTACGAACCCATTTAAAAAGACTAAGCAGAAAAACCATTTGTTTTAGTAAGAACTTTGAAATGCTAGAAGCAACATTAAAATTATATTTTTGGGGTTATCAATTACGATTCTAGAAAACATGTTAAATAGTATTTAATTTTGATTCGAAATAGATGACCCAAACTATTGTAGCAATAATCATAAAAACTAGGTTCATTTTGTCACAAAAATCCATTTAATTAAATAAACTAATTGTGTATAAAAAGGTAGAGATTATTTATATTTACATGAAACAAAAAATAGCATGCGCCATTATTATTTAGTCACTTTTTTTTTAATAATTTTATTTTGCAGTTGCAAAGCCGTTTCAGTACAAAATGAACAACAGCAAACAACTGTAAACATAAAAGTATTAGGAACGCTTGGTCAACAAAGCACTAGCCTTTCAGGTACAGACTATAACACAATCACCTTACCAAATTTAAGTGACCCAATAAGAGTTAGTATCTTACAAACACCATTTTCAAAACCCACATTTAAGGCTTTTAAAAAAGCTAAAGAAATGTCTACCATTTCTGTGAACGTTTCATATAATGACTCTTCGAAAACAAAGCCTAAGTTTTTAAAGATAGACATAGCTGATAAAGTAGCTTTCCTAAAGGCTTTGAACCATTCAAATAATTCAGATGTAAAAGATTACCTATCAACAGATAATGATGCTCATATCGTAACTGGAACATCAATTTTGCTACCTGAAAATGAAACAAAACTATTATTAGAAGCACAAGAAGTATTTTTACAAGAATTAGGGCAAAAATCGTATGCACTAGTTGTCTATTCAAATAATCAAGCGCAAGGTAAAGTATTGTTTAAACAAGGTGTTGTTTTTACTTACAGACCCTCTTACGCTTGCTGGCAAGAAGACAGTAAACACCAATTGCAAATAGTAAATTTAGTGGAAGGAAAACGTTCTTGCCCACCAAAAACCTACAAGTCTGCTAAACGTGCCAAAAAGAAGATTAATTATTTTAAGTTTTAATATGAAAAAATTATTGGTTGTTTTTTGTTTTATGAGTTTACTTTCATGTGAAGATATTATTGAAGTGGTAGATATTTCAGAGAGTACAGTATCTGTTTTAGCACCAACTAATGATGCTGTTCTAAATATGAATAATCTAACCTTTACTTGGGAAGCAGTTGAAGATGCAGAAAACTATAAATTACAGATCGCCACACCAACGTTTAACGAAGCCATTCAGATAGTTGTTGACACTACCTTAACATCTTTAAATTATATAGATACATTGGAAAATGGTGACTATGAGTGGCGCATTCGTGCTGAAAATTCAGATTATCAAACTGCTTACACAACACAAAGCTTTAGCATTGAACAGTAAAACAAAAACATATATTCTTTTGGCTGCTGTCCTTGGTATTTGGGGCTCGATTGCCTATAAAATCATTAGTGGTATTAATACAGATATATCAATAACTAATAATGATAATAAACTTGTTAATTTTTCTCCAAAGATTATTACAAAAGTAGATACCTTTACCGTTCAACAAGTTGATAGAGATCCTTTTTTGGGAACTTTAACCAAAAAAAAAGAGATTAAAAAAGACACTCGTAAAGCAATACTAAAAAAGGAAGAACTCCCATTGCCTCAAATTGTATTTAGAGGTATGATAAAAGAGCAACAATCTTCAAACCAGATTTTTGTGGTCGATATTAATGGCAATCAATATTTACTAAAAAAAGGCCAGGAAATTAATGGAATTAAACTTCTCAAAGGAAACGCTTCATCCATTACCATAAGTTTTGATAATAGAACTCATACTATTTCAGCACAATAATGTATTTAAAGAAAGTAAAAGCAGGTGCCTTACAATTAACACTTTTTATTGCAGTTGTTATAGCCTTACTGCTTACGGCTTTTATTTTACTGGTTCATACGCATAAACGATTTGAAGTACAAACAGATTTTATAATTGAAGTCACTAAAAATACAGACAAAGGATTTGACTATGTATTGAAAAATGCGGTTCTTCTTAATGATACTACAACTATTGATTTAAATGATGAAGATTATAAATCACTAAAAGTACATCGTGATTTTTGGGGTGTTTTTGAAAAAATAACAGCAGTGTCTCAAATAAAAAACAATCGTTTTCAAAAGACAGCACTTATTGGATATAAACAAGATGGGCAAAGTCGTACAGCTTTGTATTTACAAGATAATAACAAACCATTGGCTCTTGTTGGAAACACCAAAATAGATGGAACAGCTTATTTGCCAAAGCAAGGCGTAAAACCTGGTATTATTTCTGGACAACCCTATTATGGTTCACAACTTGTTTATGGGTCAATCAATACTTCCTCTAATTTGCCTAAAGTGTTTACTGAAACAATTAATCAAATTAACTCTCTAGAAAATCAGATTTTAAATATTCCTCAAAATCAATTTTTAGAAATCAAACCCAATAAACAGTACAGTAATTCTTTTATGGATCCAATGTTGGTCGTATTTTCCAATAGTGACATAAACTTCAATTCAGTTAGACTAACTGGGAATATTATGGTGCAATCTAAAACTAAAATCTCAGTAGATGCATCCTCAGCCTTAAAGGATGTTGTGCTTATTGCTCCAGAAATTGAAATTCAAAACAATGTAATAGGAAATTTTCAAGCAATAGCCTCAAAAAAAATAAGTGTTGGTAAATCAGTGAATTTACAATATCCCTCAGCATTGGTGTTAAATGAAAAGAACAAAGAGATACAACTGGAGCCTTTAGATCAAGATTTAGAACAAAACACTATGGTCATAAATGACAATTCAACCATTAAAGGATTAGTCATGTATTTGGGTATAGAAAAACCTAATAATCATAAAGCACAAATAGAACTTAAAGAGCAGGCTATTGTATATGGTGAAATATACAATAACCAAAATACAGAATTAAAAGGAACAGTTTATGGTACTGTTTACACCAACAATTTTATAGCCAATCAATTTGGGTCTATCTATCAAAACCATATTTATAATGGTACCATCATAATTGATGAACTGCCTAAAGAGTATGCTGGTCTGTCTTTCAATAATTCTAAAAAAGAGGTTTTGAAATGGTTGTACTAAAAAAAATAAAGGCATCAACACTAATGGAAACTTTGGTGGCCACAGTTCTTATTGTCATTATCTTTATGTTAGCTAGTATGATACTTAATAATTTGTTTTCAAATACCATAAACAATAATACGAAAGCTATAGAAACCCATTTAAATGAACTACAGTATTTGCAAATGCATAATCATTTGCAAATACCATATACGGAAACCTTTCAAAACTGGAATATAAGCATTGAAACCTATGGGAAAAAAGGTCAATCCATTATAGAATTTGATGCAATTAATATTAAAACAAAGAAAACCATAAGCTTTATCCAAAATGCAAACCAATAAAAAAGTATATGCCTTTACTCTAAGCGAAATGATTGTAGTGCTTGTACTGACAAGTATTGTAGTTGGATTGGCTTTTTCTGTATTAGGTTTAGTTCAAAAGCAAATGACAGCAATCAAAGACAATTACAATAAGAATTTAGAATTAAACAAGTTAGAGACTTCATTATGGTTGGATTTTAATCGTTATTCATCTATTAGTTATGATTCATTGGAAGATGAACTTTTATTAATAAATGAATTGGATTCAATGTCCTACAAATTTTCTGAACGATATATCATCAAAGAACAGGACACTTTTTTTATTCAACTGGAAAATAAGGAACTTTATTTTAATGGAGTTTCATCTATTACCCATCAGGTGGATGCTATTAAATTGAGAACATCTAAAGCGTTTTTAAATCGAGAATTATTTGTTTTTAAAAAAAATGATGCTAATACATTTATGAAATAATGGGATTTCAATTAAATAACATACCAACTGTAAAGCAAGGCAAGAAAGAAAAGGACATTTCAAAACATACTTCATTTTTACAAAAAGAAATTATTTTTTTTGGAAGTGCTTTTTCGAACAAGATTAAGGAAGGTTTTTATTCAGAATTGAGCGTGTTGTTGAAAGCAGGTATTACACTTAAAGATGGTTTGGAACTTATTGAAGATACCCTTAAAAAAAAGACGCATAAAGAAAAATTAAAAAACATATCTAATACCATAATTTCAGGAACAAGCCTTTCTGAAGCCATAAAGCGTCACAAGGAATTTACAGATTATGAGTATTATTCTCTTAAGATAGGGGAAGAAACAGGAACATTAGCACAAGTAACAGAGCAATTAGGTGCTTTTTATGCTAGAAAAAGTGAACAACGGAGAAACTTAATTAGTGCCTTAACCTATCCAGCCATAATATTAAGCACGGCTGTTTTGGTTGTTGTTTTTATGCTTCAATTTGTGGTACCTATGTTTCAGGATATTTTTGAACAACAAAAGGTAGAATTACCTACTATCACCAAATTCATTATCTCGACCTCTGAGCTTATGAAACGTTATGGATGGATGTTTATCATGTTAATAATTGGCTTGTTTGCAACGAAATCAATATTCAAAAAGAAACCATGGTTTAATAAAGCAAAGGATCGTTTCATTTTAAAACTTCCATTTATTGGGGATTTTGTAAAAACCGTTTACCTCTCACAATTTACACAAGCTGTAACCTTGCTAACAGCTTCAAAAGTACCTGTAGTGAATAGTATACAAATGGTTAAGCAAATGATTAATTTTTACCCTTTACAAAGTGCATTAGAAGCGGTTGAACAAAATATATTAAGAGGGCAGTCCCTAAGCTTAAGTTTGAGTCAACACAAACTATTTGATGCTAAAATGATAGCCATGGTTAAAGTAGCTGAGGAAACCAATCAAAATGAGTTTATTTTTGAAAGGCTCAATTCACAATATAACATTCAAGTACAACAAAAATCTAAATTATTATCTACGCTCATGGAACCCATTATTATTATGATTGTAGGCTTACTGGTTGGAGTGATTTTAATTGCTATGTACCTGCCAATGTTTAAGCTCAGCAGTGTTTTGGGATAAACAAAAGCATGAATTAAAACAACTATGCACATTCAGTAGGTTTCAGAAAAAATACTTGTCAAACTAGAGTTTTTTTATACTCATACTTTATTTCTACTAAAAAAGGGAGAGAGATATCTATATCAATATTGGTACAAAGGTAAACTCGCAAAATATTCTCATCAAAAGACTACGGCATAAAGCCAACGCTTCGCCCACGACTCATTTATTCCGTTTCCTTTTGAGCAGAAATTATTGTCTTCCGTTTGGGTTCTGCAAAAATATTGTTAAACCTGCCTGTCGGTAGACAGGTCTAAAATTTAAGTATTATGACAACAAAAGCAAGTACTACAAGTAAAAACGGAAAGGCAACAGCCACTGTTAACAATGAAGTCAAGAAGAAATTGACACAAAAAGCAATTGGACTTCAAGTTCAAGAGCTAAGTATCGGAAATATTATCCCAGATCCGATGCAACCAAGAAAATCCTTTAACGAGGAATCACTTAAACAATTGTCTGAAAGCATTGAAGAACACGGTGTCCTACAACCAATTACAGTCCAAAAATCTGGAAAAGATTACATCATCGTAATGGGTGAACGCAGGTATCGCGCAAGTAAATTAGTGAAAAAGAAAACAATTCCGAGTATCGTAAGGGCATATGATAATAATGATATTTTAGAAATTCAAATTATCGAAAATCTGCAAAGACAAGATGTTGAGCCTACCGAAGAAGCAGAAGCGATGGCGTACCTTTGCGAAAAATATGCGCCAACAGAAATTTCTAAACGGTTGGGAAGAACAGAAAATTTTGTAAGGCAACGTTTAAAATTAGCAGGTCTAATAGAAGGTTTTAAAGCGTTTGTTCGTAATGGCGAAATGACTATTTCATTAGGCGTAGGTGTTGCACTTTTCGAGCCAGAGGAACAGCAAATGATGCTGGAAACAATGGGCGAAGATTTTAATGCACATCAAATTAATCAGATGATTAAAAACCAGACTTATGATTTAGAAAAAGCACCTTTTGATGTAAACGATGAAAAATTGATTACTAAAGTTGGTGCTTGTATAAAATGTCCGTTTAATGCAGCAAATCAAGGTAATTTGTTCGGCGATGGTAAAATGGTATGTACAAAATCTGCCTGTTATGAAACGAAGAAAAGTAAGTTATTTTTGAATTTGATTGAGAAATCAAAAAAAGAAAATGTGTTGTTGATTCCTGAAATTCGCAAATACTGGGCAAATGACGAAAGTAACCAACTCATTATATCGCAATTGGAAAAAAATGGATTGAAAGTCTATCTTCTGGATGATGTTGAAATAATTGAAAAGCCAATTGAACCTAAAATAGAAGCAATTCAGAGGGAATACCAACATTACGACTATTCTGAAGATGAGCTGAAAGCTGAACTAGAAGAAGCGATTGAGAATTACAATGAAGAATTAGAAACATATAATTCCGCAAAGGAAAATGGATTTGTAGATGGTGTTATGTTTCATCCAAAAACGTACCTAAATAAAGTAATTTTTGTGAAGATAAAAGAAGATTCAAAAACTGAAAATTCTACATATTCTGAGCCGATAGCCAATAGAAAAATGGCCGATTGTACACCAGAAGAACAAATCGTGAAAATCAACGAAAGGGAAATCCGTAAAAGGCATATCGAACATAACAAGCAGTTTGAGGACATGGTTCAGATGATTCGCCAAACCGATTATATTGAAAAAAAGAAAGCGCTTTCGGTAGATGAAATGGTGGCTTTCTCATTAACGGTATTTGAAAATAATGTGGATTATGTAGGTCGACAAAAATACTTTTCAAAATTATTGGGCAACACATCCAAGATGACCGATGTGGAAACTGTCGAGAATTTCAAGAAGAACTTCAAAAAGGAAATCTTCTATAAGTTGATTAGATACATTCTTACCAAACAAGTGCATTTTGGAGAAAGTAATCACGTTAATAACTTGACGAACATTTCATTCTACAATGCAATGCAAGGCTATTATAAAACTAAAATTGCCAATATTGAAAAGCAATATGCAGAAGAGAGAAACAAGCGTGAAACACGTTTGAAAGAGCGAATAGCAAATCTTGAAAAACAAGTTCAAGAACTAAACGATTAGCTTTTGTTGTTGGAAGGAAGGGTCGGCATTCGTGCTGGCTCTTCTTTTTTTATTGAAGTTACAAGAAGAGAAAGTCATCAATCAATAGTAGCGCAAAGGTAAACTCGTAAAATACACCCATCAAAAGACTACGGCATAAAGCCTACGCATCATCCAACGCTTATTTATTCCGTTTCCTTTTGAGCTGTGATTTTAGCTTCCGTGTGTGTACTGCTCAAATATTGTTTAATCAAAAATTTAGAATTATGAAACAAGTATCTGAAAAACCCAACATGTCATTACAAGAAGCAGAACAACATTATCAATCAAGTAGTGAAAAGTACGATGTAGATAGTGGAGAAAGTCATTTAGCGTATTACAGAGATAAGCATCCTGCATATTACCAAGTATTATTAGATAACGTTTAATTTAAAATCTCACATCATGGAAAATTTAAAAGTAGTTCAGTTCGATTTCGGTTTTGAATGTAACCCAATATCGGCAAAAGAAAAAGTAGTAAAACCAACTAAAAAGGATAAGAGTGATTTCGTTTTCGATTTTATGGATTGCCTTGCCAGTCCAATCATTGTTTTTAAATCCGCATGGCAAGATACCATACCAAAAGACATTCTTGGTAGAATCAAATTGTCACGAATAATTTGCTCAATGACAGGAGATAAAATGGCATCGCTTACAGAGACTTTAGCCTATATGATGCCAAGAACTTATGAAGCACCTATGCAAACGGAATGGGCAAACATTTACACATGGTTAGGACTTCAATATGCAATGCAAACCAAAAGTAAAGACCAATTAGAAGTTATGATTGAAATAGCACCAAAAGAACTGTCTGATTATGAAAAAGGACTCTTAAAAAACTTGAGACTATGGATTTATGATAAACGAAGAAAAGCTCTAAAAGGTATTTTGAAAAAGAATAAAGTTTCAAAAGAAGATGGTATTTTAGATATTCAAGAGAAGCTGTTTTAAAATAAAAATTCAAAAAATAGGAAGATTATCTTACCATTCCATTCAGCACATTTCCTTCCATTTCGTAAAAACTACATTCCAGAAAAAGAGCTTCATTAACAAAGGTCTTGGACCTAATCCACACTTTTGACTTTCCATTCCGTTAACCCTTTCCATTCCCGATAGCTATCGGGAATGGAAAGGAACACTTCATTCCAAGTAAAAAGCGTGAATCAAGTCCAGCAAATAAAGAAAAATGTATTTGCATTTTGTTCCACTTCCTATGATTTTGTATTTCACAAAAAATTTAGAATCACTTCCGTAATCCAACACCGTCATACCTTTTTTTGACAGCAAAATAACAACATTCAGCTTTGAACGAATGTATAATCAGGTTTGCTTCACTGTCATACGTCAGCCAAAAGTAATAGAAATGTCATGAAAAAAGAGTGCCAGCTAAATAACTAAGTGAGCTGAAGTGAAAAACAAGAAAAATTTTTAGTTCAGAGGAAAAGCCAGAATCATTATGGATGGGATTCGCGGTGAGACCATCAGTGCTGAGTTGTGTTGTAAAGAAGTTGTATCCAGATGCTGAACGTACTGAAATTCTGAAGGATAAAGAAAGATAAACCAAGGAAATGGTTGCAGAAATTGAAGCCAAGACAAAACTTATATAGAGTAGTTTATCCAAGAACAGATTTAGAGAAAAGTAGCATAAAATGGATTTGGAATATTTTGATAAAATAAATAAAATTTATGATTCTTTAAATATGGAATCAAATGATTTTAAAAAGAATGAGTGTAAAACCTTATTAGTTATACCGATATAATAATAATTATCTCAACTTTGTGTCTGGTTTAATATAGTATATCTAATCCCAATTGTATAATTATGTAAAACGTTTAAAAGGGCAATAATATAAAGAGGTTTATTCTTTATTTGTATGGTTTATGCGTAACAAAATATGTAAATATAATTCATACGTTCAATGTTTTTCAGTTTTTTTATCTATCTTTAAACAAAGTATTAACCTAAGGATACTTTTATCTCTCCATAAGACTATTTTAGTAGCACTACTTATATAGACGGGTATATTTTGTTTTTTAAATATCTTCTTTTTAAATAGCAAATTACGCATATAAATTATGCTGTAATTTTAAAACGATTGAAGATTCAGTTAAATGAAAAAAATTTAATGGATTATTTTTAATGATGCTTTTTGATAAAGATATTCTATAGATTATGTATTCTAACAATAAATTGATATCAAAAAGATACTGCTCATCTTTTCAGATAACAGGAAATATGACCCAATAATTCCCATAGAACAAAAACCTACATAGTACCTTATGATTGTCATGAGGCTTATTTAACGTTTCACTAATTAAAACCAACCAAATGAATGATTTTAAACTAACTCAGGAACAAAAGGAACTATTTGATTATATTGATAGTATTATTCCTAAAAACGGTCACCTTCCTTACGATTTTAATGATTCCAAACAATATGAATTTGCTCAAATGCTCAGTAAATTTAATGGTCGTGATCTAGAAAATTATCCGGGGCATTTCCAATTTCTAGCAGATATCAAAGACCATCATTTGAAAAAAGGACCACCTAGATCGAGAGCGAAAACCCTTAATTCAGAGACTTCTACTCAGGATACTTGGCAAACAACTTTTGATATTCCGAATATAGGAGTGGGAGTAGATAATAATTTAGCGGCAGCCAATGGTGTTGGAACGGTTTTAGAAGGATTTCAACAAATGTCTTTGGATCTTTATATAACAGATGATGTTACAAATAATGTACTAGCTTCTGGAAGTAATATTGGTTTTGCTCCTGATGCTCTAATCCCAGTTGAGACAAACACTGCTGGAGCTATGCCAGTTATAAACCCTATTACAGCTTATCTGAGCTATTCTTATCAGCCCAGAGCTTCTTCTTCATCTACTAACGCTTGGCTTGAAGGGGCGCCTGGTGATACAGGAGTGGTTAAAAGAGCGGGGCCTAGCGGTCCGGTTGCTGATCCAATTGTTATGCAACCTAAGAAAAAAGATGGTAATAAAAGCTTTCCAGATTCAATTGCAATCGGATTGAATAGACCAAATATACAAACTGATGTAGATTATTATGCCGTTGAACCCAATGAACCGACAGCTACAGGTAGAGTCCCTTTTGTTGGGAATGTCCTTTTTGCTAAAAATATAGCACCTCTTAGTTTTGGAAACAATCCTAGCCTCCTTATTTATGTAGCTCGTCAAAATGAAGGGGGTGTAACCCAAATGATCAACCCTGCCGATTTGCAAATCGTTTTTAATGGTTTTTCTATTGATCCTAATAATCCAAAATCTCTACAATGGAATTTGCCTGCTACAGCTGATGGAAATTTACTTGCACCTGGCGCTAACCCTATAGTATTTAACAAGATACCTTGGAACACAAGTATGGATGCATTATTCCATTGCGGTATTTCAGTACTTTTTACAGATAATTCAAGAGGTTTCACAACTATACAGAGTGACCCTGGTGACGATCTCGATCCATTGGATGGAACCAAGTACATTAAACCAATACAGTTCATATGGCACTGCCTTGGAGAGGGAACACAAATAACTCTGGCTAACGATAAGGGATTGAAACCTATAGAAGATTTTGTTCAAGGCGATAGTGTATCAATGGATAATAAGGGTAGTAATAGTAAAGTATTAGCAACCCATAGAGGGCATCACAGTGGAAGTGTTATACAAATCACTACAGATCACGGACACTCCCTTGTTCTTACCCGTGGTCATGTTGTTATAACTCCATCAGGAGAATGTAGGGCGCATGAGTTAAATAAGGGAGATAGTGTTGTAACTAATAATGGTGTATCAAAAATTAATCAAGTCAAAGAGTTACCTGATTATATTGATTTGTTACATAATCTTACTCTTGATAAATATTTAGAACCGAAGAATAGCGATGGTAAGATCAATACCTTTTTTGCTAATGGTATTCAAGTGGGTGACATGAATGCTGAAAAAATATTAAAACACAAACGACGTAATGATAAAGAATGGGTGAAAGCACAAGTAGGAGCATTTTGGGCTAAAGATGTTGATAGTCATTTTGCAAGAAGATAGCCCATAAGAGCAAAACTTAAAGGATCTTTTATTAGTGCACTTATTAAACAGAAGATGACTTTTTTTGATCGTGTGGTCTGGGTATAAGTAGCATTTCAACTTTATTTTAAAATAAGTATATTATGGCATTGAATAGTCCAGTCTTGGCTGCGGTTTCATATAGCAACGGAAGATTAAATGTAAATTGGATTCCTATTTCAGATTCTACCTTTTTCATTGTTTCTGTTTTTTTAGAAAATGATTTGGTTAATGGCGCTTCCATTATTGCTCAAGGTTTTGGAGCCAATTACAAACCCAATCCAGCACTAGGAAATGATAAGAACTACATTATTAAATGTGCACAATGTACTTCTGATGGAACATTAACCAGTGCTTATAGTTTGCCCTTGAATGTGCTCCAAAACCCTCTAAGTAATGTCGTAACGAAACTAAATACAAAAACACTTTTAATCGAATGGACACTTTCAGAATTTGGAAATCCGCAAGGAGCTGAAATAGCATTACATCAAGAAGGAGTATCGTTACCTTTAATTTCAATACAAGCACCAGGGGCTTCAGCTATTCTACAACTTCCGGAACAATTTTCAAAAACAGAAACCTATGAGGTTTATCTTAATCCTTATAGTAATGATGGAGGTTCACAGGGGGTAAATATGATAGCTCCAATCCTTACAGAGGCTTCACAGATTGGGTCGGTGGTTTATTCAGCTATTTCCCAAGAAATACAAGTTTATACTAACCCACCCTATCCAATAGGTATTGGTTTATACCTAACACTTTATAAAAATGATACTGAATTAGCCAATTCAACTTCTCTTTCAAATATGTCAGCTTTTGTTAGTCTTATTTGGGCTACTGTAGATTTTGCTGCTATTTACAGTGTCGCAATTAGGCAAACCAAAGCAAGTGCTTATGGTCCGGAAAGTCAAAGTGTAGATGTAGCGTTAAGTAAGCCTGTTTTACAATCCATAAGTTTCATTAAAGCAGCATCCATAGATATACAGGCTTCTTGGGTTAGCCTTCCAACGCGTCATACAATGACTGGTGGCGAACTTACCGTCCTTGGTGACGGACAAGGTGTTGACGCTTTAGAAGTTAGAGGACAGTTAGGTGTTATTACGCTTCCAATTACCCCTGCTTACAGTAAGTACCAACTTACGGTTAATACGCTTTATGGAATGTCTACTGGACCCCAAAGCGAACTCATTACCTTACTTTCTGTTGAGCCTTCTATTTCCTCTATACAATTCGATGTCAATATTTTAAAAGTTGTATGGAATGAAATAACGGATGCTCCAGGTTATCTGTTGAAGATATTTAATAAAGAAGGGCAACAAATAAAAAAGCTAACGTCATTAGTAGCAAAGGCTGAAATTTTTCTAGATTTAGACCCAGATGCACGCTATAGCGCATCTGTTTCTCAGCACGGATTAATAGGTGAAACATTATTAACAGGACCCTTCTCTGCTTCAGCTCCTATTATTTCTGTGATACCTACAGTAACTCATTTGAAATACAGTGAAGGGAAAACAACCGTGATATGGAATGCAGATGAATTAAAATCAATTGAGGGTATTTCAGGCTACGAAGTTGGGTTATATATTGATAAAGATATTCAAGGGACACTAAAAATAGTAGAAGGAGCTGATACCAATACGACTATACTTGATTTACAATTAGAGCCGTGGAAAAGATATGTTATAAAAATACGAGCTATTGGTACAAATTGTATCGGTTCTTTTTCAATTCCAGAACTATTGATAACTGGTAATCCTGTTATTACTTTATGTCAATTTGATGGAAAAGAAGTGACTGTTGACTGGGAAAAGTTACCAGACAGTTATCTTACTGGTTATACTGCCACGCTTTATCTGGATAAAACCACTCCTGTTGTAAAAGATACTTTAAATACCTTTAATAATACAGCAGTCATAGTAAATACACTTACAGAAGCAGGTGATTATTATGTAGTTGTTCAAGGGGTAACTAATAAGGCAATCGGTCCGAAAAGTATATTGGTTGATATTATTACAGCTAAGACAACTTTAACTAAAGTGAATTATGATGGTGAATATATCACCGCTTCCTGGGTGCTTCTTGCTACAACAACGGTTACGGGCTATCAATTGGCTATTTTTGATGGAACGACTTTACTTGATCAAGTTGTATCAGAAGGAAACAATGCAGTTATGCGTTTTATCCCAGATGTAAACACCAGTTATCAATTAAGAGTACAAGCCATCGGGCAAGGAGCTAAAGGTCCTTGGGGTGATGCTGCCGACCTCTTGATTCAATCAACACAGATTACCTCCAGTTCCTATGTGATTGGTCAGTCACCAAAACTGACTATAAACTGGAAAAAAATAGAAGTAGCTAATACAAATTATAAAATAAAGTTATATCGTGAAGGTATTGAAGTAACCGGGTTAAATCCGACTATAGCTAACGAGCAAGCGACTTTAAATATAACGTTGGATAACTGGGCACAATATACAGTTACTGTAATTCCAGTTAATGGTACCGTAAATGGACCACCCTCTCCAATTCAAGCACTTATATCAGCAACTGTAGAAGTTGGTCAAGTGAGTTTTGATGGTGAGACTATAGAAATTAGCTGGGAGCCTACAGAGAAAGCGATTAATAGTGGCTATTCCATAATGGTTTATAAAGATGGTGAAGCCTTTCTTGAAGAACCAGTGAAAACGAACGAAACACATTGTAATATTGCCAACGCACTATCGGAGGCTGGAACCTATACCGTAAAGGTACAGGCTATCTCAGCCAATGTGACTGGTCCCGAAGGTGCTGCGACTGGAATAATCAAAAGCACTACGAAGTTGAATAAAGTAAGTTATGATGGACATAATATTATTGGACACTGGGATTTAGCGGCAGATGCAGTGGTAAATGGGTATAATCTTGGAGTTTTTGATGATACAATTGAAGTGGCTCATATCAAAGCTAGTAGTACATCTGCAAGTTTAGCTGTTTATCTTGATTCAGGCATAAATTACACGGTTAAAATACAAGCATTGGGATTGAATTCAAAAGGTTCTTGGAGTTTAGGTATGGCCATACTAAGTGCAGTGCCAACAATCACTCTTGCTCAATTTACAACGGCAGCAAAACCTAAGGATAGCTCTCTAACTTTAAATTGGTCGGTTATAACTGGAGCTGATAATTATATAATTAAAGTGTACCAAGGCGACAAAAATATCGCGGTAGATTACACAGTTACAGATACCAGTGCAATAATAACAATGAAGCAAAGTAGCCCATCTTCAAATGATGCATTTGATATTGCTGTACCTTATATGGTCTCAGTTTTAGGAACAATCACTTCAAGCGTTACTGGACCACCATCAACTAGGTTAGCTTTTATTACAGCCCAACCGGTCATAACAAAAGCCATATATAATGGTATAGATAACATTTATGTAAAATGGGGAGCTATGCAACAGGAGTCTGTGAGTGGTTATCTGGTTAACCTCTACGAATCTGGTAATGCTAATCCTATAGCATCTATACGTACCATAACGAATTCCATTCAGTGGAAAAAAACACTTACAGAAGGCACAATTTATACAATTAAAGTAAGTGCATTAGGAATATTAGCTATTGGGCCTCCAAGCGAATCAATCAATCCAAATCAAGAAGATGAGGCATATTTTTTCTCTGCCTATGAGGAGAATGTACTCCCATATATCTATCGGTCTGGAACTCGACCCGCTGCTGTGGCACAATTTATTTTGTATTTACCCCAATTATTTAACGTTCCACCAGCCACTTTACCACCAGCTCTAACGGATCCGACAGATCCCAAATCGCCTTTTGTTATTAGTGTAACTACAGATAAAGCATTTCCATACAAGCTAACTGTAAAAACGGATAGTAATGCTTGGTTATTTAATGCTTCAATCACACCCATTAGAAGCACATTAAAAGATAATTATATTGTTTTTATCAAAGCCTTAGAAACAGTTTTAGGAGGCCTTATCCCTGGTGCCATTCCTCTAATTCAACAGATTATAGCAAGAAGTTTTCCATTGACTTATAGTGAAACGCTCTATTACGGTTATGGGTATGATCCTGCCAATAGGTATTGTAGCTTACAAGCTGGAATGCGAGTGAGAATAGATTATGAAATGTATCAGTTTTCTGGACCTGGAGGAACAGCGCAACAAAATGGTATGGTAGGTAATTCCACAGGTTATTATCAATTAGGAAGCTATTTGTTAGGAGCATCACAGGCAAACCAATCTCTAGATCTTGGATTCAATAGCTTTTTATCTGCGATACCTATTTCAGTACCACCCGCAGAAGGAGGCGGAGCAGGTATGTTAGATACCTATTTGAATGGATTCCGGAAACCTTATTTAAGAATATTCTATCCTTCTGCTTTTGAATCGGCAGATAATCCTGGATGGACTAGTTTTACTAAAAATATTGCCCTTGTTGCTGCAGATTCTATGAGTGATATGGAAGATGCTACTAAAACATACATAGAAACACAGAACTTCCCTTCTAAGGTTAATGTCACTTTTTTTAGAGGTCGTGTAGCTATTGTACCAGAAGTACGTGTACAAGTAGATAACATAGCCGAATATGTGGCTATTGGAACAAGCTTTCGTCAACTATGGGCGCAACGTGGTGGCGTACCATTACGAGCAAAATCAGGAGCCGAACAAACCTTAAAATTAACCAATTTCACTTTTGAGCGGAGTACAGAGAATATAATTAATGATTTGGGTGATCTTAATGATTATTTATACCCACTGAATAATGGAAACGAAATTTTATTTAATCAAAGTGCAGTTGTGACCTACTCCAATGGGAAGGACTATTTTGACCTGCCTATGATGCAGGGCGATAAGCTTATCATTAATCAGGGATAGACATGGCGGAACCGTTTTTTAAAAAACAAAATACAGATGACCCACTATATCTGATTAATTACACTCAGGAAGTGGATACCGTGGCATACCTTCCAGATTCTGGAACTTATGATAAGATTACACTTAGCGATTCATGGAACACGATTCATGGTAAATACCTGTTTATGAATGAAAAAATTGATAACCAGACTGTATTTGTTACTGCGTTACAAGAATATCTTGAGAGCCCTGGGAGGCAGCAGGTAAGGTTTTTGTGGATTAACAATCCGAATGGAGCGTTGGAAAATTGGAACGTAGAAATCCTTTCCATATCAGATGGGAAGACAAAGGGTGTATCTACCTATACTTTTAGCAATTATTTACTGTCTTTAGGAGGAAACTGCGACATAATTATACAAAATACGGGAGATGACTATTTTTTTAAGATAAGTCCAGTAGCGTTGGGAGAAGAAGTGTTTTTTCTAGAAACAGATGCAGGTGCCAATCATTTTCCTTTGTTGAATACCGATATTTTAATCGCCTTTACAGCTGAACAAATAGGGAGCTTACAATTTGATATCCGATTACAAGCCAATTCTACTACCCATCCAGATTTTGATACCTTAGATGCAGGCATTCGATTTTATATAAATGATCCAGATTATGAAGGTTACCTACAATCTTTACGCTATCCTTTATTTGTTACACCAGACACAGCGACTCATATACGTGCTTCTTTGAACCCAGTTCAGCACCTAAACCCTGAAAGTACTTATTTTAACTTAGGAGTTAATGGAGAAGCGCCAACTATCTCAACTTTTTACAGGACTAACATCGGGCAGGAAATTAACCTAATGCCAACAAATATGGCGAAATTGGTTTTTGCGCGAAAACCTACTATGAAAATTGGTGCTAGTGGTTCATACACCTTGGTTCCTTCGGGTGCTTTTGATATCGATATTTCTAATAGTGTTCCAGGTTTATCTGGCGATCCTGTGGAGCGCATTATGTGTGGTATATCTGGGATAGAATATGCTGGATTGATGACTAATATGGGTAATCAATTACATTTTTTTCCAGATCAACCTGCCTATGCGCCCGCATTTCAATCTGCTTCAAAAAATAGTCAGTCAAGTACTCCTATAGAAAATAAAGGATTGAGTGACCTTGCAACCACAGCATGGGCATACATTAGTCCGCAAAGTGGAGAAAATATAATCTACTATGCCCAACCTCAAGGTTCCGTTTTGCACCAAGGGGATCAGAGTGGTTCACTGGCCTTATACCTAGATTATCTGGAGGTTCCTGCTGCAAAATTATGTAGTAACATTGGCGAAGTAGGTCTCAACTGTTCTGATGACGGGGCAGGTGATACCACCCTTACAGCTTTTCCTATGGTGCCTTACACTGGAATTCCAAAAAATCTAATAGAAACTTATAAATTATTAGAATTGCAGGCACTCAGTCCGACTAGAAGGGAACAAATTAAAAAACTTTCAAAGGTTGAAACTATAGATAAGACAGGTGATATTAAAGCCGCCACACCTCAAGGGTTGATTGCCGACCTTAACACGCAAAAAACGTATTGGAAAGGGCTAACACTTGGTCGTTCGGTTAACATTAATGATGATACGGCTCCTGGACATCACCTTCAATTTACCAACATTACTGGAGACTTTAAAGCAGCTGTGCAATCCAATCAGTTATTTATGGTTATCAATAATCCTGAAATTTTTCAAGATTGTGCCTCAATAAATTATAAGCTGACTCGTATAGCCTTAGCCGAATTGGGTGATAAAAACCATGGGAACGTACCAAATAACGTACTTAAAAAAATGACTGCCAACCCCAGCATGATTGGTATAAACAACACAGACAAAGATGATTTTAAACAAGCATTAATCGAACATGGTCTAACGACTTTAGAAATAGACACTTACAAATCTGTACTTTACAAATACTGTTCCTATGCTTTTTTACTTATCAATGAAGATGGTTATTATGATCTGGCCGATGATGATTTGGATGCTATTAACTCAGGTGTTGCTAATCACTCAGTTCCAGATAGTATTATTGCACAACTTAAAAGCTCCTCGGTAGTTAATGAAAGATATATCAAAAGAGGCGATTTCAAAACAGCTATAAGTAGTGTTATAGGAGATGATAAATGGAATTTATATGGAGCTATATTTATAGAATACGCCTATGTTCGTGAAAATGGTTGGGAGTTCAATTTATCGCCTTCGTATTGGGTAAATAAGAGTCAAAGCACTATAGTTATTTTTAAATATGCCGAAAAATCGTTAGAAGAATTGGTTACAGATACGAGCACTTGGTCATGGAAGGATGCTGCTAAAAGCCAGAATGAAAGCATTACCCATACACAAAGCAGTATTTTAAAAATCATTAAAGATGCCAGAGAAAAAGAAGCGATAAGCCCTGATTTTAAAAACTTTATCAAAAAGGTATCAGACCCTTATTGGAATGGTATTTTATTTTTGAATGTAATAGTGTCACTTGACTCTCTACCAGAACAACTTCAGGGATTGGCTGCGGGAGTAAACCCAGAAAGATTCTATGGTCACCATTTGGGAATCAATGTAACACCTCTTGAAAATGAAAATGGGGTTCTAGACATTAAACCATCTTCTCTTTTTGGTCTTATTTATTACGATGATCCGGAAGATCAGTTTTATGACGGGAATAACCCTTTTGCTTTTAAAGTACTATCTCTAAAAGTCCTTTTTCAAAATTCTTCCATCAGTAATTTCTACAGTCAAGTTGAATTGTTGATTACCGAATTTTTTGATGATCAAGCTACCATGATTGATCCTATTCATGGGAATAACTTGCTTCTTAATGGTGTGTATCAAAAACATGATGGCAAGGATTCTTATGTTTTTCTGGAAGATGAAATTAATACATATGAAATGAGCAGTGCCGTTCTGGATCGGGTGATTATCAATCATGCCGAATTTGTTACGGTCATTCCGCTTGATGGGTTAAATCCTGGTGATAGGGTACACACCAAATTTTTATTAAGAGGAACCATAGAATTTAAGGCTTTGCCTTATTTTGATGTCTTTTCTTTTGGGCAGGAAAAAGGAGAAGAATCATCAGAAATAGCCAAAGGGCTAAAATTTTCCAACCTCACCATCCACATGGATTTTCCTCAAGAAGATCCAGATAAAAAGACTTTTGGTTTTGATGCTGGTAATTTGTCCTTTGATATATCGGGGAGTTATTCCCGCGACCACAGTTTCTACGGTCATTTTCCTTTGAAGATGAATGGACTCCAGCAAGTGCTTAATAATAAGGCAGCAGGAGAGGATGATAGCGCAGCCGTAACAACCCCTGGAGACTTGGGTTATATATCCGCCATTTCACCTTTACAACAAGGCAAATTGGATGAAGGCTGGTATGGCTTTACCTTTCAATTGGATATAGGTACTCTGGGGTCACTAACTAGTGATGTTGGTTTTGTGGTTGAAATTTTTATAGGCTGGACACCTACGAATGTAGATACGGATTATAATGTATACATGGGAGTTAAGCTTCCAGGATCGAAGAGTTCAGCTGCAGAAATCCCAATAGAAGGTGTATTAAAGATGGTATTTAAGAAAATTGAATTTACGGCTAACGAAATACCTGCAAATCCAGCGCTCAATCAGAAAGAAGGGATGGCTTACATGCTTAAATTCAGAAGTATTTCATTGAGCTTGTTAGGTTTTAATTTTCCACCAGGTCAGATAGATATGTACATCTTTGGGAATCCAGAGCGTAAACGGAGTGCACTGGGATGGTACGCAGCTTATGTTGGAGAGGAAAGTTGAATTGAAAGATTAAGGTAACTAGAATAAAAATGCTTTTTAATGATTAAAATCAATTCCATATGGGTAGGACAGGGAGACTGTACATTAATTGAGACTAATGCAGGTCATAATAGTGGTGAACTCATTTTAATAGATTGCGGAACCAGTGATAGTATGTCTATTTTTGAGGAGAATGTACAACCAACCATTGAAAACATTTTAAAATCCTATCCTACCACCAAGACAAAAATAGATTATATGTTTCTTACACACTCAGATAAGGATCATGTGAATTTAGTGAAAAACCTATTAGTTCTTAGCACAGTTTCAGAAGTCACTAATTTATATTATGGCGGGTTATTAAGCCCTTACTTAAGATATATAGGAATAAAAGTAGGTGGAAAATGGCAACTAGATCCAAAAATTAAAAAAGTAAATAATATAGCCAATTATTTTTTCAACACATTAGCAGCAACGATCATTGGCACACCAGATTTTAAACTTTGGATATTGTCAGGGAATTACCCCTTCAAACATGAGCCGCCTGTAGCAATATTTGATAAAGATGTTAACGAAGCTGCTAATCGTAAGAGTAAACCTCTGAGATCTGCCTATGATATCAATGGTAATAGCCTGATTATTCTAATCAATTATAAGGGGTTCCAAGCAATGTTTATGGGTGATGCTACTTATTTTCAACAGCAAATGTTGTTGGAAGAGCTAAAGAAGGCTGGAAAAGAGGGCGATTCCAATTCTATATCGTTTAAAATGTCTCATCATGGAAGTCCGGATTCATTTAATAAAGAGTTTACCAATACCGCAGTAAAACCTAATGTAATCACTTCAAGTTCAGGGATTACGTTTGGTCACCCTTCACTTCAGGCAATAGATGAAATTACTAGTATTAAATCAGGAGCTCCTATGCATCAAATTACATTATTTGATGAGTCCACTAATCAATATGAATATTATACTACAGATAATTGGGTCTATAATACAATGTTAATGTTTTCAGAAAGTTCAGAATTTGTACCTACTAAAACCAAAAGTGGTAAACGCTCTAGAGATAGTCATGCTGGTGAAGCTTATACTGCGTTAAAGGGTATTAACTGGACGCTTGAAGTTGATGATACAGGCACCACTTATAAACCAAAAACTATGGGTGCCACTGCGATAATACTAACCACTAAAGACACCATCAACCCAACCTCTAAGAAGAGTAAGAAGGGCAGTAAGACATGATTTTAATTATAATCTATGGCAATAACAAATAGCATACTTGACCAGTTTTATAGAGATGTAATAGCACAATATAACGTGTCTGCGCAAACTATTAAACTTGGCGTCAATATTGATTTGGAGGTAGGTGCCTTATTGAATTATGTACAACTCCTCTTCATTGATTTAACACAAGCAACGGTTACCAGAGAGACACAGCAAATAATTATTCAAGGGCAAGGGAGTCTTTTTGGCAAACCACAGAATATTGAGTTGATTGGAACAGATGTTAATAGTAGCATTGGATTAACGTTGAGTTGTAGTTCCTCTGGAAGTGTTGATCTGAAAACCGTTTTTCCAGGAATAGCTGGATCATTTCATACGGTTGATGGTTTTATACAGCCAACAGAATCTATCTTTTATTCTCTACAATTTAAAGATGCCCAATGGTTAATCACTAATATAAAGCCTTCTGAAGGTATCTTTTACCCATCTAAGGGGCTTAATTTGAAGGCTAGTGCTTCTTCAGCAACCATCCCGTTACTTGCTAAAATTATTACTGAAGATGAAATTATTTTTAGTGGTCCCATCAGCTATATCAAAAATGAGCCTACTCAACTGTATCTGGATTCTTATTTTCACAGATTGACTATAGATTGTGGTCCGTTAAAACTAGAAGAGGTACATTATACTGTTCGTACGTCATATTATATAGAAGAACCTGAAGAAAATGAAACGAGTAGTTTGTTCTCTGGTATAGTAAGTATCGGAGAAACAAACCCTATAAAAATACGTGTTGGAGTCGATATTCAACTGGGAAACAATAGGTGGATCTTTTTTTCAGATATTAAAGAAGGAGGGCTTACATTAGCCGATGGATTAAATGGAATAGCTGAGTTTGTAGGAGGCAATATTTCCAATTTTATTCTCCCAGATTCTGTTAGATCATTAGGTTCTTTTGGGCTTACTAAATTTTCTCTTGGTATTGACCCGAATAATCCGTCAGATGTAAGTTTTGTTTTTATGGAAGTTGGCAGTTCCAAAAAATGGAAGCCACCAATTCCCTATATCAGTATAGAAGACCTTCATGTACAATGGCAAATTGTTAATCCATTTGAAACTGAAAGTCAACAATCTGGAGGTGTGGGAGGAAGCTTAGTATTTGGTGAAACAAACCCAGTTCATTTAGATGTATTTGCTGTGCTACCAGATTTCATTATTCAGGCTAACCTAAGAGAAGGAGAAACTATTTCTCTAGTGGAAGCCGTTGAAGTTTTTTTTCCAGATGCAGGAGATCTAAAACAAGATATCATTATTGACGAATTGAGTATACTGGCAGATTTTTATAGCCAGCAGTATGAATTACAAGCGGAAATAAAACCTGACCCTTCATTTTCAATTGATCTTATTCTTACCACGTTAAACCTTAATTATGTCTCTTTCAATCTTAATTATGACCAAAACAAACTCTATGGTTCTCTTCTTGCTAAACTGAATCTATTCGATGGCGATTGGAATGTGTCAGCTGCATATGTACAACCAGGAAATTGGATATTTAGTGTTCGTTTGCAACAAGGCAGTAAAGTTGAATTGATCAAATTGGCAACGAAATTCCTGAACTTTAAATCTGACTACATTCCCCAGGTCGATATTACAGAATTATATTTTCTTTATAATCTTTCTGATAAAACATACACTTTCGAGGGAGAAGTTAGTACGTATTGGAATCTTAAAATTTTTAATTCTGGTCCTCAGATTCTGGCAGCAATCAGCATTTCTAGTTTCATCCAAGAAAATACAACTATATACAAAGGGAGCATCTCTGGTGCTCTCATGATAAATGCATTCCAAGCTACCGCAAGTTATAGTTTTGCGCCCGATACCAGAATCATCCAATTCAGTATCAAATACAAGCAGCTGGAATTGATTGCTAGTTTGTTAAAGACAAAAGTTGGCACACCAGAAGAAAAGAATTTCCTCAAAATCAACTTCGGTGACCTTAGTTTCGGTGCCATTGTTGAATACCTTATTGGTCTGGCTAATCCTAATGCCGAATTCAAACTGGAGGCACCATGGAATGTTCTTAACGATGTTAACTTTAAAAACCTGAGCTTAACGGTAGATATAAATACCAAATCAGTTAGTATTGACTATGCTATTAATCTCAATTTGGTTTTTGTTAATATTAACACTATCGGGCTTATTTATACCAAAAAAGAGGGTAAGGGCAAAGTCGATGTTAAAATTACTGGCCGTTTACTTGATAAAACTTATGGCGATGAAAACCCTATCACTTGGGATCTGCTTGACGACCCACCACCCTCCGTACCTGCTAAAGAATCAGCGTTAATAGAATTGAAATATCTTGGCATTGGTCAGCATGTAGCTATTGACAATCCGCAGAGTTTTAATAATGTTGAAGAAGTTATTGGAGCGCTCAAGGAATATATGCAACCGATAGAAAATAAAGACCAAAACCCATTAACACAGCAACATGGCTTAAAATTTGACGAAAATAGCCATTGGTTGTTTGGGCTAGACATTAAGGTTATTGAAACCGTATCGCTTAGCATAGTTTTTAATGACCCCGACCTATATGGGTTACTCATTGCTTTGTCAGGAGATCGTGCGGGTTCATTAGGGGGATTAAAGTTTGAGGTGCTTTATGTAAAAGTTACCGAAAATATTGGTGTTTTTAAAATTGAACTTCGAGTACCTGAAGCTTTCCGGCAATTGGAATTTGGTGAAGTATCCGTCACGCTACCAATAATTAAGTTGGAAATTTATACTAACGGCAACTTTAAAGTTGACCTTGGCTTTCCAAAAAATGCCGATTTTTCGGTGTCCTTCTGCATACAGGTGTTTCCTTTTATAGGCTATGGGGGCTTCTATATAGCTTCTCTTACGGGAGCTACTTCTAAACGAGTGCCACAGATTAATAATGGCGTTTTCAATCCAGTTATCGAATTCGGTTTTGGACTCTCGGTCGGGGTTGGCAAAACGTTTAATAAAGGTCCATTAAAAGCAGGACTTTCGGTTACCGTTGAAGGGATTTTAGAAGGTTGCTTAGCTTGGTTTAATCCAGATGATAAATCACTTCCAGACCCCATGTACTATTGGATGCAGGGAACCATTGCCATTGTAGGTAAATTATATGGAGCTGTCGATTTTAAAATTATTAAAGTAGATGTAAGTGTAACAGCCTATGCTTCTGCAACTTTGACCATAGAAGTCTATGAACCCATATTTATAGAATTAAAGGTAGGTGTTGAGGTGAGAGCGACAGTAAAAGTACTGTTTATAAAAATACATTTCAGTTTCAGTCTTGAGCTTGAAACATCTTTTACTATTGGTCACGAATCTACACCCCCTTGGATTGTGGGTCAACGGATAGTCCCACCATCTAATGGAGCAAGCTTACAAATGGCTTCAACAAACCCTCTGCCTATAGCTGCACCACAACCGCAACTAAGAATGCAGCGCAGCCCTGTTATACCTAAACGAAAAAGAAATGGCAGAATCTTAAAAAGCGAGAGTGTTAATAACATTGGAGCTGATTTCGGGATGATAGCACTGACAGCTATGCATGTGTTAGAAACAGGAAGTTTACAATGGAATACAGGATTGGTGTTTAATGCTATTAAGCAAGTGCATCTAACTATGGTACCCGGTTTTACAGTAGCTGGACCAGATACTTTACTTAATGGAACGGGAACGGCACCCTCAGTACAAATAAGTATGGCGCTGTTGGCGGAAAATACCATTCCCCTTAATGCTGCCAATGCAGCAGAAGCCCAAGCTATTAGTACAGGTTCACTTACCCGAGCTACAAAAGCAGAAGACGCTCCATTTAACCTCCTTATCAGAGGGATGTTAGCTTATGCTATAAATGCTTTGCCTCGCCATGATGCGGCTTTGATTACCTTGGAAGATCTGGAAACATTATATGAATTACTGGATACTCAAGAAGCAGAAAACGAGGGATTCTCTTATGATAAACTTAAAACATTTATCAGTAATAATTACAGCTTTGAAATTAGCGGCATACCAGCTGAAAGTAGAGCAGTAAATGGCGTAACAGCCGCAACTACAAGTCCGCAGGAATCTAGTGCAACCATTTTCCCGATGATTCCAGAATTAACTATGAGTTATAGTGGATTAGGGACTCCAATCGATTTTACGGATTATCATAAAGTATCTGCTGAATATGAGGAAGAGATGGCTGCTTATTTTGCTCATTTATCGGTCGACTATCTAAGTCAGGTAGCTACCGATCCTCTCGATAAAAGTGGAACATCTTCCAGTACGGATTCTGGTAATGAATCGCTGGCAACCATGGTTTTTCGTGATTATTTCTGGATGATTGCCAAATCAGCAGTGCAAGAAGCGCAAGATTTGATGAAGACTTATGCTTATACCGTATTGGAAAATCAGTCCCTGGTAGACATAGCAAATAGTACAGATTTTCCTCGGATAGATATGGTGTATGAGGTTAAATTAGGAGATAGCCTGCATAGTATTGCCGAACATTATAGTATGACTGATGCAGAAATTCAGCAGTTAAATCCGAGTATAATAGACCCGGTCAATAAATTACTTACACCGCCCTTGCTGGTGAATGTATTATATGGTGTAACCGTTGAAGAGATTGCTGTTGAAAATCAGCAACACAATTTGAATATAGGAAAAGTACTTAGTATCTCTGGTATTAACTATCAGGTAAGGGATGGTGATTCACTTAGCTCGATTACCACTAAATTTGGTTTCGATGATGGGGGCATTTTACTTGTAGCCCAAAATGCGGATACGATTCAATTGTTTCAGATAGGAAAAACAATTCAAATTGCAGGTTTGGATGTAGGGAATACAACTACCTACTTCTTGTATACTCCAGTTCATGGAGATACTTCACAATTTATTGCTTCTTATTTCTTGACTAGAACAAACTTGAATACCCTCAATGAAGAGCAGTGGAGTTGGTATATTCAAACTATTGCCAATTTTAACCCTACTGTTAATTTTAATTACAATCCTAATACAGGTGAAGTTAATCCGCTTCTTCCAGGTACTTCCTTGAAAATTCCGAAGGCATATAATAATTCGAAAAGTGATGATGCATTATCCTACCTCACAAGAGGCATGGACACTATTGAATTAATCGCTGGTTATTTTACCCTCAATCAGAACCCTACAGCAGATGTCACTCAATTAAAAATCGATATTGATGGTTTGAACCCAGGAGGAATTATCATTGGTACACCTGCTAAAATACCTGCGATTGATTATCCTATTCAAGGAGCTGATACCTTTCATTCAATAGCCATGCGATTTGGATTAACTTTAGATGTTTTAGCGACGGTCAACAAAGATGCCATCAGCCTGTTGGCTCCACTTGCCGTATTGAATATTCCAACAAAAATACATACTATTTTGGCTGATGATACGCTTGCCTCTTTGGCAGCTAACTTTAATATTACCGTAGCCGAACTTGCTATTGATATTGAAAAAGAAAAGAATATTTTCCCCTTTAATACTGCTAATAATGTTATTAATATCCCTAATGTTCCACAACTTGAAGTGTCTACTCTTGAAGAAAAAATTGTGAGCAATGGACACAGCAATAAGATTGCGGCAATGGTTTCTCGTTTTTTGTTACATGGCTTACGATTACCGTGGAGCCCTTCTGGAAGCATTACGCCAGAATCACCATTATATGGAATTTATAATCTAAGCGGACAACAATTCCCGGCACCAGATGTAGATACACCAACACCGTTTGAAATTACCTTTACAAATCAGTCAGTAGCACCTTGGATAAAATTTGCCGATAGTTATGTTATTCAGCCCGGGGATACCAAGGTTTCTCTTGTGGCACAGTTCCCAGATATAGAAAACCTGAATCCGCAGATTGATTGGGCAACGGACTTGGTTGCGGGCTGGATTGTTTTTACCAATATAAGAACAACTCCAAATGATCTTGAATTAGTATTAGATGCTTCTTATTTACAAGCGCATTATCCTTCCACAACATTTAAGCCTGATTTTATCGGACCGAATGCTATGAAACTGTTCAATGATCATCCTCGTCGTTACAGTCTACAGGCACATCTGCATTGGCAAACCCCTGTAGAGATTGATTTCCCTGATCCAGCGCATAGTGGCACTCCGATTGCCGGAGAACCAAGTATATGGTTTTACCCTGAGAGCTTACAGGGTAAAGTAGAATCTAATGCTTTTGGTAATCAGAATTTTGAATTATGCTTGTTTTCTCCCAAAGTTAAAGATGGTAATTATCCTAAAGTAGGTCTTTATATGTGGGCTTCATTAATAGAGTTTCAAATTCGATTAGTAGCAGATCCTCTACAAACAGGTAATTATTTAAGTAATACTTATGAATTAGTTGGCGCTCCAAATATGGAAGCCGATCGATTGGAAGCCTTATGGACCTATGTGATGGATATAAATAATAATGAAGCAGATCCAGCAGTTTATCTCTTATATCCTCCAAATGCAACGAGCGGTAATCCATCGGGCTTAATAGCCGATAAAATAAGTAATGAGCAGACGTTTTTATTAAAAACAAATCTTTCTACTGAAACAAATAGTGGAGCAAGCATTGCTCCCCTGACATCTGGTGTTCCTACATCTGGGGATTATTATGCGAACCTTAATGCGCCTAAAGTATTCATGAAATACCTATGGGAAGGTTTTGTAGTTAAAGAAGGAGGCTATCATCTTCACTACACTAATAGTTTAAACGGAATGGGTTTCCCAAGTTCCACCTTTAATGAATCGGGTGTAGCGACCATACAATTGGCAGTAATTCTCGATTCCCAAAGTAAAGCCAGTAACCCACTTAGAGCTATTAAAACCTTTAATAATTGTGCTGTTATTGGAGATAATATGAATCCTTCGGCAATTAACATTTTTGCTGAAGCTATTGGTGATCATGATCTTATTCGTGTAGCATCTGTACCACCAGGTAATGTAGGCTTTGAAATGACTTGTTTTCTCCCAGATCCTCCTCCAGGAACACAGCCAACAGCAATTGAAAAAACACGCTCTTTGTTTAGCTTACTTAGCTATCATTTGATAAAGAATAATCTGTTTAAAGCGAGTACTAAAGGACTGCCTGTTGGTCCTGTAGAACCCAACTATTCAGACCAACATCCAGAAAAAGTTGTATCAGATTCCCCTCCCATAAATACAACGTCGGGGTATTATCATCATATATTACCGGTGGCTAAATTTGCTACCTCACATCAATTACCTGCATGTGTGGCACTTCCCAATCCTATGGATGATCCTTATGCGGGAATAGCTATAGAAAATGGTCAACTGGGAGAGGTTTCATTAGGCTTTGAATTTCATGGTATCTATGGAAATAAAACAACTATAGATCCAACCACACCCTTAAAAAATTTATCCTTATCTGTAGGTTACAATGATACAGTCATCGGCTTGTCAAAATGGCCAGGGTTGATGACACATTATGGTGTTGATGGCACTAGTGCTAATCCGGAAATTGCCTTGTATTTTAATTTTCAACTAGATAATTATGTTCCGGGACCTGGAGTAAAATATACTAAAGCAGTATACAACTCCAGTGCGCATCTAGAACGTTATAAGCAAATCTGGTACCAGAGTTTACAGAAAGATGTTGGTTTTCAATTGTCCTCTTCGCTAGACCAAGAGCTTAACAAGGATAAAATTTTTGATCTTGACAAAGCTGTTTTTGTCAATTTCATTAATGCAGTTTATACTTTCCTTTCTACTACTCAACAACTGATTGGGGGTGTACATCAAATTATTTCATTAGATGTGTTGTCTAAAATCACTAAAGCATATGCTGTTACCTATCACCAGCTTGCTGAGGTGAATGCACAAAGCAAGGCGAAAGATATATTTAGTGGTGGTATTAACATTCCGTATCACCTTAAAGTAGCCAGAGAAGAATCTATCCATATTATTGTGACGCTGGCGAACGACATGGCTTCACCTCAGGGACAGGAACTAACGCCTGAAATATTGGTGAATAACAACCTTGATGTAGTTATTACTGGAAAGATTGTTTTAGCAGTGCCACAGCATGATGTTACAGTAAATACGTCTTCAAAAGAAACAATAGAGAACACTTTACTAAAAATTGCAACGACCTTGTCGTCTTCTGTTGGGAGTCTGGGGCATCTAAATGCCCAACCAGTATTACCAATAATAAATAAGGGAATTGTGCTTAGTGTGGAGGGTTATAATTACACAACTGTTGAAGATGATTCGTTGCAAAATATAACCAATCAATTCAATATGTTTGCTCAACGAGGAGACCCTAGTGTTGGAGATACCTTTACGTTAGCAGATATAGCAGTATCTATTCAGGAAGTTAAAAACTTGATTGTGGAAAATGCAATACTTCAATTAGGAGAATATATTACACAGTCTGGGGATACTTTTAATAAGATTGTAAAGAAAAATCCATTGTACACAACAGCAGCGCTACTGGAAGAAAAATCCAACCTAGAGGTGCTTAATGTTTTTGAGGCTGGAGAGGCTTTGCATCTTTTCAATAAAGAACAGCATCCTTTTGCTGATGATACCTTGGAAATGGTTGCTTTTACTTATGGTATTACCACAACACAATTACTGACTGTCAATCCAGATACAACACTTAACAGCCAAAATATCAATCCACCTAATAATCCGCCATCTAACTTATTAAATATACCTGGATTAGTAAGCATTGGGGAAACACTGGGAAAAGTTAATTACGCTCCTTATTCAGTGAAACTAGATGAAGACTTACAGGGAATTGCCAGTAAATTTGGCATGAAACCTATTGATATGGCTCTGTTAAATGAGCAAGTCCCTTATTTATTTCAACCAAATAAACCTATTACTATTGAAGGAGAGACTGTGCAAACAGTAGCTACTGATTCTTTTTTAACGATTATCAATCGTTTTAAGGACGAAAAAGGAAAGACCATCAGTTTACAACAATTGATGGATGCTATCCAATCGAATTCCAATTTGTTAACAAATCATGCATTTTTGGCCGCGAATCTTCCCAAGACTTCTCTTAACAAGAGCGACCTCAAATTATCAGTTCTTGCCAACGTTTTCAATGTACCGTTAGCCAGTATAGCAGTAGCGAATGCTTCGTTAGAAGGTTTTTTAGCAGATTCAGGAAGCGTTGCTATAAAAGGGAAAAAGTTGAAATTGGGTGCTCATGATACGTTTAGTTCTTTAGTGACTCGGTTTAAAACAGAATATAAATTGGATACGACTGTTCGCGAAATTGCAGAAGCAAATAAAGAGGAAGAGATTTTGTCTTCTGATAGGTCGTTTATGCTTCCTCCTGTAAATCCAGAATTAAATACTCCTTTAGGGTTTAATTATCCTGAAAACCCTAAATTTCCGGATACGCTGTTTGAGGTGAGAGCAGATGTTTTGATGCTTCGGGATATGAATGGTGAGAACCTTATTGATCCTGATTTTGTTAATGAAGACTCTGTTAAATTTGATCACTCACTGATTGCTCCTCAATCCAGTTATAATAGTACTGGGCAGCTTACATTGGTAGCATTTGCTGAGAAATTTGAAGCAGCATTTGGAAATAAGCTAAAAATTGCAGTTTCCAAAGCTGATGGATTGAGTCCTGACAATAAACCATCCCGTCATATATGGGCTTTATATTTTGGTACTGATGGTGTAGAAAATATAACTATAGACCAATCTAACCCTGCTTATTATGCTATTCGTCCGTTGAGTACTCGACTCATGAGCCGTAATAAAGTAATTATTCAGGAGTACGAGAATGGAGAACTTACAGGAGGTGCAAAAAAAGATTTTAAATCAGTAGACCTAGAGGTTTGGGCAAGAGAATACCTTAAGGCAATTGATTTATTTCTTTCGGCACCTTATGCGGTAGCAGCCTATCAGATTTCAGCCGTGGATTATGAAATAGTTGTTAAAGCTAAAGAAAAACTTGCAGATGCTATTAGTGAAGGGCTTGATTATATTCTTCAAGTAACACCAAATGCCGACAAACTCAAATCTGCTCAAACAACTTTAAAAGACAACCTCCTTAATAGTCTTTACAGTTCTTATGATATGGATGCTCTTTTGCAATATGATGCAGTTGTAACTGCCAACTTTGCCAATCAATCTATTGCTCCTAGATTTAATGGAAAGCCAGTCAATAAACTGTACGTGACCAAAATTGCAGATACAATACAAACTATTGCCACTACTATGAATGTTAGTACGTTATATATTGGAAACATGCTACAATATACCGGGCGAATATTAAACGCAGGGCTTACAGTAAAGTACGTTAATAAACCAGACTATATTATTACATCGAATGATACCATTCAAAGCTTACTGACTAAATTTAGTATATCAATGCAGGAATTAATTAGTGGATTGAGCTGGGATAATCCAACTCAAAATGGTCTTTTTGCAGGAAACCGTACCATCAATATTACAGGTGTTAGCAAAAAGGTAGGAGGAATGACTTTTGAGGAATTGGGTTTCTATTTTGACAAAAGTGTTGAGGAAGTGGCTGAAGCAAATAAAGATGCCATGAATATTTTCCAATTAGGTAAAGACGTGAAATTTGAAGATCAATCAGTAAAAGTGACGGATCAAAATAATAGCTTGCAATTAATTGCTGATGCTTTTAATAATGCAGATATAACTCCTAAAACGCTTGCAGAGAAAAACCGACTTACCAAGGATATGATTAACGTTGATTTTATGATGTATATCCTTGAATTAATACCAGATTTTAGTATCACCACGAGTAAGATGCCTTTGAAGACAGGTGAAAATGAATTAAATTTTATATTAAATGTAAAATCAGAAGCAGAACATCGTCATTTACTTCTGTCTCCAGATTACTATATCAATGAATTGGAATACAATATAGCAAATGTAAATGCCGCACCTGGTTATCAAGCTTCTGATTGGTTAACACTTATTATTCCTATCCAAGCTGGAAGTCAATTGTTTAATAATAACCTTGGACAACCTGAAATTCCCCTACCATTGCGATCTTACCCCACTACTCCCACTATTGTTAGTCAATCTAATCAGCCTTCTTTTTCAGATGGTAAATTACCTTTAGATTTTCCTGAAAATATAGAAAAAGCTAAAGAGTGGGATTTCGCATTTACCTATCAACATACAGAAGCTGAGCAGGATACTAGCTATATTAATGCTTTTTTCAATGTAGAAAACAGTATGCCATCCAATTCCAAAAATACTGAGACTGGTAATACTACTATAGCCATTTTGTTTGACGCTTTAGCACAATTCACCACTATTTGGCCAGCCTTGTCTGCAGATATGACTTTGATGCTAGTAGGGAAAGGTGATCAGGATATCATGGAGAAGTTTTTAAAAACTTTTGCACAACAGATTGATGGTGTTGCTGGCAAATGGACTTATACCAACCAGCGGTTGTCAGAGAATACTATTGAAGCAACGACAGAATATAACTATCGGATTCGTTTCTCTACAGAAGAAAAAGAAAACAAAAAGTATTACAAAAATCTGATTTTGAATACAAATGGGGAAATAGGGCCTAGTAATCAGTTTCCAGTCATTTCCTGGATAGATACTAGTGTATCGCCTCATAAACTCTATGAACTTAAAGCTGAACCAAATGGTAAGGAGTGTGTTTATATTTATCAGGAAGAAGTGTTAGCTTTCAGATCTATTCAACACAAGATTGAATATAGAGAGTTAGACATTATGAAATATCAGAATGCATTAGGTGGTGCTTATGTGAAAAGAAATGTGGATTTGGTTGAAGTGCCAACACAAGAAGAATTCATTTTTCAAACCCCAGAAGTTATCTTTAATGAAATATTGGTTCCTTACCTGAATCACAATCAGGTCATCTCTTTTGGAAACCAGTCCATGAATGGCAATTTGAAACAAGCTTTAGAAGTATTGTTTTCTACTTTATTGGAAAATGACGTTGCTCCAGTTAAAATTGCTGCTAAATATGGTTTTCAGTTGGTGGCAACTAATACAACTGACCGTGGAACCGATGAAGAAATTGTTAGTCAGTTACCCATCACTTTTCGACCAGTTGTTGCGTACAGTAATAGTATTCCTGATGATCTGAATAATGTCATCACCCAATGGCAAAATGGCAAGCCTATTTCGACTCAAGGAGGGCGTTATATTTTTGATGTTTGCGTGTTTTCAACCTTAAAGAACAATGGGATTCATCCAATTATTGAGCTTCGCAACCTCGTTTTTTACCTAAGTGAATAAGCTTCTTTTAGTCAATAAGAGGTTTGAGTAGATATCGGTGATTATACGAAAAAGGAAAACAAAAGATATTAAAAATCGGTATTTGACCATTGCTAACTAAATTGACCACTCCTATCCCTAGACGCTTTTAAAACAATATATTCCTTATAAGGGAAGGAGTTAATAATAAGCAAGTTAATATTTATGTTTCAAAAAAAAAGTTTTTTAATATAGACTCCAAAAAATAGAGATTATAAAAACAATCCCTCTATTGCTTTGTGGTGTTTGTGAGTCTTAAAACATTTTCCACAACTATTTTCTATGTTTTGGATTAATTGGAATGCTTTTAGTCACTGATCCGCATTTTTGTTATAAAATCAATTGCTATTTAAAATTCTGTTTTTAAAAGCCATTCAGCACATTCCTCTGCATTCCGCGAAAAGCTACATTCCGCGAAAAGAGCTTCATTGACAAAGGTCTTGGACATAATCCACGCTTTTGACTTTCAATTCCGTTAACCCTTTCCGTCCCGAAACTTCGGGACTGGAAAGGAACACTTCATTCCAAGTCAAAAGCGTGAATCAAGTCCGCCAAATAAGGAAAAATGTATTTGCGTTTTGTTCCACTTCCTACGATTTTGTGTTTCACAAAGAATTTAGACCTACATCCCGAGCCAACACCGCCATACCTTTTTTTGACAGCAAAATAACAACATTCAGCTTTGAACGACAGCATAACCAGGCTCTCCCGAATACTCGGGATCGCACTTTTTATATGTCTTAACAAACCTGAATATTGAAAGAGACCAAGCAACAAAAAAAGGTAACAGCGTCGGCTCTATGGGAAGTAAATCTAAAATGAATCTTATGAAATCTTACAAAATCAATAAAAAGGAAGCGGAACAAAAGTTAAATAAACAAAAAAAGGAAAACGCTCTGGATATAATAAGTAAATCAATAACAAAACCTTTCTGAATGGTTCAGATAGGTAAATATTAATCTTTAAATTTTTTAATTATGAGTACTCTAAAAAACAAAGTACAGTTAATTGGCAACGTAGGAAACGAGCCAGAAATCACAAATCTTGAAAGCGGAAAGAAAGTCGCAAAATTTTCAATTGCAACCAATGAATCGTATAAGGATTCTAAGGGAGAAAAAGTTCAGAACACCCAATGGCACAATATTGTGGCTTGGGGAAATATTGCCGAAATCGTAGAGAAATACGTAGGCAAAGGAAAAGAAGTGGCATTAGAGGGCAAAATGACCTCACGCTCTTATGAAACCAAAGAGGGAGAAAAAAGATACGTTACCGAAGTGGTCGTAGATGAAATCCTGCTTTTGGGAATTAAAGGCGAGGATAACGCTACTGAATAATTGAAAATTAAAAGAGAGCGTTCCTATCCAAAAGATGCGCTCTCTTTTTCATTATTAATCTTATTAAATAGAATTACAATGAATGATAAAGTTAACAAAATAAAAGAGGAATTGCAACATTTTTGCGGAACAGAAATGTTCTTTAAAATTCCATTGATTGGAACCCGATTTACGGATGGATTGAAATATTTAGCACAAGAAGCGGAATGCTTTTGGCTGATTACGGATGCATCGGTAATCGCAAAAAGTCTATCGAATAGAAGTGAATTTATTACAGTAGATTTTAAGCGACTTTCTGAAAAAGAAAGAGAAGAAAAACAATGCGAAGCTATCATTGAATATAGTGATGGAAACGATAATATTTTTGAAACCCACAGATATAATGTAACCGATTTTCCTTTGGATGAACTGCGATTATTTTTTGTAAATGATACGCTGATGCTTCCGAGCGAATATTAAAAAGTTGTATCATGATTTATATCACTTATAATAATCTCGATAGTGAGACACAACAAAGGTTGATGACGATTTCCAAAGAAGATGTTGAACATAAGTTTGGAAATGAATTGAAACGATACGCCGAAGAGCATTATATAGAATATGATGTGCTTTTGGAAGAAGAAGCCACAAGAAACCTCTATTCTTATGACTATGTTTTTAATATTTAAAATCTAATTATTAACCCAAGACCTCTTAATTTTAGGGGTCTTTTTATACCACTATTTTGTATTCTGCAACAAAAAGAGCCGTTTACTGAAGATACTCTTAAACTTCCATCATAACATTCTTAAAAAATCAAATTTCAGTTCGTATTACAGTGAAAGCCATTACATTTTTGGATGTAATGGTATTTTTTTCATCCCGATAAATCGGGATGAAAAGGAATAGCAAGAGGGTAACACGCTGGCGCGATGTTTCAATTTTCGGTTTTTTCAAAACACTAGTAAAATCAATGGTTTAGAGCGATTGATTGTTTTGCTCAATGAGATTTTAGCATTGTTTTTTCAGAAAAAACGCTCTCAGCCTAATGAAAACAATAAAATTTTTCAGAAAAAATGGATAAAGGATATGAAAAAGAACGATTTGAGAAGCTTGGGATTAAAGCTTCAGTTGCAGAGCGATTTAGGGATTTTTGTAAAAAAATGTCTAAATCTCAATCTATGACATTGCTTCTAATGATTGACTTTTTTGAGGATAATGGCATTTCGCCAAATGAAACTATTGGTCCAAATATGCAAACATTGGAGAGCGAAATCAAAAAACGAATCAATGCAGTAATTGCCATCATTAAAGATATCGAAAAGAACCATGACAAACCAACAACTGCAATGTTGCAATCCTTGTTTATGGAGTTTGAGCCAAAAGAAAAGAAACTCATTTTGGAGAAGGAAGTCAAAGAAAAGAAAGTCCAGTTTGTAGAAAAATTAGATTCTAATAATCAATTATAAAATTATGTATATCACAATTACAGCTCAAAAATTGGGTGGAGATTATTCACAAAGTTCAGCCGATTTTGTTGAGTATCTGAAGAAGGAAAATCAAAATTTGGAGCAAGAGGAACTGGAGCATTTTTTTAATCAATATGGTGATGAAATTGAAGCCATAGAAGTCGTAAAAGAAATCGATGGGAATACTGCAAAACTAAAAAAGAAAGAACCTAAATTTTATTCCATAACAGTAAGTCCAAGTCAATCGGAATTACGAAAACTGCAAAACAATTCTGAAGATTTAAAGAAATACACGAGAGCGATAATGAACGATTATGCAACGTCCTTCAATCGAGAAATCAATGGCAAACCAGTAACTGTTGATGACATAAAATATTTTGCCAAAATTGAACATCAACGAACATTTAAAGGCACAGATAAACAAGTACGAGATAACCAACCGTTTGCTACTAAAATACTTCAACTAAAAAATGAAATTCGGAAAATAGAACAAGGGCAATTGGAAGAGAACATAAAGAAAATAAAAACTCAAATCGCCAAGTTAGAAGCTGAAGCACCACATCAATTAAACGGAAAACGTATTGTTCAGGGTATGAAAAAAGATGGCAACCAAAGTCATATTCATATCATCGTGAGTCGAAAGGATGCTTCCAATTCTGTGAGTTTGTCGCCAGGGTCTAAACATAAAGCTTCTGAAGTTGAGATGCACGGTAAAATTGTAAAACGAGGGTTTGACAGAGATGCGTTTTTTACAAAAGCCGAAAGCACTTTTGACAAAACGTTTGGCTACAAACGCAACTATGCAGAATCGTATAAGTCGAAGAAAGATTTCATTAAAAATCCGAAGCTCTACTTCACAACATTATTGGGGTTGCCAGCAAGTGAAAAGGCAGTTGCTTTTAAGATGCTCGCAAAATCAGGAGTACCCATGGCGAATATCCCAACAAATAAAGTGCAGCTGGCGCTCAAAATGATTAGATATTTAAAGCGAGGTGTGGAAGTGGCAATAAAATCGGGTTCAATAGGGATATAATATGGAATTACAAGGCATCTTTTTTACAGTTGGAATAATTATTGGGATGAGTTTGGTCTTCTCTAGTTTGTTTAAACTGACACGTTATGCATACTTGATAAACTTAATTCTGATCGTAATTTGTTTAGGTTTGCTTTTCAGATTGAACCATTTTTTAATGCAATGGTTTACGCAGTTGCTATACATTGGTTGTCCTTTATTGCTTATCAATACAGTTTTATATGTTTTTCTGCATAAGGAGAATGATATTTTCGATTCTAACAATAAACACCAAGTTCATTTTAAAGTAAAACGTGGAAGTTTCAAAATAGACAACATCAAACGAGGAGCTTCAATTATTGGTTCTGCAGGAAGCGGAAAAACAGAAAGTGTGGTTTTCAATTTTCTTCAGCATTTCAGCAAGCATAAATTTTCAGGAGTCATTCACGATTATAAAAACTTCGAAATAACAGAAATGGCATTCCCCTTATTTGAAAAAAATGAAATTGATTTTAAAGTCATTTCATTCGATAACATTTATGATAGAGTGAATCCAATAGCACCAAGATACATGACCAATGAAGAAAGCGTAAATGAAGTTGCCAGAGTGCTCATTGAAAACTTATTGGAACAAAGAGAATCCGGAAGTATAGGAACTACAAAATTTTTCAATGATGCTGCAGAAGGTCTCATTGGTGGTTTGATTTGGAAACTGAGAACATCATATCCACATTTATGTACGTTGCCACACTTAATAGCCATTTATCAGTTTTTAGATACAGAAAGTTTAATTACTTTTTTGAGTTCCAACACCACATCGAGAGCAATGGCAGATGCTTTTATTAGTGGTAAGGATTCAGACCGACAAACAGCTGGTGTAAAAAGCACCTTGGCCAATGCACTCAAAAAAATAAGTACGCAACGTATTTTTATGACCTTATCCGCAGATGACGTGCCTTTAGACCTCAATAACCAGGAGAAACCTTTAGCGATTTCAGTAGTCAATAATCCAAAATACGAGACTGCGTATTCGCCAATTATAGCAACTATTATTCATACGATTACAAAGCAAATGAGTGTTAGGAATTCTAATCATTCATTTTTATTGATGGAAGAAGCACCAACAATTAGACTCTTGAATATGCATCGAATTCCAGCGACATTACGTAGTTATGATATTGCCACGATTTACGTCATGCAAGATAAAATTCAAAACGATATGATGTATGGCGATAAAGCGAGTAAAGCTATTTTAAGTAATTTGTCCTATCAATTCTTTGGAAAAGTAAACGATCCAGACACAGCCAAATATTATGAACGGTTTTTTGAAATCGTAAAGAAAGAAACCACAAGCGTAAATAGAGGACACAATCTCAATTTTGATACACGAATTACAACAGGCGAGCGTGAAGTTGCAAAAATTAGAGCAGATGTATTCTTCAGATTAAAAGAAGGCGAATTTATTACGTTCGCAGATGGAAAGGATAGAAAAGTACAGTTTAAGCTTCCTAAAATCGAAAAAAGATTACCAACGAAACAACATGTCTATTCTGATGCCGATTTGCAAGCTAATTTTGATAGGGTTTGTAAAGAGGTAAGAATGATATTTAAATAAATTATTTAGCTGGAACTTAATTAATCCATAATGATCATATATGCAAATTAATCACGAATAATAATTCTTTTGACCTCATAATACATTGATTAAAAATGGGTGAGTGGAGTAACCAAATTTTGAAATTCAGGTACTATTGTTTTATGTTTTAAGGCATTTTCTTTAGTAATATTCGTCATAATGTTTCCTTTACTATAGTAAAATGAACCATTTAATTGTTTCAAAAGTTTTATGCAGCCTGGATTTTATGAGAATAATCGAGCGATTGGCAGGCAAATTTACATTATGAAAATTATGGATGCATTTATCTTTTCCTATAAATCTAAAATCTTAGTTATTGAGAATCATTTACTTGAGTATATTGACGCAAATATTTAGTATTAAAAGAAGAACTATAGTTTCTTGTATATTTAGATAATGCTATATTATAGCAATCAAATTAAAACAACATATTAACATTTGTACTATAATGTTCTTGCGTTATGAACGGTGCTTAAAACCAAACAAAATCCAATAAATTTTCAAGCTATTTTTGATTGATAATTTTCATTGTACATATTTCCTGATTTCACTATTGCAAAAGCCTGTTTTATCAACTTATTCATTACAGCTATTAGAGCTAATTTTTTTGGTTTTCCACGATCTACCAACCTATCAAAAGTATCTTTACATCCTTTATTACAGACTTTAGCCATCATAGCACACATATACAGGGTTGAACGTGTATGTGCGTCTCCAATTCTACTAATTCCTCTATATCCTCTAACAGAAGACCCTGATTCATTAATGCAAGGAGATATACCTATAAAGCAAGCAAATTCTTTAGCAGTATCGAAGTTTTTAAAGGCATTAGATACGATGATAAATTCGGTAGCTGTAATTTTACTAATACTAGGAATAGAACATAACTGATCGTAAAGGTCTTTACAATGTTCTTTTATTATCATCTCCATCTCATCTTCAATTTTTTTTATTTCTTTGTTGTTAAGCTTTATAACAGATTTGCAGATTTTCAAAGCACTCTTACTGGTATTATCTCTTCGTTGTAAAACGTGCATTTGATTTGACAAGGCTCCATTGTTTCTTTTAAGCATCCTAACTAATGAGCGTAATTGCCTGAGCTCTTGGACGAACTCCTCTGGTGGTGAGTATAGCTTTGGTTGCATACGATAACCATATTCAGCTATTAATATAGCATCTACTTTATCTGTCTTGGTTCTGCTTAATTTAGTTTGCGCAAAACGCTTGATCTGTAAAGGGTTTACAACGGATACGTCAATTTCATTCTTTGATATTGATAGAGCTAATGAAAGATGGTAAATTCCTGTAGCTTCCATAATACACCAACAATCCTCATCTATGGTTTTTAAAAAAGTTTTGATTCCTCTTTTGCTATTCTCATAGACTTTAGTATTAATTGTTTGATTTTCGATTCTGCAAGCCACAACAAAATCATCTTTTGACACATCAATGCCTACATAGGTTTTTTTCATAATTTGTGACGTCCTGAAATAGCGTTACAGGATTAATAATTATAAAGGTAGTAATTTTATATTGCTACCTTTTGTTTTTTTGTATGATTTTCTTTTTACTAATTTTTGCTTGTGCATTTGATTTGGCGTCAGCAGATAATTAGATAAATGAGGTCTAAAATCATTGTAAATTTCAATTGAATTTTGGACTAATTTACGTTTAGTTTTAAGATTAGTATCATACTTATCAATATCAAATTCCTGTTTTAAAATTCCGTTTATTCTCTCTGCAATTGCATTTTCATAAGGATCATATTGTTCAGTCATACTTGGTAAAATATCATTTTTATCTAATATTTTTTGATATTCATTGGAGCAGTATTGTAAACCTCTATCAGAATGATGGATAATAGGTTCATTTTTGTGAACTCTATTTTTTAGTGCCATTTCTAAAGCAAGTAAAGATCCTCTTACATTCAAGCTATCACTTACACTATAGCCCATAATTTTTTTAGAATACGCATCTGTTATTAATGCTAAATAACTTGGATTTTTCCTGTTTCCAATATAGGTAATATCACTTACCCAAACCTGTTCTGGTCTTATAAACTCCATTTCTTTAATTTGATTTTTATGTTTTCTAAATCGATGATGAGAATTTGTAGTAATATGATATTTCTTTTTAGGTTTGATTAATAATTGATTGGCTTTTAGTATTTTAAATAGTTTATCTCTACCAACTTTTAGTTCTTTTAATTCATCTTCTAACAAATAATACAGTTTTCTTGTGCCAATTTTCGGCATTAAAACTCGTTTTGATTTTACGAGTTCTATTACTTTAAAACTCAACTTTAATTTTTCTTTTGTAGATTTTATATCACGATAATAAACCTGTCTATGAACCCCAAGTAAATCACAGGTAGCCTTTATGCTTTGTTTGTGTTTTTTTGAGAAGTATTGTATTACTTGGGTTCTTGCTTTTTTCTGATAGGAATATCAAACTCTTTTTCTGCAATATCAATCATCATATCAAACAAAATTACTTTTTTATCAGCTCTGTCTGCTAAATATTCAGCTCTGTTTTTTTGTTTTTTAAGTAATTTAACTTGGCTCTCTAATTCTAAGATACGTTGTTCTGGAGTTTTACACATAACTTGTTGAATTGTATATTGATAATCAAAGTTACCATATTTTTCTAACCAATTAACAACTGTCTTTCTACATTGAATACCATATTTCTTGGTGGCTTGAGTCGTGGTTAACTTACCTTGCTCAATCTCTTGTACAATCTGAAGTTTTAAACTTAAACTGTAATCTTTTTGTGTACGTTTTTTGTAATTTGATTCCATTTATATAATGTTTGGTGTAACACTATAGTAGGACGAGACAATTTTACAATATTAAGTTATAGATGATCAAGTCTACTTCTTTTTAATCTTAACATCCTGATACAGGCTTTTAGCCTAATGAACGGTTCAAGTTAAAGAAGTAAGGAAAAGTGGATTGGGCATAACTCCCGAGTTCTATAGACTCAATGTAATGGTAACCTTATTACTTTTCCTTTCTTGATTGTCTTTCTTGTAAATATCTAAAAAAAGGTAAAAGTCGATTATCATAACGCACAGGTTAAAACCTAATGTAACACATCCCAATCTCTAGTACTTTTACCTTTAAGTTTTTGGTTTAATACAAACATAGGATGTAACTTGAGCTTTGGTAAAAGTGAAAGTTGTTACAACAGTTTCTTAAAAAAAATTTATTCTCAAAAGTTTCATCTACAATGTTAATGGAACACTTTTTTTACGAAAGGGCAAAGGAGTGGAGAAAAAATGTGTGTGGAATGGAATTAAATTATTTTTATTATCTTTATTAAAATCACTTGGTATTTAGCAATTAGCCCTTTCCTTTTAGCAAAAATAACAGCCCTTTTCTTTCTGAATTAACCACTTTTGGGTTTAGTAATAGCCTTAACATTATGAGACCATTTTGTCCTTTTATCCGAAAACAATAAAGGACAATGGCGAATTGTATGTTCAATAATAAATACTAAAAAAATATGAAAATTCTAATCAAGAAAATCTTTTTCATCGGATTAATTTTATCACTGGCACTTACTTTCCAACCTGCAAATGGTCAATCTAATTTTACAATTAAAATTGTGAGAACAGCTCTTAATAGTTCTTCAACAACTGGCGAACTATATATTAATAATGAATTTGTTTGCCATACTCTGGAATTACCCTGGAAAAACAATAAATCTTTCATTAGCAATATTCCTAATGGTAATTATGGAGGTATATTGAGATACGATAAAAATGGAGTAAGAGGTATTCAACACTGGAGAATAGAATTGACCGGAACAGAACCAAGGACTTTCATCCAAATTCATAAGGGCAATTCACCTAATGATATTGAGGGCTGCGTTGTTGTTGGGAACGAAGTCTTAAATAAACAAAATAAGTTAAAAGGAGGTACTAGCAAACTTGCCTTTGATAATCTGAAAAAGCTATTTTATGGAACTACATCACCGAATGCCACACCTGACAAAAATATTGTTGTCATAATAGAATATGGAAAAACATATACTACTTACGAGTATAGAGAAGATAGGGAATTCTATATCAAGTATCATAATGATGGAATATGGAAAGATGAAAGTGGGCAATCCTTAAAGGAGATTAAAAGAGATTTAAATTATATTTATTTTAAAGATGAGGGGATTTTCTTTAGGTTACCACTTAAAGGAGGATGTATGCAAGTAGCCTCAAGCGTAAATGGTAATTATAAAACTGACCCTGAAGGAGGTTGTCTAGATAGGAAAAATTAAATCAGAACATTGTAACCTAATAGTAATCTTCCTCAAAAAGTATTTTCTTAAATTCCTTTTTTATAAAAAAGCCAAAAGAATGTTTTTTGGGCTATGTAGGAGGGAAGCATAATGTGTATAAAATGGTAAAAATTAAGTATTTCAATGAAAAACAAAAAAAAATATATAGGCCTGTCTCTTTTCTTATTGGTTATTATATGGGTTATATACACAATTGTCAAGCCTCAACCAACTTTTAAACCAAGCGACACAAATCTTGTTTCAGAGTGTTTAAACGTTAATGAAAATTCTTATTTAGGAAAAATACTTAAAACTATAGATGATGAAGTAGTTGGTTTTGACGTACCTCATGAAATGGTACATTATTCTGATTACTCATGGGGAGATGCTTTGAACTCAACGACAGGAAAAGTGACTAAAAAAGAAATACTAAAATATGATGGCATTGAAAAGAGTACAGAGATATTGAATACTGGTAGTAGTGGATATGGCAAAATGGAAATAGTAGAGTCCGCAAGCGATTTGTCCAAAACTTTGAATATAAGTAAAGAACTGGAGCTAAAAATAAAATATGGGGTTTATGATGGCAAACTAAATGTAAAAGAAAGCTTCTTTAAAGAAAGTAAAAAGTCGAGTTTTAATCAATATGCTATTTACAAAGCGGAATTCATAAATGAACCAAAAAAATTAATCAATTACTCACTAAAGGATGAAATACGCCAGTTATCAGAAGCTGACGAAGTTGAGTTTCTCAATACTTATGGAGATAGATTTGTAAGCAAAAGAATTTCAGGAGGTACTGCATTGGCTATGTTCGAACTGCAAAAAACGAATAATGAAACAGAAGAAAGAAACACACTTTTTATAAATAGCACCAATAAAATATATGGTCAAGATTTGAATTTTAAATTCAATAAAGAAGAAACATTAATACTAAAGGATAGGCTGAATATCTTAAATACTGAATTTCAAGTAACTGGAGGAGATTCAATACCTACTCCAATAGATTTTAGTGCATTTATAGATTTGGTTAAATCTTTTAGGAAAAGTGTTTCAGAATCAAGTGGTAATCCTTCCACCCTTTACATTATTTCTGAACCAATGGAGACCCTATTGGGCGTAGATTCTAATATCGATTTTACTCATATAAGAATTAGACAAAAAAAATATCTTGAATTATACGACAGAATGATAGATACATTAAATTTAACTAAAGAGAATTGTTTTTTTGTTCAAAAATATTCGAATTATTTTTCAGAAGAAGATCAAGTGAGATCGAAAGAATTAGTTAATACTATTGCAAATTTAATTGCGGAGCTTAGAGTTGACTTCGTGAAATGCTCAAATGATTTTCGCAACTGTTCATGCAGTAATTTACAAAACTATGACATAGATATAACTTTTTCTCCAATTCCAATTAAAGAAATTCCTTTTGAAACGAACTATAAATTACCACTTAAGCAGAATGAAGAAGTCATTTTGTTAGAAACTACTAAAGACAAGCCGTTGTATGCTATTGTAAATGGATTTCTTAGTTCTAAAATGTATATTTATGGGGGAGAAGCTGGTCCTTTATTGAAGGATATGAGCGTTACAAAAATCGTTAATTGTTATATACCTGGTCAATCCGGTTACATTGATTTAGGCAAGCATCCTTATAAGTCTATGGGAGGTGGCGTTTGGGATATGCCTGTAAGAATAAAGTATCCATATTATGAATTTAAGTCATTTAATAAACAAAACGGCACAGAAAAAGTGATATCTCCATCGGAAAATGGACAAATTGAGTTGCCAATGAATTCTATAATAAAAGTCAAATTAGTTGTTCCCCTTTATGAACAGTTCGGGTCTTATCTTCCATCACCAAAATGGGTCGATGCACATCCAGGTGCGAATGAATTTAACAAATATGATTTTTTTAAATGTGATGTTGGAACTGCAAAGTTAAGAGTTACAAATGTCAAACCAGAATAAAATACGTTTTACAACAAGGGCTTTAAATAATTACTTGTTCTCGCCAACTTCTGAAAATACTCGGGGATTTTCAGTTTGGTGTGTACTTGCAAAGTTTAGTGCAACATCCGCAACTACCTATAGTCGTAACTGTTAGGTATAGTATAAGACAAACATTAACACAAAATGAAAGTTACATTTGAAACTGATGAGCCAGTTTGCGCTTTGGCAAATTACAGTTTCTTGAAAAATTTTTTCTTAAAAGTTTCTCTACGATGTTAATGGAACACGCTTTTTTCGTAGCGACGATAGGAGAGTGGTGGAATGTGTGAGAAATGGAAATAAAATTGAAAAGAATGTTTATTTTTTGTATATTTTTACATCGTTAATCAGAATAAAAAATGGCGGCCGCAGAACAGATAAAAAGTTTAATAAAATCTTTTAGTGAAGGTGATGATTCACGTTTTTATGCAACTGCAATGCAAATAGCTGCAGCTGAAGCAAGAAAGGGACATCAAGAGCTTGCTGAAGAGTTGAAAAAATTAATTAAAGACTCTAAAAAATCTAAACTAGATGTAAGTAATTTGAAAAACTTACCAGTTAATGCTGCGCAAAAAGAGCTTAATGATTTATTGGAATTTACAAGACCTGATGAAAAATTAAAAGATATGGTCTTAAACGATAAGTTAAAAAAAGTCATTATTAGAATTTTAGATGAGCAAAAACAAATAGAAAAATTAAGACAACATAATTTATTTCCTAGAAAAAAACTTTTGCTTACTGGTCCTCCAGGTTGTGGTAAAACGATGACTGCTAAAGTATTATCAAATGAACTTGGCATTCCTTTATTTGTTATTCGTCTTGATGGATTAATAAGTCGATATATGGGAGAGTCAATTGCTAAACTGCGATTAGTTTTTGATACAATGAAAGAGTTTAGAGCAGTATATCTATTTGATGAATTTGATAGTATTGGAACTACTAGGGGCCAAGGTAATGATGTTGGAGAAATAAAGAGAGTACTAAATAGTTTCCTTTTACAAATAGAAAAAGACGAATCCAATAGTTTAATTATTGCAGCAACAAATATGCCTGAAAACCTTGACGAGGCTCTTTTTAGAAGGTTTGATGACATAATAAATTATCCCTTACCAACAGAAAAACAGATACACCAGTTTTATAAAAGAGAATTATTAAATAAATTAAATGATAAAGATAATATCCTTTTGATACTCGCCAAAAAATCTATCGGTCTTAACTTCTCTGATTTAGAAAGAGTTTGTCAAGATTTTTTAAAAAATATTCTCATTTACGGAGAGGAAAAATCTAATATGGAATTTATATCTCAAATAATAGATTCTAGAAAAAAACCTTTCTAAATTAATGTCAGATTTAAATCATATTCTTTTAAATGGTTATACTTCGTCTTTTCCATACAGCACGCATGGAGGAGGAAGTTTTAATCTTAAACCTCGCGGAAACAGGAGACAGCATGGAACAAGAATACAACAATCTTTTAATGAGGCTGTTAATGAGTTTTCAGAAGGAGATCTTGATTATGAGTTTGTATATATTGAATTTGAATCAGCAATTAATTTTGAATTAACCTTTGATAGATTTGAAGATGCTGGAGGGAATATAAGGCTTGCTTCATGTAAGGCCATTTTTAATACTGATTCCAATAATGAAGAACAAGTAACTTATAAAATAGCGGTTTATTTAAATAAACGTGCTGTTTCAACTTTTCTAGGTAAAATTGAAAAATATATAAATGAAGATACGCCTGGAGGAAAGCCAAGAAATCAAAATTTAATTGCAAATATTGAAAATATTAGAGCTGCTACACTTGAGAGTTTCTGGCAGGAAACAGAAATTGCGTTTCCAGGATCAACTCAAAATGTTTGGTGGGAAGTATGGTTTAGCAATGGCAATAGAGATGAGATAACAGCATCTATAAGTTCTTTCAGAGAAAAAGGGTTAACTGTAAATGAGAGAATATTAGAATTTCCTGAAAATATAGTTAGTTTAGTTAAAGGAACTCCAGAACAATTAGCGAGTACATTATTATATCAAGATAATTTAGCTGAATTAAGGAAACCCATAGAAACTTCTGATTTTTTTACAAATCTTGATAAAACTTGGGAAGGTGAATTTATTGACGACTTGAAGACAAGAATAAATAATGAAATTAATCAAAGTAATGTTGTAGTTTGTTTATTAGATACAGGTGTTAATAGAGTTAATCCACTTTTAGAAGATTTAATTCCAACGAGGAATTTAGATTCTATAAATCCAGAATGGACAAATGCAGATTCTTATCTTCATGGTCATGGGACACCAATGGCTGGTATAATTTTATACGGTGATTTAAATGAACCATTAAGTTCATCAGGTGTTGTAAATATTACAAATAATGTTGAAAGCATAAAAATAATTGATGCTAGTACAGCTAATGATCCAGATTTATATGGTAAAATTACTTTAGAAGCGATTGCTAGTGCAGAGATTATAAATCCAAGGTCAAAAAGAATAGTATGTCTAGCAGTGACAGCGCCAGATCATGAATATTTAGGACGACCATCTTCTTGGTCTGCTGCCATTGACCAAAAGTTATTTGGTTCAATAAGCAATAGAAATGATAATACGTTGGTTTTAATATCGGGCGGAAATTTACCTTTGAACGAAAGATTAACTTATCCTTTGGCTAATGATGATTTTTCAGTACAAGATCCAGCACAATCATTTAATGCTATTACAGTTGGTTCTTTTACTAATAAAGATAGATTAGATACAGAGCAATTTCCTGGTGCTGCGTTACTAGCTCAACGTGGTCAAATGTCTCCATGTAATTCTACTTCGGTAAATTGGAATAAAAGATGGCCAAGAAAACCAGATGTTGTATTTGAAGGAGGTAATGACGGAATATTTAATTCTGGAATACTAGACCATGATTCATTAAAACTTCTTTCTACTGGAGTAGGTGGAGTTGGAAGATCTTGGTTAACTACTTTTTCAGACACAAGTGCCTCGGTTGCATTAGCTTCAAAATTTGCATCAGAATTATATCAAAAATATCCAGGATACAAACCAGAGACAATTAGAGCACTTATAATACATTCAGCTGAATGGAATAACGAAATGCTAAACAATAATAATATTGAAGATTTAACCACCGAAGATAAATGGAATTTGATATCTAAAGTGGGTTATGGTATTCCCAATTTAGAAAGAGCCAAATATAGTGCTGAAAATTCTTTGACTATGATAGCTGAAAGATCTTTAAAGCCCTATAAATATGAAGATAGTCGTGCTAAAACTAACCAATTTCATTTATTTGATTTGCCATGGCCAGCAGATATTTTAACAGATTTAGCCGAATTAAATGTTAAATTAAAAGTAACCTTGTCATACTTCGTAGAACCGAATCCCGGAAATAGACTATATGCAAGTGATCAGTCATATAAATCTCATGGTTTAAGGTTTAAAATGATTGATAGAAATGAAGGTGTAGAAAGGTTCAAAGCGAGAGTAAGCAAGTCAATAAGAGAAGGACAGGAAGATTATGTACAGGAGGGAAGTGAAAATTGGCTATTAGGTAGTCAAGTTAGAGATAAAGGTTGTATTCATAAAGATTTATGGGTTGGATCTGCAGCAGATTTAGCTTTAAGAAATAAAATTGCAGTTTATCCAGTTGGAGGATGGTGGAAAAATCGAAAAAAATTAATGAGATATAATGCTAACGTTAATTATAGTTTAATAATTTCAATTGAAACTGAATCAACGGATATTGATATTTACAATGAAGTTTTATCACAAATTCCAGTTCCTGTATCAATTCCAATTACTACAAGTTAGAATACATTATGTAAAATAGAACCTCAAGTTAGCCTTGGCCTCATAAAATTTTGGTAAAACAATAAGGTGAAGTGAGCGTACATATTTTAGGGGTTTACCAATAAGATTTCTTAAGAGTTTCAATTATACAAGAGATTTCAATGCAATATTAACCAGTTCCAATGTTTCCTAAAATATAGCGAATGAGCCGTTAATTGTTTCCAAAATTATATGTAGCCTTGAATTTTTGTTTCTTTTGTTTCAAGACAAAAGATAATGAAACATTAAAAAAAAGATTAATTAAAGTTCTAAATATAACAAGTGCATGGAAATTATCTCGCAGAGTAATTTTATGCTCTTGAGGCAATCCACGAGAATCGCGTAAAATTTTTTACAACGTATATTTCCTCAAATACTCGAATTATAAAACAGTACGAAAAACAAAGCTTTTATTTAGGCGTTGGCAAGCGGCTGGAAATTGAGTTATAAATAAATTGCAATAAGCAATTTGATTTATATAAACAATCGAGCGCTTGGCAGCGGCTATTTTACATAACGACAAATTATAGATACAAATAAATAATTATTTGTGCGAAGCACACCGATTCTTGTTTAATGACCCAAGTTACGATGATACAATAGTAACACGATGTTTCTGGGATATTTTACATAATATCATTATAGCTATCAAATGGAATACAATTTTACTCTTTGAGCTAAAAGCCATAAATGAACATTTGTACTATAATTATTCTTATGTCAAGTATGATTCAATGTTTAGACTTATAAAATGCAGAAATCAAAAGCATAATTAGGCTTAATCTTGACTTGGATAAGTAGCCTTTTTAAATATACAAGTATAATAAAAGTAGTTTGATAGTAGTAGAGACTGCTCAAGTTAAAACAAATTGCATTAAGTTGAGCTTATATTAAAGTCAATGAACAGTGGCATTGATAGCAACCCTTATGAAAATTTTCTTCAATATTCTTTTTTGAATCAAGTAAACGTCGGGTTAATCTAAAAAACATATTTAAAAAATAATCAATCCTCTAACAAGTCAAAATTTGTGTTACCAATTTCTCCAAAGCTGCATGGCTTTAGAAAAATATTTACTCCCAATTAAATAAACAAGCTCATTCTCTTTTGTGACTCTAAATTCAAAAGCCCATATATAATTTTTGATAGAAATTATCCTCAAAATGCAATTAATCAGCTAGATCAAAATATAACAGAATTAAAAAAGGAGATAGGTAAAAACCCAAATGCTTTAGCTTGGATTTTAGGTGGAGCTGCTTTATTAACAATTTTTTGGCTATTATCTTCTGATGAAAAATAAAGTTACTACACAAAACAACCTAATCAGAAAGGCGCGTTTTCCCTTAGCCCTTTCTCAGCAACCTTCCATTTCCCATTCTGTTTTATCAACTTAAACGTTTCTGGTTTCTCAGCATAAGATGTAGAGAACCTTACCCAAGCTGTATCTCCATTAATAGATTCTTCAATAAGCTTGAAATTTGAAGCTTCATCTGTTCCAGGAGCCATAAGCACTTGAATAGACATAAACGAAGCATAACTTTCATCGGTTGTGTGTTTTTTCAATTTTGAATTGTCATTCTTGTAAAAACTCTCCACAACAATTCTTGCAGTATCGGTATGTGATAATTGGGATTGGGCACATCCCATAAATAGTAAAATCAATAAATACAGTATCATCTTTTTCATAATCTTTAATTTGGGTTATTAATTGTATTATCTGACAGTTTCAATTTTATGTTACGTTCGCCATTTTTCTCATTGAGTTCAAGAACGACCATTCGTTCATCGCTAATAGAGAATTTTGGAACAACATACACCAACTTAACTGTTTGATTCTCTTTAATTTTTGATGGCAAATTATAAGTAAATACAGGCTCTAAGTAGACGCTTTGCAAAGACTTTTTCTTGCCTTTTTTTCTGGTTTGAATAGTTAGATTTAAAAAATTCAAATCATAATCTAACGACGATTTGTTTTCAATGTTGATAACGAAGTACAATTCCTCTTTATCAAAAACAATATTCTCAATGTTCAGAATGACACCATCTTGTCTTTTTTTCAACTTACCGATGCGTTGTCTTCGTTTAACCAGATAAGAACAAAAACGCTCATAATAATTGGTTTTAAAATCGAAGCTATCAATATGTTTATTTTCGTCATCCGCAGCTCCAATAAATGGCTTTTCGTTACCAATTGATGTCGAATCTGGTATAAAGTAATTCAACTTTTCCAGTACTTTCTTATACCTTATAATATACGAAAAAATAGAACCATTATTGTTGATTATCAGTAAATTACTTTCGTTTCCTGGTGTGGCTTGTAGTAAACCAAAGTACTGCTCTTTTTCACGGTTATAGGTAAATACAAAATTCTCAGATCCCGTGATTCCTTGACGAATTGGGTTCGGAAAGAAGAGTGCTACATTTTTATGGTCGTTGGCATAAATGGTGTCTAATATTTGTGTTTGATTTTGTGCTTGTAGTAATGTAGAAACCAAAACAAAGCTGATTGTGAAGATTATAGTTTTCATAAGATTATTTTTTTTGTGAGACTTTTAAAATCATTTTATAATTATTGACAACCGAAACTTTGACATTTCGGTTACTGCGTTGAAAGATTTTCTTGATACCACTTACTTGTGGAACACCTGAAATATTAATATCGTCCACAACATCCTCAACCACTTCACGACTGGCATCAGCTCTAAAGCTATTTTCAACATAAATGCCTTCACTACCGTCTTGTAGATCGAATGCTTTAAGTTTAACAGACTGATGTAGGATGTTTTCAATCTCTATCATGGCACGATTGGGCTGAAAACTGATAAAGCCATAAACAGGTGTATTCTTAGGAACGATACGATTGTTGATTAACGCATCTTTGGTCAAGCGCATTCGTAAACGGTAATGCGTTTTTACAGTTTGGTTTCCATCCACCATAACATGAATTGTGGAATCTGTGTTTTGCAAATTGAAATTTGGATTCTTTTGTGGATTCGATGCAAAGAACAATTGATGCTCCAACCCAATTTCCTTTGCTTCAATTTTCAGTTCTTCTTCAGTAGTGGTGTCGATATCCTCATTGGGTTTATCATTAGTTAATTTCGGTTTTGAATAGCGGTATCGATTTTCAGAATAATTAATTTTACCGAACCTATAGATACTGTCCACAATACGTTGCTTTTCTTTTTCTACCAAATCTGGATCGTAAAAGCCAAGAGAATCGATAAGCTTTTCATCATAAATGCTCGGCACATTTGTTTCACGAACTTCTTTTAGGTTATTGATGGCATCGAGTTTAGAAGAGTAATCTTTCTGCTCTTGTTTAAGTTCCGGGACTAAGGTTTGTTTTAGGTTCTCGTTTTCCTCGTCATCATTTCCCATCATTAAAACAGTATAGGAAATAATAAAAATTAAAACGACTGCCAGCACAGAACCGAAGACAATTTTATTCTTTTCTAGTTTCATAATACTTGGTGTTTAAGTGATAATTATTATTGTCCATTATGGACTTTTTTTAAGGTGTTTTCAAAATAATTAGTGATTAATAGTCCATGTGTATTTTTGGGATAATTACGGTCAACCACTATGAGGTTTCCAGTTGAAACCAACTCATAAGTATCAACCACAGTACCGCGATTTATCTCAAAGATGGTTTTGGTTTGGAATTGGTAAGGTTCAGCTTGTAGATCCAATTGCGATTCTACGCTCAATACTTTTTGGACCAGCGAGTATTGCAGCAATCTGTTATATACACCATCAGCTTTTTTCTGACGATAGAGATTATCTACAGAACTATTTCCAAGCCATAAGGATTTTTCCAAGTTCTTTTCATAATTGCTAGCATCTATATTATAGAAATACGAATGAAACAACTCCAAATGCGCAAGTGCTTCGACTTGAAAATTTTCTTTTTGAACGACCCATTTTAATGGAATAACGGTTCCATCGGTATTGATGGCAAAAGCGCTATTGAGTGCTTTTTTATGGGTGTCGTAAACTATCCATCCAGAAAATGCGCTTGAACCTAAGGCGCAAATAACAACTGCAAGCACAATGAATCGATTGATTTTTAAAACGGTGTATATGTTTTTGTATGATGTTTTCATGGTTTATAATTTGGTTTAAGCAGTAAATAGTCTTAAAGTGAATGTTACAGCTCGTTTGTACAATTTGAATTTCAGGAATACAATAAAGACCACAGATCCTAATTGAACCACTGGAGCAAAAAAGCGACTACCTACATCAGTCCCAAAAAGATTGACCCAAAAATTGGTATTTATCTCAGTATAGATGGCGTTAATGAATACATTGACTAAAAAGAAGGCTGGAACAAGCATATAAACAGCAGCATACAATTTAAAGAAACTATAGGCCATAGAACGGAACTTTTCAAATACGGCAAGACTCAATACCAAAGGAAAAAAGGCCTGCATGATGCCCAATAGAAAGTAACGTTCAGCTAAAAACAACGGATAGATGAACAGATCTAAAATCCAAAGCCCAAGACTGATAATAAAGGCAATGATTTTCCATCCAAATAATGGTGTTACCAAAGCATCGTAAAGCAATGCCATTGCTTTTTTGGCGGCTTCCAATGCACCCACATCCTCTTCAATTGAAATATCTTGCATTTGAAGTGGGAGGAGTGCAGGAGCCGTGTTTCTGTATTGAGATTCTATAGCTACTAGAATACCGTCAAAGACGCCTAATATTTGAGTTGAGAAAATAACCAAGAGCACAACCGTAAAATTCTTTGCGAGTTCTCCAGGACTCAATCCCCAAGTATATCCATCTTTATCGGCAACGCCTTCATTGTATTTTTTAAGGATGTTGACTAAGAAAAAGAGCACAGCGAGTGTTTTCATTCCAACAATAGTGTATTGTGAAAAATCACTGTTTTTAATAGTTTGAAAAACAGCATCGATGTACTCTAATCCAATCCCTAAAAAGTATGTTCCGGTCATTATTAGTAGCTCGTTTCTCGGTTATTAATTTTATCCTGCATTTTTCGGAAAGAAATAATGTCGCGATAACGCTCAGTTTTCTTATTGATTTCCGCTACCATTTCCTTGGATTTGGTTTCTTTTTCGGTAAGGATTTGTGCTCGTTCAGCATCAGTCATTTTTAGAAAATCACTAGATAGAATTTGCTCAATAAAGTCCAAGTCTTCCAGAGAATTTTCTATAATCGCATTAAATGAATCCGAAATACGAGTAACCTCTTCAGGTTTAACATAAGGCGAGTTTAAAATTTCACGCAAATCATCTCGAACGACGTTGAATAGAATTTGATTGTTTCGAGCAAGCTCTCTCACCGCTTTTAGTTGACGAACCACATTATTTACTTTCTCAATGTTATCTTTCTGCGTTTTCAGAAACTGAACCGTTTTTAAAAGTTGAGACGTTTGTTTAGCAGATTCTATAAGTGACTTCGCAAGACTTATAAAATTGGTGTTGTCATAAACTGGCATACCTTGGGATGTAGCTCGTTCAGGCATTAAAAAAGCCAAAGCGAGTGCAATTACTAATGTTTTGATTTTTGTTTTCATGTTGTTTTGTTTTAAGATGTATATTCAGTGATTGCTTTTTCCATATCTTGGTGTTTTTCATAAAGAGTCATAATAGCTTGGTTCTCTTCACCATCTGTGAGGTAAGCAGCGTAAACCTCTTTGGGTACTTCCAATCGGAAGATGTTACTTTCTTTTCCGATCTTGATAAACATTTCTGTGTATTTTCTGGGTCCAGTAAGATTGTTCTTAATAGACTTTAATTGATTCAAGTCATGGCTAGAAAGATTCAATCGTTTCTGAAGTTCATCGTATCCTTTTTCATTATTAAGACTATAAATGACCTGTGTGTTTTCAAGAATACTTGCCGATGTTGAATTGTTTGGTAGCTGATTTATAGATTGCAGAATGATTCCAATAGCACCATTCTGTTTTCTAATGGCTTGGTAATAGAATTCAACACTTTCCAATACATTTTCAAACTTCAGTTGTTTGGCAAACTCGTCAAAAAGGATGATGCCTTTTTCAGCACGATTTTTCCAAATGGTTCTTTGGATGGCTGATTTGATAAGTTTCAGCATCACAGACAAAATTTCTTTATTGTCTTTGACTTCATCCAGTTCAAAAACGATTAAACGTTTGTCTTCAATCTTGTAGGTTTGATCTTCACTGACTTCAAACAAAAAGCTATAAAGTCCATCACCAACATATTCAGACATGATGTGCAGAAAGTTTGTGATATTGAAATAATCCTCATGAATTTTCAATTGCTCTAAAAGATTATCCTTTCTGGCTTCAATGAATTCATAAAAACTGTTGAGTGAATAGTCTTTAGAAGTGTCAGTATAATAATAGCGAAGTATTTTTTTAATTGACACTGATTCAGCTTTGGTAACCTTTAAATCTGAAGCAAAGAGTTCAAATAAGAAGACTGATAAATCTTCAAGTCGTTCAGGAGTTAAGTCATCGAGATTGTTAATGTAAAAAGGATTGATGCCAAGATTCTTTCCGCTTTCATAGCGTAAAACGGTGTATTGTTCAGGGTATAGTTTTGCGAACTTTGTGTATGAGCCACCCAAATCAATAATAACCAGTCGAACACCACTTTCAAAATACTGGCGAAGGATGTTATTGGCCAAAAAGGATTTGCCTTCTCCAGTTGGAGCAAATATGGCAAAGTTTCTTGCCTTTATACGCTTCTTTTTCTCATCCCAAACATCTTTTAGAACAGGAATATTATGCTCTCTATCATTAAAGATAATGCCCGTTTTATCTGTTTTGTAATTACTGTTATTGATGAGTAAACATAAGGCATGCTTTAAGTCGGTTACGTACAAATCTTCGTTTGAGAAGTTTGATGAAAAGCAGAAATAGCTATTTAATAAATAGTTTTTACGTTCTTCACCTCTTGGGTAATATGGAATGATGTCTATTTCCTTAAACTCCGTCTTTATCTTGGATGCTATATGTTCTAGCTCTCGGACTTCCCGAGCCCAATAAATGATGTTTAAATGACCACGAATAACGCGAGCCTTATCATCAGCATTTATTTGATCTAGGATGTGTTGAATTTTTTTTAGAACTACTTTATTTTGAGAACCAAAATTTGAACTCTTGTTAAGTTCTTCAACTTTCTTATCCAAAAGCTTACGCCATTTCTGTTTGTCATCTAAATAGATGATTTGATTTACGATATGGTTTTCATTTAAATTAAGACCAAAACCATCTATAAACCCTTGATGAAATACAAAGTCATCAGAGGTAAAGCGTTCATTGGTTTTACTCGTCTGTACGCTTTCTCCAAAGCAGAGCTCGCTATTTACAGCTAAAGCATCAAAATAGTGTTCGCCAATATTTGTGTTTGCCTTTTCAAGAAGAATATCTGTGTCAAGACCATTATTGAAACCGTTGAAATAGTTATTAGTTAGCTCGTGTATGGCTTTTCCATTCATTGGAAAGAATTCCATTTTTCGACTGTTATTTATAAAGGAAACAGAGTCACTAACAGCACCTATAAATGTGTTGATATGGTCATCAATATCTTGTACAATTTTTTTGGATACCTTTTTAAAAGGATTTACAAATTTGCTGTTATTAAGCGCATTGCTTTTTGTCAATATGAAAAACAAATAACATTGATGTTCCATATACTCACGACCTTTAAAATGTGTGTTTGTCGCTTGCTCCAGAAAGGTCTCATTTGGTAATTCTTCAGATGTATAAGTCTTTTTAATATAGATGTCTTGTTTATGCACGACACATCCAGTAGGCAAGGATTTGATGGCTTGAAACCATGCGCCATGCATGTCTTCAAAATCTTTTTCGGAAAGCGAATAGATTTCTGGAAGTGAACCTTTAAAACACAATACCACATTGCCATTATTGGCAAAAACAACATTTTCGTGAATGTCTATTATTGGATAATAGGATTGTAAGTTTATCTTATTCATAATGCAATGCTGTTGATTTTTTGTTACTGATGATCTTCGGAAAGACTTTAGAGAATTGTAATAATTGTGGGTTATGAGCAAATTTTGTCAGAGCTATATAAAGCGTTGCATTAAATATTAAGACACCAATTACAACAACAAAGCTGAACGAGAAGATGATAACCAATAATGAAGCTACTATGGCTATCATCATTAATGCAAATAGTGAAACAGGCAATCCAAAAATGATAGCCCGTTTCCTTATGTTTTTATATACTTCGTATTTTTTCATACAGCTATTCTAAAAAAGCTCTCGATGAGAGTCATTATACTACGATGCTTATTAAGTAAGTGAAGATGCCTACTACTGCTCCAGCAATCAGAACAAAGACAAGAACACGCGTAATCCCCTTTTTAAGGTCTGCGTTTTCGCCAAAGAAATGACCTGCATTAAATAGAAATCCGATGAGGAAGATTACCCCAAGAATAATAGGGAAGATGGCTCTAATAGTATCTGAAACATCATTTACGGAGTCTTCAATGCCTCCAATTTGAGCAAAGCTTGATGTTGACACAAACAGCATTGCGATTAGCATAAGAATTGATTTTTTCATAATTGATTTGATTTAGCCTCCCGATAACTATCGGGATTAGGCGATTAGTGATTAATACTTTGCGAAATCTATTATGAAATGAAGGGGAAGGAAGAAAATCTTTAAACTTTAACGCTAATTCGTGTTAAACTTTGGAAGATTCTTATGAAAAGAATGAAATCATTGCATTTTGTGTAAACTAAAACTTGAATTATGAAAACGACACACTATGTTATCATCACATTAATTGGTATTGTACTTTCCAATACTTCCTATGCTCAGAAACCTTTAGTAGAAAACAAAAATCCAATTGTAATTATAGATCCAGGCCATGGTGGAATAGATGCTGGAGCTGTGGCTATTAATAACACAAAGGAGAAAGATATTGTGTTGCGTATCGCTTCAAAAATGCTAGTTCTTAATCAGACTGTTTTAAATAACTCATTGAATCTATATATTACACGCTATACTGATACCTTGGTATCTCTGGGAGATAGAACACAGCTAGCTAAAAAGCTAAAAGCGGATATATTTATTTCGATACATTGCAATCAAGCAATAAACAGAACAGCTGCAGGAACAGAAGTGTATATTCATCCTAAAAGCGAAGTGCAAGCTGAAGAATCTGCTTATTTAGGATTTACCGTTCAAAAAGGATTAGCAGATCTACTTGGTATTAAAAACCGAGGAATAAAATATGGCAATTTTCAAGTGTTACGAGAGAATCATAATGATACAACAAGCATTCTTTTAGAGCTTGGTTTTTTGTCTCAAACTGATGAAGCTATTTACTTGTCAAATGAAAAGTCACAATATGCTATTGCACTCGTGATATTACAATCTATTATTAAATTTTTGGAATTATGAGGGAATTATTGATTGCCATTGTAAAGAGTATTAAAGATGTTTTAATTGCCATTTTCAATGAGGTTTTTCGTTATTAATTAGTTTTTATTTATTTCGAATAGTTCAATTTTCTTTTTCATTTCTGTCTCTTTGTCTTTTTGGCTATCAAACTTGTATAGAAATGCGGCTATTTGATACATGTTATATAAATACTCACTTTTGTTTAGGTTCATGTCTTCTAAAATTTTTATACCTATCTCTTGATTATGAATTGCTTGTACGGCATCTCCATTTTTTATATGAAAACCAGATAATTCACTATAATAGGCTGCTAAATAAAAATCATTTCTATTTTGAGACGAAAGTGATTTATGTAATGTTATTCCGGAATTCACTAATTCTATTGCTTTATCATAGTCTTCTCCCAAAGCATATGATTTTGCAAGAATTCTGTATTCAATACTTAATTGTTGATCGTTGTAAAGGGAATATTTTTTTCTGATATCTTGAACTTGCTTAAAGTATTTTAAAGCCTCAATTAGGTTGTTATCTTTCAAGTAAATATTTGATAGATTATTTGAAGCGACAATAATATTGTTTGTAGCCTTTTCTTCATTTTTTTTGAAAATAGTTAGTGCTTTTTTAAAGTATACTAATGCGCTTTTGTGATTTTCATTTTCTGCATAACCTAACGCTAAATTATTATACATAACACCTAAACTTATTATATTAAGACCAGGATAATTTTCTCCTCTTTTTGCTAAATCAATTAATTTTGGAAGTTCATTTAAGGATTTAAAATAGAATCTCTTTGCAAATAACAACTCGTTTTCTAAAAGTAATAGCGGTTGGTATACACTTCTTCTGTAAGGCTCTTTTACAGATTCTAATATTGACTCTGCATACCTTAAAAATCTAAAAGATTTTTTTGGAGAGTTGTAGCCTTCTTCAATTCTACCAGTTAACCAGCCAATAAAAAACATACTAGATATAAATGGATTAAATTGTTCTCTTTGGTTATATATTATAACCTCTTGAACTATTTTATGAATATTTATCCTCTTTCTATCCTCACCAAATTCAATAAGACCTTTTTTCTCTAATGAGTTTAAAATGTTCATTATGTGAATTTTATTCTGATTGTAGAATTCTTTTCCGTTAATAAGAATTAAATCTTCTACTAGAATATTATTTGAAGGGAGTAAAACAAGAAAATCTAAGTAGTTTTTTTCACCACTCTTAAGATTTGGTAAACTGAATTTTTCAATTAGAAAATTGAATAATCTAATCGGTTTGGGCTCATTACTTATATCTATATCAATAGCTAAATCCTCATTGTCTAAACGTTGTTCTTTTAATGAGGAAAAGATTGAGTCTAAAGTCAAATCAAAACTGTTTTCGATTGTTTTAGATATCAATTCTACAACTAGAACATTGAAATCAATGTAGTTAAAAAAATCATGAAATAATTTATCTTCAATCTTTTCTTTGTCAGAATTTGATAAATAGATTTGTTTTGCTTCTTCAAAACTAATTCTTGGTAATTTAATGGAAGTAATAGTTTTGTGGCAACTTCGCGTAAGGATTAATTTTTGCCAAGTTGAAAGTGATGAAAGCGACTTTAAATCTGAAATTTCATCTTCACACTTTTGTATATCAATTATTAAAAGATTGGTTCCTGCAATTTTATTTAACTCGTTTAATATTAAGTTGAATGATTGCTTTATATTATCACTATTAGTGAATTCAATTCCTAAATTAGATATGAGTACATCATCCAGTAAAAATGAGTTTGGAATTGAATTTTCTACATTAACCCATATTAAGTGGTCATATTCTTCGAAGGTTTTTACATATTTTTTAGAAAATGCAGTTTTACCCATTCCACCTTCGGAATATATTGAAACCATTTTCTTTTCTTTTAATGCGTTATTTATTTGAGTTAAAAATTTCTTCCAGCCTAACATTTCTGAAGTATATACATCAGGTAATAGATTTAGGTTTTTAGGATATGTTTTTGATTTTTCTTTGGATAGACTCTTGAGTAAATTTATTTCCGATTCATGAGTTTTTTGTTGAGTTTTGATTTGCTCTACATCATATTTTAATGCTTCAAATTCAAGTCTGAGTAATTTGGTTAGCTTGCCATTTACAAATTCTTTAAGCTCATTATCAGTGTGCTTCAATAGGCTATAAATAATATTTTTGTTTAGTGACCTGTCTTCTTGTTTCTTATTTTGTGAACTTTTATAGATTTCTGATAGAAAAACACTAAAGAGTAGTGAGACAGGTTTGTTTTGAAATTTTGAGTGTTTTAAAATAGTGAATATTTCCTCTTTAATAACAATAATTGAATCTTCAGGAGATTTATTATCAAACTCCCAAATGATGTTTTTTATAAATTTTGATACTTCTGTATTTATTAGAGTTATCGCGTTTTGGCTAACAGCTTTAATCTCTTCTCTTTCTTGCTCTATAATGTTTTTTTCTAGCTTTTTGTTTTTCCTTGATTTAATCTCTTTGATTAAGATTTCTTGTACTTTTTTAGAACAGATTGATAATAATGCATTGTCTTTAAGTCCTATATCATTTACCCATTTTGAAAGTAATTTTTCTTTGGTAGATATTGAGGTATTTGTTGAGAAACAAAATGAAATTTTCTCATTTATCGAGTTGTATTTTAAGAAGAGTATATAAAAATTGAAAAGAGATTTTTTAATCTCTACAGAATTTAGGCTAAATGAAGATGCATAAGATTTTACTTGAGTAAAAATAAGTTCTTGACCTACTTCTTTAATATCATCTTCAACTTCAGTAAGTGTTTCAATATCTTTCTCATTGATAAAATTGTCAATCCATTTTTTTAATACGCAAAGGTATTGATAATAGAAACCTCTATTGGTTGCAATAGCATCTGTTTGGACTTCGAATATTTCAATTATTTTTTCATTCATTAATTAAAGCGTGATTTTTTAGAGTTATTTGTTAATTGGTTTATCAGACCAATAATAGCATAGACCTTCAAATTTCTCAATTTTAGTGTAAACATCATCATCTAAAAATTTTGAATATGGGCTAATCTTATAATCAAGATTAGACTTACTACATATGGATTTTGTAGGAATGCAAGCCATCACAGGTGTAATATAGCCATTTTTTATATCGGAATAATGTTTGTTATTTGGGATTTTGATAGTGCATATTATTTGCTTGTTTTCAATTGATGGAGTGGGTTCAAATTTATCTTCTACAATTTTTCTCTTAATGTAAATAACACCATCGAATTGAGAAATATCCTGAAACTTTGGTTTTTCCTCTTGCCTCTCATAATTTGTATTTAAATATTTTTTTTGATTGTCTAGCCAAATTTTAAAAGCTTCACGATTTGTTGGAATCTCATCAAAACTTAATAACCACTTTTGCAAATCTTTAATGTGGCCAAAGCAACTTACTCTAACTTCCTTGTCTTCCATGTTCCATGAAAGTGTAAATGAAATCACTTTATCTAAACCTCTTTCAGTTATTTTATCAAATATTTTTTTAATTGCAAGTAGCGTGATTTTTACATCCTCTTGAGGATTATCATCACTGTGAAATATGCATGGAATATTCCAATAATCATCTTCTATGACTCCAAAGAAAGTATCTTCTTTAATAAAGAGATTTTTGTTTAATCTATCTAATGCTTTTTTAATTTCTAAAATATCATACTCAAGAACTGATTGGCTTTCACCATTACTTTCCATAACATCATATATAGATACACTGTGGCTATATTCTTTAAAGCCTTCATTTTTTTGATGATAGGATACTAAAAGTCTAATACCATCTCCCTCGTCAATGCTTTGAGGTACCAACTCTTGTTGCAATGTTTTTTTTGTGTGCTCACTTCCAAATTGAGATTTTGGTTTATCTATATCAAAATACTCATAGATTAATGGGTTGCCTTGCATGTACTTTGTGATTAGAATTTTCCAATCTTTTAGTTCAAGTTTACCATCTATTCTAAACAGTTTAGTATAATCACTTCTTCTTCCAAATTCAGTCATATTTTGGTCTATCCTGTCAAAATATAAATCTGATGAATATCCTCGAATAGCTCCATCAAAATGAACAAACGTATTTTTAGTGGTATCGTAAATAGAATGAACATACCTGCACCCAAAAAAATCTTCTAAAGTTGGAGCATTTTCTTCTCTTAATTCTTCTAATTCAAATTCTTTTAGTTCTTTGTTTTTTTTCCAATAGAACTCTGTTGCTGATACTTCGTAATAACTTTTTTCAAAATCACTACAGATGTGTTTAGTAAGTCCTGGTCTTATGTTTGCAATGTCGTCATCATATTTTGGGCCAAACCAAAACTCTAACTCAATAGCTTGTAGGAAGGTAGGAGCATACCCAATGATATCCCAATCAAGCCCTATTTTAAGAGTAACTTCTTCGTTGTCCTGATGAGACATTAATTCGTCTAAAAACAAGTAATGAAAGTTATTGAGTCTGGACAATGATTTTCTAAAATAACTATGAGAATATATACAAAGTGGTAATGAATTGTGTACAAAAACACCATGAAATTTATAAGTAAAATTTTCTTTTAAATCTGCTATTTTTATTAATCCGTCTTTATCTTTTAATTTAGTAAGCTCTGGAAAAACAGTAGCCAATATGTTTTTGTCTAATATGGCAAGTGTACTAGCTGATAAATATTTGTAATTTTCTGAAACTTTGTCTTTTAATAGTTCAAGTAATGCACCATTATTTTTATCGACATCATCAGTAACATTTTTATAAGCACTATATCTTTTAAAATTATGTATCTGTTTGTTTTCTTCATCAGTTTCTGGGATTAATGTTATTCCTATATTTCTCACTAAATAAGGTTCAAAATATAATGCATAAGGAATCATACAGCCAATAGGACGATGCATGTCGTGACCAAGATGCATTGGGACACCTTCTGTCGCTTTCATCCACATCATGTCTTCCATTGTGGAGATGGGAAAGAAATATCCGTATTTGTTTATTTGGTCAGAGTTTAATACTGAAAACGACTTATTCATACATCAAAAATTTAAGAATGAAAGTAGGTTTTATACAAACAAAAAAAGCCAATGAAAATCCATTAGCTTTTGTAAAAATCTATATCTGGGTTAATCGTTTTTAAAGATAATTAATTTTTAATCAATTTGAAAACGAGTTTTAGGTTACAAAATATTAACACATTACAAATTTCGTAGAGTTTGATTGTGGTTATTGACAATTTGTCAGAATATTGCAAAAAACTAATTAAAATTGTCAGCAATTATATGTTGGAGAACTTATTGATGTAAATGTTAAAGAAATTATAATAATTGTATGCAAGACCAACCAAGACTAAAAATATTATCCATTGATGGAGGAGGAATTAAAGGTGTTTTTCCTGCAAAGTTTCTAGCCTTAATAGAAGAGGAAATTGGAGAAGGCCAAATACATAAGCACTTTGATGTAATTAGTGGTACATCTACTGGTGGTATTATAGCACTTGCTCTTTCCTTAGGTGTTCCAGCAAAAAGGATTCTTGAACTTTATAAGGACAACGCAGACACTATTTTTGGAAAGATAAGATATAATATTTTTAGACGAGCCTTTTATAGTAACAAGCCATTAGAACAATTACTTAAAGATATTTTTAAGGAATATCATGTCGAGGAAGGTCATCCTAGAATAGATCATGCAAAAACTAAACTGTTAATCCCTATCTATAGTTTAATGGATGGATCAACACAAGTACTTAAAACACCACATGCTTCAGATTTGATTCTAGATAAACATATACCTATGTATATGGCAGCAATGGCAACATCTGCAGCTCCAACTTTTTTTAATTCGTATTCTAGTAGTTTCAAAAAAATAGATTCAACAACCATTGAGAGTTTTACAAATAAAGTAGATGGAGGTGTTTATGCTAATAATCCAAGTATGATTGCTTTAATTGAAGCGCAAACCAGATTGGAAACAGAGCTTTCTGATATCGATTTATTGTCATTAGGGACTGGTCAAAAAATATTTTCTAATGCAAAGAAGAAAAAACGATGGCAAGTGTTTTATTGGATCTGGAAAAAGAGAATTATAGAATTGTTTATGCAAAGTCAGTCACAAATTGTACATAACTCTATTTCTGTCCTTAATAATTTTAACCCTGATTTTAATTACCACAGAATTGATTTAGAGTTTGATGACAATTTTAAAGTGGCTATGGATGAAAAAGACGCAAATAAATTAGAGGCTTTAGCAGAACGAGCAACTAGAGAATACCAAAAAAATTGCAAAGATGTATTGGATACCTATTTTAGCAATAGGTAGTTACCTTTTGCTCAAAGAAAATAATAAAAAACCGAAGAAGAAAATATATAATATGGCTAACTGTAACAAACTTTTTAAAGACTATAACGATAATTTAACTATCAAAACAGCAAAGAAAAATCGTCTTAAGGAATCAAAAAATGTATTGAGAGAAAGAATCAGAAAATACTTCAAAGATAATCATCTAGAATATGTACCTGAGTTTTATATTCAAGGTAGTTACAAGATGAAAACTACTATTGAAACCAAAGATGATGATTGTGATTTAGATGACGGAATTTACTTTAAAAGAGAGGTTGGCGTAACAGGAACAACTCTACAGAAATGGGTTAAAGATGCTGTCACAGGTTCTACATCAACCGATCCTCAACATAGAAAAAAATGTATCCGTGTTGTTTATGCAGGTGATTATCATATTGATTTTCCAGTTTATTATTTTCAAGATGATTGGAGTCATCCTCGTCTAGCGGTTAAAGAAGAGGGTTTACAAGAAAGTGACCCAAAAGAGGTTGTAGATTGGTTTGCTGGAGCCAAAGATAGTAATGGACAATTAGTTAGAATAGTTAAGTTTTTGAAAGGTTGGGGAGATTTTAAAAGGAATAAAATGCCTAGTGGTCTAGCCATGTGTATACTTGTAGAAAAAAATATAAAATATAACGATAGAGACGATGTTTCAATGAAAGAAACGTTAGAGGCTATAAAGGAGTCCTTAAATTATAATTTCGAATGTATTGTTCCTGGAACGCCTTATGACGATTTGTTTTCTGATTATGACAATGCTAGAAAAAATAATTTTCTTTCTAATCTAGATAGTTTTATTGAAGATGCTACTAAAGCAATTGAGAATGAACCTAATCAAATGAAAGCTAGTAAGTTATGGAGAAAACACTTTGGAGATAAGTTTCCGTTAGGAGCAGATGAAGATGTTGACGCTAAAGAAAGTGCTTTAAGAGCACAATCTACTAGCATACTTTCTGGCGAAGCCTATACAACGAGAGATGGAGCAGTTAGTGATTCTGGTAGTGTAAAAAATAAACCGCATACTAATTATGGCGGGGAGTAAATTTCATAAGAAGAGAAGTCAAAAATCGTTGAGAGCTGATTTAATCAAAAGAGCAATCTTAATCCGAGAAAAAAAATTACTGGAAACACATTTTGATTTTTTGGAATGCAAAATAAGTAAAGGCTCTCTTATTGTAAAAGGTATTTGTAAGCCTACAGATCAATCACCTGAATATCGATATACAATAACTTATAATGCAGTAAAACCTCCAAAGGTTTTAGTTGATGAACCACAAATTGAGTATAATGACGAAATACATATGTTTCCATCAGATAATTCACTTTGTCTTTACCATGCTGAATCAGATGACTTAGTTTGGAACTCACGAAATCACAACATTTACGATACAATAATTCCTTGGACACAAGAATGGTTTATTTATTTTGAACTATATAACATAACTGGTAAATGGGAACACCCACATATCGATCACAGACTTAATAAATTAATGAAATGAATTACGAAAATAGAATTTGTTGCTTTATTGATATTCTTGGTTTTCAAGAGCATGTAAACGAAACCATTAATGATGATGAAGACAATGTTAAAAAAATTAAAAGCATCAAGCAAATCATTGATATAGCCAGAATGATTGTTATTGATTATGATAGCGGAGTTTCGAAATCAAAAAAAGTAACACAGTTTTCTGATTCAATAGTTATTTCATTCAAGATTGAAGAGAAAAGTGAGGTTTTCTATACATTACTTGACTTATTACATATTGCTTTTGAATTTTCCAATAAAGGATATTTGGCTAGAGGCGGAGTTTGCCTTGGTAAAATGATTCATACAGATGATTTTATTTTAGGACCAGCTTTGGTTGATTCTTATATCTTGGAATCGAAAAAGGCAATCTATCCAAGAATTATAGTAGACCCAGAAGTTATTGCAGCTGGAATGATATTTAAAAGTGATCATCATGATACTGAATTCGAGAAGGAAAGCATACTAGAATGTTTGAACAAAGATGATGATGGCTATTACTATATTGATTTTATTGAAAAAGCTAATTTTGAACTTGATGAGCCAAACTATGATTTACTTCCATATTTGTTTAATTTAGAAAAACTAATTAAAGCTGGTTTAGGTTCTTCAGATGAAAGAGTTAAAATAAAATATGATTGGTTAAAAGTAAAATACAATAGTTACATACTTCAAATCTTGAATAATATAAAAGATTTGGATAGTATTGATGAAGATTACGAATTATTGGAAGCTTCTAAGAACCTCAAGCCAATTAAAAATTAGATGCAAGAAATAACCTTTATTAATCTATCAAAAGAAAAATCCAAAGATTTACACTTTGATATTTTTGAAAATGCTAAAAACTTAAAATCAGATTCTTCATTATTAGTTAAAAAGAATGCATCTTACAGTAGTGCAAGTTCATTATTAATATTAAGTTCTGAAGAAGTCATTAAAGCAATATTAGTGTTATTGCATAGTCATGGATATAGGGTTTATTTACTTAAAGATGCAAAAGAATTTTTTAAAAACCATGAAATAAGGCATTCACTACAAATGCTTATTGAAACTGGAATGTCTTTATTCGAAACAGTTGACAAATGGGAAAGTAGAAAGCTTAAAAAACAGCCTCCAAAAACTTCAAGAAAGTGGCTTAATAATACATTACAATTTTTATCTGATGCTGCTTTTGTTTTATCAAATGTAAGTACAGCAATGAGTAGAGTCGAGGGAATTATAAAATTTAATGATTTAAAGAATTCGGGTTTCTATGTAGATTACAAGAACGAGATTCTAATACCAAAAGAAACTGTTGTTCAAGAAGATTATAATTCGATTTTAGATACTTCAAATAGACTTATTATATTTTATAAGCAATTAAGAATTATATTTCATCCTTCGATAACAAAGCATTTGTCAAAAGACAAGGTTGAAGAAGTAAAAAATGGATTACATGTTTTCATAAATGACGCATTAAAGGACTTTTCTTTTAGGGAAATAAATAAGATTAAGTAGATATCTTCCCCCAAACCAAAGGATGCTCACTAGCAGCAATATTTTTACTAGTAACAGATTTATAAATAGACCACTGTGGGCGTTTTTCAGGCCACATCGCTCTGCGATTTAAGCCACTATCTTTCATTTTATTGAATAAAGCCGGCGAGAACAACATATAATCTTTCTGCTTAATATTTACACCCATTCTGTAAGCACCTAATCTAAAATAAGTGCCATCGTTTCCCTTATCAATATCCACTTCAAAAGAGAGATGCTTTGTAATATCTTTCAGGTCTGTATCTTGGATTAAAGGCGATAGGGAATTACAATAAGATGGTGCGTTAAATGTACCAGCAATTATGACATTGTTTTTGCCTTCAGCTATCAACTTTTTGTAAACTTCAGCAATTTTATAAACTTGTTTTTTTCTAATATTATCAGCTTGCTTTTTGTCTTTTGTTTGCTTTTGGAGGTAAGCATTAAGTAACCAGATTTTTTCTTTTAATGGTGTGGTAATTTCATATTCAATGAGGTTTTTACCATCATCGTTAATTATGGTATTAATGTTATGGGTTCTAACAGCTTCAAGTTTGTAACCTTGTCGCAATGCAATTCCCATTTCTAAACTATTCATATCATTACCTTGAATCACAAAAGAGTGCGTATAAGGTTTGCAATCAAATTTTGGTAAAATGAGTTGATTGAAATCTTCAAAAGATGCTCTGTCTTCTATTTCCTGAAGTAATAAAATATCAGGATTTACATCTGCAATGACTTGTGCTTTATGATTTGTTGCATCAGGATGTATTGGAACGGTTTGAAGTTCTATCCATCCGTTCCAATTTGTGAGTTTGCTAGCTTTGTTTTCAATAGAATGACTTAAGCCTTTCATATACAAAAAACCTGCTTTTCTTCGCAAAACTGCATAAGGCCGTGGACTTGGTTTTTCAAAGCCAATTAAAAAAGATAATTCCTGAATTCGATTTTGTTGGTTCAAGGATTTGGAAGGTTGGAGCATTAACATATCAAGTTCTGATATCCAATCGGTAATCTGTTTACCAATAGGTTTTTCTATTAGGCTTTTGTCCCTGTGAAAGAGATTTTGGATGTTAAAGGTTGCTATTTTCATGATGGGTGGTTTTTATTTTCGTTTATCGTTGGTGTCTTTGTCAAATGCTACGAGGTTGAATAATTGACGCATTCTGCTTCTTACTCTATTGCCATATAAACCTTCTAATTCTTCGGCATTGAGGTTTGTTGTTGCATGTGTTTTTATTTTGTGGTCTATAAAAAGTTCGTGACGAGAGAGCAAGATTTCGCCCATGACATTGCAATCTTTTCCATAGTGTCTTCCTATAGGTTCCACACCCAAATCGTCAAAACAGAAAAACTGCCTAGAGCCATAATCTTCAATGGTTTTGTAACCAATATGATTAAAACCAAATACAATATTTCTGGAAGGAATGAGGATGTATGGTTTTTGCAACGGGACGATGTGTTTTAGCAATAACATGAGGCTTGTTTTACCACAGCCAACAGGCCCAGAAAGTAAAATACCTTTGTCGATGTCTATGTCATTTTTTTCGCAATTCTCTTTGTCTTTTATGAAGTAATGGCAGAGTTTTAATATGATTGAATGGTCTTCGTCATATATTTTGAAATCCTTGCCAAAGAGCATTTTCCCTTTGGCATCGAGATATATTAAGATTTTTTCAAAATCGTAAATCACTTCTTTACCATCAAAGGTACCGATGGAATACGTTTTATATTCTTCGGCAATTTTACAAGGGTTGACCATAATCTTTTTGTTTAGTGGTTCGTAGGTTGTCCTTATTTTGAGACACTGCATCAACAGTTTCAAATTCATTTGCTTTTAACATCCAATTGCTTGCAGTAGCTTGCCAATCTTCAATTTTTATTTTGCCACCAATCTTCCAACCGATACCTTGATAATGGTTGAAGAATTTTTTGGCCTCATTAGCTGGCCATTTTTTGCTTTTAAAAAAGTCAATGACTTCAATTTCATTTTTTGGCAGCTTAGTTTTATTAATGTTTTCTATTTGTTTATTACTGTTTGTATTAGGTACTAATGCTTGTTCAGCACTTGTTTCAAACTCATTCACAACTTGTTCAGAAGTTGTACCGAAAATGAGCATCTTGATTTTACTTCCTTTATACGGATTGTGTGACGGCATATACTTTAGATATTTCCATGTATTCATTTGTTTTAAACAGCGATGATACGTTGCTTTCGAACCAATTTTTGAAAGCTGCATTATTTCTTGTCTGTCGATGTAAAATTCCTTTGGAAATCGGTTGATATTCCAAAATTGAAACAAAGCCATATATAAGCTGATGTGAGTTGGATTCAACTTTTTGTCTGCATAGAATTTTTGAAATACAGTATTGAGATGTTTTATATAATTCATACATCATTAATCGATTTTATGATGCACTCGATTATCATCCATGACCTTTTGTATTTCTTCGGAATCGTAAAAGATGATACCGCCAACTTTGGTGTAGGGAAGTGTACCATTGATTCGGAGATTTTGCAATGTACCTGGACTAATTTGAAGGAAGTCCATAACTTCGGAAGACTTTAGATACTTTTTTAGAGTTCCTTTGGTTTGATTGCTTAATAGTTTTTTGATCTCATCGAGTAATTCTAATTTGAATTCTCGAAGATCGTCTGTTGTGATAATGCTTGTTGGCATAGTAGAACTGTTTTTTAGAAAGGAACTACCATTTAGTTTAAACTTTAAAATGATAGTCCCTGACCTGATTTGACTTTCGTTCTACAAATTTGTTGCTTATTATTGGCTAAACATCAATAGTCAATCAAGAGGTGGGAATTATTTACGGTCATAAATTTTGATTGGTTTTTTTATGAAGAAGGACCTGTTTAAATGATGTTGAGCTTCATTTTATAGTAAATATTATGACGCTATTGATTTAAAATCAAATTCCCAACTTGGGTTGAACTTGGGATTATTCATCGGAATCTTTGAAACGTCTTATTAGCATTTCAGTTAACTTGTCCAAGAATTTTGTTTTACTACATTTTCGTGCTCTAATTTCTATAAATGTGTGATAGTAATTTCCAAGTTCAATATTAAATATCTGTTCAAACATGGAAGCCAATTCCTTGATGTCAGCAGTACCGCTATTAATTACGCCACTGCTGTGCAGCGCATAGATCAATTCAGTTAATTCTGTTTTGCTTCCCGTCCAGAAAAGCTTTGAAGATGATTGCTTCATGGTTCTAATTTTAGTATCTGTGTTGGTCTGTAATTTTTCTATCTCTTGTTGTAAATAAACAATTAGCATGTCGTAAGCCATGATTGTAGCAACCGTAGTATCTTGACATGTAGAAAATTGTTCGTCTATATAAAAATGGAAGGATTCGGTGGGCAATCGTAAATCGGATCTACCTCTAATAAAATATTCTTCATCTAATGTAGTTGCGCCTCTACGGTAGTAATGATAGAATTCTAAATTATCATTGAAGAATACCTGCAACTTGTTGATGTGATTGTTTAAGTATTTTATTTGAAATTTAGAGCTGCTTCTAGGGCGTTTACTCTCAATATTAAATAGCCTTACATAGTAGATGAGTTTACTGAAAATTTGTGGTTTAATATGCTTGAAGAAGCTGATTTCTTCATTTTTTGAGTCAAACCCTTTTTCAATGACTTTTTTTCGAAGTTGTTTAATGCATTTTTCGGTATTAGTAATACCATGTTCCGCTTTATATAGAATATCATCAGTGCGGGATTCCAAAGATTCCAGCTTTGTTTCAAATTCTGATATCAATTCTTGGTAACTCATGCCTATATAAAGCAATATGTTTCATTTTACTATCGAGATTCTAGTATGCCCATAAGTTCCAAGGTGTAATTATCAGAAGTTTGAATGTACGCATACTTTTCTTCGACAATAGCACCAAGTTTTCTTTTTTCAAAAGATGCAGTCATTCCCAAATCAATATGTTGAAATTTCAAATGAATAGCTCTTTTGATGGTTTGATATAACAATTGTCGGTAGGTATGGTAGATTTTAAGATAGTCATAGTCAATTCCGACTAAAGAAGGCACATAGGTCTGATTGTTGTTTTTATAGCAGAACATGACACCAATAATTTTTTTAGGATCTTTAGGGTTCCAAATGATTATGAATTCCCAATTTGGATGTTGAGACATATTTTTAAATAACTTTACTGGATATGAAAAGGTGTTCAATCCTAAATTATTTTGGCGCACGTTTTCGTACAATCCTTGAACTTGGATTAATTGGGTCTTGTTAAGTTTCTTAAGGATTGATACATTTAAAGAGGGTTCGTGAGCCAAAATATCCTTTCTTAAATGTTTTTTGCTTCTTGATGAAAGTCTGGATGTGTATTGTTGAATAGATTCGTTGTCTTTTAAATGGATTTTGCAAGAGTTGGGCATTTGAATCCTAACAAACCCTTGCCCTTGAAAATAACTATGCAGCTTATTATCTTCATTAAAATCACGTAATACGACCATTTTGGAATTTGAACTTTGTTCTAACTTTTCCAAAGATTGCATAAGCTTATTTAAGGCATCATTCTTTAGTGGATGTTTATCATCTACATAAAGATGATTTCCCTCGGTAAATAGACATCCTAAGCTTAATACCTTCGATGTCATATAATATGGGTCTGCTTTTCGCTCTTCTTCAATAGTTTTAGAAGCAGTAACATTTGCTAGCATATCATCTTTCCATAAGGATGAGGATACTAAAGCCGCCAAAACTGGATTGCTTTGTTGATCGAAAATCATTAAATACCAAAATTCCCAATTGTTTTCTTTCAACTCATTATTGCTGAATGTTTGTTCCAGAAATTTAAGTCCATCCCAATCATGAACACCATAATTTCCAACTAACTCATTCCAAATGTGCTTGTCTATTTTTGAAATAGTATTTTCTAACTGTATGCTAAGGTTTTCACTGGATGTTTTTTCAGATTCCGATTTAGTTTCCAATTTGAATGCTTGGTAAACACGGCGTAAGTTTGTATGTGTTTCTTCAATAGCTTTTGGTAAGTGATAGGTCATGGCATCGACTAGAGCTTTTATTTCTTGATGCTGATTATGTCTGGATATCGTAATTCTCACCCCTGTGTTTTTTACTGGCACAGCTGGAAAAAGTCCTAGATTTACATAAAACCCTTCTTTCATTAAACGATTTACAAAATTATAACCGGTTTTTGGCATTCCTGTTCCTATGAAGAATACTGGTGAGATATTTTTATCAATTAGAGGTAACTCTGTTTGCTCTAACAATTCATTGAAATACTGAACTCGTTCTTTCAAGTCATTTTGAAGTTCATAGATTTCTGGAGTTAAATGAATTTTAGCAGAAGCTGTTGCCGCTGCAACGGAAGCAGGCTCAAGTTGTGCCGAGAACGTCAAGGGTCCGCCAAAAGTCTTTATTTCTTGATACATTTTTTTATTAGAACATACTAGTACAGATCCACTCGCTCCAAATGTTTTACTTAAAGTTCCAAACAAGAGCATGTTTTCTGACAGTTCATCTAATTCATTCATCACATAACCAGTACCATTCTTGCCAATCCAACTCATTCCGTGTACATCGTCAAAATATAGATGTAGTTGAGGATATTTTAGGCTTAGAGCTTTTAAATCCTTTATAGGAGCAAAATCACCATACATGGAATAGATACCATCAGCCATATACCAAATTCTATTTCTAGTATTGGTATAAGACTTTATTTTGTCTTCCAACATATTTAAGTCATTATGTCGAATCATATCAATGGGAACACTTCTTGTTTTTAAAACTTTGGCGGCACTTTGAACACTCCAATGCACTTGATGATCCAGAATAATAGCATCTTGATCTTTCACAGCGCTTGGAATGACACCCAAGTGGCCTAAAGTGCTATTCTTTGTGATGACAACAGGGTTTTGATACATCTCAGAAACCTTTTCCTCCAGTTGCTTGTAAAGAGGATTGGAAATGTACGATTTCGATAGCGGGAATTGAGTACCATATCTCTTAATGGCACTTATGGCAGCTTCTTTTAATCGAGAGTCCTGTTCCAAACCTAAATATCCAGTAGTGCCAAAATGAAAGAGGTTTCTGTTTTTTACACCAATAGTTCTTCCAGAAAAACTTTCCCCTTCAGCGTATAGATGGAGTACGCCTTCATCTATTGCATCAGTAAATACATCATTTACTGTATCTAAAAAATTGTTGTGTTTGATTTTTGCCATCCTAATGAGTTTTGTGAATTTTAATTTAATATCTTTCAAGGGAGATTAAAAAATTATACTTATCTATAATCCCTTAGAAGCAAGTGTTAATCCTTTGTAGTCAAAGAATAATCCATATTGGCTAATGTTAATTGAAATAAGTGTAACTGTTGTGTTGATTATTTTGTAAATTTATTAATAGTAATTAACCAGTTTTCTTATCATTATGTCAATACCTCTTGAAAACGCATATGCGACCTACAAACTAGAGAATGGAATATTATATGTGGTGTATAGTAAAGACGTGATTTTAGATTTACCAGCAGCTGTTTATATAGTAAAGGATAGACTTTCCATGCATGAAGGGCGTTTTTTACCAGTATTATGTGATATTCGTCAAATAAAAGAAATAAACAAAGCTGCGAGGGCATATTTATCTATTGAAGGCTCGATTTTGATTAAAGCGGTCGCTTTTATTGTAGACTCTCCTGTATCTGAAATGTTATCAGAATTCTACTTACGAACAAGTAAACCCCCAATCCCAACAGAGTCTTTTAATACTATGGAAGAAGCATTAAAGTTTTTAAATAAATTCAAATAATCTATTCCATTATAGGTGATAAAGACATTAGTTTTTTATGGATTAAAACGAATAAAAATTAATTCAAAATGGATGATGAGTTACAGCAAAGAATGCAGGTTATTAATGAGATGCTATTGGAAATGGCTTCTGGAAATTTCTTTTATCGTATAAAGCGCTCTCCAAAGAACGATAATATTGAGGCCCTTGTTGTAACATTAAATATGTTGGCAGAGGAAATACAGGATACTATTATTCATCAGGGTTACGCAAATACAAATAAAACCATTCTTGATATTGTACAAATGAGCTTTGTTCTTGATGCAAAAGGGTGTATTAGAATGGTTAACCAGAAAACCTGCAATATACTATCTAGTCTCTATGATGATATTGTTGGAAAATCTTTTGAAAGTTTCTTGTCCCAAGCGTCCATACCCAAGTGGAAAGCTAAATGGAATAGAATTAAAGAAAAAGAAATTTTTGATACTTCTATAAATTTAAAATTCAAATCCAAAGGGGATCTAATTATTCCTAAAATAGCTTACCTCACAACATTTAATTATAGTGATATTAAAGATAAATGGACACTGATAACAATCATTCATCATTCTAATTTTCAAAATCAGTTAGATTCTGACTTGAAAAACAGGGTCGTCAAACAAGCTAAAAAGAATGAAGAAATCTCTTCGGAAAGCACAAATAAAATTTCAAAACCAAAGTTGAGGTTAAGTTTTGAGGATATACGTAAAATAAGAGAAGGACACGATATTATCATCAATAATTTAGAAAGAGATTTTCCTTCCCTTAAGGATTTTGCTCTACAAATAGGAACAAATGAATTTAAATTGAAATACGGTTTTAAAGAACTGTATGGAACTACTGTCCATCGTTTTTTAATGCAGGAACGTCTGCGAAAAGCTCAAATGATGATTCAATATAGCGATGTGTCTCTTAAATTAATCGCATATATGGTCGGGTTCAAAAGCATGCCTCATTTCTCTAGATCATTCAAGAAACGATATGGATATTCTCCAAGCGCTCTTCGAAAGAATTCTATAACTAACAATAGTTGAATTTCCCAATCATTTCATTTAATCCTTTTTAGATAAGAGGTTAAACTTTTAAATCAAAATTTACTTAGGAACTTTATCATATCAAGTTAAAAGATATGAAAGCAACTAGATTGATATACCAATACATACCAAATATATGTATTGTTCTTTATATAATATTATTTGTGTATGCTGCCACAAGTAAGTTTCTTGACTTTTATGATTTCAAAGTTCAACTTGGACAGTCACCTGTCCTTACTGCTTATGCCGATTGGGTGTCTTGGGGGATTCCCTTACTCGAATTGGCTATTGCTGGACTATTTTTATTTTCCAAATATGTGCTTTTAGCTTTTTATGCTAGCTATTCATTAATGATAATGTTTACGACTTATATTATCGTAATCTTGAATTTTAGCGATTTCATTCCATGCTCTTGTGGAGGTGTACTAGAGAAATTGAGTTGGACAGATCACATAATATTCAATGTTATTTTTATTGCTATTGCAGTTGTTGGTGTTAAGTTTTCTGAGAATCAATTGAATTCAAAATTTGGAAATTTATGAAAATCAAAACTCTATTTATATTATTAATACTTGCAGTATCCAGTATCACTGTCGTTGTGGTTTTATTTCTACTATCCGAACATGAAGTACATCGTAATAATGCGTTTGTCAGAAGATATCCACATCATCCAATTACAAAAAAATATGACCTACCTATTAAGTATAATTCCTATTATGTTTCTGGATTTGATAATGACATATTGTATTTAGGGAATAACACTGCACCATTACACCTCTTGGAAGTAAATCTAAAAACAAAGGACACCAACCATATACAGATTAGAATGAAAAGTAAAGATTTGACCTTTCAATCATTAAAGGTCAAGATGCAGCCTCCGTATTTTTTTATAATGGATGGAAGTGTTCCATGTATATTTCGTGGAAAAATTGGTGATTGGAATGCTCATCTTTGGATGAAAGATAAAGCTTACTTCAACAAAGCTATGCCAGTTGACAGTAATAAGATATATATAAATACAATTAGTAGTAAAACCCAAATGACCACTCTTGGGCTCATTGAAAGACAAGAAAATGAAAATATAAATATTGTCCTAAATACAGACATTCTTGAAAAACAAATCGATGGTGTGTTTGATGTTGATGGAATCATGACTATTTCTCCGAATACAGGAACACTTGGATACGTCTATTTCTACCGCAATCAATTCATGGTGATGGATTCCAACCTTAAACTGATTGAAAGACAGCATACTATTGATACCGTTCAAAGGGTGCAAATAAAAGTAGCAAACTTGAATGATAATCAAATATCAAAGATGAAAGCTCCTCCAATGATAGTTAATAAAATGGCATTTATGTATAATGATTTACTTCTAATTAACTCAGATAGATTGGGAAAGTATGAAGACGAAGATATGTTAAAGGAAGCCTCAATAATCGATGTGTATAATTGGCAGAAAGAATCTTATGAATTTAGTTTTTATTTCTACCATATAGGTAAGGAAAGTGTCAAGGAATTTGCAGTATTTAATGATTATTTGATAGGATTGATTGACGACAAATTATCCGTATATGAGATTGGAAAGAAGCAATTCAATCAAGTATCAATAAAACAAAAGACAATTAGATTATAAGAATTTAAGAATAGATAATTTCTACTGGCCAGTAGCGGGGGTTGAGATTGAAAACCCGTAAAAAAGAGTAAATCACATTTTTTAATTTAATTTATTTTATTATGAAAACTCAAAAATTAAAATTTTTTGTCCCAGTTTTGGCAATAATCTTTGCCATTTCTGCAAGTGCATTTACTACTACCGATAATTCGGAAGTAGATGAGAATTTTACCATGATTACAGGTTACACTGCGAATGCTATTCCAGGGCTGCCATGTGATGAAGTTACAGTCGATTGTAAAACTTCAGGAACTCAAATATGCACCATCGGTGCAAATAATGATCCAGTTTATAAAATTAAGAATGGAACTTCTTGTGTTAGTCATCTATTTAGACTTTAGTTAAAATAAGTTTCACTTTTTATTTTTGGGCTGTCTACAAAGCATCTATGGTTTTGGGAAAAATTGAATTTATGGTATTTAAATATTACCAGATGTTTCGTCTTTTTTATAGACTACTGTTTTTTAGACAGCCTTTTTATTTCTGTTAAGCAGAAAGTTAAATGAGCTAATGTAATTTTGTCTTCTACCCATTCTAAACTTACAGTGATATCTTCTTGAAGAAACAACAATTCAGATATTAGCAAGCTTTTAGAAAAGCCATTATAAAAGCCATTACTTTCACTTAATCTAATATTGGTATAATTTTTTTCTTGGTTGATTGCTCTAATAAAAATATCTAAATATGCTCTTTGTAGTTCCTGTTTGCGCTGGTTAATTAAGAAAATCTCATTACGCTGCAATTTATTGAAGAGACCAGTTCTTAGTTTTATTAGTAAACTTCTTATGATTCCTTTATATGTCGAATTATTTTCCATTTCCTCAAGCCTCTTCATTCTGTAAGGTTCTATTAATTCTGATAATAGTTTCAATTGATATTCCATCAATTTATTGGAGTCTGTTGAATATTGTATTCTGGATGAATATGACGGATTTGATAACCACTCTGGAACTTCAAATGCATTCTCAAGCAAGAACTCCAAAGCTTCAACTTGAATGTCATAGGGTATAGGGGTATATACTGCTCCCGATTGAGTACCTGATTTATATTGAATAGTATAACCACCAATCAATGATATGACTTGTTTCATCTGATGATACCATAATTCCAAAGTCTTGTTATGTAGTCTTTCCAGAAACGCATTGTCTTTTTGGTTTTGATTAATCTTTGGCAAAAGCCCTATAACTCTTTTAATGTTTTTTAGGCCAAGTTCCGTGCTTTTTACAGGATCGTTATTTTCAACGACCTCGTTTGTACAGCCCGGACCAATTGTTTTAAAATAATCATTATTGTAGCGATACCAAGAAATGCTGTCTTGCAACTGCACTAATTTTTCTAATTTTAACAGTGCTTCATTTTGGTTTATAATATCATCAAAAATTTGATAACCCCATTTTATTTGATATGCATCTGCGGGGCCTACTTTTTGAATAAGTAAGGATGGTGGAATACTATCTTCTGGCTGAACTATATAGTTGTGTCTGGCATAACTCATGATACTGGGAGTGTGTCCCATACTTTGCAACCATTTTTTATCTCGCATTTTTTCAAAAGGGTAAGCATATTCCCCATAATTTGCGTCTTTAATACCAAAGGCATGTCCAGCTTCGTGGGCTGTCAAAGATTGTAACAGTTCTCCCATAAGATCATCAGGAAAGGGGTATTGTTGCGCTCGTTTATCTAATGGAGCACATCTAATCAGATAGATGTCCGATAAAGCTTGATAAGAACTTCCTATGATTATATCTGATTTTAAAATCTCCCCTGAACGAAAGTCTACAATATTGTTGACCGTAGAACCTCCTTTGTTCTCACTTCCACGTATGTCCGTATAGTTTGCCCATCGTATTATGGAATAGTTAATACTGTTACTACACCAAGTGGAATCATGTACAGGAGGATCCTTCACTTCAATGGCATTTTTAAATCCCGCAGCTTCAAAGGCGGGAAGCCACTCCATTATTCCTGCTTTTATATAAGGTTTCCATTTATTTGGCATATCTGGGTCAAAATAAAATACGATAGGTTTGATGGGCTCGCTTAAGTGCTCATCCTTAATTTTTTTTTCTAAACGCCATCTCATTATACTAGCTTTAGCTGTTTTTGGATAAGCACTTATGATTCCAAACTCATCTTCATTCTTAAACCCCATGCGGTGATCAAATAATCGAGGTACCATAGGTTCTGGCAGAAGATAGAAGCTAAAATTTACAGCACTGGTTTTTTGATTGTTCTTGTACGACGTCGTTCTTTTGGTCAAAATTACAGTTTCATTTTCCAAATATTGGACACGGTCAATATAGGATTGATTTAAAAGCACATGCTCTGGAGATTCCAAATTCCATTTAATAGCTGTATTTAGAAAGAGGTCAGTTACGTCGATATAAAAGCTTTTATTTGAACTTTTATCTTTTAGGATAGGGAATCGACCAATAATATTAGCTTCATCATGGTAATCATAATTTAAAGGAATGACAACTCCCGATAAGGATTCTATTTGAGGGATTGTTAAAATGATATGGTCAAGATGTTTAGACCAAATCACCTGATGATAACCCACATCATGTCTAACAAAGAGCATTGGTTTTTGCAATGCTTCGACATCTATTTTAAAGAAAAGCCTTTCGCCTTCCAATTGGGTTTCAATACTTTTGTTGACCTGCCCCAATACAGGGCAGGTGACTAACAAAATAATCAAATAAAACAAAAGTTTACATCTGAATTTTAATGGGAGTGCTATTTCAATAAATGATTCACACATATCTTTTTGCTTTTTAGTAACCTTCATTTTGAGGTAACAGGTTTGGATTTAATATTAACTCTGATTCAGGTATAGGAAATAGTATATCCGTACTTTGCCAATTGGGTTTAATGGGAGGTAATACACTTGATGCCCTCCCTGTTCGTTTTAGATCAAAAAAACGATGTCCTTGCTCACTGAAAAATTCTATTCTCCTTTCCTGAAGAATGGCATTTAAAACATCATTTTGATTCAAAGACGTAATCGGTGCTAAGGATGCTCTGTTCCTAATGGCATTTAGAAAATCTAAAGCTTCGGGTAAATTACCTAGTTGTGCATGAGCTTCTGCAGCAATGAGATATAATTCCGTAAGTCTCAATAAGATGGAGTATTCTTCAGTAGTTCCAGTTGGTATGTTGAGTTTGTATTTAAAAGGATAATACCAAGTCTCTACGCCATCAGTTACTGAACCGACCCAATTGTTGAATCTGGCATCGCCTGATTCAAAGTCGTTTATTAAATAGTTTGATATGGCAGAGTTAGGTGGTGGCGTAGTAACAAAAATAAAAGTGCCAGCTTCTCTGGTGTTATTACCCGCCATTCCAACATCCAATTGCCATAGGGTTTCGGTACTGCTTTTCAAGAATACTTCAGATAATTCGGTATTTAAGGTGTAGCTTCCATCAGTAATTACACTGGAAGCCTCAGTAAGAGCCAATTGCCAATTTTCAGTATAGAGATATACTCTAGATAACATTGCAGAGGCTACCCAATAGTTGGGGCGTAAATTTGCAAAACTATGGTCTGCTTCCGGAAGTAAGTCCTTGGCATTTAACAGGTCTTCAATAATCTTTTGAGAGACTACGCCCTCATTGAGTCGGCTCACTTCACTATTGATTCTATAGTCAGTTGAGTCGATATAAGGAATAGGTCCAAACAAATTTGTTAAATAAAAATGAATAAATCCTCTTAAAAAGTAAGCTTCTCCTAACAAGCGTGATTTATCATCTGGAGATATTTCGGTGGAGTTTTCAACACCCTCTAAGATTCTATTTGTGGCGTAAATGAGATTATAACTTGTGTCCCACCACTTTTTTATAGAACTGTCGGATGCTAATACATTATTATTCGAATAATTTTGAACTTCTGGCAAAATGGCACTATAAAGTGTCAGTTCATCTGTATAATGTCCCAATCGATAAGAAAGACCTGAAAGACCACCATCAGTAAAAGCATTTTCTCTTAATTGGCTATATATGTGTGCAAATGCTGCATCAACAGTTGTGACATCTTCAAAAACCTCTGTTCCGATTAATTGATTATTGGGTGGCTCAATGTCTACAAAATCTTCGCATGAAGTGAGCATTAGGGCAATCAGTAATAGAATACTAAAAGGCAGTACTCTAGAAATTTTAAATGGTATGTAAATCAATTTCATAATATTGTTTTAAAAGGTTAATTGAGTTCCTATGGAGATGAATCGCAATGGAGGTAAGGTTTGATTATTACGTGTTTCTGGGTCTAAACCAATGTAATTGGTAAGTGTCCAAAGATTCTGGCCTCTTATAAATAAGTCACATCCAAAGCCCAGATCTTCTCGTTTTGATAGTTGATATGATAGTGACAAGGTTTTTAATCTTAAAAAGGACGCATCGGTGATCCCAGCATCACTTCGCTGATAATTTTGGAATGCTTGAAAACCTTCAGGATTTAGTCCAGTTGTAAATTGCTGTATATCGGTTTGGTCTCCCTCATTCTGCCATCGTTGCAATACAAGATTGGGTTGATTTGCCATTGCTCCGGGCAATACACCACCAGTAGACCAGAAATTGTAGCCCTGTTGCTTAGTAAACTGAAATAAGATATCCAGTGAGAACTTTCTATAAGACAAGCTATTGCTAATCCCACCAAAGTATTTTGGATTAAGGTCTTTGATTACTTGGCGATCATCTGGACTGGATATGATGCCATCCCCATTAAAATCCTCGAATTCATAAAATCCAGTTTCTGAACTCACTCCATTTAATTGATACACCTTTATAATGTTTAGAGGCTCACCAATGACCAGCTGATTGACGTATGTTGATCCTTCTAAATCTGGAAATGAAAGTAATTTGTTTTTAGGAAAAGTAATATTAAATGAGGTTGACCACTTGAAATTGTCATTGTTCACATTGATGGTGTTCAGTTCAAATTCCCAACCCGTATTTTCTACGGTTGCGTTTAGATTCGCATTGATTGAACTAAAACCTGTAGTTGCAGGAAGAGGAATACCCACAAGTTGATTGGATGACCGATTTCGATAAAAATTACTACTCACTAAAATGCGATCCTTTAAAATACCGAGCTCTAATGAAAGCTCTAATTTTTTATTTGATTCCCAACTATAGTCTGGATTAAACAGGCGCGTAGGGAATAAGCCAATTGTATTTTGGTATTGTGCGCTTCCAAAAGAATAGGTGTCTAAGTATTGATAATCACCTATTTGGTCATTCCCCGACGTGCCGTAACTAGCTTTTAATTTTCCAAAACTTATAAAAGGAACACTGTTTTTAATTATGTTTTCTTCAGAAAATATCCAAGCAGCTCCAATAGCTCCAAAATTAGAAAACCGCTTATTTGTTCCAAAACGACTAGAGCCGTCTCTCCGCCCTGTAAAATTTACTATATACTTTCCTTTATGATTTAGATTGATGCGTCCAAAAACAGCTTGATAGCGGTATTGTTCTTCAATATCAGCGATGGGAAAAAAAGTTGAAGCTGCAGAAATGTTTTCTATAAAATTGTTGTTTGAAAACCCAAATGCAAACTGCGATATACGACTGTCCTTTTGGTCTTGAAATGATAGCCCTGCTAATGCTTCAATTTTAGTGTCCTTCAAATGATAACTCCAATGTAATTGTGGTTCTATTATCCAAGAGGTTCTTTGAGATGCATTGTGCACCGCATAAGAAGATTCAGGCCCTACACCATAAGCTGGGTCATAAATGGTTGACGGAACCATGTTGATTTCTTTTAAATGGTTTTCGGTATAACCAAAGTTTGTTGTGAATCTTAAGGTGTTCAGTATGTTATAATCAAGGCTAACATTGCTGATGAGTGTTGAAGCATTTGCATCATACATGCCTTCGAACCTACTCAAAGGATTACTCCATGTTGAGTTTTCCCAATTTAAACTCCCGTCCTCGTTATATAATTCTGGGGCATTGGGAGCTAGGGTTAAAGCTTGTAAAACTAGCAAACCATCACCTGGTAAGTTGTTCTGGTTGGAGGTGTAGCTAGAGGAAAACTGAAGGGAAAGTTTATCATTTTTTGATTTATGATTCAAATTGGCAAGTGCCGATATTTTGTTATTATTGAAATCCCCTGGAAAGACACTGGTTTGTTTATGGGCAGTACCGCTAACCAAAAAGCGAGTCTGTTGATTGCCACCTGATATAGAGCCTTGAAAATTCGTGAGGTAAGAGGTTTTTCCAAATAATACCTTTTGCCAGTCAGTTTCCCTAGTGTCATCCCAAGTACCATTAATATCGTAAGCATTGAAAGGAAGCGGGTCAATACCATCATTGGCATAAGCTTCTCTCCTCATGGCTAAATAGTCAGACGTATTGAGTAAATCAAGGGTATTGGAAACTGTTCCCAAACCAGATAAAATATTAAACTGCACTTTCGTGTCTCCATATTTACCTTTTTTTGTGGTTATCAATACAACTCCATTGGCACCACGAGAGCCATAAATTGCGGTAGCATCTGCATCTTTTAGAATTTCAATGCTCTCTATATCTGTGGGATTAATATTGTTGAGTGGGCTTATCGAACCTGGAATAATAATGGAGGCTTGTTCTTCTCCTAAACTAGACGACGAATAGGGTACACCATCAATCACGTATAGGGGATCGTTTCCACCATTACGGATACTATTCTGGCCTCTAATTTTAATATCAAACCCTGCACCAGTCACCCCTGAAGTTTGAGTGATTTCCACTCCTGACACCCTACCTTGGAGTGCGGCCAAAGGATTTGAGATTGGTTGCTGTTCTATTTCTTTTTCTGTTACTTTTACAATACTTCCAGTGCTTTCTTTTTCTTTTACAGAATAATATCCAGCATTGAGCGTCACAACATCTAACTGGGTAACATCCTCTTGTAACTGCACATTAATTTCTTGTCTGCTATCAATGGGTATTGTTTGTGTAACAAAACCAAGAAAAGAAAAGACAAGTGTGTCGTTTGGGTTGGCTTTTATGGTATATGAGCCATCTATTTGAGATATGGCTCCTTCTTTAGTATTCTGAACCATTATAAGTACACCAGATATAGGTAAACCATTAATGTCGGTAATTATACCTTTAATTTCGATAGGATCTTGTTTTAATGGTTTAGGCTCCTTACGGCTAATGGTTATATAGTTATCTTTTGTAGTTGTAATTTTAAAATCCGTTTTGGTAAGACATTGTTGTAATAATTTTATAACCTTGATGGTGCCCTTTTTAATGGCTACATCTGGTACGTCTCGCAAAATATCAGATTGGTAAATGAATGTGCATTCTGTTTGTTTTCCTATCAGTTCTAAAACCTCGTAAATGGTCATGGTTTTATCTGAATCAATGACGACTTTCTCATTTTGCGAAAAGATCGTGCTTGACGAAAGACTAAAAACAGTAGTACAACATAAGAGTAGTAAAGTTTTCACAATAAACTTTGAAATTTCTTTCCATCGAAAGAAAAGCGTGTTTGTTAATTTTATTTGCATAAATTTGCGTATTAGTTGGTGTAACACCGATTAATGATATAAGGGGATTTAGCTTTGTACTGTCTAGGTAGTGGCTTTATTCCCTTTTCTTATTTAATTGTAATTGTCTTGTTTTCTATCTCATAGGTATTTATAAATTTTGTATTCTTAATTCCATTTAAAATGTCAGATATGGTTTGATTTTTATTCAATACACCGTTAAACTTAACTTTTTCGAGTGCTGTATTTTCGAAGGACACTTCTACATCATACCATCTAGAAAGTACAAGCATGATATCTTTTAAAGGTTTATCCTTAAAACTAAACAGTCCTTTTGTCCATGAGATATAATAACTCACATCTACTGGAGATGTAACTATATTTTTGTCTTCTTTATTTAGAATAGATTGCATACCTGGGTTTAAGTATTCGGTTGTTTTACCTGTTGTAACGGTGACCACACCTTCAACCAATGTGGTATAAACATAATTTTTATCCGCATAAGCCTTTATATTGAATTTTGTACCTAGAACTTCCACGTCTTGCATTTGCGAGATTACTTTAAATGGCATTTTATTATTGACTTTACTTGATGACACATCAAAGTAAGCCTCGCCATAAACTAATTCAACACTGCGAGGCTCTCCTTCTTTAAATGTTACTGGATATTTTAATTTAGAATCTGAGTTTAGCCACACCTTTGTGTTATCGGATAGTTTGATTTGAAACTGTCCTCCCCTTGGAACCGTGAGGTAGTTATAACTGGTTTCTGAAACTGCTTTATGTTCGTTAGCATATATCAATTGTTCGCCGTTACTATGCACGGTTTTAGTTTTGTAAGAGCTTCCTTTTTCCAAAAAAATGTCAGAACCATCGTTTAAGGTTAAGGTTGCCTTATTTATTCCAATCTCAATTTTAGTATCAGCCACTTTAGAATCCAAAACCTTTTGGGAGTGCTGGATGCTAATTGCATAAACTAACGAGACCAACAGAATAATGGAAGCTGCTATTTTATAAGCTTGAATCTTTGATGCTTTTTTATTAGGTTTTATATTACTTGATACTTTCTTCCAATCCTTTTCTTTATCAATTTGGTTGAGAATTTCTATATTCTTTCTTATTTCTTCATGGGATAAGTTTTGCTGAATATGAATTTTAGCTTCCTCACTAAACAAATCTGTGTCTTCCAGCTCTGTTAGACTTTTGTCTTTCAACAAAGCTTGAGACGTTTTTTTACTAAGCTTATATATTCTATCAAAAATGGTCATGACATGCTTCTTTATAATGCCAAAACGTAAAAAGTTAAAAAGGGAGTGAAAGAAATTTTAAAAAAAAGTAAAAAAACTATTTAAATGGCTTAGAGCATTTCTTAGTTTTTTATAGGCAATACGCTTTTGTGTCTTAACGGTATTGATCGTTATAGATAGTTCTTCAGCTATTTCATTATTGGTATATTCATTTAAACTAAACCTCAGGATCTGTTCACATTTATTGGGTAGCGATTTCATTGCACTTTCCAAATTTGCATAAACATCAACAATTACCATTTCACTTAAAAAATGTTCTTTGGTCTGGATTTTATAAAAGTCAGTATCTGGAGTTATTATCGTGTTTTTATGGTATTTACTACGTAAATAATCCAGAGATTTATTTTTAACAGAAGTGTACAGAAACGATTTAATGGCATTGTAGTTTGGGTGGGAAACTTTACGCTCCCAAGTTTTAATAAACACGTCTTGAACCACATCCTTAGAGGTATCCAAATCTTTCAAATATCTATTGGCAAATAGACATAGGGAAGGGTATAAGTCATCAAAAAGTGTCTTATACTTTTCTGAGGTCATATGTTGTGGTTTGCCACGAAGCATTTTTTAGGTCCGGTTGAACCTCTTATTTTAATTATGCATGACTATTTTCATAAATAAGCAGAGTATAATCCTAGTGGGAGTTAAATATCTGTTATCCAATACTACCTGTTGAAGTTTTCTTAAATGTTTGAAAAACACCGCCACTATTAACTAAATGTAAAACACAAATAGGCGTGGAACTCAACTTAACTGCTAGGGGTACTGGTATACCTTGCACTGATAAGAGAGCCCACGCCCGGGTACGTGAGCCAATCTACTTATCATCTCAGTGCAAAAATTACCAGTTTTCTAGCAGAGATTCAAAGCGATAGCTTCAAATATTTTCTAATACGAAGAATCGCAAATATATGTATTCAATAACAAATGTAGTAAAAATATTCAATCATTCGCTAAAGCGAACAGTTATTTTTTGATTATTCATTTGATTTGAAGTGAATGTAAATCAATGGGTAAAGAAAGAAGAAATAAGAATGAATTAAATAAAGCAAACGCTTTAGTAAATAGATATTTATGCAATTTCATAGCTATGAAATTTTTGCAATCTTATCATGACCAAAATGGAATTTTAATTTCCCAAAACAAGTATGCTTATTTATGTGGTTTGTCGTCTTCCACTCTAAGTAAGTTAAAGAGTCCTAGTGGTTATGATATTCCTATGACAACAATCTATAATATTTGTAGACATGAAAAGTACTCCTTAAAAAAATTCTTTACCGAGTTTGAACTTATGCATGGAATAAATATACCTGAATGAAATTCAAGCAATAAATCCGTCACAAGGAACTATTTGATTTTAAATTAGACGATAAATCTTGTAAATAGGAATTGACTTTTGAAAAATCAGTAGCCTAAAAACTACTCCAACCATGTTATTGTAATTTTAATAATTGTCGCCATCATTTGTTGTTTGATGGTAGTATGGAAAATTACGAGTTAGGATGATTTACTTTTTGTTTCGCCATTGTTTTGTGAATTCATCTTCTTCTGCTCCTAATGGGAACAAAACATAGTACCATAAGCAATTTAGATAATAGCGAATAATTCTAATCCATCTTGGGAGTTTTGGTTTGGGCATGGTTTAAAGTTAATAAATACAATAGTAAAAAAACAAATCTTGTCGGATTGTCCAGAAACTATTTTATGAAAGTATTAAATCTCGTTTATATCAAATACTAGTAATTGCATTTAATTGGAATTTTTTTTAACACTTATAATTTGGCTAAAATGTTGAAAGCATCCGTATACCGTACTCAAGGTAGTTTTTAATCTGCAAAAAATCGCTTAGATTTGTAGGTATAGATATAATAGATATATAATCACCATTACCTATATACATACGTTGTGTGTAATGCTGACCCGTCCTTAAAAGAATTTTTATTAAAATATTAATCATCATTATTTATGAACTCAACTTATATTTATCCTGCGGGAGTCGTTTATCAAGACATTTTCTTTTTCGTTTTTGATCGAAAATTGCGAGCAGTAAAAAAAGGAACGGGGCCAATATTTTGGGATAATATTACTACTCTAAATTCACCACCATCCGAACAATTACAAGAACGTGATTCTATTAGTTTATTAAACAATTCATTATTCACCGTTTCCGAATCAGGAAGACTTCTTCAATATAATTTACAATCCCAAACTTGGTCTAATCATCATGTGCCTAATAATAATGTGAAATGCTTTTCACCTACTGGAGCTACTATGTATGGAAATTCATTGTTTATAGTTGGCATAGAAGGTCGTTGGAAGAGGGAACTTTATCAGTTTACTATAAATAACCAAGGTAAAGGGAATTGGACACATCACGGAAGACCTAACAACACGAATTTAAGTGGTTATGATATTCCAATGACATTATCAGATGGCAATCTCTTTCTAACTGATAAAAGAGGAAGATTAGTACAACGATACATATCAAGCAATGGTGCTTGGGTTTGGGGTATTCATGGAAAACCTCCATTAAAGCCAATCACTATTAGTCGGGTAGTAAAAGGCTTTTTGTTAGGAGTTCTAATGGCTCTTCTTGGAGCTATTATTGGTTTCTTGGTTGGTGGTATAGCAGGAGCAATAGCTGGAGCCATAATTGGATTCACAGTAGGATTTCTTGTTGCAACTATTGTAATCCTTATTTTCAGAGCTACTAACGCTGCTGCTGCTGGAGGAGCTATGTTTGGAAACAAGTTGTTTATTTCTGGGGAAAAAGGACATGTTTACCAGTTTTATTGGGCCTCTAATCAATGGAATTGGTTCAACCATGGAAAGTTATTCAGCTACTCTCCCGCCTTACAGGATCAAGGGATTCCATTCGCAATAAATAATGACGAAGTTTTTGTGACTCACTTTACTAATGACACTGATACTAATCGAATATTTTGGGATGGTAACAATTGGATGGTTGAAAAACATTATTCACCTCAATCAGGTATTGTTAAGCATAAGATAGCTTCTGGTGCTGGTGGAGTGGCGAGAAACCCAGATACTGTTTTCGTTTTGACTGAAGTTCCTTCTGGAATCTTTTACTTAAGTAACCTTTATAAAAGTGGAACAACTTGGAAATGGTCAGTTGGGGTACGAATATCTTAACCATTAATAAAGTTCTTGTAGCGGTTCTCAAGAGTATTGAAAATATGATTTTTTATAAATCAGGATTTTTGTTTAAAAAAAAATAACTGGACAATTGTGGATATTTATAAAAAATGATGAATTATCATAATAAGAAATTAAATATTAAGTTATTAAAATAAAAACACTACACACAACAAAGACGTGTATAATTAATGGCTAGTTCTCGCCTACTTACGAAAATCCTAGCGGATTTTCTAGTTGGTTTGTATTTGCTAAATTAGGTGCTTAAAACACGCAACTAATCTTTAACCCGTTAGTTGTAAAACATTAAAGTTAAATCGATAATAAATTTATGAAAGCAAATTGGCATTATTATATAATAAATACTTCCAATCAAGAAAATTTACGTTTTAGAATTATATCTGAAGGAAAAGATGTCTATTTTAAAAGCCCAGAGATAGTAACAATAGGCGATGGTCAAAAGGCTTATCGGATATCTTCTTTGAATACTGAGGCAATCGAGGAAACATATAATTTTACTTTAACACTTCTAAATATAAATCAAGAAAGTTCTAGACTTGTGGATAGGTTGCCATTTCCCGATCCAAACAGTTTGTATGAAAATAGTGATGGTGAAATGCAGGCTGACATCTATATTTATATATAGTAAATTGCCAATGCCCAACAACGCATAACAGTTTATGGCTGCGCCTGTCGTGTATTGAATTTGAATTCTTACAAATTGCATTATCTTTAACCGACAAACACGAGTTTGCGGCGCCAACAGCACGCCGAATCGCACACTGACGCTTCCAACCGGGCTTTGCCCGTTGTCCTTCCGATTCGGCCGCCTATTCGCCACAAATGTTATACAAAACCGGTTGGCAGTAACTCTCAAAAAAGAGGTGAGAACACAAGAACTTAATAAAACAATCAGCAAACTCCTACATCCAAATTTTGGAACATTGGCCGTATTTTGTGTTGTAATTTATGGGTTGGCAATTTTTCAAGACTACGTTTTCTCCCAAATTAAACCTACTGCCTTTTATTGGACTGATACTATGCTCTATAATATTTATTGGCTTTTATTTATTCCATTTATAAAAATCGCAAATTCCTTTTACAATAAAGTTCAATTCAAATCACTAACTAGCAAAGTACTTTACTCTTTAGGTACAGGGTTTATATTTAGTGTACTACATATATTTATTTTTACTTCAATTTTTATTTTAGGAAGTAATCTTATCTATTCAGTACCTCACCGTTTTTTAACAATACTTAAAAATGCAGTCTCAAATCAATTACATATAACAATTATTGTTTATTTATTTAGTCCTTTTGTTTTTGACTATCTTAAAAGAAAAAAACAGTTAAGCAAACACTTCCAAAATCAAAAGACCATTACTGTTAAAAATGGTATTCGAAGACTAAAAATTGACACTTTTACAATTCTATTTATTGAAACTGACAGGCCTTATACAATGATACATACAACTAGTCAAAAAATTTTACATGATGAGAGTTTAAAAAAACTTGGAGACTTATTGAATTCTCAGACCTTTTTAAGAGTTCATCGTTCAGTAATTGTCAATAAAAACCACATAACAGAATTGAAATCACGAAAGAATGGTGATTATGATGGTATTCTAACTAATGGACAATTTGTTAGGTTCAGCAGACATTATCGCGAGAATTGGAATGAGTTGTTAAACCACTAAGCTTTAAAACCACTCCAGCTAGACTATTTACGGACAGTTATCTTTTTAGTGCATTAGATTTTTTTGACTTTTGAAATTCATTAAAATTTAAAACTATTATTATATGAAAGACACAATAGCGTTATGCATCGTGGGTATTTTATTTACTCTAAATGCTTATTCACAGTCTGTCAAAAAAAATGACACAAATTTAAAAACACAAATTACCTCAAAGAAAACTAACCAAAAAGATTGTAATTGGTGCGGAACTTTCGAAGTTCCAGAAGATGTTTCATGGAGGACCATTATCCCTCCAAAAGGAGAACCAGGCGACAAGCTTATTATTTCTGGTACAGTATATTTTCCTGATGGTAAAACTCCTGCAAAAGATGTAATTGTTTATGTTCATCATACTAATAATGAAGGAGTTTATCCCAAAAGAGGAAATGAAAAAGGAAATGGCAAATACCAAGGATATTTGAGAGGATGGATGAAAACAGATTCAAATGGAAAGTACGAATTTGAGACCATTCGTCCTGCTCCCTACCACAGTCACGACGGAGAACCAGCACATATTCATTATAATATTGAAGGCCCTAATTACCCTGAGTATTGGTTAACTGGGTTGTGGTTTTCTGACGACCCTAGAGTGAATGGATATAAAGATAAAATAGAGAGAAACGGAGGGTTTTCCAATATAGTAACCTTGACAAAAGATGAAAACAATGTTTTAAGGGGCACAAGGAATATTATACTTCAAAGATTTAAAAACTAAAATAATGAAATTACTATTATTTTTAAATAAATCGATTTGGACTACTCCTGAAAAAAACGTCAGTTTTAGTTTACTTATTTTAAGAATTGGTGTATCATTTTCTATGATTTATTTACATGGGTATCCAAGACTTATCAATTTTAGTGAAATTAGTTCTGAATTTGCTGACCCTTTAGGTATAGGGACTGCTACAAGTTTAAGTCTTGTTGTGTTTGCCGAATTCTTTTGTTCTTTATTTTTAATAATTGGGTTGTTTACAAGATGGAGTTGTATTCCACTAATCATCACAATGATTGTAGCTACTTGGATCATTAATGGAGGAAAAGGATTCATTTTTCAAGAAAAGAGTTTTATCTATTTAATCACCTACATCAGTTTATTAATAAGCGGAGGAGGTTATTTTTCTATAGATTACCTATTTCTAAGGAGAAAAATGAAAATGAGAATATAAGCTACTGCCAACACCGTATTAATTGCTAGCTCTTGCCTACTTACGAAAGTCCTCGCGGACTTTCTATCTGTGATTTATTTGCTAACTTTAGTGCTTAAAACACGCAACTAACCATACAAACACGTTAGCTACAATATGCCTTTTGATTGAAAAATGGAATCCAGAATAATCAAAATTTCAAAGAATAAAATTTATTTTACAGACAACGTTTCTGTTGGTTTAAACCGAACTAATTTCCCAGAAGGTAGTATATCATTTAGACATCACTTAGATATTTATTTAGAAGTTGAAATGTCAAAATATGATATGGCTCAAAAGACACTTGAAATAAAAATTATTGACTATTCTCCACAAGACATAAATACATTTTATGACCAAAAACTAAAAAGACCAATAAACCAACTAATTTTTAAAGAATTAGATTGGGTTGAACTTAAAAAATTATTAAGTAGTTTTTTAGTGACGTTACCAAAAAAAATACCTGAAGCTTTTAAAAAAGAATCTAAAAGAGAAAATATAGATAGCATCACTGATAAAGCAAACGCTGAAAGTACTGATAAAACAATATTTGACAATAATGAAAACCTAGGAAGTGTTCCAAAAGAACTCGAAATAATTACCCGAGATTTGAATTTTAGTGTATTATTTTCTGATGCTCATTTTCATTTAGGCTATATATCAGTAATAAAGAAATTCCCCTTTTTCAAAAATCCAATAGAGTTTAAAATCACTAATAATCTTATACTTTCGGAATACGACTATATCAAAAACTATTTTTCAAACTATTACCAAAGTGATAGTTTTGATGTTTCAGCAATAATTAAAACTAAAGGAGAAGAAATACTAAGTATCAATTGTAATTCAAAAATGATTGAAAACATTGACGAGAAAATAATTGAAAATGTAAAAACCACCAGAACGCTTAACCTTAGTAAAGTTGAAACAAATAAAGAAAACGAAAAAAGCACCTATAATGCTAATGAAATTCTGTCTGAACTTGATGATTCTAGCAATGTTTTTGGTCAAAGTGAAATTGAAATTCTGATTACAATAATTGAATCAAAATCTCCTAGAAATGTAAAACAATTAATTTATTTGTCAGGAGAAAAGCATGAGAGAACAAAAAAGATGCGATTTACTTTGAATCCTCTTTTTGGGTTTATATTTTTGATTTCTGGTATGAAAAAAAATCATATTTGTTGGGAGCTTTTAGATTCACATGCAACTTATCTTTGGAGTTTCGACAAAGAAATATCTACCGAGTCTCAAATTCAATTATCAGAATTAAACATAAATACAATCAGAGAAATTGGAAGAATGAAATACAGATCAATGATTAAAAATGAACAGATAGATATCAATTCCACTTTCAATGTTATTAACCACTCGAAATCTAAAATTAAAGATGATTTTGAGATTTGGAAAAATAAATTAACATCGAAACTTATTTAATGTCCAGTAGCTAGCAAAATATATAATTCATTGCTATTTTGTGTGTACTCGGAAAACCTTTCGGATTTCTCTAAGTTGTTATTTTATTAACTAATTTAGTTCTAGCCAACGCAACGAAATCATATACGAACACGATGGAATACATTCAGCTAAAAGCTGACCAAAAGATTTCCGAAACTGCGTTGCTCACACTATTTTGGTGAATGTATCACATCGTCCCGCTAAACCAAATTGCCTTCAGGCTTTTTTATTAAGTTCAGCTTTTACTGCCCATCGAGGGAAAACGTAAGCCATCAGCAGTGCTAAAAGCAATTTGGATCGACTTCTCAAACTTCCGATACAATAAGTGATTCACTTATAAACTTTTTTCCAAAAACCCCCATAAACAAGATGGATAATGGCTATCGAGCTTCCGCTCGACTTAACGCTTCATTATCATCCACTTTTTGTATCTTCGTTTTCTAAGCCGAACTGCGTTTAGCAGGACGATGTGCCTCATGTGAAAAAATCGAGACTATGACAAAAGAATTTGAAACATTAGGCTTTTATGAGCCAGGTTTTTTGCATCTAAGAGTGAACACAGATATTGATATTTCTGACTTAAACGAATTATCTCGCAATAAAAAAACAAAGAAATATTTTTCTACATTTTTACATGAATACATTCATTTTTTACAAGATATAACTACGACATCAGGATTGATGGCCGCAAATTTTTACATAGAATTCATTAAAGATATCAATTGGACAATTCGCCATGATGGAAAGGCTGAGTTTAAAGTTCCGGTTGAAATTACAAATACCAATAATATTAAATCCAATTTAAAACTTAGAGAAATTTACCGTGGAGAAACAAAAGGGTCTGCTTTATTAAAATATAATAGATACACAATTGAACATCCTATTATCAAAGACAAAAACAATAAGGAAATTAAACCTCCTAAATACAAGGTACATTATTATGACCTTAAAACTCGAAAACCTAAATCTCTACACTTTGGATTTGCATGTTTAAAAGAATATATGGCTCATACAATTCAAAAAAAATATATCCCTGAAACTGAAAATAGTGATATTCCCTATCAAATTGCTGAACAAATAGTTATTACAGAATATCCCAATTTTGGAAATGATTCAATGCTCATTGTTGCATTATGTGATGCTTCTCTAATGTGTTTTCATCCTGCTCAAATGTTTTTTAACACAATTGAAAGAATGAAAAAAGAATCGTTTATTCCAAGATCTGCTATTGACATTTATAATTTTGCTTATAAAGACATTTCGTTTAAGGGAGAAATTGGAATAGAAACTGTAGAATCACTTTTTGAAAAAATTGTCGAGCAAACTGATAATCATTTTTCAAACGCACTCCAATCAGACTATTTTCTGCCAAATTACAAGTGGCTAAAACATATTCTCATTGAAGCGAAAAAATTAAGACTTACTAATCCGAGTTTTATAACAGAATTAATATCGAGAGACCGTAAAATATCACCTAAATTCTATGGTATATTTAAGAATTTAGGGACGCCTTTTTTTACAAACAAAATTGACAAAGGCGGATTCGTTCCGCCACATGAACTAAAGGATAAAACGCTTCAACCCTATCAATTATTAGTTTTTAAACAGATAATAAATATATTCAACGGGCATCAAAATTGTTCGCTTTACGATTTTTGTAAAAACCGACCTGATAAGGATATTACTAATAATCTTTGTAAAACTGCTCCTTGGGAAAGAGCCACAGAAGTCAATTTATGTCCATTCGCTCAATTATGGCATACTTGGGGATTGACAGGTGAAATTCCAACAAAAATACAATGAAACACGAAAGCTCAACACCGAGTATAAATAAGTGTTGGTGAGCAAAAACATAGATAATACTACTTTAACTGTCTTATTTTATTGTAATAGCAAGTATAATAATTTGTTAAGACAAATAAAATCAATATTTTTGTTCACAAATAAATAACGTTCACGAATAATGAACAATAAAAAAAAATGAACAAAAAGAATTTATAAAATGAATGATTTAGATATTTTAGATGACGCAATTCATAAATTAGAAAGAGATGTTCCAATAATTTGGAATTGGAAAACTATAGACAGTAAAAACGATACTGGAATCGATGGTGAATTAGATATAACAATAAATAACCAACAAATTCTAATGTTTGTAGAGATTAAGAAGGATGTTAAAAACCATCAACTCTTTAATATTTTTGAGTGCAACCGGAGATTTGAAAACTTTTTATTAGTGGCAGAAAAATTATATCCAAAAGTAAAAATAGAACTTCGGGACAACCAAGTAAATTACCTTGAAGGGAATGGTAATGTGTATATCAATAAAGCAGGTATTTTTCTTTATATTGATACTAACAAAACCACTAAAAATCAAAAAGAAAAAGGAAATCGCGCGTTTACAAAAACAGGATTAAAGGTCATATTCCATTTTTTGCTGAATCCTCAGCTATTAAATGAAACACAACGAGAAATCGCAGACATTGCGAATGTAGCTTTAGGCAATATTCCTTTAATTATAAACGGTTTGTTAGAAACCAACTTCATTTTGAAATTAAATAAAAATGATTATGTAATTAACAATTACGAAGAGTTCTTAAACAAGTGGATTACAGAGTTTCAACAAACATTAAGACCAACTATTTTTAAGCAACGTTTTAGGTTTCAAAATAAAAATCAAGATTGGAGATACTTAGAACTCAATACAAAAAAAACAGTTTGGGGAGGTGAACCAGCAGGAGATATCATTACCAATCATCTACGTCCAGAAAAATTCATTTTGTACACTAAAGAAACCATAAAAGACTTAATGATAAATTACAGATTATTACCAGATGATGAAGGTGATATTTGGGTATATGATATGTTTTGGACACCTAATTTTAATAAGACAGCGCCAAAGGAGTTAGTATATACAGATTTAATGATTAATGACGATAAAAGAAGCAAAGAAACTGCAAAACTAATTTTTGATGAATACATCCAACCAAACATATAAACAACTTTCAATTCCATACTTTAAAGAAGTTTTTGACTGTATTGATGAAGTAATGATAAAATTAAATGTGTCTTATTATCTTATAGGAGCAAGTGCAATATCTTTAGAGTTACTAAAAGATGGTGTCAAACCAAGTAGAGGAACAAAAGATATTGATTTTGCGATTATGATATCTTCAATACAAGAGTTTGAATCCATTGTAGAAGAATTAAGCAATTACGGATTTAATAAAGTAGAAGCGCCTTGGACATTATATAATGCTCATTATAATATCGTTATAGACTTACTTCCATTTGGCGAAATTGAAGAAAAATTCACTCTAAATTTTAATGAACGTTATACCGATTTGCACGTATTAGGACTTAGTGAAGTGTTAAAGGATCCCGAAACAGTTCAAATAGAAGAAAAGGCGATACAAATTCCATCCTTACCAGGAATGGTGATTTTAAAACTAATTGCCTGGAGCGATAGGCCAGAAGAACGTGATAGTGACCTGTATGATATTTTAAGAATTATAGAGCACTATTTCGATTTAAATTTTGATGAAATAGTAGAACACCATAACGACACCTTTCCGGAAAATGATGAATTAGACCAACTCAAAGTTGCTGCAAGAGTATTGGGAAGAAAAGCAAGTCAATTTTTAAATATTTCTGAAACTATCAATGATAGAATTTTAAAGACTATCAATGACAATATTACAGACCCTAAAAACTCTGCAATAGCAAAACAATGGATTAGAAAGAAAGAATGGGATTTGGAATATGCAGTTCAAATTTTAGAAGAATTTAAATTAGGGTTGATAGAAAAGCAATAAAATATGTCTCAACTTTCTGAAATAGTTTTAAAAATAGTGTCGTTGAACAGCACTTTGTTCCAAGAAATGTGTGATGAAATCATACTTCGTAAATTTCAATTTTATAAAGATAGTATCTTTTATAAATCAAAAGTTTAAAACGCTTTCTAGAGCATCATCAGCATCCTTATGCATAAAGTTAGCTTGATAGTTAATAGTGGTTGTAATTGAAGAATGTCTATAGAGTTTTTGAAGCATCTTAATGGGAATTTTATCCTCAGATATATTACCAAAGCTATGGCGAGCAATGTGCATGGTAACTTTCTTGTTAATTTTAGCCTTTTCTGCAACCCTTGCTAAATACTTATTTAACATTGTTGTTGCAGCGTTAACCTTTCTAAAGACATCCTTTGACGCTTTCAGGTTAATCATTTTCATCTCTGGAAAAATAAAATCATTATCGTCCTGTTTATTAATCGAGTATTGTTCTAAAATAGGAAAAGCTTTCTCAGGAATCTTTAATGACAATAATTTAGAATTTTTATTCATACGATAGTTAAGTCTATTATCAGAAATATCAGACCACTTAATTTTGAGTACATCAGCAATGCGTATGCCTGCAAAATAGAAACTGAAAAGCCAAATATTTCTTGCATGAATTTCGTTTTTAGTTAAACCATTGACACTTTCTAAAGCAATAAGCTCTTCCTTATTTAATCCAGTTTTTTGACTTTCAGGAAATTTAATTTGAATTCCACCCGACCCGAATGGGTATAATTTTCTATCTACAGCTCCTAATTTGATAGCTCTGTTATATATAGTTCTTATGACAACAAGGTTATTTACTATTGACCTTTCGGATAAGCCATGTTTGGTTTTTAAATGAGTTTTAAAATCCCTTAAAAACTGTTCATCAATTTCTTGAAAGGATAACTGATTCGATTTTGAAAAATTCAACACATGATTTACTCTTACCTTATCTGCATAAAACCGAGCCAATTTTTTGTTAGCTTCAAGTTCATCTAAAAAAGCTTTTGCAATTTCAAAAAAGTTTGAGCCGTTTGAGCCTTTGTATAATTTATCCTTAATACGATTTGCTGATAAATCTTGTTTTTCAGCTTGCAAATTCATCAGCGTTTTATTCGCCTCTGATAATTTTTTTACCAACAGGTTGTTTAGATTCGCTGCATTTGGGTGTGATTTTTTTACACAAATATTTTTTTCATTCCAATATTTTATATCTATATAATGACCTAGATAGTGATATGTAGAACGTCTGTTTTTTGTAATTCGAATTGCCAAAGGATATAAGCCTTGTTTATTCTGTTTTTTTCTTAAAACTATTTTTGCGTTTGAAGTCATATTTCAATAAAATCAAAAAAAAAGGTGAAAGTGGTAAAATAGGTACAACATTTTGCTTTTTATAAAAGTAAAGATACTTATTTTATTGCTAATTTGAGGTACAACATAGGTACAACATTTCTTAGTTTTACTTGATATTAATTAATATTAAATAAAATTTAAAACAGATTAACTAATTGATAATGAGTTGTTTTGATTGTTTTTGTTGTCTGTCGGTTTGGACTTAAAATCCAATGGGCATTAGCCCGTGCGGGTTCAAGTCCCGCCTTCAGTACAAATGAAAAGCCAAGACGAAAGTCTTGGTTTTTTTGGTTTCTGAAGTGAGCAAAGCTTGCTTGGACTCGCGAAGGGAAACAAAAAAAGACCGTTTTACGGTCTTGCTTTTTTCAACATGTTGATACTGGGACTCACCGAAGGTAAGTCCCGCCTTCAGTACAAAAGCCTTTATCTTTCGATAAAGGCTTTTTTGTTTATAAAAAAGAGGCTGTCTAAAAATCTCAATAATCAATAAATCAACATTTTAATTTTTATGAGATTCTTCATTTTCATTCAGAATGACACTTTTTAGACAGCCTCTTTTATCAATTAGTTTTGAACTTAAATTAGTTCTTATTTTTAATCATTTCTGTAGCTTTTTCAGCATCTTTCTTTGCATCATCCATAACATCTTTTGCTTTTTCAACAGATTCTTTAGAAAGTGCTTTTAAGTCTTCCAAAGCCTTTTTAGCTTCTTCAACTTTTTTCTCAGCCGCAGCTTTCGCATCACCAGTTGCATTTTTTGCAGCTTCTTGAGCTTCTTTTAATGTTTTTTCTGCATTTTCAATAAGTTCATTTCCAGCTTCTTGAGCTTTGTCTACAGCATTTTTTGCATCATCCATAGCATCTTTGGTTGTTTCAGCAACTTCAGTCGTGATTTCTTCAACTTCTTCTGAAGTCTTTTTGTCTTTACAAGATGTAAATGTTAAGCCTATTGCTAAAATAAAAGCGGTACTTAAAAATAGTTTTCTCATTTTTAGTGATTTTAGTGTTTATATTTGGTTTTTTAAAATGTAATTATTTAACTAAGAATTCTTCTGTTGTAAATAACTACACTATTTACGTTTGTATTATGGTTTTGGATTTTAGACAAACAAAAAAATCGTATGCGCCATAAACAAACATTTTTATTTGTTTTTAATTTGATCAATTTGTTTGTTCATATTTTCTAGCCACTCGAAGTGTTCTCTAATTCTTGAGCGTCTATCTTCAACCGTTTTCGATTTTTCGTCCCTTAATTTTTGTAGTTCTAGTTTTTCGACTTTTCTATTGGCTAATTTTTGTAGTTTTTGTTTTTCTTGCTTTTTTTCTCGTCGTGCTTCAAGAATTTCAGGCAACCAAGAATATAAATACATGGCTCCAAAAAAAAGTGCCATTGCAAGTATCATTTTTAAGCCATCTGCCATAATCTAGAGTTGGTATTTAATAAACATTATTTATTATGGATTTTTTTATCCTAGGGTCAATTTTGTTTACTTAAATATATGAAAAAAGCTCTAAACTATTCATTTAGAGCTTTTTTATTTTCAGAGATTGCAAATTAGAATACTATTTACTTGAAACAATCCCTTCCTTTTTACTACCTACCATAAAGGTATAATTGGTGTTTCTTTTAATAATTTAAAGGACTTTTGTAATACTATTCAATATTAATGTGAGTTCGATATAAAAGTCATTGACTATAAGCTGATTGAAATAAAAACACCCCTAATGAGCTTCGCTCGGTATCTTCAACAAAAGCTGTCGCTTTTATCTCGATAATCCTCAAGGGGGCAATGTCATCTTTGAGAATTCCTCCCTTGAGGGAGGAGCAAGGAGGGTGTTTACAATAAATAAACACATATCACACTAACAATCAAGTAATTATATTTTAACTATATACTTTTAGTTATATCGAACTCACGTGATATTAGGTATAATTTAAAACAAGCTATGTGCTTTAACGTTTGTTAAGGTAAGCCATTATTTGCTTTACAGCACCTTTGTTTTTGAAAATATAGTCAGCATTGAGTCTTCCAGCTTTTATTCTAAAATCATCACTTTTTATCAATTGATTTAAAATGTAATTAAACTCTGTTTGATTTTTAATACTAAACATGCCTTTATTGGCAATCATTGCCCTGGCTTCAGGGAATTTTTCGTGATTATTACCAATAACAATTGGAGCGCCGAATACAGCAGGTTCTAAAGTGTTGTGTAAACCAGTAGTTCCCATGGCGCCTCCAACATAAGCAATATCTGCATAACTATATATTTTAGACAAAATTCCAATAGTGTCAATAATAAACACGCTTGCATTTATTAGATCACCCAAATCTTTTTCAGAATATAATATTGATACTTTTTCTAGTTTGTTTTTTAGACTTGAAATTTGTCCGCTTTTAATATTATGAGGCGCAATGATGTATTTGGTGTTTGAAGTATCGTTATTGATAAAATCGATAAGTAATGCTTCGTCTTCTGGCCATGTGCTACCTGCTACTACACAAAGTTTGTCTTGCTTGAAGGTTTCAATAGAATGTAATTTATTGTTAATATTAAGTTGATTGGAAACTCTGTCAAACCTTGTGTCACCTGAAACTGTAACTTGGTAAAAGCCAATTTGTGCAAGCAATTTTTTTGATTCGTCGTTTTGAACAAAAATATGATTAAAAGCAAATAAAGCTTTTTGCATCCACTTTCCAGAAGATTTAAAGAAACGCTGATTTTTTCTAAACAAAGCAGATATTAAAATTGCATTAATTTGACGCTTTTTAATCTCTGTAAGATAGTTTGGCCAAATTTCATATTTCACAAAAACTACTAATTCTGGATGAACTAAGTCAAGAAATCGCCTCGCTTTTTTTGCTGTATCTAAAGGCAAATAGACAACACAGTCTGCAATGGGTGTGTTTTTTTTTATCTCAAAACCTGAAGGCGAAAAGAAAGTAAGCACTATTTTATGATTAGGATGTTTAGCTTTTATTTCTTCAAAAACCGGAAGCCCTTGTTCGTATTCACCTAACGATGCACAATGAAACCAAATAACGTGGTCTTGTTCACCAATTTTTGCCTTTAAAACAGTAAATGTTTCGGCTCTACCTTTTACGCCAAGTTTTAATTTATAATTAAATAGTGCTGCAATTTTTATGTGAAAAGCAGCAATATGTGTTAATATGTTGTAAAGTCTTTTCAAAGTAAATTCTATAAAGCTAAAATACATTGTTTAATCTAAAATTCATTCGCAAAGACTTGTGAATTTTGTATTTTTGCTGTTAAAGAAATTCAAATTCTACTAATGAAAAAAATACAAATGGTAGACCTTAAGGGTCAGTATGAAGAAATTAAAGAGACGGTTAATTCTTCTGTATTAGAAGTTATAGATTCTACAGCTTTTATTAATGGACCTAAGGTTCATGAATTTCAACAAAATTTAGAAAAATATTTAGGCGTAAAGCATGTCATTCCCTGCGCCAATGGTACAGATGCCTTACAAATTGCCATGATGGGTTTAGGCTTAAATCAAGGCGATGAAGTAATAACAGCCGATTTTACTTTTGCAGCAACTGTTGAGGTAATTGCATTATTAGGCTTAACGCCAGTTTTGGTCGATGTTGAACCTGATACTTTTAATATTGATGTCAATGCCATTAAAAAAGCAATCACTCCAAATACCAAGGCCATTGTACCTGTACATTTATTTGGTCAATGCGCTAATATGGATGCTATTATGGATATAGCTAGGGAGCATAACCTTTATGTAATCGAAGATAATGCACAAGCCATTGGCGCAAATTACACTCATAAAGATGGCTCAAAAGCTAAAGCAGGAACCATCGGTCATGTAGCGTCAACATCATTTTTCCCATCTAAAAATTTAGGCTGTTATGGCGATGGAGGTGCCATTTTTACAAATGATGACGATTTAGCTCATACAATTCGTGGGATTGTAAATCATGGTATGTATAGACGTTATTATCACGATGTTGTTGGTGTAAATTCTAGGTTAGATTCGATTCAAGCAGCAGTTTTAAATACAAAACTCCCAAAACTGGATGATTATAATACACGTCGAAAAGAAGCTGCCAACAAATATGATGACGCCTTTAAAGAGGCTAACAATATTATAGTGCCTTTTAGAAATGGTACAGACGATAGTCACGTCTTTCATCAATATACATTGAAGATTAAAAACAGCAAAAGAGATGCACTTGTTGAGCATTTAAACAGCCAAGGAATTCCTTGTGGTGTGTATTATCCTGTGCCCTTGCATAGTCAAAAAGCATATCAAGATTCTAGATATAATGAAGCAGACTTTACGGTAACCAATCAACTTATAAAAGAAGTCATTTCATTACCAATGCACACAGAATTAGATGATGAACAAATTGCATTTATAACGAGCACAGTAATAAATTTTGTAAATGGCTAAAATACTTGTTACTGGAGGATTGGGTTATATTGGGTCTCACACAGTGGTAGAGCTTCAAAATGAAGGATTTGAAGTTATAATTATTGATGATTTGTCAAACTCTTCTGAAGAGGTATTAAACCGAATTGCTTCAATAACCAATATTAAACCGCTCTTTAAAAAACTCGATTTAAAAGAAAAGACCAAAGTCCAATCTTTTTTTAAAAAACATAACGATATACAAGGTGTCATTCATTTTGCAGCAAGTAAAGCAGTAGGAGAGAGTGTCGAGAAACCGCTTTTGTACTATGAAAACAATATCAATACACTTGTTTACATACTTCAAGAAATGAAACACCTTGAAACAGCTAACTTTATTTTTAGTTCTTCTTGTACTGTTTATGGTCAAGCCGATGATATGCCAATTACTGAAGATGCTCCAGTAAAAAAAGCCGAATCACCTTATGGCAATACAAAGCAAATTGGTGAGGAAATCATTCAAGATGTTTGCAAAATCAATAATGAATTTAATGGCATAGCCTTACGTTATTTTAATCCAATAGGAGCGCACGAAAGTGCAAAAATTGGTGAATTGCCAATTGGTGTGCCTCAAAATTTAGTACCATTTATCACACAAACAGCCATAGGATTGAGAGAACAATTATCGGTTTTTGGAAATGATTATCCAACACACGATGGCACTTGTATAAGAGATTATATTCATGTGGTAGATTTGGCAAAAGCACATGTTGTTGCACTGCAACGATTATTACAAGGCAAGAATACGTCTAATTACGAAACTTTTAATATAGGTACAGGAAAAGGTAGCAGTGTGTTGGATGTTGTCACATCTTTTGAAAGAGTTTCTGGACAAAAGCTCAATTATAAAATAGCTAATAGAAGATCGGGAGATGTAATTAAAGCTTACGCTAATACCCAAAAGGCTAATAAAATACTGGGATGGAAAGCACAAATTGCTTTAGATGACGCTTTGGCTTCTGCTTGGAAATGGGAGCAAAACATTCGAAAAAATTCTTAAAAAACCCTCGAAAAAGTTTTTTTACTTTAAGAATGTACTTTATCTTTTTTACGCTGTTTTAAACTCGACCATAGTATTAAAATCATTCCAGTAGTAACAGATAAATCGGCAATATTAAAAATTCCTGTTCTTACAAAACCTAGGTCTATAAAAATAAAATCGGTTACTGAGCCATAGACAAATCTATCAAAAACATTAGCAATTCCACCACCAACAACACACGAAAAACCTATTAAAGAAAGTTTATCCATCTGTTTTTCTTTAAACATATAGTATAAAACAAACAAAAGTACAGCAGCTGGAATTAGTAATAATACAAACAATTTTAGAGTTGGGTTTAAATCCCCTCCCATTCCTAAAAAAGCACCATCATTTTCAATGTTTCGCAAGGTGAGATATTCACCAATTATTGGAGAGCTACTATTTTTTTCTACAGTTGCTCTTACCCAGAATTTAGAAATTTGGTCGGCAGCAATATTAGCAATTACCAGTAAAATGATAGATGCGTTACGAGATATATTCATTTAAATTAAACTTCTAAAGTTGCTGAGGCTGTTTGAGCTTCCCTATCAATTTTTTTAACCAAACCTTGCAGGACTTTTCCAGGGCCTACTTCGGTAAATAAAGTTGCGCCATCTGCAATCATTTGTTGTATAGTTTGTGTCCACCTAACAGGCGCTGTTAATTGTGAGATTAAATTTGCTTTTATCTCATTTTCATCTATCACAGCATTGGCAGTCACATTTTGATAAATGGGACAATTAGGCTTGCTAAATAACGTATTTTCGATTGCCGCAGCCAATTCTTCTCTAGCAGGTTCCATTAAAGGTGAGTGAAAAGCACCACCAACTGGCAATACCAAAGCTCGTCTTGCACCTGCTTCTTTTAACGTGTCACAGGCTTTGTTTATAGCATCAATTTCCCCCGAAATAACTAGTTGCCCAGGGCAATTATAGTTTGCTGCAACTACAATCCCTTCAGTTGTAGCACATATTTTTTCAACGATATCATCATCCAGACCTAACACAGCAGCCATGGTACTTGGTTGTATTTCACAAGCTTTTTGCATTGCTAAAGCACGTTGAGAAACCAATCTCAAACCATCTTCAAAGGTCAAAGCTCCTGCGGCCACTAAAGCCGAAAACTCACCAAGTGAATGTCCAGCTACCATATTTGGTTTAAAACGATCTCCTAGAGTTTTGGCTAGAATTACTGAATGTAAAAATATAGATGGCTGCGTTACCTTTGTTTCTTTTAGATTTTCAGCAGAGCCTTCAAACATGATATCGGTTATTGAAAAACCAAGAATACCGTTAGCTTTTTCAAATAACTCTTGTGCTAAAGGAGCGTTTTCATAAAGGTCTAAGCCCATTCCTGAGAATTGAGCACCTTGACCAGGAAAAATGTATGCGTTCATTTTTTTAATTTAGCTGCAAAAATAGGAATATTTTTTTTAGAAATTAGACCGCTTTGCTGTTAGAATATAGAACCCTTCTGAAAAAACCTTAGCTTTTAAATGAAGTTTTAAATAACGTGAGTTCGATATAAAAATCATTGACTATAAGCTGATTGAAATAAAAACACCCCTAATGAGCTACACTCGGTATCTTCACTGAAAATATATTTTCATTTCGATAATCCTCAAGGGGACAATGTCATCTTTGGTAATTCCTCCCTTGAGGGAGGAGCAAGGAGGGTGTTTACAATAAATAAACACATATCACACTAACAATCAAGTAATTATATTTTGACTATATACTTTTAGTTATATCGAACTCACGTTAAATAAGTCTTTGTTCTTTTATCTATTGTCTTTATTCTTTACAAGCAGCGTCTGCACAACGCTCTCCATCCATAGCAGCAGATATTATGCCTCCAGCATAACCGCCACCTTCACCGCAAGGGAATAGATTGTGTATGTTTGGATGATGCAATTTATCATTTCTTGGGATATTAACTGGTGATGAGGTTCGAGATTCGACACCAACAATATTAGCTTCAGACGTATAGTAGCCTCTCATTTTTTGCCCAAAAGCTTCAAAGCCTTTGCGCAATCTACTACCAATTAGTTTTGGTAATAGTGAATGCAATGGTGCCGATTTTAATCCTGGTTGGTACGATGTTGGGTTAAGGTTTGTAGATAAATTCCCTTCAACAAAATCGGTGAGCCTTTGAGCTGGAGCAGTTTGGGTTCTTCCTCCAGAAGTATATGCTAATCGCTCTAAGTTTTTTTGATATTCCAATCCTTTTAAAGCCCCAAATTGCTCGTATCTAGTAATGTCCTTATCCACGTTTATTTCTACAACAATACCTGAATTAGCAAATTCGTTATTTCGTTTTGAAGGTGACATGCCATTTACAACCACTTCGCCATTTGCTGTGGCAGCAGGTACAATAAACCCTCCAGGACACATACAAAACGAATAGACGCCTCTGCCATTTACTTGTTGCACTAAGCTATAAGCAGCAGGAGGCAATAGCTGGTCACGTAAGCCTTTGCAATGGTATTGAATAGAATCTATAATATGTTGCGGATGCTCTACACGAACTCCCATAGCAAACGATTTTGCTTGCAAAGCAATGTTCTTTTTATCCAATAAATAATAAATATCTCGAGCAGAATGTCCGGTTGCTAAAATAATTTTTTTTGTAGTTAGCTCTTTTCCATTTTGTAGTTTAATGGCTTGTATTTGATGGTTTTTTATAATGAAATCGGTCACACGGTTTTCAAAGTGAATCTCACCACCATATTCAAGAATGGTTTCTCTAATATTTTGAACTACTTTGGGCAATTTATTAGTGCCAATATGTGGATGTGCATCAACTAAAATTTGTTCTGTAGCACCATGAAATACCAAGTTTTCAAAAATGCGTCTTACATCACCACGTTTTAAACTTCGTGTATATAATTTACCATCGCTATAAGTTCCTGCGCCTCCTTCACCAAAGCAGTAATTGGAATCTTGGTTTACAAAATGGTCTTGATTTATGGCTTTTAAATCGCGTCGCCTATCCTGTACATTTTTTCCGCGTTCCAGAACAATTGGCTTAAAACCCAATTCGATACAACGTAATGCTGCATACATGCCTGCTGGCCCAAAACCAATAATGTGAATGGGTTTTGCTTTAGATACATCTTTATAATCAAATTTATATTCGGAAGTTTCAGGTAAAGGTTCTTTTATAAAAACCGATACCTTATAATTAAAAATTATGTTTGGTTTTCTTGCATCTATAGATTTACGAAGAATTTTTATTCCAGAAATATCGTGATGAGGTACATTTAAAAATTCAGCAGATTTCTTTAAGAGAACATCTTTAATCCTTTCTTCTTTTAATGAAATGCGTAGCTGAATATCTTTTATCATAACACAAAACTAGTTATATTTATTAGGTTAATAATATAACTTAGAATATAAATAATAGGATTTATGGAATTTACGTTAACAACTAATATTAAAGCAACCGCAAAACAAATATATAAGTCATGGTTAAGCACGCAAAGACATAGTAAAATGACTGGAGGAACTGCGTTTGTTTCAGATAAAATTGGTGATAAATTTACTGCTTGGGATGGTTATATTAAGGGTGAGAATTTAGTATTAGAACCTTATAATAAAATTGTACAGTCTTGGAGAAGCACTAATTTTGAAGATCATGAAGATGATTCACAAATTGAGGTAATACTAAATGAAGGAGATAGTGAAACGAAACTTACTTTAATACACACAAATGTTCCAGAATCTGGCGAACATTATAAAAAAGGGTGGGATGAACATTATTTTGAACCTATGAAACGTTACTTTGAGCTTTTGAATAAAGCTTAGATCTTCTTTTCGTAAGTAATAAAGGAAAATGCATAAGCATGATTCTTATCTTTATCATGAAATGTGTTGTTGATTTCTTTCCAAATTGAAGTATCAATTTTTGGAAAAAATGTATCAGCTTCAAAGTTATGATGTACTCTTGTTAGCTCAATTTTATTGGCATATAACATGGCTTGTTTATATATTTCTCCACCGCCTATAATAAAGGGTAGCGAATCGTTTTTAGCAGATTCTATGGCATTAGCTAAAGAATTTACTATTATAACCCCTTTGGGAGCTGGATAGTCATTTTGTCTAGTAATAACAATATGTGTTCTATTAGGAAGTGGTTTTGGAAAACTCTCAAAAGTTTTTCGTCCCATAATAATATGATGGCCATTAGTAAGTGCTTTAAAACGTTTAAGGTCATCACTTAAATGCCAAATAAGTTGATTATCCCTCCCTATTGCATCATTTTCACCAGCCGCAGCAATAATTGTTAATTCTTGATTCTTTGGAGTTTCTTTAATGGTAATACTTGGTTGAGGTTTTGTTTCATTATAAACCTCGCTTTGAGCCATTAATTTTTCTTCTTTTACAAGTTCGTTTTTTAGTTTATTTATACGTACTTGCTGTTTCGAAACAAGTTTATCTAATTGAGATTTTTCCCAATCTTTCCCCATAAATTTATTGGTGACAAATACATTAAAAAGATGGTATAAAAACAAGAATAGCCATATTAGAATGGCATAAAGAAACCATTCCTTCCCAAAAAACTTAAGATCTTTGCCAATTCCTAAAACGGTATTCGCGATTATTAAAAAAATAGATCCTATTAAAAAAATGACAAAATGAACATACAGACGTTTTTTTTGTTTAATGCGTTTCTGTGCATTTTGAATTAGCTCAAGTTGTTCACTATCTATAGAAGGATTATTTTTCTTTTTCCCGAACATGTGTTTTGTTGCAATTGTTTTCACAAATTTAACTAAAATTGATTAGAAACAAGAAAGGGTTTTGGTGTACACCAAAACCCTTTTAAAATAATTTTATAAAGTATTATTTTTTAACGAATCGTTTAACGCCTTTCTTGCCATTGGAAGAAATTTGTATAAAATACATACCTGTATCTAAATTATTAACGTTTACTTGATTATTCTCTAAATAACCTCTCATAACATTTTGACCTAGAATATTATTAATAACAAAAGACGCATTATTGCTTAATTCAGCAGGCATATTTAAGTTTAATCTGCCCTCAACAGGGTTTGGATAGACTTTAATGCTTTTGCTAATTTCGTTGTTCTCTAAGCCCAATACTTGTGTAATTGTAGCTTCAAACATGCCATTACCATGCGTTCCAATTAATAATTTATTATCTGCAGGTCTATAAGCCATAGAGCTTACAACTGCATAGCCAATTAAATTTGGTGCTTCTCTAGTCCAAGCATTTGGTTGTGTAGGATCTGCAGTACTATATAAACCTCTAGCTGTACCTACCAAATACATGGTTTCTCCAGAAACTTCGGTTATAGCAGCTGATCTAATAGAATGTGCTGATAAATTTTGCTCTACAACTGTCCAAGTTGGATTAGCATCAGTAGCATCAGTTGTAAGATAAATGTTTGTGATACCATAATTAGAATACGTCAATAATACAATATCTCTATTTGAAGGATGGATAGCTAACCCAGTAACCACTCCAGATTCACCACTTGGAGTGATATTTACAGCAGAAGACGCTGAAGCTGCATTTTCAGGATCGTCGAGTCTAAAAACACTACCAGAATCTCCACCAATTAATAAGTAACTAGTTGCGGCATTATAAGTTCCCCATGTTGTTGAGAATCTAGTAATCCATTCTTGAGAGTTAAGAGTTCCAAATCCACTGGCAAAACCCATATCTGTCCAGGTTCCAGCTGTTACATTTGTAGCATCTATGGTTCTCCATAATTTACCCTTGCCAGCATAATACAAATTTTTATTATTATCTGGATCGAGATGAAAATAAGTTACAAACTGACTACTTGACCCTGTAGGTTCAATATTTGTCCAGCCACTACACCATCTATAAAACGTTCCACCTTGTGCGCCGCAAAAGAGAGGGATACAAGCATTATCCCTAGAAATACCAACAGCAACACCATCTCCACTAAAAAATCTTGTTTGAGTAGTTAAATCTGGAGCGCCATAATCTGTTCCACCATAATTAGTCCCATTATCCTGCAACCCTCCTGTTACAATATCCGATCCGCTTAATGGATCAATGGCTACATGGTAAAACTGTTGTGTCTGGTAGTTATTATTTAAGCTTGTCCAATCTACTGTTCCAGCAGTAACATCATCTGTTTTATGAATACCTCCATCGGTTCCTGAAAATAATATATTATTATTAAAAGGGTTAAAAACAAGGGCATGAATATCTGGATGATGTTCAACGCCCCCAGCGGTATTATATAAAGAATATCCTGTAGTATCTAAATAACCACCAATTCTAGTAAACATTGCTCCTGGCGTAGCATCTGTAATGTCAGCCATTTTATAAGCATTTGTACCTCCAATAACAACAAAATTTTCATCATTTGGTTTTACACTAACAACCAAATCGTAACCTCCTTGTACATTAAGAGGATCGTTACCATTACTACATCCCGGTTCATTGGGAAGTTTACTTGAATAGTCTGTCCAGGTTGTGGTAGATTGATCCCACAAAAACAAATCTGCTTCTGGAGCTTCTAAACCACCACAGCTAGAAGATACTCCATTTACATAAAGCACATACAGTTTATCTTCATTTGATGGTGCTAAACCTAAAACAACTCTACCTACTATTCTATTATGAATTGTTGTATTAGATATTCTAGACCAAGTACCCGTAGCTTTATTACCTGTAGATGACGTCCAGATACCTTCAATAGTTGAATCTTGATTTCCAGAAAAAGAAGCGTATGTACGCCCTCCTGAAGTTATAACAACATCAGTAGCATAATTTGTTGACCATCCTGCAGCAGGATCTGTTACTTCGGTAACCCAAGTTACTCCATTAAATCTACTAACTCTACCTGCTATAGCTGCATATAGCTCACCTGTTATTGGATGTACAGCTAAATTAAAAACTATATCAAATCTGGAGTTAAATGATTCTTGGGTTGAAGCTGTACTTGGCATTTGCGTCCAGGTCATTCCACCATTTGTTGATTTCCATATGCCTTGGCCTAGATAAAATGCTCCTAAACTAGCTGAATTCCCATACCCTTCACCAGTGCTATAATACCAAACACTTGTGTTTGTTGGGTCTTGCGCTATGGCTGTGACATTATGTATTTCGTCATTTGCTGATACTTTTGTCCAACTAGCACCTCCATTTGTGGTTCTAAAAACACCACCACTTACGCCACCAGCAATAATAGTGTTTCCTGTTACATCACTTACATCTACTACTAAAGCTCTTGTTCTTCCTCCTAAATTAGTTGGACCTCTATTTATAAAAGTGGCATCAGGTGCTCTTAAATTATCGCTACCTTCAATTCGTGTTTTTGCTTTTTTTGCATTGCTAAACTCCCTAACTTTTTCGGCTTGAGGGATTTCACCTGTAGCAGGGTTTGCTTGTAATTCAAATTCATAACGTGCTCTTTCTTCTGTATATAAAGCTCTTTGCTCTGGGGTTTTTTTAGCTTGCTTAGGAAAGGTGATAGCTTTATTATCCGTCTTGTCATCGTTTATATCTTGATGCTCTTTTTGAGTTGTAAATTTAAAGGCAACAAACGCTAAAATTAAAAATACACCAATAGGTAATAATTTTTTCATAGATAAGTGTTTTAGTGTGATATCCTAAATAGGATTGTAAACCACTAAAATAAAGTTTTATCGGTCAAAGACAAAATATATTTCGATGAGTGGTAAATTATTTTTAAAAAAAGGGAATGTTAAAAAACAACTACACCGCTACAACACCTTTAATATGTGGATGTGGATTGTAATCTACAAGTGTAAAATCATCAAAAGTAAAGTCGAAAATATTAGATATTTCAGGGTTTAAAACCATTTTTGGTAATGGTCTTGTGTCTCTTGATAATTGTAATTCTAACTGTTCGTAATGATTTGAATAAATATGCGCATCACCAAACGTGTGAATAAACTCTCCAGCCTCATAACCACAAACTTGCGCCATCATCATGGTAAATAATGCATAGGAAGCGATATTAAAAGGCACACCTAGGAAAATATCGGCACTTCGTTGGTATAATTGACAAGATAATTTACCATCTGCTACATAAAATTGAAAAAATGCATGGCATGGAGGTAAAGCTGCTTTTCCATTTGCTACATTGTCGCTAAAAGACACCGATGTGTCTGGTAAAACAGATGGATTCCAAGCAGATACTAACATGCGTCTGCTATCAGGATTGTGTTTTAAAGTATTAATAACTTCTTTTATTTGGTCAATTTCATCACTATTCCAGTTACGCCATTGGTGTCCATAAACTGGGCCTAAATCACCGCTGTCATCAGCCCACTCATTCCAAATCCTTACGCCATTTTCTGTAAGGTAATTAATGTTGGTATCACCTTTTAGAAACCAAAGTAATTCATATACAATAGATTTTAAGTGTAATTTTTTAGTAGTAACCATAGGAAACCCTTCACTTAAATCAAAGCGCATTTGATAGCCAAATACACTTTTAGTTCCAGTTCCTGTTCTGTCTGCTTTCTCGTTTCCGTTTTCTAAAACGTGTTTTACAAGGTCGTGATATTGTTTCATAAATATTTCCTACGAAAGTGGGAATCTCTTTAAATTAAACTTGATTTTTAATGGCAGTATTGAATTTCTTGATATAGATGCTTCGACTGCGCTCAGCATGACAAAATTTGTCAGGGTTTAAAAATAAAAAAATAGCATCAAGTAGAATTGATAGGCTATTGAAATTATATAAAAAGTTATTAACTATATATGAGTTTTTGCTTTCTCAGAAATTTACTACCCAATTATCATTCCTGCAATCGTAGCAGATAACAATGAGGCAATTGTGCCGCCAATCAATGCTTTTAAGCCAAACTCTGATAGGGTTTTACGCTGTCCTGGAGCCAAAGAACCAATACCTCCAATTTGGATACCAATAGAGGCAAAATTTGCAAATCCGCAAAGCATATACGTCGCCATAATAATGGATTTTTCGTAATTAAGGTGGATAACATTTGCCACATTCTTTAAATCGGCAAGTTGTATATAACCTACAAATTCACTTGCTACTAATTTAATACCCAATAATTGTCCCATGAGAGCCATGTCTTCTTTGGCTATACCAATAAGCCACATTAAAGGAGCAAAGGCATAACCTAATAAAAACTCTAGTGAAAGTTCAGGATAGGTGGTTTTGCTAGCGATCCAGGTGTTAATTGTCGTGACATCTCCAACCCAACCTAAAATGCCGTTTATCATGGCAATAAAGGCAAGAAAAACCAATAACATGGCACCAACGTTTACCGCAAGTTTTAAACCTTCGGTTGTTCCGTTTGCGATAGCATCTAAAATATTGGAACCAATATTTTCTTGGGTGACTTTTATTTCGGAATTTATGGTTTCTGTTTGCGGATAAAGAATTTTAGAAATAACAATAGCACCTGGTGCTGCCATTACCGAAGCGGCTAATAAATGCTTGGCGTAAAAAATTTCCATAACAGGATCTCCTGCTCCAAGAAACTTTATATAAGCTGCTAAAACACCACCTGCAACTGTGGCCATACCACCTATCATTACTAATAGAATTTCTGAACGATTCATTTTTTCTAAATAGGCTTTAATCATTAAAGGGGACTCGGTTTGCCCTAAAAAGATATTTCCTGCAACACTTAAACTTTCGGCACCTGAAATTTGAAGCAATTTAGTAAGCATCCAAGCAAGCCCTTTGACAATTTTTTGGATAACACCAAGATAGAATAGCACCGAAGTTAAGGCCGAAAAAAATATGATTGTAGGTAATATGGTAATTGCAAAATTAACAAGAGAACTATCAAGTTGGTTTGAAATAAAAGAATTAAACAAGAACTCTGTTCCTGCCATTGTAAAATTTAGTATGCTTACAAAAATACCACCTACCCATTCAAATATCGCTTGTATAAATGGTACTTTTAATACACCTATTGCTAATAATAATTGCGCTGCCAATCCAAATCCAACAGTTCTCCAATTAATGGCTTTTCTGTTTTTACTGAGTAAAATGGAAATGATTAGTAAGACCAACATGCCTAAAACGCCACGCATTAAGCTGCCTGCAGAAAACCCTTGGCTAGGAACTATATTTGTTGACATGTCTTGTGCAAAAGTTGGGGATACAATAAAAAAAATAGCTATAACAGCTAAAAGATATTTTTTCATATAGGAAAATTTAAAAGCAATGGGAACTCATGTTGGTTTTGCATTTGTAAAAATGAAAAAGCAAGATAAGGATTTATTTTGTTATGGTGCTGTGTTAAAGAGATATCTATCGTTTTGAGATTTCGTCC